>Ga0209635_10000541_pt1 | contig 26151 bp, 24 predicted proteins | sample DeeMarSWOR230_32_FD_187463 | JGI IMG/M metagenome (GOLD analysis project Ga0209635, IMG submission 187463) | Marine sediment microbial communities from White Oak River estuary, North Carolina - WOR-2-30_32 (SPAdes) (version 2) | ecosystem: Environmental > Aquatic > Marine > Intertidal zone >...
CCCGAGATCATGGCGTAGATGATGCCGGGATTGATCGCGCGGAGTCCCTCGTAGTCCAGACCGATCTTGGCCAGCGAGCCGGGTCGCAGGTTCTCGACCACCACATCCGACACGCCGACCAGCTGCTGCACGATCTCCTGGCCCGCCGCGGTCTGCACGTTCAGCGCCAGGCTCTTTTTGTTGCGGTTGTACGCCATGTAGCCGCCGGCCTTCTTCGCGTCGTCTTTCCGCGCGAAAGGAGGGATGCTGCGGCGGGGATCCCCCTTGCCGGGGCGCTCGATCTTGATGACCTCGGCCCCCGCGTCGGCCAAGAGCATGGTGCAGTAGGGCCCGCTCATGTACTGCTCCAGGCCGATCACGCGGATCCCCGAGAGCGGTCGTTGGTGGTCGCTTGTCACCTCTGCTCCTCCCCCCGCGTTAATCCCGGCGAGGCGGTGCCGTGTGGCGGTCCGCTCTCTACTCCCCCAGCCACTCAACCAACGTGCTGACGCCCATGCCCACCCCGACACACAGCGTTGCCAGTCCGTAGTACGGGCGTGATTCCCGCGGCGCTCGCCGCCGCATCTCGTGCAGCAGCGTGACCAGAATGCGGGCGCCGGAGCAGCCCGTCGGGTGCCCGAGGGCGATGGCGCCCCCGTTCACGTTGGTGATCTCGTGCCGCAGGTTGAGCTTGCGCATGACTGCGAGCGCCTGCGCGGCAAACGCCTCGTTCAGCTCGACGAGGCCCACCTGCTCGAGCGAGAGGCCCACCCGCTTCAGCAGCTTGTCGGTCGCGGGCACCGGACCGTAGCCCATCACCCCAGGGTCCACGCCCGCGACGGCCGAGCCAATCCAGCGGGCCATCGGCGTGAGCCCCAGCTCTCGCGCCTTCTCCCCGCTCATCAGCAGCAGTGCCGCCGCGCCGTCGTTGATCCCGCTCGAGTTGCCGGCGGTGACCGTGCCATCCTTGCGGAAGGCAGGCTTGAGTCGTCCCAGCTGCTCGATGTCGGTGTCGAGCACGAAGGTCTCGCTCTCGATCCTGTAGCGGGGATGCTCGTCGGTGTCCACTCGCACCGGATCGCCCTTGCGCTGGGGCACGAGGATGGGAACGATCTCGTCTTTGAACCTGCCCGCGTTCAGCGCTTCCACCGCGCGACGCTGACTCTCCAGCGCGAAGGCGTCCTGCTCCTCCCGCGAGATTCCCAACTCCGCGGCGATGTTCTCCGCCGTCTCGCCCAGACTCACGATCGGGTAGAGCGCCTCCATGCGGGGATTGTTGAAGCGCCAGCCCACGGTCGTGTCCCACATGGTCCAGTGCCCCATGGGCTGCGCGCGCTCGGGCTTGGGGATGGCCCACGGGGCGCGGCTCATGCACTCCACGGCCGCACCGACGAAGACGTCCCCCTCCCCGGCCAAGATCGCCTTGGCCGCCTGATTCACGGCCTCCAGCCCCGACGAACAGTTCCGGTTCACCGTGACACCGGGTACCTCCACCGGCCATCCCGCGAGCAGCACCGCCATGCGGGCCACGTCGCGGTTGTCTTCCCCCGCCTGGTTGCCGCAGCCCGCGTACACGTCCTCGATGAGGACCGGGTCGATGCCGACCCGCTCCACGAGGCCCTTCAGCACCTCGGCCAGGAGGTCGTCAGGGCGAACGCCGGAGAGTGTCCCGTTGTGCCGCCCGACCGGGGACCGGACGGCGTCCACGATGACGACCTCTCTCATCTAGACGATTGCCAGCTCGGGGCGGTGGTCGGCGTACGGCACATCTTGCTCCAGGTCCGCGATGAACTCAGCGAACCGCTCGGCCACCTTCTGCAGGCGGGGATGGTGCTCCTTAATGAATCGCTCCGGGTCGGGGTCGGTCTGGAACGCGGCGAGCAGGGCGTCGGCGCGCTCGTCGGTGGCCGCGTCGATGTAGCTAGAGGAGATCCTCAGGGACAAGTCCTGAGCCGAATGGAATGCCGAGCCCGGAAGTGTGGCGATCTCGTAACTGTCCAGCAGATAGAGCGCTAGGTCCTCGTCGTTGCGCACACCCCGGGCCGCCAGCGCCTCGCGCCACTTCTCGAAGCAGGGGAAGACGTAAAAGGCGCCGGCCGGCTCGGCGCACGGGACGCCGAGGCTTACCATCGTCCGGTAGAGGAAGCGAGTCCTGATCGTGTGCATGCGCCGGCAGAGCTCGATGTACTCCTCGATGTCGGGGTCGCCGCTGTACGCCACCAGCGCCGCGTACTGCACGGGAGCCGTGACACACGTCCAGATGTTGGACGCGATGTTCGAGATCGCGTGCGCCAGCGCCGGCCCCCCGTTCCCGGGGGGCAGGATCGCCGTACCGAAGCGCCACCCCCCGAGGGGGAGGCTCTTGCTCAGCCCGCCGAAGACCACGGTGCCCTCGGGGTAGAAGCGCGATATCGACACGTGCGGGATGCTGTTGAACACCGTGAGTGCGTAGATCTCGTCGCTCAGCACCATCAGCTCGTGTTCCCGCGCGAACCCCGCCAAGGCCTCCACCGTCTCCGGGCGCATCACGGTGCCGGTGGGATTCTTCGGGCTGTTCACCACGAAGACCTCGGGGTTCCCCCACTTCTGACGCGACTCGTGGATCCGGGCCTCCAGCACGTCCAACTCCAGCTCGAAGTTCATCTCCGGCCGGGTCGGCACGAACGTGACCGGCTTACCCAGGATGTGCGCCTGCGGCGCGTAGGAGACCCAGGAGGGCTGCGGCAGGATGACCTCTTCGCCCAGTGCCATCAGGCAGGAGAAGATGAGCGACTTGCTGCCCGGTCCCACGACCACTTGCTCCGGGGTCACGTCCATCTCGAAGCGACGTTGGTAGTACTCGGCGATGGCACGGCGCAGCTCCGGGATCCCCAGGGGGTGCGTGTAGCTGCGCTTGTGAGCATTGGCGCCGAGCGCCTCAGCGATCCGCGGATGGACCGGGAAGCGGGACTCGCCGAACGCCATGTGGTACACGTTTTGGCCGGCGGCCCACATCTCGCGGACTCGGTCGTTGATGGCGATGGTGGCAGCAGCTTTCAGTCCCCGGATCCCGGCCCGGGAGAAGCGAAGCGGCTTGAAGCGCTCGACCACGGCAGTGCCTCCGGCACGGTGGGCTCGACTGCGGCCCGCGGTGTTGAGCGGGCCTTGGATTGTCGGGCACGATACGGTCTCCCCGGCAGTTGAGCAAGCCCGGCAGTCGCCGGCCGGGGGGTGCCCCGTGCTGCGTCCTCTTTCGCCCAGCCGGCCTATGGTCTAGAACGAGAAGGCGAGGATCTCCTGGCGCCACGAGGCGACGGGCACGCCGTCACGCAGGGCCGGCCTGAATCTCAGGCGCTCAGCGATCTTCCGTATCCTGTTGGTCGTGAAGCGGTCCGGTGGTAGCAGCACCTTCGTCTCGCAGACCCGCCCCCGCTCATCGATCAGGTACCACAGGCGATGCTCGTAGCGCCTTCCCTCCTGCTGGAAGGCGATGGGCCACGTCTCGGAGATGATGCGGGCACGTTCCCAGGTCGGCGTGGCAAGTGCTGCGGGTTTCGCGACGGCTGTGAACTGCGGTTCCCCCATCAGACTGCGGCCACCCACGCAGGAATCGGGAGGCACCGACGGGATGAGCCCGAGCTGTGAATCGAAGATCAGCCACGCTGATACTGTGGCGGAATCGGGCTTCTTGCGCCTGATCGCCGGTCGGAACTGGAATTGCTCGATCGCCTCGACGACAGCCCGCTCCAGCTGCGAGCCCTGCTGGCCCTCAGGGCGTCTCTCCTGAACTTTCACGCTTCGCACACGACCATCGTCATCGATCTTGATTTCTGCGAGCAGCCCGAGTGACCCTGCAGCTTCGGACTCGAGGAAGAGCCGTGTGAGGCGCCGTTCCGCGAACTCGGGACGGATGAGCTCTGGGAACCGGTCTTTCGGTCTCTTCAGGACGGCGTCTGCAACTGGGTAACGACTTGGTCCCAGGGTGAACTCCCTGATTGGGGTCCCATGGTACGTCCTGCCGCCTCTCGTGCTGAAGGTAATCGGGATGGCCACCCACACGGGCACGTATTCGCCGCGATTAATTGCCGGCGTGAAGTGAATCTGCCAGGCCACCCGCTCGGCGGCTTCGTCGAACTCGCGGCGCCCACTGCTTTGCTGGACCAGAGAGTTCGCGACTACACCGAGTTCATCAATAAACACCCAGACCATCACCGTTCCGCCGATCCCCGCCTGGCGCAGATGCGGCGGGTGGTAGCGCTCTACAAGGCGCCTCGCCGCTTCAAGGTCAGCGTACTCTGGCCTCCGTGTGAACGGCGTGAACGTCGGCGTGGTCGGCTCAGGTCTGGGGCGCTCTGCGCGAACCGGCACCGTCAAGCGGCTCCAACCGGGTTCCTGTTGCGGCGGCAGGAACCGCAGCCGGGCCGCCTTCCCCTCCACGTAATTCCGGTTGTCCTCGTCTAGGCCAAGCGAGGTGTCAACCTGCGCTTCGCGTACTCGCCCCCACTCATCCACGAGAACCCAGACGGACACCTCGTCTGGCAGGTCGACTCCGCGAATCGCCACGGTCGGCGGTGGCGTCCAGGCAGTGTCGAGTGGAGGCAGCGGCACCGTGTCGGCAGAGGGCGCCTGAGCGGCGGCCAGCGCGACGAGGAGCGGCAGACTGAACATCCTTCTCTTGCCCCTGAAGGTGAAGCCAAGAGCCCCCGGTGCGGGGAGCCAGAGGTCTTCTGTGGTAACATCGCTGTCAACTTAGAGCTTCGCGCAAGGCGGGGGCAACTGCACACCAGGCGACCGCCCCAGTTGAGGGGCCACAGTCCGCGCCATCGACGTGCGCTCATGTCACGTAACGTCGAGTGGTTTGTGGGCTGGATTCCGGTCACGCGTGACGACTAGATCCGGCGCCACAGGAATGCGGCTCTGTCCATGCGCTGCCTGATCTCGGCTACGTAATCCCAGTAGCTGTCGCTCTCGCTTCGCGGGTGCCAGCGCGCAGGGCGCGGCAGAGCCGCCGCGAGCTGCGCCGCTTCGTCCTCAGTGAGTTCTGCCGCCGACTTCGCGAAGTAGTGACGGGCCGCGGCTTCGGCGCCGTAGATTCCGGGGCCGAACTCCACGACGTTGAGGTACAACTCCAATATCCGCTTCTTGGTAAGCTGCCTCTCCAACTGGTGGGTCAGTATCGCCTCCTTGATCTTGCGCAGTGGGTTGCGTGAGGGAGAGAGCCAGAGGTTCTTCGCCAGCTGTTGGGTGATGGTGGAGGCGCCCCGCAATTCGCGCTCACCGGCGATGGCATCACGTACGGATCTCTGGATCTCCGTGTACGAGAACCCATGGTGCGCGTAGAACTCTAAGTCCTCTGCGGCCACGACGGCGCGCTTCAGGTGCGGCGAGATGCTATCGTAGGGAACCCAATGCCATTCCAGATGGAGAGGCCGTCTGAGTCTCGCTTCACGCTCCCTGTAGCCGGCGATGAAGGCCGTGGTCTCGGGGTTATGGCCTCTCAGTCTGCCGACGTCCGGCCAGGTGATGAGTTCGTAGACCCCGAAGGCAAGCATGCCGAGCGCGGCGGCACCCAGGCAAACCAAAGCCGTTCGACGAGTCGGGAGGTGCCTACCGACTTCCTCTGCCGGCTGCCGCTCCTGCGTTTCGACCGCTTCACCTTCCATGCATCGACCGCCGCGCTAGCTCACCGTTGACGCTTGGACGATGACGACCGCGACATAGGCTATGTACCCGAGCAGAAGAACTGTACCCTCCGGCCGCGAAATACGCCGGCCGCTCAGGCCGATGGGGATGCACGCAAGTGCGAAGACGAGAGCCACCGGGAAATCGAACCTGATGATATGAGGAGGCACCTGCAGCGGGTGCAGCAGGCCCGCGAATCCGAGGATACCCAGCAGGTTGAAGATGTTGCTGCCCAGTACGTTGCCGATTGCGATGTCGGTCTGGCGCCTCAGAGCGGCGACGGCGGAAGTGGCGAGTTCCGGCAAGGACGTGCCGACGGCGACGACCGTTAGGCCGATCAGCGTCTTCGAGACGCCGAGGAGTTCTGCCAGTTCGACCGCGCCGTTCACCGCCCAGCGGCCACCGAGCACGAGCAGGCCGAGGCCGAGGAGAGCCAGCATCAAGTGCTTGAGTTGTTTCAGCCCGCCCTGCCCGTTGCCAGCCCAACCCTTGACCACCGCGTTGCTGGCTGTTCGCAGGGCCTGTCTGTGATACCAGGCGGTGTAGCCGATGAGGCCCAGCAGGAGCCCGGTCGCCTCTACCCGCGTGAGCCTTCCGTTCCAGCCCAGAATCACGAGCACTGCTGTGGTCAAAACGACGAGCGCCGCCTCACGGCGGACCAAACCGCCGCGACAGGGTATCGGCGCGATCAGCGCTGCGACGCCTATGACGACTCCGGTGTTGAAGATGTTGCTGCCCACGACATTGCCGATCGCGAGGCCGTGCAGCCCGCGAAGTGACGAGTCAGCGCTGACCACGAGCTCGGGTGCTGAAGTGCCGTAGGCGACCAGTGTGAGCCCGATAAAAAGCGGTGACAGGCCCAGCGCCGCTGCGAGGCTGGATGCCCCGCGGACCAACGCCTCGGCGCCTGCTGTCAGGAACGCCAGGCCGAGAACGAGAATGCCGGTGGCTTCAAGCATGTGAGGCATGGTCCACAGGTTCGCATCTCCGCGCCGGGGAACCAGTTGGCCGATAACGGACACGGCATCGGTAAGTCGGTGCCCACGCTGGTCCGAGGGGTTCGCGACGACGCATCGTGCGCCGGTTGAACGCGACATCGACGCGGGCGTGGACCGTAACGGCTAAAGGGCGCGGCCGTCAAGCACGAGGCTCGGCTGGCCTGCCGGGCGCTGTGAATCTAATCTCTGTCGGACGTCAGGGGCCCGGGATTTGACCGGAGGTCGAGTGAAACGAGCGCATCGTCTTTGACCGCACTGCTGGGAACCGTCCTAGGCCTCTATCTGCTCGGGATCCTCGCGCTGAGCCTCTACGCCAGCCGCCGCGTAAGGAACGAGGAGGACTACATCGTCGCGGGCCGGCGCCTGCCGCTGGGCCTGGCCTGGGGAACGCTGCTGGCGACGTGGTTCGGCGCGGCGGAAGCCGCGCGGCTGGAAGGTGTGCGTGGCACGATCCTCGATCCCTTCGCCTCCGGTGGCGCCCTCATCATAGCAGGGCTATTCTTCGCGAGGCCGCTTTGGTAGATGCGGCTTCTCACCATCGCCGATTTCTACGGGCGCACTTTCGGTCCCAGGTCTGAGCTGGTCGCCAGCATCGTTCTGGTGCCGGGCTACTTCGGCTGGATCGCTGCCCAGTACATGGCTCTGGCGGGTATCCAGGCGACCTTCTTCGGGGTGGACCTGGCCGTGGGCGTCCTGGTAGCCGCTGGTATCATCGTCGCCTACACGCTCGTCGGCGGCATGTGGTCGGTGACGCTTACCGACACCCTGCAGATGGGCGTCGTGCTGATCACCCTGGTGGTTCTGGCGGTGGCGACGTTCGCGGAGCTGGGCGGCGGCGCTATCGCGGCGGGTATCGGTCGACTGTTCTCCGAGACGCCGCCGGAAGCCCTCACGCTGCTGCCCGAAGCCGGCGCCGCCGCAGCGATCGTCTGGCTGGGCACCTGGGGCAGCGGGCTGTTCGGGAACATTCCGGGCCAGGACCTGATGCAGCGTGTGTTCGCTTCGAAGGACGCGAGCACGGCTACCCGCGCCTGCATCCTCGCCGGTCTCATCTACATCGGCTTCGGGTTGGTGCCGGTCAGCCTGGGGCTGGCCTCGCGGATCTTGCTGCCGGGGGAGGGCGGCGGCGAGATCCTAGGAATCCTGGCGAGCCAGTACTTGCGGCCTGCGATGACCGTTGTCTTCTTGGTGTCGCTCATCTCGATCATCGTCTCCACCGCCACCAGCGCCGTTCTCTCGCCCGCTACCATCCTCGGACACAACCTGTTGGGCCGCCTCAAGCCGTTTCGCGCCCGACAGCTCTTTGTGGACCGGCTCGCCGTCATGCTCGTCACGCTGGCCAGTGTCGTGACGGCGTTCTCCGGGAGGACGATCTTGGAGCTGCTGGAGCTGTCGCTCTCCATCGCCCTGGTCTCGCTGTTCGTTCCGCTGGTCGTTGGCCTCTACGGCAAGCCCCGCGGTGAGACAGCGGCGATTCTCGCGATGGTCTTGGGCACGATCGTCTGGCTGGCGCGTGAGCTGATGGAGGGCGTGTTGCTGGCCCAGCCGGATTCGGGCCTGGCAGCCGGGGTCAGCTACCCGGAATACGTCGCCGGCCTCTACCCGGCAGAGCATGTCGGCTCCGTGGCGAGTCCGCTGATCTTCGGTTTCGCGCTTCTGCCATCTGCTGTGTCCGGCATAGTGGCGAGCGTGATCGGGTACGTCGCGGGCCACCTGCTGTCCGGGTCACGACGGGGGGAAGTGGGCAGCGCGGGGGACGAAGGGATCCAGGCATAAACAGATTGCGTATCTCCTGCGTATTCTGGTTGGAGACTCGGGCAGGCCGCGACGAACGTCCGTACGGGGCGGCTTGTTGAGGTTAGACTGATGGGAATCGCGAGTGGACGATAGGGAGCTCTCTGCGCTGGCGGCGGCCTGCAAGGAAGGGGACGAGCGCAGCTTCAGGATCCTGGTCGATTCCTTGACCCGGAGCCTAATCGCTGTGGCCTATCGTTACACGGGGGACTGGGAATGGGCTCGTGATCTTACCCAAGAGACCTGGGTCAAGGTGTATGGCGGGATCAAGCGCTTCGATCCTGCCCACAGCTTCCGGGCCTGGCTGTACGCGATCCATCGCAACGGCTGCCTGAGTCACTTGCGCAAGGCCTGGGTCCGTCACGAATCCAATCCGGGCGATGACCCATTGAGCAGACTGCGCCCTGTATCGGCTGGTGTGGATCCTGAGGAGGAGGTCGAGCGTCTCGAATTCCATCGACTCCTGCTCCGGGGGTTGGGCGCGCTCAGTGAGAGCCAGCGCCAGGTCTTGGTTCGTGTGGATCTTGAGGGCGGCAACCAGAAGGAGGTCGCGCGAGAACTGGGGATGAAGCCCACCACCTGCAGGGCAACCTTGCACTTCGCGCGCAAACGTCTGGCGACGATTGTCCGAGGGATGGAGGAACGTGGTGACCAGGAAGATTGACTGCGAGGTGTTCCAGGATCAACTGGACGCGCTGGCGCAGGGAACGCTTTCGGAAGAGGGAATCGCAAAGCTTCGGCTTCATGCCGGCTCCTGTCGGGACTGCGCTGTGTTGCTGCGGATGCGTGAGCACCTGGAAGGTCTCTCCGCGGTCGCTAGCGAAGCGGCGGTTCCGGACGGATGGGTGAGCTCGATGTGGCCGCGGGTCCAGGCGGAGGTCGCGACGCGTGAGTCGTGCCGCTTGCAGCGGTCGCTGCGCCGGCGGTGGAGCTGGCCCGTTCCGGCGATGGCTGCCGCCACGCTGCTCCTCGCCATCGCCAGCGGTCTGCTCTTCGCGGAGCTGAGGCGACTGCGGGATCGGGAGCAGATTCTCGTTCAGCAAGTGCAGGACCAGCAGAGGTGGCTAGCCGAGCTGGACGTTCGGACCTCCGCCAGCGCGGTGGCCCGTACCGCTGGTCTTGCGGGCACGAGCATTTGGGAGCGGGTTCTGGCAAACAGGGAAAGCATCAGCGTCTCGGAGCTCAGCGGCCTGCTAGCGGGTCTGCCGCCGAGCACCACGCTTCTGTCCGCCGCTGAGCTGCGGGAACTGATACGAAGGGTCCCGTATCTGCGTACGGGCGTCTGGGAGACGGTACTGACCGAGATCCAGGCCGAGGATGGGCTGCAGGCCGGGGAGGCACTTCGCCTGATCGAGGTGCTGGGCCTGCCCGTTGACAGGAGCATCTCCATGGCACGCGTTCTGAACCTTTCACGGCTATCTGCCCCGCAGGGTTGATCGTCGGCGCTTTTGTCGCTGAGAAAGGCAAGCAGTGAGCGAGGTGAAGACGATGGTAGCGATCGACAGACGCAAGCGAACTTTGTTGCCGGCACTTCTGGTTCCCATGTTGGTGCTTTGGAGCTGTACGCTGTACACCGTGGAGACGACCCTGAACGCCGATGGAAGCGGTGTGCGTCGCGAGAGGATGGAGGTCGACGAGACTGCAGATGTCGACTTCCAGGTCTCGTCGGAGAGCTTCCGAGAGCTCATGAACGTCTCGGAGCAGGATGGCTGGAGCTACCGCAAGGAAGTGCAGGACGGAGATGAGATCCACGTGCTGACTCGGGAGGCGCGAGTCCGAAATCTCGCGGGCTGGAGTGACTTGAGTCGCCGCATCCACATCAGCGCCGCCGTCGATCGTGGCTCCGAGGGCGCAGCAGGGGATTCCCGCTACACGAATGTCGGGTTCTGGAACTCGGTCCGGGTCGAGAGCGGACAGAGGCCGGACGGCCGCACCTACACGTTTCGCGAGAGGTTCTATTGGGAGAACCTGGTCGACGTGTGGATCGAGTATATGCTCGAAGACCTGAGAGGTGGGATGCAGGTCCGCTATCCCGCGCTCGAGCCCGAGCAGCGCGGCGAGCTCATCGGTCTCGTGAAGGGGGCGCTCTGGACGGCCGTGGAAGAGGGCCTCTGGGACATGAGCGGGAGCGAGAGGGCACGCGAGTTCGCTCCGCTCATGGGACGACTGACGGCTCAGGCACTGCGGATCGTCAGGGCCCGCTATCCGCGCGAGGATTCAAGCTTCTTCACGGGCGCGTTCACGAGGCTCTTCGTGGAGGATGACGACGAAACCGAGGGCTTCCTCGAGGAGAATCTGCCCGGTGTGGCGCTCGCCGCTAACATGGAGATCATCGTACGACTGGACATGCCAGGGCAAGTCATCGATTCCAACGCGCACGAGCGTGATGGTTCCACGCTGGTTTGGGAGTTCAGCCCGTTGGATGCGATCCGCACGCCGATCGAGGTCTTTGCAGAGTCGAGAATCGAGCAGGAGCCGTAGCCTGGCACGGAAATGGGAGGGGGCGTGCCTGTGGCACGCCCAAATCCTGTCCCTCGCCGGTCTGCGAGGCGACCTCCGGTCGCGTGACGCTACCGAGGCCGCGGCTATGACGGAAACGCGATTGTCCCCTCGTGGATGCTCAGGCCGGACCGGTTCACGACCGTCATGCGAGGCGGTCGCGTGCCTCGTGTCGTGGCGCAACCGTACTCGCCGTCTTTGTTGATGGCGACGAACTTCTCGCCGGGGAGGAAATCGAGCCCGACCGCCTGGTATCGCTGGGCGATCATTTGCAGCGCATCGTTACAGGCCTCCTGAGGCGAGCGGCCGTCCCGCATTCGCATGACGATGTAGTAGGACGCGCATGACTTGATCACATCCTCGCCTCGCCCGGTAGCGCCGGCCGCGCCGACCTCGTTGTCGACATAGAGACCAGCACCGATGATGGGAGAGTCACCCACACGACCGGGAATCTTGTAGCTGAGACCGCTGGTGCTCGTGATGCCGGCGACATCGCCGTTCGCGTCCACGGCGAGCACGTTCACGGTCCCATAGGTCTCAGCCCATGGACTGTCCAGGGAGGCTCCAGTCTCGCTGCGTCCCCGTAGGTGGTCCGGCGGCCCCCAGTCGTCGCGGTCGCTATGCTCTTCGCGCCAGCGCAGCCAGCGCTCGCGCGCCTTGTCGGTCAGGAGGTTCTCCTCCTCGAAGCCCCAGGATTTGGCGAACTCCAGAGCGCCGGCACCGACGAGCATCACGTGGTCCGTACGCTCCATCACGAGCCGTGCTACGGATGATGGTGTCTTGATGTTCTCGAGGGCTGCGACGGAGCCCGCGCTGTAGGTCTTACCGTCCATGATCGAGGCGTCAAGCTGGACGACACCGCGCTCGTTAGGCAGACCGCCGTAGCCAACGCTCGTGTCCTCAGGATCGACCTCGATGATGTTGGTCGCCTTCTCCACAGCTTCCAGAGCCGATCCGCCGTTCGTGAGGATCTCCCATGCCGCCTCCATCGCCGTGCGACCGGTCTCGTTGGAGTGGCTGGTGATGATGAGTGGCCTCGTACCATTCCCGGGGCTTCGAATCACGTGACGCCTGCCGTCCGGGCTCCAGAAGGGACGAAGCGTTTGCCACACGAAGGCGCCCAGGCCGAAACCGAAGCTCTGGTGGAAGAACCCACGGCGTGTGATCGGACTAGGCATCGGAAATCCTCCTAGGTTGTTGCTCCAGTCGTTAAGCTAGACAGAGCATCGCCTCTTGAACGGTTGTGGTCAGCGGACGAGATGGAAGTGCTCCTGACGGCCAAGCACCCAATGGCGCTTCCCGTCCTCATCGATACGTGCGTCCTCCTCCAGTGCGATGCGGACCTCCTGATCATCCCACTCGGCCAGCGAGGTCGTCGCCTGCAGCTCGATGGCCCACCAGGTGTTGGGGCGGACCGGCACGTCGCCACGGCCTGGCACGCCCTCCTGACGGTCCCAGAGCCCGACCAGTGGACCGGCGCCGTGTCCATGGTCGCCGACTGGGTGGCTATAGACGGTTCCGTTGATCCCGGCGGCGCGCATCCGTGACAGGGCGCGCTGTAGCACGTGGTTACCTGTTCGCCCAGGTTCCAGCTCCTCCATCACGATGTCCTGGAGCTGGTTGCCCACAGCCAGGGCCTGCTTCAGTCCCTCGGGCGCGTCCGTTTCACCGGTGCGGAGGACGTAACCCATATGTTGAGTATCCGTGTTGAGCCCGAGTGCCGTGACACCGACGTCGCAGTGGAGAACGTCGCCGTGCAGGATCACCGGGTTGGCGGAGTCGCCCATCGCGACGCCCCGTCGTTGGACCTCGACCGACGGCTGGAACCAGGTGCCGAGGCCGAGGTCGTTCAAACGCTGCCGCATCCACCAGGCGACGTCCTGGGTGCGCGTGATTCCCGGGGTGATCACCTGATCGGAGAACGCCGTGGCGATGATCTCATGCGCGGTCTTCATCATCTCCACATAGATCGGCAGCATCTCCGGCAGACGTTCGGCGATGTACTCGAGTGCCAGCCGGTCAGGACGCACAATCCGTTCTCGGTATCTCTCCGGCAGCGCTTGCTGCAGCTGTTCCCATTCGCCGGCGCTCAAGCCATCGGAGAAGGCGAAGGTATGGGAGATGTTCACCGCAATGACCTCCGGATCGCACTCCTCGACCACTGGCGGCAGCAGCTTCCATTGCTCAGGACCGAAAGGCTCTGCCGGACGGTCGCGCCCGGCGGCGGCACCAACCTGAGCCCGTGGGTCACGCACAACACGATAGAGGCCGCCCTGTGAGCTGCCACCGACAGCGATACGTTCGACGCCCTCGTCGGGCCCGCGATCGCAGAAGATGTAGATGGTGCGGCGGCGCGCGGCGAAGGTCGTGGGTGAGACGAGCGCGCGGAACACGGGGTCCTCGTTGTACTCGCGCATCGGGACAATCCACATGTCCACTCCCTGCTCTCGCATGAGCCGAGGCAGCACGCGCTCGAGGCGCAATTGCAGCCAGCGCTGCTGGATCTCTGCCTGTTCGCGCAGCGTTCCCAGCGGGCGCTCCTGGGCGGAGACGGGGTCAGCGAGGACCCCCAGCGTCAGAGCAATGAAAAGCAGGCGTCGCATAGATCGTGCTCTCCGTTACCGTAGTGGCTGTCGAGGTCGGCAGGGCAGTCCGCTGCTCGTTCACAACCTAGCTCTGCCGCGCTTGCTGGCACAGTGCTCGGGCTTGGTCCGCGGGGCAAGGTCAGTGTGGGATGCCCCGGTCGCCGGGGGCTGGCGGGTTTCCTATGATTGTGTGGCGCCTGGCTCGAGCGACTTGGGTGCCAATACGGTAGCGGGCATAGTGACGAGCATCGACCGATGACGCGACCGGGTACGGACACCCAGCCGCTGCGGGTAGCGATTATCGGCTCGGGGCCCGCCGGCTTCTAGACGGCGGATAGGCTGCTCAGGCAGCAAAAGCTGGCTGTCCAGGTGGATATGTACGATCGACTGCCAGTGCCTTACGGCTTGGTGAGGTTCGGCGTCGCGCCTGACCGCGAGACGATCAAGAACGTGACGCGTGTCTTCGAGAAGACCGCGATCCACCCCAACTTCCGCTTCTTCGGTAACGTAGAGGTGGGTACACACGTCACTATCAACGATCTACGACTTCACTACCACCAGATCTGCTGTGCCACCGGCGCCCAGACTGACCGCCGTATGGGTATCCCCGGTGAAGATCTGGAACGAAGCTCTGCAGCGATCCAGTTCGTCGGCTGGTACAACGGCCACCCTGACTATCGCGACAGCGAGTTCGACCTTTCGTTGGGGCGGGTGGCGATAGTCGGCGTGGGCAACGTGGCGGTCGACGTGGCGCGCATTCTCTGTCGGACTCCGGAGGAACTGGCAAGCACCGACATCGCAGAATATGCGGCGGATGCGCTGGCAAGGAGCAACATCAAAGAAGTCTACCTGCTCAGCCGCCGTGGGCCGGGACAGGCCGCCTTCACGAACGCAGAGATCCAGCAGCTGGGCGAGTTACCCGGGGCGGACATCGCGGTGTTGCCGGAGGAGGTGCAACTCGACCCGCTCAGCCAGGCCGCGCTGGAGGAAAGCCAGGACAGGGATCGGCTCACGAAGGTCGAGATCCTCCAGAGCTTCGCAAGCCGGACGAGGAACGGCAAGCCAAAGCGGCTGACGCTGCGTTTCCTCGTCTCCCCGGTCGAGCTGTACGGCAGCAACTCCGGTCAGGTCACGGGGATGCGTTTGGTCAGGAATGAGCTGTATGCGAGCCGGGATGGGTCGCTTCGTCCAGAGCCCACAGGCCCGTTCGAGGAGCTGCCGGTGGACATGGTCATCCGCTCGGTCGGCCACCGGGGTGTGGCGTTGCCCGGCCTACCGTTCGACGAGCGGCGTGGCATTGTCCCGAACAATAACGGCCGCGTCTGCGACCCGGAGACCGGCAAACCGCTGCGCGGTTTCTACGTGGTTGGCTGGATCAAGCGCGGGGCTACCGGCGTCATCGGCACCAACAAGCCCGACGCCGGCGAGACGGTGGGCTGCATGCTGGAAGACGTGACTGCCGGTCTGTTGCTGACTCCTGCACGCCCTGACCCGGTCATGGCGGAGGAGTGCATCCGCCGGGTCCAGCCGGATTTCGTGTCCTGGGCGGACTGGCAGCGCGTCCAGGGATTGGAAGAGGTGAGGGGCAAGGAGCAGGGTCGTCCGCGTGTGAAGTTCACAGCGGTCGAGGAGATCTTGGCCGCGTTGAAGGGCGATTGAGACTGCAGGCTCGCGCTCAGCCTGTCGAGTGCAGGTCTTCCTGGCTGATCGCTTTGACGCTGCTCGCTGCCGGTTCCATCTTTCAGGCATGATCGCCGGAATCGTGCTCGCTGGTGGCCGGTCACGACGCATGGGTCGGCCGAAGGCGCTACTCAAGGTGGGTGAGGAGACGTTCCTCGAGCGCGCAGTGCGAACGCTCAGTCTGGGCGGCTGCGAGGATGTCGTCGTCGTGCTGAACGCCGAGGACCCGGTGTTCACCGAGGTCGCGGTCAGCGCCGGTGGTCGCCTGACCTCGGGTGCCGGGCCGGGTACGGAGCAGATCGACTCGCTGCGCGCCGGACTGCGTGCATTGCCGCAGGAGGTGGAGGCGGCGGTCGTCCAGCCTGTCGACCACCCGCTGGTGCGTTCGCCTACGGTCACCGCCTTGATCGACGCCTTCAAGCGTCGGGGCGCGCCCATCGTGCGACCGGTGTACGAGGGTCAGCACGGCCATCCCGTGCTGTTCAGCGCGGCCGTCTTCGGCGAGTTGCTGCACGGTGATTTGCCTGAGGGGGCACGCTCCTTGGTGCACCGCTACCGCGGCGAAGCGGAAGACGTGCAGGTGGACGACCGCGGCGTGCTGATCGACGTGGATACGCCTGCCGACTTGGACAAGTACCTCGGAGCACTCGAGTGAGGGGCAGTCACGCGGACTTCGTCTCGGCTGCAGAGGCGGCGCGAGATGCGCTGGCGGCGCTGGAGGGCGGCACGCCCGTGGCGCTGGTGACGGTCGTGCGGGCGCCGGTCAATGATGCCGTGGGGAGACGCCTGGTCGTTAGCGCCGAGGAGGTAAGGGGTGCACTGGGCTCGGCGGAGCTGGACGAGCGGGCGGTGGAATACGCACGCGAGGCGTTGGCGGCCCGATTATGCGGCATCCGCGAGCTGGAGCTGAGCGGCGGGACCTGGGTGCTTTATGTGGAACCGCAGTATGCCGCGCCCGAGCTCCTTATCGTCGGCGCGGGTCACGTAGGCCAAGCGCTATCCCGGTGCGCGGCGCTGCTCGGGTTCCGGGTGACGATCATCGACGATCGGCCTGAGCTCGCCAGTCGCGAACGATTCCCAGAGGCGACGCGTGTCCTGGTGGTGAGCTATGAGGATCCGTTCAGAGACGTCGTGGTCGGGCCGGACACGTGTGTGGTACTCGTGACCCGCGGCCACAAGTACGACTACGACTGTATCCTGCAACTGCTGAGGATGGAGGCCTATCCGGCCTATCTGGGCATGATCGGGAGTCGGCGGCGCGTGTGGGCGACGTTCGAGGCACTGGTGCGCGATGGTGTCGATCCCGAGCGGCTGGCCCAGGTCCACGCACCCATTGGGCTCGACATTGGCGCCGAGACGCCGGAAGAGATCGCGCTCGCCATCGCCGCCGAGCTCGTGGCTGTCCGGCGCGGTAAGAGTGGCGGCCGGCTGAGCGAAAAGGAGCGTGTGCTCGACCGCCTGGCGGCGGCCCGCGGGACGGAGCAGGGAGGCGAATAGGGGATGGACGATCGGGAGGTCTACGCGGCGGCGGTACGTGCCGCACAGTCCGAGCAGGCCATGGCGATGGCTACCGTGGTGCGGGTCAAAGGCTCCACGCCGCGAGGCCCTGGGAGCAAGATGCTGATCGGCGCCGACGGTCGGCAGCTGGGCACGATCGGCGGTGGCTGCGGTGAGGCGCAGGTACTGGAAGTGGCGCGAGAGGTCATCGAGACGGGCGTGCCCAGGCTCGTCCGTGTCGAACTCACCGACGATTGCCTCTCCTGGAGTCCCGCCGTCTGTGGTGGTGTGATGGAAGTCTTCGTAGAGCTCCTCCAAGCTCACGGCTGCAGCCCCGCCGGCAGCTAGGCCGGGGCCACCCGGTCGATCGCCGCGACGACCTCGTCAGAAAGCTCGATCCCCGCAGCCGCGGCGTTACCCTCGACGTGCTCGACCTTCGTGGCGCCGATGATCGCCGAGGAGATCTCCCGACGGCGCAGGCACCAAGCGATGGCCATCTCGGGCAGCGTGAGACCGGCTTCCTCAGCGATCAGCTTCAGCTGCTGGACTTTCTGAAGGCCTCCCGCTGAGAACCAGGGACCCATGAACTGCCGGCCGCGCTCGTCGGCGGCGCGGGAATCGGGCGGCACATCATCGACGGACGTGTACTTGCCGGTCAGTACACCCCGCGCCAGCGGCGAGTAGACCAGAAGGCCGAGCCCCTCACGGGCGCAGATCTCCAGGACACCGTTCGTCTCGATCTCGCGCCGCAGGATGTGGTACTGGGGCTGGTTCGACACCAGCCGGCGGAGCCTCAAATCGCGCCCTAGACGGACAGCGTCGGCGATGTTCTCCGCCGACCACATGCTCACGCCGCCGTAGAGGACCTTGCCCTGGGCGATCAGATCGTCGATCGCCCGCAGCGTCTCGTCCAGCGGGGTCTCCGTGTCGTAGCGGTGGCACTGGAAGAGATCGACGTAGTCGGTGCGCAGCCGCTGCAGGCTCAGGTGCACCTGCTCGAAGATGTGCTTGCGTGACAGGCCGCGGTCGTTGGGCCCGGGACCTACCGGGAAGTAGGCCTTGCTGGCAAGCACGTAGTCGCGGCGCGGCAGCGGCGCCAGCGCCTTGCCCAGCACCTCCTCGGCACGGCCCTCAGCGTACACATTGGCGGTATCGAAGAGGTTGACACCCAGCTCGAAGGCACGCCGCACACACTTGACGGCCACCCTCTCCTCCGTCCTCTGTCCGAACGTGAGCCAGCTGCCGAGGGAGATCGTGCTGACTTGGACTCCTGAGCTTCCCAGGTGACGGTATCGCATGCCTGAACGCCTAGATGTGCAGACTCATCTGAGCTTCGCCCGCCCGCGGCGCCGAGCGGCGGATGGCGGTGCGGGCCAGCCCAGCGAGCTTGCGGCCGCGGAGCGGCAGCTGGACCGGCTTGCCGCTCTGACCGCCGTTGCCCTGTCCAGGCGCGTCAAGGCGCACGGCGTCGCCGGACTGGGTCAACGCGACGACGCCTTCATCGGGTAGCAGGTCGAGCAGGCCCACTAAGTTGCCGGCCTTCAGCCGCGTTGGCAGCAGTTGGATCCCTTTGCCGCCACGCGCCTGTGCTCGCAGGTCATCGAGAGCAACGGTCTTCGCATAGCCGTCCACAGTGATCCCCAGCAACGTCGCGTGGCGTCGCGGAGCGGCAAGAGCCGTCACGCGGTCGCCGCGGGCCAGCCGGATGGCGCGAACACCCGAAGCTGAACGCCCCATCGGCCGGACTTCCGATTCCTCGAAGCGGATAACCTGTCCATTCTGTGTGGCGACGACGAGGGAGCCGTGTCCGCTGCTGATGTGCACGTCCACGATCTCGTCGCCCTTGTCGACCTTGGCGGCAATAATGCCGCCGCCGCGGATGTTGCGGTAATCCGAGAGCGCGGTCCGCTTCACGCGCCCCTTGCGGCTGATGCTGACGACGTAGCGGTCGTCTGGGAACTCCCGCACCGTGTGTACGGCCGCTATCTCAGCTTCCAACTCGAGGAGGTCGCGCAGACGTCGGCCACGCGACGCGCGCGTTCCCTGCGGCAGGTCACCAACGCGCGCGGCGTGGACCTGGCCATCGCGTGTGAAGGCGAGCAGCTGGTCATCCGACTTGCAGAGCCAGAGCCGCGTCACGAAGTCGTCACCCTCGGATTCGAGGCTCTCCGCAGCGGCTAGGCCGCCGTCGTCTTTGGCGCTGCGTGCGGGGATCGCCTTCAGATACCCCCAGTGGGTGAGAAAGACGTGCATCTCCTGCTCTGCGTCGCCGGTGGGCAGGGGGAAGCGGACGCTGTCGGTTAGGATCTCGGTACGTCGGGCGTCGCCGTAGCGCTCGACGATAGCGCTCAACTCGCGGCGGACGAGATCGCGGCGGCGCTTCTCGTCGGCGAGGATCGCCTCCAGCGTCTTGATCCGCTTCGCAACCTGGTTCAGCTCTTCCCGCAGCTCCCGTGTCGCCAGGTTGGTGAGCCGGCTCAGCCGCATCACCAGGATCGCGTCTGCCTGCCTGGCGCTGATCTTGAGGGCCGAACGCAGGTTCTTCGCCGCGGTCTCTGGCGTGCGGCTCGCCTTGATGATCTCGACGACTTCGTCGATCCTGTCCAGGGCTTTGAGCAGTCCTTCGAGAATGTGAGCTCGCTCCTCCGCCTTCGCCAGATTGGAGCGGGTGCGCCGCACAATGACCGACAGCCGGTGCTCGATCCAGACCTCGAGCATCTCTTTGAGGTTGAGTTGGCGGGGCACGCCGTCCACAAGGGCCAGCGCGATGACCCCAAAGGTGTACTGGAGCTGCGTCTTCAGGAACAGCCTCTCCAGGAGCTTGCGGGGCTTCGCGTCACGCTTGAGTTCGAGCACGATGCGCACGCCGTCCCGATCGCTTTCGTCACGCACATCCGTTAGCCCCTCCAACTTCCCGCGGCGAGCCAGTTCGACGATACTCTCAATCACCCGCTGCTTGCTCACCTGGTACGGCAATTCCGTGATCACCAGCGACGGCTTGCCGTAGGCGCCCTGCTCCACGTGGACTCGGGCGCGCATGACGATGCGGCCGCGGCCGGTGCGGTAGGCCTCGTCGATACCCTCGCGGCCCCAGATGTAACCACCGGTTGGGAAGTCAGGGCCCTGCACGATCTCGAGTAGCCTGTCCAGTGAGGTGTTGGGGCGGGCGAGCAGCTGGTCGGCCGCGGCAGCCATCTCCCGCAGGTTATGCGGCGGGATCTTGGTCGCCATGCCGACGGCGATACCATCGCTGCCATTCACCAATAGCTGCGGCAAGGCGGCGGGCAACACCTCCGGCTCCTTGAGTCGCCCGTCGAAGTTCGGTCGGAAATCCACCGTATCCTTGTCGATGTCGCGCAGCAGGTCGGTGGCGACTGATGCGAGCCGCGCCTCGGTGTAGCGGTAGGCCGCGGCGGGATCACCGTCGATCGAGCCATAGTTACCCTGGCCGTCCACCAGTGGGTACCGTGTGGAGAATGGCTGCGCCATCCTCACCAGGGTCTCGTAGACGGCGACGTCGCCGTGCGGGTGGTATTTTCCCAAGACATCGCCGACCACAGTCGCGCTCTTCTTGTGAGAGCGCTCGGGCGACAGGCCCAGCTCATGCATGGCGTACAGGATGCGACGCTGGGCAGGCTTGAGTCCGTCGCGGGCGTCTGGCAGCGCGCGCTGCACGATGACGCTCATCGAGTAATCGATGAACGATTCGCGGAGTTCTTCTTCTAGGTAGCGCTCGAGGATGCGCTCACGGCGTGGGTTCTCGACCTTGACCACAACCCCTCTCCTCTTCCCCGCGGTGGCCGATGCGAAGATAAACCGAAGCTAGAGCCAACTTAAGCTCGACGACCGCTGGCCTCAAGCATCGGGTTCATACCACGCTTGCTCGCAGCTTCGCTTCCCGGGTATCTTGCCGGCGACCACGACGAAGCGAACCATACGCGTTCAGGTGAGGCGTAGAATGGTGACGGAGCCGAGACTGCCCGATGCCGCGGATGAGGAAGTGCTGGAACTCTCTTGGGAGCTGTTCGGTGAGCTCTGCCGTGCCCTCGCCGTCAAGGTCGCGAAAGACTTCGATCCGGAGGTTGTCGTGGGGATCGCAGCGGCCGGCGTAATTCCGGGGGCGGTCATCGCCGCCATGCTGCAGAAGGACTTCCACGCCATTAAGATCACACGGCGTGAGAGTGGGGGTGGCGCGCGCAGTCGGCCAGAGATCCTTTCGGCGGCACCGCCGGAGCTCGCCGGCAAGCGGGTCCTATTGGTGGATGAGATCTGCGAAACCGGTGATACCCTTCGCCTGGCGCTGGCTGCAGTACGTGACGTAGGTCCTGCAGAGGTGCGGACCGCGACCTCGCTGATCCACGAAGGTGGCTACGTGCCGGACTTCTATGCGCTGTGTACCGAAGCGACTGTGGTCTTCCCCTGGGACCGGGAGGTCATCGAGTCCGGCAGGCTGGTCCTGAACCCGGAGTACGAGGGACTGTCGGGGGACTGAACCTGCGGCTAGCTCTCCCTCATGCCTCCTGCATGCTGTTCAGGAACTCCGTGTTGTCACCCGTTCGCTTCATGCGCTGAAGCAGGAACTCGATCGACTCTGCCGGCGGCATGTCGGCCAAGAAATTCCTGAGCAGGTAGATTCGATTCAGCGTCCGCTCGTCGAGCAGGAGTTCCTCGCGGCGCGTGCCCGAGCGGTTGATGTCGATGGCCGGGAAGATCCGCTTATCGGCGATATGTCGATCAAGCACGATCTCCATGTTCCCGGTGCCCTTGAACTCCTCGAAGATCACCTCGTCCATGCGGGACCCGGTCTCGATGAGCGCGGTGGCGATGATCGTCAGACTGCCGCCCTCTTCGAGGTTGCGTGCCGACCCGAAGAAACGCTTCGGCTTATGGAGCGCGTTCGCGTCCACGCCGCCCGAGAGGATCTTGCCTGAGTGGGGTACCACGACGTTATAGGCGCGGGCGAGGCGCGTGATCGAGTCGAGCAGAATCACCACGTCTCGCTTATGTTCCACCAGCCGCTTGGCCTTCTCGATCACCATCTCGGCGACCTGGGTGTGACGGTCCGCCGGCTCGTCGAAGGTCGAGGAGATCACCTCGGCGGCGACGTGCTCCTCCATGTCGGTCACCTCCTCCGGGCGCTCGTCGATGAGCAGCACGATGAGGTGTACTTCTGGATGGTTCTCGGTAATCGCGTTGGCGATCTTCTGCAGCAGGATCGTCTTACCGGCCTTGGGCGGCGAGGTGATCAGACCGCGCTGGCCCTTACCTGTAGGGGTGATCAGATCAATCACGCGGTTGGCGATGTCGCCGTTGTCACGCTCGAGCCGCAGCCGCTCCTCGGGGTAGCGGGGCCGCAGATTGTCGAAGCTGATTCGGTGCTTCGACTTCTCCGGGTCTTCACCGTTGACCTGCTCCACCTTGAGCAGCGCCAGATAGCGCTCACCCTCCTTGGGTGGCCGGACCTGGCCAAGCACGGTGTCGCCGGTGCGCAGATCGAACCTCTTGATCTGTGAGGGTGACACGTATATGTCATCCGGCCCGTACAGGTAGTTCCAATCCTGACTGCGCAGGAATCCGTAGCCCTCCGGCAGGATCTCCAAGACACCTTCGGCGCGGAGGATCACGTCGGAGTCGAGCAGGTTTTGCTCGATGCGGAAGATCAGGTCCTGCTTGCGCAGGGAGGAGTAGTTCTGGATGTTCAGCTCCTCCGCCATCTGGTGGAGGTCGGCGACCGACTTCGCTTTGAGCTCGGCAATGTCTAGGGACGTACTCATATGTTTCTGCTCTGTGAGATGTGTTCGCGGTCAGGGAAGTTACTTGACAGGGGTCACCTGCAGCGCTGCCCAGCCATCAGCGAGCGCGCGTGGCTCTACCGCGATAAGTTGCCAAATCCGTTAGTGTTGTGCCTTTTGCTGGTACCTGGTGCTCTTATGCTGTGGTGCAGTGATAACGCGCGGCTCGCGACGCGGACAGTCGGCTGGTGTCGCTGAATTCTACTAGTCCTGGTTCGAGTGGTCAAGAGTCCGGCGACGAGTACGCCATCTTTGTCTTCTGGCATACAGAGTCCGTCCGCAGCGGCCGGGTCTTGAGCGGGCGGCTGCGCCCTGAACTCACGCCGGACTCGCCCGCGGTGCGCGACTTCCTGGCCGGTTGGCCCGGCTCCTTCGCCAGCCGCCCCGGAGCCCAGGGCTGGGAACTGCTGCTTTTCCAGCCATCGCCTCGCCGTGAGCGCTGGTGGCTACACACGCTGCTGCTATTGGCCACCCTGTTCAGCACCTTTGTGGCTGGCAGCCTGTTGTCCGGCCGAGCGCCGCTGTCTTTCCAAGCGCTGACCCTCTTCGACGGTTGGTGGGTACCGTTCCCCACGGGCCTCGATGCCGGCGCTCTGCTGGCTGGCGCGCCCTTCGGGCTGGCCCTTGTGGGGCTGCTGGCGCTTCACGAGGCCGGCCATTACTTGACGGCACGGCGCCATCGCATCAGCGTGACGCCGCCTTTCTTCGTTCCGTTCCCACCCTACTTCTCCATCATTGGCACGTTGGGCGCGTTTATTCGTCTGCGCTCGCCGGTGATCAGCCGCTGCGCCTTGCTCGACGTAGCCGTGGCAGGCCCGCTAATGAGCTTCCTGGCGTCGCTGCCACTCCTCTACTGGGGTCTGTTGCACAGCCGCGTCGTTCCCGCGGTGCATGATCTGCCGGGCTCATACCTGCTGCGCTTCGCCGGTGAGCGATTCTGGCTGGGTGGATCACTCGCCCTGTCGGGTCTGGCCCGTCTCGCGATCGGGTTTTCGGCCTCCGACCAGGTTCTGGTCCTCCACCCCATCGCCTTCGCGGGCTGGCTCGGCCTCTTCGTCACCGCGTTGAATCTGCTGCCGGTCTCCCAGTTGGACGGCGGCCACATCCTGTATGCGGCAATGGGGACATACCAGCGTCCCCTGGCTTGGTTGTTCTTCCTGGCTCTGATCCCGCTGGGCTTCCTTTGGGCCGGCTGGTGGGTTTGGGCGCTACTGGTTTACGTGGTCGGGCAGGGCCGCATCGAGCACCCGCCCCTGTTTGATGCCGAGCGGGGCCTCACACGTGGACGCAGGGCGCTCGTGCTGCTGGCGGCGTTCGTGTTCTTGCTGTGTTTCATACCCGTGCCTTTCCGCTTTTGAGGTGCGCTGGGCTCGCGCCATGGGGTGTCTTGACGCGTCACGCGCCTGCAGAGAGATTGTTAGTCCTTTTCCGAGAACACCTGCGTAGTCGTCGGCGCTCCATCTGGGGGGATCGAGTCCGCATGGCCCGGCATAACCGTGATGGAAAAGGCACAGATCAGCACGGTGCTGAGTACGCCATCAGCTACCAGCCGGACTGGCTTCGCCAGATCAAGATCTCGCGCACGCTAGCTGGAGGTCAGCGCCAGTCGACGAAGACCCTATTCCGCAACCCGGCTACCTGTGCGGAGCGGCCTCCCGGCAGGCGGGTGCGAACGCGGGTGACGTCGAAGGACGGCAAGCTCGACTTCGAGATCACGATCAGCGACAAGGCGCGTCAGATCGACCAGATCGTCGTCACCTCGCGGGCCGCGGATGGCAAGGGGGATATCACGTTCATCATTGATGGTGCGCTTCCAGGGCCAGGTGACTTAGGTAGGGCGCGTCGGCGTCAGCGCCGCGGGCGCTAGATCTGCGGTCGCGCTCCTCCGCGCAGTGCCTCCAAATCGGCCTGCAGCCCCCGCAACATCTCACGCGTTCTGGCGAACTCGCTGACCAGCGCTTCGTCGTTCAGGAACCGACCGAGCGTCCCGTGACCCGACTCCAGGCGCGCGCTCAACCTCTGGATACTGCGAGTCAGCGTCGCCAGGTGAGCCCTGAGGGCCGTATCGCGCGCCAGCTGCCCAACCGTTCCCTCGCCACCGGCCCAGCGCGCGGCCAGACGTTCAATGCGAGAGCCAATCCGCCCCAGCGCAGCACGCACTTCGTGGTCGGACCACAAGCTCGAAAATCCGCCAGCGGCGCCGCTCAGGTCCGCGAAGGCCTCGCTGATCTGGTTCAGGCGATCCTGTAGCTCGCGGAGTTCCCCAGGCTCGCGGACAAGCTGCGGCAGCGTGCCGCGACCGTCTCGGGCCTGTCGGAGCACTGCGGTCCAGCGATCGGCCACAGGCCGTACCGAGTCACTGAGTGTCGTCAGACGTCGGGTCACCTCCAGCGGGTGGATCTCGGACGCTGTTGGCAGCGTGGCGCCGTCGGTCAGCGGGTCGCCGGCCTCTGTGGCGGGCACGATGTTGACGACGGGCTCGCCCAGCAGCCCGGCCGTGATCACCTGAGCCGTGGCCCCTTCCGTGATGAAGGGCTGCGCGTCGGCACGGATGCTCAGCTCGACGCGCAGACGCTCGCGCGTGCCTCGCGTGGGCGGTCCGAAGGTCACCCCGACTATGTACCCCACAGGCTGACCGGCCAGCCAGACCGGTGCCCGCAGGCGCAGGTTCTGGCTGGTAAACGTTTGGAAGCACAGCGAATAGCGTGGCTCGACCGCGTCGCGGACCTGGTCGACGAAGAAGATCAGCAGGGCGACCGTCGTGACGGCGAGGCTTGTCACTACGCCGATGCGCAATTGCGACCAGAGAATGCGGCGTGCTGGCCTCATCGCCCTCTGGCGGCTCGCCAGCGCCGCAGCATTGCCCGGCGCCTGTCCCTCGTCTTAGCTTGCCCAGCCATGCTCAGGTGTGGGGATAACGACCACAGCGACCGAGGCTCCACCAGGGTCTGCTCTCCGGGTAGTCCAGGAGCCCTTGAGCCTCGCGTCAAGATAGTCTCCCGTAGACGGATCGGCATCTGCTGCGGTGCGAGCGTCCCGGTTGCGGCTGATCGCCCGCCCAACAGTCACCGCTCGCGTGCTGGGGGGCAGCGATGGCCGCGGTGAAGGCTGCCAGGATCGAGCTCAGTGCGGGCGGGGTGATTTGTCGCCGCCGGCCGGACGGTGAGGCGGAGGTTCTGCTCATCAAGGACAGCCATGGGAACTGGGGCTTCCCCAAGGGTCACGTGGAGGGAGAAGAGGAGGCGCGGGACGCCGCGTTACGCGAGTGCCACGAGGAGACCGGTCTGAGAGACCTGCGGATGGGCAACGCGCTGGCGACGACGGACTGGTACTTCCGAGTCGGCGAGACACTGGTTCATAAGTACTGTGACTACTTCCTGCTGGAAGCGGATGCCGGTGATACCGCGCATCCGCAGACCGGGGAGGGGATCCAGGCGCTCGAGTGGCTGAGCCCGGAAGCGGCGTTGTCGCGCATCACCTACGCAAACGCTCGTCTCGTGCTCAGGCTCGCTATCGCGCTGCCCGGGCTGCGGTCCGCAGCTGAGGCGGAGCGCCGTCCAAGCACACGACCGGAACCCTGGCCACGGGGGAAGTGAGCGGGCCATGGATGTAGTGTCCGGGCGAAGCCTCTCGGTCGTGCTCACGGGCGGAACGGGGTTCGTGGGC
>Ga0209635_10000543_pt1 | contig 26147 bp, 37 predicted proteins | sample DeeMarSWOR230_32_FD_187463 | JGI IMG/M metagenome (GOLD analysis project Ga0209635, IMG submission 187463) | Marine sediment microbial communities from White Oak River estuary, North Carolina - WOR-2-30_32 (SPAdes) (version 2) | ecosystem: Environmental > Aquatic > Marine > Intertidal zone >...
TCCGGTTCCTTCTCTATTAAAATGCATTTACGATTACCTATAATTTGACAAGCACGGCCCACGACTCCACTCCCGGCGAAACAATCAAGCACAAGATCACCTGGATGGCTACCTACCTTTACCAGTTGTATGATTAAATTGATAGGCTTCTGTGTCGGATGTAACTTTTTATCGCTAAAATTAGACTGGGGGACAGCAAATTCACAGGAATCAAAGCGCTCGGGTCCCCAGTCTTTAGGAAGGTCTAATTCTCGATTACCAAAATAAAAAATAACCTCATAGCTTGATATAAAGCTATTCTTGATAACTCTCCCCATACTCATATTTTTACGGATCCAGATAATCCGATTGGTGATGGGGAAGTAATCTCTGAGAATCCCCTCAAATTCGTAAATTCGCCTTGAATCGAAAAAGATGAAACCTGAATGTCTGTTTTTAAATTTTGGCTTTAAGATGGATAGCCATTGATGGTAAAATTCAGTATCCTTTTTATCCCACTCATAATCTTCCATGACGGAATAGGGCGGATCTGTCAATAGGGCATCCACAGAATTGTCGGGGATATCCTTCAAAAGTTCTAAGCAATCTCCCTCTAAGTGGGTAATTGGGTGGTTATTGTTGGACAAGCCTCTGTGTGAATTGTTGGACACCCAAAGATGAATAGTGGACTTTTTAACTTGAAGTTGTCCAGCAATTCTTCTGATATCCCATTCATAGTCATACCGAAGACTTATGGCCTCTTGTTTAAGTTTTTGCCGTTCTGGGGTAAGGGTACGTGCCACCTACCCCTCCTTTCCCGGGGAAGTCGCTCACCCGACCTCCCCGGTGCTATACTTACCTCAAGCGGTCTTGATGGCGTAATGCGCCTGGGAGCTGCACCCTCCTTTTGTCATTCGCCTCAAGGACCGCTTGCTTTTCCAACAGACTTTCGATGTTGGGCAACTTTGGCCGGCCGCCCTTCTTTCCTATCTGGCTGTAGTATTGCCGGTCACGCTTATTCATAGAGACTTTCCCATCTTCTGATATGCCTTCCACGATCCGAATATGATGCAACCCACTGAAAAAATTATCTCGCCATAGAGGATAAATGGATTAGGTTCATAGAAAGCCGTAGGTCCCATCAGAACTATGTGTCCAAGAATAGCCAAGAGGGATGCAGATAGGGCTACAATAACGATATAAGCAAAGGCACCTTCCCTCATCCCCTCATCCCCTCCTTTTTCGGATATTGTCCCTGATTCTCCATATAATCCAGGCAATCCCCAGCAAAGCGACAATGATAGCCATAATTAGTACCGGTGCGTTCATTCCTTCCCTCCGTCTTTTAGATATTTGATAACATCTGTCTCAAGCTCGGGATAGGTGCGGAGGATGCCTGTGTAGATTTTTGGTTTCGGCAATGTATCGGGATCGGTTCGGTACAATTGCCATGCTTGCCTGGAGATACCAAGCATTTCCGACATATCCTTATCGGTCAGTTTTTTTGTTTCCTGGATTGTTCTGAGTTTGTCTAATAGCATAGTGATTATTTTCTGACCTCCATGCCAAGATATTAGCAGTCCTTATCTAAATATGCAAATTAAATAAGCGCAGTTGTTGGCAATTTATGCCAATATATAGGCATATAGTAAATCCATATTGCTATTTTACTTACTAAATTGCTAGAATATTGGCATGGGTGATATTAAAGAATTAGCCGAAGAGATAAAAAGACTGAGATTGGCAAAGGGGTGGATACAAGAAGAATTGGCAGAAGCAAGTGGGCTAGGGCGCAGTTATATTTCACAACTTGAGACCGCTGTTGTTGCTAGACCACCAGCCGAAGTTTTTTTTGCCCTTGCCCGGGCACTTAAAGTACCAGTTGGAAGATTGTTCCGTGCCGCAGGTTATGAAGGTTATGAGGAATCTGGGGATATAACTTCCGATGAACTCCTCCAACATTTAGAGTCGATACATCCTATGTCATTACCTGTGTATAGAAAATATCCTGCCGGGAAGGGAGAATTAGTGGAGCCGATTGATCATGTGTATTTGGCTCGACCACGTACAGTTGGCCGAAATATTACCGCTCATATAGCACAATCTGCCTATTTAGAGCCAACGATTCTTGAGGGGGACATTATTATTGTGGACAGTGAGGAGGCACCAAAACTAGGGGATATTGTAGCTTGTGTTAAGGGCGGTGAATTACATATTGGTCGGTTGAAGATGATGGAACTCAATGGTCGGGACTCCAGGCTTATTGAGAATAATCATCAAATATGGAGCATTGATGATTGCGAGCATGTGGCAGTGATAATTCAGATTGAACGCAGGCTAAGATAAATAATACACTAGGTCCCTCCCCTACACTTGAAAACAGGATTTTGATAATTATGGAATTAAAGAAATCCGATATTGAATTTATTGCCTCTAACCGGTGGCAAGAACAGAATAAGTTGAAAGCAGTTATTTGGTTTATTGCCACCGCCGTAATTATTGTTGTTGCCGTTCTTTTACCAGCTCCTTTTGTCTGGATAGTCATAGGGATAGGCTTTGCTTCTGGCTTTGCCCGTTTCTATTGGCAAATAAGCGGAATAAAGAAAGCTACGAGAAAATTACTTGAAGAACAAAAATTAAGGAATTAAATAAAACAAAAAGGAGGTAGCAGTCCCCAGGCTGCCTTTTTATGCTTTTATACGTTATACCTTCTAAGCAGCGGGTCGCAGGTTCGAATCCTGCCAGGGACGCTTCGAAGCTAAAAAGCCCTGGGAGCTGCAAAAAATGACATGGTTGACACGCTGCTTTACACAAAACCGCACGATGGACCCGAGTGTGGTCTTGACCCGATGCTTTTTAAAAACTCACTTGCTAAACTTGCCCAATTCTATCTGATATCCTGTAGGGTCGAGGGGAAGGCATCGAATACTATCAGAGTCTATTCGATGGCACTTAATAACCTGCTATCATCGAGTGATTCCTCAATGCCGGATGCCAATAGTATCCGACTATCTTTGTATGAACTGGAGAAACGAGGATTATCTTTTGGGGCCATCCATGTCCATTATCGAGGTCTCAAGACGTTCTTCAACTGGCTCGTCAGGGAAGGGCATCTGAAGGAAAGCCCCCTGCGGAATATCAAGCCTCCCAAGCTGGACACCGTACTGATAAAGCCGTTCACCAGTGAGGATATTAACCGGTTATTACTTGTTACTTCTGGCACCAGATTTATAGACTTCAGGAACCGGGCGATAGTTCTTGTATTTCTGGATACAGGCATCAGGGTACAGGAGATGGCGGGGTTGCGGATACGAGATATTGATTTTGGAACTGGTATGGTCCGGGTATTTGGTAAGGGTAGAAAGGAGAGGTATGTCAGGATCGGCAAGACGGGCAGGAAGGCACTACTGAATTACCTGGCAAAAAGGGATGATGAACTTCCTTGCATGTGGTTGACCGAAGAGAGAAAGCCGTTATCTCAGGATGGGGTTACAATAATGGTCAGGCGTCTCTGCAAATGGGCCAAGATTACTGGCGTGAAGTGCGGTCCGCATACCTTTCGCCATACCGCGGCCATAAATTACCTTCGCAACGGTGGGAGTGAGTTCACCTTGCAGATAATGCTGGGACACACTTCACTTGCCATGACTAGGCGCTACGTGATGGCACTGGGAGCTGAAGATATGGCGCGGGTGCATGAGAAGGCCAGCCCGGTTGATAATCTGGGGATAAAGTGATTTTACTTGTTGACAATAATGCTATGATTTAATTAAAGAGACTTCGCGTTTTAAGAAACCAATTAAAGGCGGGAGCAACCTTGAAAGAGGTTTTTCGCTCCCGCCTCCTTATTTTCAGGGTTGCTCCCAGGATTAAAAGGTATGAGGATATTTCAAGCATTCCTGGTGATGATGACCACGGCAATCCTGTTTCTACTACCGGTATCCGCAGGAATTTATGATTTCCGCACCGATGTCCGGGAGGATTCATTTAATGTTACCACTGGGGTCGGGGAGACTACAGCCGATGTAGTGCTGGTCAAAGCCCTTTATGATGATGATATTTCCACAGTAACCGCCCTCTCTGACAATGCAACTGATACTCCTACAGTTGATTCTTACGATACCGCTACCCGCGCTCTGACAGTGGGCGGTTTACAGGCCGATTCATCTCGGGAAATTACCGTTTCCTATGATGTTTATTCACTCACTGGAGGTGGTGCCATTGATACCTTGATATCCAGAATTGACCTGATATGGCTGATATGTCTCATAGCCTTCCCCGCGGTAGCACTGGCTGCGATATTTGTGGGAAGGGCGTAACTCTGAGAGAAAGGAGGGAGAAAATGTTACGCAAGTTCTTCAAATCACTCAGGCGGGAGGATGGGGGAATCGACATCGGCAACCTGTTACTTCTGGGTCTGGCCATGATCTTCATTGCCGTTGGCTTCATCGTTTACCCCATAATCCTTGAGGGAACCGATGAGATTCTGAACTGGACCGGTACGACAGGCAATGTTACACTTGCCGACTTCACCGGTCTAGAACCCGTTACCAGTGTGGCACCCCTGATTGTCCTTATCGGTTTCATTGCTGCTGGCGTCATTACTGGCTTCTTCGGTATCAAGAACCTCATGAAAGGATAGTAATGGGTTCCGAATTGCTAACATTGTCGATAAAAAGGAAAGGAGGGAGAAAATGTTACGCAAGCTCTTCAGGTCTATCAGTCGTGAAGAGGATGGGGGAATCGACATCGGTAATATCCTGCTTCTGGCCATTGGCCTAATTTTCATCGCTGTCGGTTTTATCATCTATCCGGTAATTCTGGATGGGGTGGAGCAGGTCCTGGATGCTCCGACCATCGACAGCTATACCGGCCTGGGTCCCGTGGCAAGTGTGGCCCCTTTAATCGTTCTGATAGGTTTTGTCACAGCCGGTGTTGTAACCGGCTTCTTCGGCCTCAGGAACATCATAAGGGGTCGCTAGACCTTTATGCCCCCAGGTTCCAAGTAAATATCTGAGAGGGGGCGATAGTGCTAAACCCCCTCTCAGATGTGAAAAAAGATAAAGGAGAAAGATAAATATGCCATATCCGTTAATAGTTGGAGCCGTAATGCTGTTGATTGTGGGTGGTGTCGTTCTTGTTCTCTGGAAGAAACGTGCATTGATATTTGCTGGTAAAGAGAAACAATTACAGTTGTATTTCCGGGAGGATGGTAAAGTCCAATTCCGCATGTTGGAGGTTGAGGACACTTTTCTTGTTGAGAAGAAGAATGGACAACGTATTGCAGCGTGGAAACTTGCCTATAAACTTTTGTTGCCTTTTGCCGGATACGGCGATATAAAGCCTGGTAATGTAACCGTATCTTATGCAAGGGATATTATATTCGACCCATTTAAACTGCTGAAGGATGCGGAGAAGCCCGACAAAAGTAAAAGTATAGCAAAACCGTGGATAAAGGATGTAGCTGAGTCGCAGGGATACACAGCACAGCAGGAAAGTAGTAGAAAAATAGCACTTAGCACGCAGGTGGCTCTACTCGGCGGCACTGTGTTGCTTATGGCCGTAATCCTTTTAATCATAGTTCTGGTGGTGTGAAATGGTAACGGAAACAAAAACCTATAGATGCTTATGCGGGTTCAATACCACTGAGGTTAGAGAATTCGGAAAACATCTACGTTCAGGTGGGCGCGCAGATGGTAAGGGTGTCCATAAGAGTATGATGAATGTTGTGATATTACCGACAGTAGAGCAGATTAAGCCCAAAGTAGGAATGTTGTTCAAGGGTAGGAGGCCCAATAGCATAAATATTTACCCACCGCATTTAGGTGGCGTTAAATTTGAGTATGTCGATAACCCGGTAGGATTTCCGCAGCCATTACTTAATGACAGTAGAAAATATTATTTCCATATTTGGGATGAAGATAAAGATTCCCTTGTCTCTATCTTATTCCCCGATGATGCCTATTACAATCCCCGAGAGCTGGCTCAGGTGGTAGGAGCGGAACCGTGGCGCCGGTATTTTGAAAGGCATAATGCATTCCTTGAAAAGATATCGCCCTGGGTATTTCTTGGAGCGATGGCGATTATAGTCCTGGCTATGATTGTATTCGGAGGTGAATAGAATGTCTCTTTTTAGCGATGATGGGAATGAAAATGAGGAGGAACTGGAGAAAACAACCAGAACTGAGGCTATTCTTAACCTTCGGGAATTGAAGCGTAGTGATGGCATAATCACTATGAGCAAGCCCCAGGCTGGCATTCTACAAAAGGTTCTATCAGCTCCCGAAACCAGTACGGAATACCGGCAGGCACTATTATTGCTGGATTTTATGTCTCCCGATGAAGCTGACCGCTTTTCGGGCGCATTATCTTTTGCATTTCGTTACGGTATTCCCATTGCCCCGATACTTGACAAGGCTCTCTCTCGCTGTTCAGTGAAAGCTGGTAGGGTAGAGGCCGTTATACGTGCTATGACACACATCAATTTCTCAAATTCTAATCGATATGGAAAGAAAGATGACAGTCGAAACCCAAGAAAAAGTCCTATCTCATAGGGATATAGTGCAGTATGAATTACCGCCGTTGTTCAGGAGACATCACCTTGGTCGAGATTTCATAATAGGCTTGATAGGTGATCGGGGCGATGGCAAAAGCATCGGCGGTGCCGTCATTACTTTACTTGATTATATGATTGAGGGAGACCCATGCTGGTCTAATATGAAAATAACAGCCAGCTTTGATATTGATGCCGAAACCGCCGGAGATTATGGATTCAATAATGGGGATAGGGTTCAGTTCGCATCTCGGGAATTGGATAAATATAAACTACTGACATTTGACCCGGAATACAGCGATGGCGTGTTTTTTACAGATGAAATCAACATATACCTGGCCGATGCTAGGCGCTCCATGTCTCATCAAAATCTCGGAGCTGCCGATTTTGGGCAGGAACTCAGAAAATTAAGGTCGGCATGGGTTTATACATCTATCCATGAGATGTTTGTGGAGTCAAGAATCCGCGATATCACCGATATTTTCATACTGACAAAGGATACAGCCCTCAGCCCCCAGGGATTAGCCCGGAAAAGGCAACCAGGCATTGATTTTGAATGGACAATTTATCCTATGTCAAGGAAGTTGACCGGTGAACGCTATGCCGATACTAGAAGGCCATTGCCACCAATATATTTACATGGTAAGAAATTCTGGGGGTCAATAGACACTTATGAGCGCCAGGAGAGGAAAAAATACATAATTCCTACTGAAAACATTGAATTTGAGGAAAGTGAGATTGTGGTTGAAACGAGAAGCAAGTGGGGTTGGCTTTATGAGAAATTATTGGCACTTCATAATCAAGGTATCTCACAAATATTAGATAAAGTGCTTTGGAAATATTTAGAGGTCAACGAGCGTGGTATTTCAACCAGAGAAGTAGGTAAACAACTTTCCCAAATGGGTATAACGAAGAGACAAGTCGCTGGCGGCCAAATTGAATACCAGGTAGATAATTACGACTTGAGTAAAGCGACAGTTAATGATAAAAAGGTAGCTTTTATAGCTTGAATAAATAAGTATTTAAAAAATATGTAATAGGTTTATATATTATGGATACGGCAATACAGACGATAATACAGTTCTTACCGGTAGCGTTCTTCAGTGTTTTAGCCTTCTGGAAGAACAATGTGGTTTTGTTTATGTTGACCGGGGGAATATCACTTTTTGTAGGACTATATTGGTATGACCAGACTGGTACACCAGTAGGGATGACAATTAGCTTATCGCTAATAGTTTACTGGCTTGTATGCTGGGGTTTCGCTTTTAGGGCAGTATTTTGGAGGAGTGAATAATGCCAGGACCAAGAACAATAATACAGATTGAAGGAGTTGAGGAGCCGGGTATATTGGGAGCACCTAAAGAACCTGAGAAGCCCCCGGAGCCAGAGAAACCGCCCCCAGAACCGCCCCCTCCTCCACCACCACCCCCACCTAACCTTGATAAAAGGCGGGAGGAACTTGTTGAACAGGCTGCTGTCGCCACAGAGATTGAAAAGACTGGCAAGCTGGGCGATATGCCGATTGACCCGAGTGCCTACATGGAGATTCCCCCCGGTGCTCTTAAACAGGAAGCAGAATCGGCCACGGCAAAAGTTGAAGTTATCGACACTTATAAAGAGGTTGAGGAAACAATAAACAAGAAAGAAACTGCTATTAAAGAAGCTGAGGCTGTACTTGCAGATATTGAGAAAAACCCTGAACAATACGACTCGGCGGAAGTAAAGAAGTTTAAAGATGATCTGGAATCCAGTAAAGAGGAGCTGGCTGATAATAAAGAGGAGATAGCGAAGTATGGAGAGTATGTAGCCAGCGTTATTGACCCGAAAATATCACCATTCATATCAGTTGTTAATGGGGATGTCCAGGTTGACATAGCTACGGCATTGCAAGCTGGTGTCGATATAAAGGTTATTAAGAATCTTGGTTTTACAGATAAAGATATTGAGCAGGCACAGAGAGATATAGCCGAAAGAGAGAAATTACTGAAGGAGAGAGCGGAGAATATTAAAGAAAAGAGGGAAGCGGAGAAGAAACTGGCAAAATACAAGGCGGAAGTGGGGCACAACATAGTTCAAGCAATCATAGATGGGGTATCCGTGGAAACATTGGAGAAGGCAGGCTATTCAAAGAGCCAGATCGCTACGGCTAAAGAAACAGTGCCAATATACCATGAGAAAGCAACGGTATACGATAGGGCACTCAAGGCAATGGAGCCATATAGGCTTACCTATACTGAGAAGCAACTGGCACAATTTGAAAAGCTGGGAATGGAACCCCCTGAGATAAATGCCTACAATGTAAAGGATGCCTTGCGTTCCTGGAAAGTACCATTGGAACAAATGTATCTACTCTTCGGTAAGGAGAAAGTTGAGAAACTGAGGGAGTATGTACGCCCCAGACCGAAAGCCTACGAGAAAAAGGAACCCGAGGTAACAAAGGTAATGGGGATAAAGGTGCCTGCTGAGGCGATGGGAATTATGGCTGTCGCAGGACCTGTAGCCATTGCTGAACCCACACCCATCGGAGAAATAGCATTGCTTATTGTTCTGGGAGGATGGGCTGCCTATTCAGTTTTCAAGGCAAGCCAGGGACAGAAAGTAGATCCGGTTGTTAAAAAGGCAGTGGAGAAGGTTGAAAACAGAACAGGTAGGGATATAATCCCGAGTGATATAATGAAACTACTCCCCACAGTGGCACTCCGGGAAGGCGTGAGGATTGGGGAGGTCCCGCCCTTTGCCCCTGCGAAAATTAAGACGGATATACCTCCCTTTGTTTCAGGAAGAATTGAGACGAAGATTCCCGCTATGACTCCTCCCAAGATAAAGGCAGAGGTTCCCCCAACCCGACCGGCGGCAATCAAGCCAGATATCATTCTGCCTGGTGCAAAGCCGATGTCTAAGACGGCAGAGGATGTGATTTTGAAAGCAACCGAAGCGGCACAGGCCCAAAGCGATATGGTAAACACTATAAAACCGAAGGTAAAAACAACAACTTGGGAACAACAATGGAATGACTTGATGGCTGGACTGCCATCAAGACCGCAGGATATTACAGCTAAACAGGCCAGAGATAATTTAAAAGCACTTGATGAGGCAGTCCAGGAAGCACGCCAGCGGGGGGAATTGACGGATGAGGATGTAAGGGAATACAACAGAGCCAGAGTGCGTTATTTGGCAAAAATAGGTTTGCTAAATGAAGCTCTGAAAACTTATATCGGGGGAATGGACCCTAAAATTACCAAACCAGAGGTTATACGGAAATTATCTGCACTATCAGCAATCGCTTACAAGAATGCCTTAGACACAATAACAAATAAAGCCACTAGCAAAGCAACAGAGGCTTACAACGAGGCTGTCGAGAAAGGAGCTACTGAAGCACAGGCCACGACTGCCGCCCAAACCGCCGCCCAGACTGCTGTGAAGGAAGCCACTCAGACTGCTGTAAAAGTTGCCACTAAAACTATAACCAAAACAGCTACCAGGACTGCTGTTCAGACTGCCGTTCAACAGGCTGTGCAAAGTGCAGCTCAATCTATAACAAATACGGCTATTCAAGCGGCCGTTCAATCGGCCACCCCAACCGCCGTGAGAACCCCTACTCTAACTGATACCACTATACCCTCAACCCCATCCATACCTTTAAAAGCTGAAACAGATAGCGAAAAACGCCGGCGTATTAAAAAATCCGATGGTGCTATAGCCTTCAGAATGGGGCAACTCCATGATAAAGATGTCTGGCACGTTATAAAGAAGCCGTATGAAAGACAGGAGGATCATATAGTAGTTCTGGGGAGAAAGCCGGTCGGTGCTACCATCGTGAGGGGGCCACGGAGTGCCTATGAATCGGCAAAACTTCTATTCGGCACTGCACCAGACAGTCAATTTATGATTGACATAGGCTTTCAGGATGCACTGGTAAGCCCCAGCGGGAAAGGCATTAAACTCGGCTTTACCCCTGACCCCAAAATGCTCACCAAAGGGGATATCAGCATAAGTAAGAATGGCAAGGTTTTTCCTCTAAAGAGAGGAAAGGAAGAATAATAAAGTGGATAAGAATTTACGGTGGACTTCAATCTCAATAGCAGTTATAGCAGTCAGTATTTTACTGGCTGTTATGTTACCTGAGCGTGTTTCAGTCAGCCCGATAGCCTATGCCTCAGAATTGAAACTGGCAAAAGAACCCTACACGACTAAAATAGAGACAAATAAGTACATCATCAATTACAGCGGGGATATTGTGCAGGTTGGCAAGGGGACCGGCACCTTCACCCCCGAAATCACCATGTACCGCTGGGATCAGGAATGCTACCTCAAACTCTATGAACCTTTAATAAACGGGGCGGTTCTTTCGCAGAAGAACGCCGGGAGTATACTTACCGGCGATACTATACAGTGGACAAGCAAGGATTTGCAGTTTCTGTTCTACCCCAAGCCTATTGATGAACAGAGCACTTACGGTTCCTTCGAGTACGAAATAATACTGGCAAATAGCAAGGCCGGGACTGACCAGATATTAAGCAATATCTCATTCCCCATTACTTCTGGTGGGTTGGTATTTTATTACCAGCCTCCATTAACACAAGCGGAGATTGACGAAGGCAATATCAGGCCCGATAATGTTGTTGGCTCTTATGCTGTCTACCATGCTACAAAGAGCGGGCACATTATAGGGCAGACAAACTACGGGGCAGGTAAGGCTTTCCACATTTACCGCCCCCAGCTTATAGACAATGCCGGTAATACCGCCTGGGCAGACCTGATTATTACCGATACGGCGCTGACCATAGACTTCTCAAACATACAGGAATGGCTTAAAAAGGCAAAATACCCGGTGGTTATCGACCCGAATTTCGGCTACGAGACAGAGGGCGGAACAGCCTCGGGTGTCGGTATGTATGGCCCCTATTTCTATAAGGCTACAAGTGGTGTGGCCGGCACTGGCATCAGTATATCGGCCTGTATATCTTCTCCCGGCAACTGCATATTTGAATATGCCCTGTATAACTCCAGCAAAGGCTATATACAGAACACAGAGGAATCGGCTGATGTGGTTCATTACAAGGATTACTATACTCTTAACTTTACCTCTGCTCCCGAAATAGCGGCCTCTACTGCTTATTATCTGGGTTGTGCATCGGAAGATAAAGGTACAAGTTTTTACTGGGACAGCACTTCAGGAGAGGATGCTGGCTATGATACAACAGTATGGGGGTCAATCTGGCCTACCCCATTTGTATATACCGGCAATTATTCAACCCGTAAATATTCAATCTACTGTACATACTCGGAGGAGGGTGTGCCTGACCCACCTACCAACGTATCCGCTACCGATGGAGACCACACTGATAAAGTGGTGATTACTTGGACAAAATCAGAGGAAGCAACCAAATACGAGGTATTCAGAGATGGTGTGGGACTGGGAGAATTGGGGGATGTCGCCACATTTGATGATACGGGGGCGGATGCACCAACAATTACACCCGGTAACTCGGTAGCCACTGACGGGGACCATACGGATAGGGTTGCTTTGAGCCTGAGTGGTTCCAGTGCCAATAACGGCACCACCCATACCTATAAAGTCAAAGCGGGTAATGAAACTGGCTGGAGTGGCGATAGCAATACCGATAATGGTTACAGGGGTGTTGGCTCTTTAACCTACCAGTGGCAGAGGTCGGCTGCTGATAGCGATGCTGATTATGGGAATATAGTGGGGGCCACATCCTCAACTTATAATGACACTGCGGCTCCTGCCCCAACGATAACTCCCGGCAATGCCGTAGCTACAGATGGTGAGCACACGGACAAGGTTGCGTTAAGCCTTGATGGGACCAGCTCCGATGATGGCGCTGGCCGGTGGTATCAGTGTATCCTCAATGCCACAGGTGCAACACAGCAGATTTCAGCAAGCAACAGGGGCTACAGGGGTGGTGGTGCCCTCAGCTATCAATGGCAAAGGTCAAGCGGTGATGCCGATGCCGATTATTCCAATATAGTGGGTGCGACAGCTTCAACCTACAATGATACCGATGCCCCCGCCGGTATTGTTACCCCCGGTACTGCTACCGCCTCGGATGGCACTTCGGAGGAACACGTTACTCTGGCTCTGGGCGATACAGAATCGGTAGCCGATGGCGCGGGTAGATGGTACAGGTGCTTATTGACTGCCCCAGATGCAGAGGGACAAACTTCAGGCACCAATCGGGGATATCGGACAACCGGTGCCCTGACCTACCAGTGGTATAGAAGTGCTACCGATGCTGATTCCGGCTATGCTTTACTCGGAGGAGCTACTACCGACCCCTATAACGACACTACCGCCCCTGCTGATGGTAGCGGCCGGTGGTATTATTGCGAAGTGAGTGCTACCGGTGCTGCAAGCCAAAATTCGACCCACGATAGAGGCTACAGGGCGGTAGCACCGGAAGAACCCACCATAATCACCATGATTTGCTCTGGCTTCGCAAGAGACTGGGCAATAGTCAATGGCTATATTGATGACGCAGGGGGGATTATTACTACCATCGGATTCGATTATGGCTTGACCGATGCTTATGGTGATTCTGTAACAAAATCCGGCATCTGGACCACCGGTGATATATTCTGGGCAAAGATACCGGACCTTACTGCCGGCACTGTCTACCACTACAGAGCAAAGGCTTATAATGGCATCTGGGGATATGGTTCAGATAGGGTATTCAGTACCGAAGGTTCCCCCACACTATATGAATATCTTAATACCAATGGAGATGAGGAGGGTGATGATATCTATGCTGGGAACTGGAGTTATATGCAATTTACCGTTGGATCGGTGTCTCATTCGCTTGATTTTGTCAACATATATGTTAAAAGAACTGGCTCCCCCGGCAATGCCATATTGTCACTGAGACACGCTAACGATGCTAACAAGCCCACTGGTGCCGATATGGACATTGTTACCCTAAATGGGAATAGCTTTAGTGATGCTTTGGATTGGGTGACATTTGACTTCCCCGATGATATTACGCTGGAAGCTGGGGAGTCATACGCCCTAGTTCTCAGGTGTCCAAATGGCTCTGTTGATAATTACCTTGAATGGTACTGGGACAGTGGGGGGAGTTTAGCCAATGCTATAGCTGGTAAGACAACGGATAGCGGAATCAATTGGACTGTTGATGCTGGCGGTGCGGACTATCTATTTGAGATATGGGGGGAGCCGGTATTGGAGGTTGTTGGGGCGCAGGTTTTTAGCGGCTATATTGAAGATGGGGATTGGCTGATTGTATTGACTTACCAGAACAGAACTACTCCCTATTATCCTAACGAGAATGCAGAGACTTACTTTTACATTCAGTTGATTGATGATACAACGGTGAAAGCTCAAACCAATTGCCCATCATGGGGATATAAACCAGCCAGCATCTATCTGTCAAAGAGCCTGGCTGATACGTTGGAATGGGAAGATAGCGATTACAAAATAAGAATACAGGGGAATTATGCCCCCTATCCTTATTCCGACTATAACCTTGCCTCACTGGATTGGAAAGGAGAGGAATTATCATTCCTAGATACATGGGTTATCACTCAGGCTGATAATATCGGGGAATATTACGGAGTTGAATTCACAACCGTTGTAGCCACTCTGGGCAAGGTATTAAATTCAATAGGCGGTACTATTTTCGTGGATGGAATCCCCGGTCTGAATACCATGAGGCCAGAATTATTTGAGCTGGCAATCCACAGAGATGAATACACGGAGACTGATTGGGAACATACTCTGCAAGAGGAAGCCGTCTGGACAACAAGACTGGGACCAACAATTTCCGGCGTACTGACCAATATGGGGGGGTGGATCGGCATAGATGGTAAGGGAGTCGGGGGAATACTATCATTTCTGGTATTTATATCTGTTGTAATTGGGTTTTCTATCCCAGGGCATTTCGCACTCGGACTCGGAATCGGATATCCATTTCTGGCAGCGGGTGCCTGGTTCGGTGTGGTTGATTATGTGCTTCTCGGGGTAATAACCTTCCTAGCTGTTGTTATATTTATCTACAAGGTGTGGCTAGTGAAATGAAAAGGCAATTTTCTTCAATTATGATTTCAGTTTTACTCACACTGATACCAGCGTTAATTATTGGGTATGCATCCTTTGCAAATCCAGGCGCCCAAATGTACGAGGCTTACAATGATGATGAGGATCAAGATACTGATAAATCAGTTCAGGGTAATGACTGGTGGTGCCAGACTTTTAAACCAAGCACGAAACATGAAATAACTCATGTCGTTTTAAGAGTATGGAAACAGGGTGATGGCGGCGGTAAAAATATGGTCGTTAGTATCAGGGCAACAGACGGGGCAGGAAAGCCTACGGGGGCTGACTTGGCTTCTGATATAGAACCAGTTGGAAATTTGCCAGCTTTTCCTGGTGATTGGCATACATTCACATTTTCATCCCCTTATTTACTTAACAATGGCACTACTTATGCCATTGTGATGAGATCAGTTGATTCAATACCAACTGATTGTCCTGAATGGCAGGCTGATACTAGTCTTGCAACCTATGCCAATGGAAAGGGTGGCTATACTGTTAATGGCGGAGAAAGTTGGACCATGTATACAGGTCTGGATATGATGTTTGAGGAGTGGGGGATAGGGGCACCATCTGCACCCACTAATGTATCCGCCACTGATGGGGTCCACACTGACAAGGTAGTAGTTACCTGGACAAAATCAGAAGATGCCACAGGTTATCAGGTATACAGGGATGGAACACCGCTCGGCTGGCTGGGAGATGTTGCAACATTTGATGATACTGGGGCGGATGCACCAACAATTACACCTGGCGCGACATCAGCCTCCGATGGGACACACGCTGACTATGTTGCATTAAGTCTATCCGGTCAATCAGCCAACAATGGAACCATCCACACCTACAAAGTAAAGGCTAAAAATGCAGCTGGGGAAAGCGGATACAGCGGAACCAATACGGGCTATAGAGGAGTTGGCTCTTTAACCTACCAGTGGCAGAGGTCGGCTGCCGATAGCGATGCAAATTATTCAAACATCGAGGGGGCTACTACTGTCAGCTACAATGATACCGGGGCACCGGCTGATGGCAGCGGGAGGTACTACAGATGCGTTGAAAATGCCACAGGTGCATCACAGCAAATATCCAGTGTTGATAGGGGATATAGAACAAAAGTTCCCACAGTCACCACCCAGACTTGTACCAGCATCGCAGTGACATCAGCTACAGGTAATGGGAATATAACCGATACTGGAGGGCAGAACGCCACACGGCGAGGATTTTGTTACAAGCTAGGAACTACCGGGGATCCCACGACTTCCGATAATACAACGTATGATGATGGTAGTTTCGGGACAGGCGCTTATACAAAGAGCATTACCGATTTAAGTGCCGGAACCAACTACCGCGTAAGGGCTTACGCCATTAACCCAGCCGGCACCGGCTACGGGACCACAGTTCAACTTACGACCTATAATTATCCCACCATCACCACGAACAGCGCCACGTATGTAACTTATTCTACAGCTAGGTTGAACGCATCGGTGGTAAATGATGGCGGTACTGCCTGCGAGATAAGGTTCCAGTATTACACTGGAGGGGGAGACTGGACCGACAATGAAACGGCATGGGTGCCTGGTTATACCACTGGCCAGCACCCTTACAAGGATATAAGTAATTTGGATGATGAAACCGAGTATCACTTTAGAGTACAGGCCAGAATCGGCACTGATATCGCAACTGGCTCAGGTGTTGATTTTACCACCGAATCTTTATTGGAAGAACCCAGTAACTTTAAAGCCTTTTCCAACTCTGATAGCGTAGTGCTTTCGTGGACAAAAGATGCGGGGGCATCTGAGACTTTAATCAGATATACACAGACACATTACCCCACCAGTATTACAGATGGAACCCAAGTCTATCTCGGTACATCCGGGACTACTTCTCACACAGGTTTAACGCCTGGTCATAGCTACTACTATTCTGCCTGGGGCAAAAGTGACTCAACTTACTCAGACAATTATACTACCGTGATGGCAACAACCCTTGCTATAGTGACAGGAGGGGAAGCACCAGAAGCACCCACAACCCCGGCAACCTGGTTTCAGACACCGGATTATACCAAGTTCTCACCATTGCCAATATATGACCCGATGAATAAAGCGGCAGATGCTATGCAGATACCGCGGGGTAGCTTCTGGCTATTCTCGGCTTTGTTTTTGTGTGCGGCATCGGGAATCATAACGTTTCTAATATCAAAACACGCAATACCGCCGTTGATTGTGCTGGCAGTAGCTTTAGCTCTCTGCTCCCTTGCCGGTCTATTGCCGCTATGGATGATGGCATTCACGCTTATATTCGGTCTGGGAGCATGGCAGCTCGGGAGGGAAAGATGAGAATAACCTGGGTTGTGGGTTTATTGTTGCTTTTTCTTGTGGGTACTTTGATATCCATAACACTTGAGGGAGAATACATTGGCACCGATACGACCAATGTATTTTATAAGCTGATGCGACCTGACTTCGGCCAATTCACGAATCCCCTATCGGCCATAGGGGGGTTCTTCCTTCTGGTATGGGACTGGCTTCAGGCGTTCTGGTCCGTGTTCTGGTGGGATTACTCTTTCTTTGTCGGAACATGGGCAATCCTAAAATACGTGGGATGGTGCATTTCAATAGGCATCGTAGTAAGCCTGGTTCTGGCTATAAGGGGAACCAGTAGCTCGTAAAATAACTATTCCGTCTTTCTTCTGACCACGATTATTATCGCTATAAGCCCGACAATCCCAGGAATGGAATATAGTAATAAATCTGCTACCCCCATAAACTCTGTGGACCCGGGATAATCCTCGATATTCTCCGCCCCCGCAGCAATATCAGTCATTTCACTTACCGCTGGCATGGCCGCCGTCATTATGACGTATGCCACAGCAACGACTACTATGATAGCACCAATTAGAGCTAATTTCTTGAACATTCTCTTTTTCTCCTGAATATCTTTTTTATCCACGCTATCAGCCTGCGCCGATAGACCTCGCCCAAATCCACCCCATACTCAAACTCACCTTTTTGCCTGTCAAACTTTCGGCTTATCACCATCTCCTCCTTTTTCTTTATTTTTCACCACATAAATCACTCTTAAAACCACTATATAAACAAGCATACAACCAAATGCGACTGGTCGCACCAAGGCTATATTGACCAATGAGCCTACCAGAAATGAGATAATGAGGATAATCACAATCGGCAATAATCCCCATAGGAGAAGGGGAATATCTTGTTCTGTCCATTCTTCGGGATTTTCCATATCTTTAACTATTCCTCAAACTCCTCCGGCAATAAAAACCCCTTTTTCAAATAGATCCTGAATGCTCTTTTGTTCCGGATATCGCCTAATCTCCGCTTTATCTCTTGAAATTGCGACACTACGAATATCAATAGAATTACTATCATGCGTGAAATAGCCTCCAATCCTAAAAAACTCTTTTCCAACAATTTAATCATCATCCCTAGCCCCTTCATTCCTAAATTCTTTTTATCCCAAAAGAGCAAATACATTGTTGACAGGGACAATGCCAATATCAATAACTCACTCGCTATAACCTCTAATAGACTCATTTATCGCACTTTACCCCTTGGCTTTTAATCTGATTCTCAAACTCCTCCTGCAGTTCATACACCTGGTTGTGTCGGGCGGATTCTCCTTCCCACAATTAGGGCATTTCATTGGCTGACCTCCTTATTATTTTCCTCCTCCCCGCGCTCAAGCCTAACAAAACTCTGGACCTGCAATATCTCGCCACTGTCAAGCACGATACTGATAAATCCGCCGTTCACTTCGCAGAAATTCTCCCAGTCATATTTGAAGTCCTCTGGCAGGAAAATATCGACAATCCTGGCATTTATAACCTCATTTAGAATTTTGGCTCTCTGAACCATCACTTTCCCCTCCATAATATTTCAGGGATTGGTTTCCCACTGGCATCCTCATAACGAATCAGCTTGCCATCCTTGAACACCTTGCACCAAGGAGAGGGATAATCATCAGGTTTCGGCCTATTCACTACTTTTGTTCTGGGGATATTACGTTTGACAGGCTGTGGAGTATATTCTTTCAAGATATCAACATGGTTTATTGCTTGGGGGACTGCGGGCAAATGAGTGGTTTCTCTCTCCAATGCCAATACTTTTTCCAAAGAAGGGCGAACGGGAGCATCCCTACGAAGAAGTGTACATACCAAAACAGCATCGGCTTCCGTATAACCATTTTGACCAATAAGCGAATAAGGTACTTTGCACATAGCTTCTATCCACCGTTCACGGTAACTTTTTCTAGCCATTCGTAAGACTTCCATAAAATCATTTACCTAAGACATATAGTGCGCCCCAACCAGCACCCCTCCCTCCCGATTTCTTCAATTCTCTCCTTTTTTCTTATTAAACCAGCCCTCCCGGACCGGCCAGCTTTTCATAACTCCCAATTTACACTTTTACCATCTACAGCCATTGACGGCGGTTGATGGCGGTTTATTGTTGTTGGGGGGTGGATATCGGCATTTCGGGGTAAATCTTCTTTATTGCCTTTGCTATAGCCCTTCCCATAGGCATAGGGACGGCATTGCCGATTATCAATCTCTTCCCATGCTTTGTAAAAGGCATATCTTCTGTGAAATCCCGTGGCAGCCCCATAGAATCACAAGCATCCTCGATGCTTTGATTATTGGAACCGGGCAAATGACCCCCTTCAAAGCCATCAACACGCCCCCCACCATGGACACCAATCCCTGAGCTTAAAACACTTCGCTTTGGTATGCCTCCTCCAAGTAATTTAACTGGAATACGCCTAGAATCGGCCAAAATACTTTGCCTCTGCCCAGGTGCAAAATCATGTCCTGCTAGAATTGTGAGACCAAATTCAGCTTCAGGTCTCATAAGTAATGCCCACTCAATATACCTTTGAAGGTCTTGACCATCAGGGGTCCCAAATGATATTCGTCTGCGGCGTGGCTGTATTCCACCGACCCATTTATCGCTCATGATAATTGGACATGTAAGATAGTGAATTACACTAGGTATTGGGGCATCCATTACATTCTCCATTAAGAACCATCGCGGTTTAGCCTCAAATACTACCCTCTCAAATTCAGGGATGAGATTACCGAACCGCATATTATAGCCCTGGTGTTTTACAAGGTGTCTCATTCGGCTGAACTCTTGACACGGCGGTCCACCGATAATCCCATCAAATACCCCTGATGGTGGGTGAAAGTTTCTAATGTCTCCACCCCACAGAACATCAGGCCCACGTACCACACAGAACCCCTCCTCTTCAAAGGCTCTGCCCAAGAGGTCTATCCCCGGGAATATACTTAATACCAGTTCATTCATTTCCCTACTTTATCCTTGCTGGGAGTTGGATAACCTGTTTTTATTTCGGCATCTCCTGTCTTAATCTATAACCAGTTGGTACACCAGATATTTGTCTATAAAAGGGTATCGTTCTGTTTTGGTTGGTAGGTCATTTTCCTTAGATTCCGCCGATTCTAATTATTTTTGCTTTTGCTTCAACAAGCGTAGATGAATGACCTATCGGAACACCGAGCGCATGATTGCCTTTGTATATTCCATAGCGGATATTAGCAAACATCGGCTCCCTTTCTTCTTTGGTTATGTAGCCTATCATATTATTTTCAGAGTCAACTCTGCCGTAAACTGTGAAGCGGTCAAAGGGGAAGTATGTATGCCTTCTTTCAAATTTAATCCAATGGTATCTCTTTCGTGCCATCATCCCTCCTTACCAACCAAAAGGGAACAATACCTATAAAAGTGACTGTATTCTTGAGAGAACGGAATGGCTGATGATAAGTTATCCTTCAGAAACACAGGAATCCCCGCCCGGTCCGCGGCCTCGACTATCTCCTTCACCCACTCTATTCTCGGTGGCTTGTATGGTTTGGTCTGGGCGCCGATTATGAGCCAGTTTATACCAGCGTTTAATTTACTGAGAATCAAAGGGGTAGGTTTTGCTAACCCTAAGAGTGGTTCAAAACTAATAAATTTAATTTTCGCCTCTATTTCCCATAGGGCATTAACAGCTTCAGCATAATAATTGTTATTAGTCGCCGTCACTCCTACCCAGCAGTTATCGGGGAAGGGCGAGAATTTGTGAAGGTTCTGCGGTTGCTTGGTGAGGAGATAGAAGCGGTGATGGGGATTCGATTTCATGTAGCTTAATACACATTTTGTCCATCGTTCAGGGATACCGATCCCAAAAAGATCACTCATATCACACACAAAAACGCCCTTGGGTTTCTGTCCATTAACTTGTTCTAGTCTATCGGGCCACCAGCGAGGATAGAATGGGTCTTGGTAAGGTACCAGCTCGCCTCCATGCCCACGCATGATTTCCATCTTTACCCCATTGGGAATAGCGATATTCCGATTAACCAGATACTTACTCCTCAGTCTCCCATTCGCCAGCCTATAGGCGTAGCATGGGAAGTTACCGCCCTTGCACATTCCGTTTATATGGTTAAGACAGCCGGTGATAGGATTCCATGTATAGCCCTGGTTGCCATCGGGATTCTTTACCCACTCAATTTTTGTTCTGTTCATTTTTCTCCTTCATCTGCAAGGGGCTTATTTTTTTGTGGCCGTTCCCATTTTTCTCAATCCAATCCCTCCACTTTTTCAAAGTACCCCTATTCCAGCCCCCCAACCCTTGTTGCCATTTACAATCCGGCAGGGGGCAGGTCAAGCAATCACCCTCCCATATCGCACAGCCGAAACTATGCCTTGGATAATTATTGCTTTGAGGGGGTAAATCAAAGGGCAGGGATATCTGCGGCTTCCAATCCGGCCCACGCCCACAGTTAATACATTTCCATTCGCCCTTTGCCTTGATCCGCTCACCATCAATACAATCCCACTCGCCGTCCGTAAATAACATCGTGCCGCCGATGCAGAATGGGCACTTTTTGGATACTTCAACCCTAGCGACCATCACCGTATATCCTCTTCCTTACTTTGGCCTCAATAGCCATTAATTCCTTACCTTCTGGCTTTTTGCCATCGTGCTTTGCTTTGTATTTTGTTATCTCTATGGCGAACTCATTACCATATTTCCCTTCAGGTGATAATTCTCTCCCCTCCCTATTCAAACCCAACTTACCCTGCCGGTAGGGTTTCTGGCGCTGGTACTCCGATTGATATTCGTTCCACTTGTTGATAATGATACCGGCTGAGTTTTCAGATATGCGGTTGGTAGCTATGCACTTAACGAGCATTGAGTCAAATATATCAACCGGAACGTGAACCCTGGATGCTATGAAGTCATGCGGCATTGACTGACCTTCACCATCGGCAATTACCCCGGTACCGCCCAGCTCCGCACATAATGCCAGCGTTTTCAAAAAGGCAGCCTGTTCCTCGAGCGTTAATTCATAATTCATTGAGGAATAAAGTATCGAAGTGGATACCTTAAACCATCTCATTCTTGCCCTTGGCATAGCTCTCCCCCAAGCTATTTATTTGTTTTTTTGTAACCTTTGTTGTAACTTGGTTACTCCTGAAGTTACACGAATGTTGTAACTTATGGTTACAAAATCCCTATTCTTATCTATATATCTTATATACTCTATTCTTCTCTTCTTTAGGGGATAGGGGGTTTTTAAGGGGGTAAGGGGGTTAAAATATCCTACTCTCCCCTGTATATCTGTTGAATGCACGCATTAGATCGTATTCATTGTCTGCATCAATAAAATCTTTTAGGATGTCTCTATAACGCTTTATCTTCTGCCTCGCCATAGAGATTTTTTCCCGTTTCTTCTTAGAGAAGTTTTTCCCTCTTATCATCGCTGCTCTGTGCATTTATTCCTCCCTTATCTTTCACTCATCAAATAGAAAGATACTAAGGGGGTTAAAACATCGCCGGATGCCTCTCCTTTTCATCAACACGCCGGTTTATCTCCGCGGTAAACTCCTGTTTCTGTTCGTAGGTAAGGCGGTTGATAACATCGGGGAGCTGGCCGGTGGTATCTATGCCAAACCGGGTTAGCCATGACTTAGCGGTGAATGGGGACCACCTGATTTTATTGAGAGACTCTTTAAGCCAGTCCATGTCGATGCCATTATCAGGCGGCACTGGGGGAGAGGCATCTTCTGTTTCCCAGAGTTCCGCCGCCAGTTCCTCCGGTATAACCACGGGGGAGTCATTGCCGGTCGGCATATAATCTTCATCGGCAACCTCAATACCCTGGGGGATGGCATCGGGGAATTTCCTCTCAAGCGCCTGGCGTTCGGATCTTATGGCCGCCATATTGAACTTCGTGTTGCCCTTGTCGGCGCCGTGAACCTTCTCATCCTTCGGCCAGAACCCATATCCCCGTGCCTCCTGCCCCTCTTTGTCGCGGATAACGGTCATTACCGTTATCATATTGCCGTATACTTCCCCAAATGCTTTCTTTTGCTCATCCTCAGTCATTACCCGCGGGGTATTATCCGCATAGCTGTAATTGCCGTTGCGGGATGCTAGGGTGCGGGTAGCTTTTACAGACATGATTGTTACCCATTCCTCGCCGACAATTTTGGTATGGTCTTTATTCCATTGGTTGAACTTTATCAGGAAGATGTGTTTCATAAGTGGGTTTAATCCGTACTGGTGGCAGGTGAGGGCAGCCTTTAATACCTCCTCATCCGGTGCCTTCGGCCAGATTGTCTTGAGTATCATCTTGGCCGCCTCTTTACTTAGTGATACTGTAGTCTGGTAGGGCATCAGTGCCCTTGTTTTTTCCTCTCCGAGCTGCTGTACCATTTCCTTTGTCCTCCATTTTAGATTCATTATGTTGTTGCCCGGGTCCTCAAGAGTCCCCGGGCGGTATGGCCTAACTATCCCAGTATGTTCAATATTCTTCACACACCGCAGTATGTATTGGTTCCAGCCGAATATCCCTCCCCACGCTACTTCAAGCCCTGCCCCGCACTCCCCACAAACATGGTCGTGCATCCGCCGGCGCATCTCGTAGACATGCATCTCCTTCTCAAAGGTTGGCATCTTTCCGTTTCCTTTTAGCTAATAATTTCTCTATAAACGGACCACGTAGATTATCCAAAGACTTAATCCCTTGATATACAAGATAAGTCCCGGCAGTTAATCCGGCGACAAGAAATAAGACTGGCCCCCATTCCAAAGCCCTGAGAGTAAAGGAATCAGCCTGAGAATCCCAAAAAGGTTTTAGATATTCAATTACATCAAATAATTCAATGAATGTAAATGCTATCAGTGTAAACCCCCAAAAAACTTGAAAAAGTCCCTTCACCTTCTCATCTCCTTCTCAACACTAAGCTGTAGTACATAGAGCCGAGTGTGGTAATACCAATCAAGCACAACCAAATTCCCAAGATGAACTGTAATAAGTTATCACCTATAAAAAGCACGATGGCAAATAAACCAGCCATTATACAGAGATTGGATGTTACCAAATCGATGTACATATCAGCATTGCTTTCCCAATTAAGGTTTTTCATCTTATAACCCCTCCCTTTGCCACTGGTAGTTCATCCTGACTTCCTCGGCTTGAAGTAGTACGTTGTGGTTTTTTCGGTATTCATCAAGCTGCCTCTGCTGGTACCCCTGGTTATAGGCTTCCTGGATCAAGCGGCAAATTTCTTGCTTGAGTGCTTTGGCCTCCACGCTTTCAAATTTACTTTCATCCCTGAACATACTCATCTTCCCTGCTCCTCAAGCAATTCCCTCATGGTTTTCTTGGTTCCCTTGTATTGCCAGAATAGATATGCGAGATGGGAAAAAAGGCCAAGGCTTGCGGGGATAAAAATAAGCGGAGAGGGGAATATTACAGATACTAGAAGGATGCCTACGGTTAAAGACACCCATACAATAGATTTTTTCCTGTTCACCTTCTTCCAATTCCTGTAAGCTACTTCTTCAATATCGCTCATGATTTTCATAGTAATGCCCCCTGCCCTTTCTGTATCCGGTTGACGGTCATGTGACTGATCTGGTGGCCTTCTTTCTGTAAAACCCTGGCAATATCCCTTGTCACCATCCCTTTTTCAGTTAATATTTTTATTTTTGTTACAAGAATATCTCCCGCCACGCCTGAATTAGCTTTGGGGCGACCCCTCGGTTTATCCGATAGGGGGTGGTTTGATACCTTCTTCTTTTTTGTTACAGGTTTTTTAACGGCTAGTGCGGTCTGGTGGGTATCCTGGGGGATGGTTGAAGAGGCGTTTTCCTTTAATTCTTCCCGGCGGGTCTTTTCCTGTTGGGGCAGTTCCTCATTCATTGCCTCTTCAACCGACCCCAGAAAGTCAATATCTTCTGCTGTGGGAATTATACTTTGCTCTTTAAGTGGATTCGGTACCCATTTAGGTCGCTCGGATGTCTTAAAAGCCTCATGGCATAAGAACTCGTAGCACCCCTGGCAATATCTCGGGTCTGGTGATTGCTCACTGGCCGGTTTATCAACGATACAAGCATGGCAGAAGAAGTGATAGGCGCCATTTTTGATAATGTCCTTCTTAACTTCTGTTGTCATTTCCTCAACTCCGGGTGTAGTTCTTTCTTAACACATTCCGGGTCCGGGCAAGTTGTTGGCTGGTAGGGACACTCCAGGAAGGTGAATTTTCTATGGCACTGGGAGCAGGTAGATTCAATGTACTGTGGCACTATTTTCCTCCCCTTCTTCTGGATACGGTACCCCGGGGAACCTCTTTGCCCAGCACTCTTCGCATATCGTACTGGTGATGCCTTCCTGCCCCTCGCCGTCTTTCTCCCCCATATCCTTCCGGCACCAGGCGCAGATTATTTTCATTATGGTTTTAGGCATTGGGTCTCCTTAAAATATCGAATAACTATATTTAGAGGAAGCTACTAGAATATCAGATGGCAATTTGTCAAAATCGACATACATGAAGCTGGCTTTAGCGTATACCTTTGTCCTATCGTTGGCTCTTAGCTTCCAGGGTATTCGATTCTGAGCTGTAGCCCTTTGCAGACGTCCCCAATCCAGTAATACCCAAGGGTCAAGAATAAATCTCCCTCTGTTGTCATAACCAACAAAATAATATTGCGCTTTTAATTTGAACCAATCCCCTGGTTCAAGGGATAGCCAATCTTGGCAATGTTCTACTGTGACTGTATGGAAATCTGTGTGCAAAAACTTCTCTTGTATAGTTGATTCACCTTGGCTAAAAGGTCGGATAATCAAATCTATGCCGAGCTGGTAATCATAACCAGCTTCAAATTCTTCTTTCTTGCATTCTAGGATTTCCTCACCTGGTAAAAGTGACATCTGCATACTTTTAAAGATATCTCGATATAACTCATTAGCTATCGGCCAATACTTCTTAGCATCGGTTATTCTTTGCCCGCCTTTGCTATCGCAGGAATCTTGTATATCGAATCTAGTAATACCTACCATTGGCTACTCTCTTTATCAATTCGTTATATTCTGGTTCTTTTTCCATTAAAATGCATTTACGATTACCTATAATTTGACAAGCACGGCCCACGACTCCACTCCCGGCGAAACAATCAAGCACAAGATCACCTGGATGGCTACCTACCTTTACCAGTTGTATGATTAAATTG
>Ga0209635_10000545_pt1 | contig 26132 bp, 17 predicted proteins | sample DeeMarSWOR230_32_FD_187463 | JGI IMG/M metagenome (GOLD analysis project Ga0209635, IMG submission 187463) | Marine sediment microbial communities from White Oak River estuary, North Carolina - WOR-2-30_32 (SPAdes) (version 2) | ecosystem: Environmental > Aquatic > Marine > Intertidal zone >...
CCCTCCTCCTTCACAAGACACTTGACGCGACCTCAGTCGGTTGATCCACAACCGACTCGCACCAGGATTACGTTTCAGATCTTCCCTCTGGATAACGGCGCTGATGTGATCATACTCCCGTACGGGTTCGAGCCGGAGAAGTTTCGTGGGCCCGCATACCTCGCAGCCCTGACCGCGCCTGTTCTCTCGGCTGCGGGCGCGGTCTCAGGCGGCATTACTTTGTCTGCAAGACCATGTGGTGATGAGTGAAGGGCCCATGCCTCATCCGCTCGTAGAAGCGCTGCTGAAGCCCGCACGCCGCGAACGCTGCCTTGATCTCATCAAATGTGTAGAGCCCGATATTCTTCGCAAACGGCCGGAAGGACTTCTTGACCCACCCGGGAAACCCGAGATCCAACCACATGAAGTAGCCACCCGGACGCAGCACCCTCACGACCTCCCGGACGGCTGCTTCCCAATCAGGGATGTGGTGGAAGACGTTTTGCGACACCACCAGATCAAAACTCGCGTCTTCGAAGCTCAAACGGGCAGCGTCCTCGACACTGAAGTGCAAGCGCTCGCTCTCCGGCAGCATCTTCCTCGCCATCTCGATCTGTTCCGGGTCGAAGTCGGTGCCCTGCACGTTCATCTCATAGGTGTCCGCGAGGAACGCCGAGACGATGCCGATCCCGCAGCCGATCTCCAGCACATCCCGGATCGTGTCGGTGTCCAGCTCCTGCAAGCGCTGACGGACTTTCTGAATATTGCGCTCAGCCTTCTTGCGCCGATTGACGAAGCGCTTCTCCAGCCGTGTCATCTTCATCAGGAGACCCCCGGAAACGAGCTGACGGCCTGCTGCTTTCCGACCCACTAGTCTTGGCCAGACAGGACGAAAAGCAAGGGTAGTCCAGCCGCCTACGCGCACGCTGGTTGTCCCGGCAAGATCGGCTATCTTCGCTGGACGGTAAGCGGCGCTAGGACACGGTCCCGCGCCAGTCTGGACTTCAGACCATGATCGCACGATGGCTCAGCAGGCTCGAAAGGCTTTCCAGGACTACTACCCCGACGACGTCGCGCACTGCTACGGCTGCGGACGACTCAACGAGCGCGGACACCAGGTCAAGAGCTACTGGGACGGCGACGAGACAGTGGCGCGTTTCACGCCGCAACCCTACCACACGGCGATCCCCGGCTTCGTCTACGGCGGGCTCATCGCCTCGCTGATCGACTGCCACGGTACGGGCACGGCTGCCGCCGCGGCCGCGCGCGCCGCGGGCCAGGACCTGAGCGGCGACCAGGTTCCGCCAGTAGAAGCGCCACGCTTCGTCACCGCCTCCCTGAGTGTCGACTACTTGCGGCCGACGCCGCTGGGGCCAGAGCTGGAGATCCGTGGGAGGGTCAAGGAAGCGACCGCTCGCAAGGTCGTCGTCGAGACGACGCTCTCGGCGGAAGGAGAGGTTACCGCGAGCGGTACGGTGATCGCGGTGCGGATGCCCGAGGGCATGGTCGAGCGCGGAGGATCGTGAGGCTGCCCCCGCGGCTTGAAGCTAGTGCCCGGCCAGGATCGCTAGCAGATCTTCCGGCAAGTCCGCCACGTGGTCAGGCGATTCGCGGAGCAGAAGATCCCTGGCGTGGAATCCCCAGGTCACCGCGATCGTCTTCACGCCCGCCGCCTTGCCGTGGCGAATATCGCTGACCGTATCCCCAATCATGTACGTATCGTCCGGAGCCGTCCCGCACTCCTCTCGTGCCAGTGAGATCTTCTCCGCCTTCGAGCCAGGCTGAGTACCGCCGTAGATGAGCGATACGCAGTCCGCCAGGGAACTCTGAGCCAGGATCCTTCGCACCGCGGAGCGCGAGCTCGACGTCACCACAACGATGACATGTTGCTGCGCGAGCTCCTTGACCACACGAGGAATCCCTGGAAACGCTCTGACGTCTCCCGGATCCGCCTGCTGCAGCTCGAAGAACTTATCGGAGTAGCTCGGAATCGTGCTGCTCGGCATGCCGATCCGCTTCGCTATGTTCTCCAGGGTGAGATCCTCAGTCGCCAGGAAATCCTCTCTGCTCGGCTCACGGGTGCCGACAAGCTCTCCCTCGGCTGCCAAGAGCCTGTGAGCCGCGCGAGCCTTCGCGACAAGATCGTCGAGCGAGTCGACCAGCACGCCGTCGTAATCGAAACTCAGTAGCACAGGCACGACCCCTACCAGGAAAGACTGACACTACAAGAGGACTCAATAGCGCTTCCAGGCGTAGCGTGCAACGCAAACGATCCCTGACCTGTCCAACGAAGGACTACGAGGACTCCCAGCGTGAACCGCCAGAGCGCCGGCCCAAAGGGCTTCGCATTCAGGGAGGCTTCCTGCGGGCAGAGGCTGGCGGACAGACAGCGGAGCCCCAATCATCCCCAGGTGATTTCTGCCATCCAAGCAGGCAACCGCCGAAGCGAACGGAAAGGCCATGACCAGACATCTCTTTCCCCTGACAGCGCTCCTGGCTCTGCTCGTCAGTCCCACGCTCTCTGCCGCGCAGACCCAATCGGTCAGCGGGCTGGACCCCGATAGGCTGCGCCAGTTCGAACAGATGATCGAGGACCTGCGTCAGCGACTCCGGACTCCTTCATTCGGCGCCGCGCTGGTAAAGGACCAGGAGCTGGCATGGGCGAAGGGCTTTGGCTACGCAGACATCGAGAACGAGGTAGAGGCGTCTCCCAACACGCCCTATCATCTGGCCTCGCTGACCAAGACGTTCGCCTCCACGATCGTGATGCAGTTGGTGGAGGCAGGCACCATCGACCTGGACAGCCCGATCGCCGACTACGGGCTGCAGATCCCCAGCGACGGCGTCATCAGGGTCCGGCATCTGCTCTCCCATACCTCCGAAGACCCGCCCGGGCGCTACTACCGTTACAACGGCGCCCGTTTCGGCCGGCTCGACTGGATCATCCGCGCCGCCACGGGCAAGCCGTTCGGAGATCTGCTGGAGGAGAGGATTGTCGAGCGTCTCGGGCTCCGCGACACGTCGCCCAGCGACTACGCCGAGAACTACGACCGCGTGCTCTCGCGCCTGGCGAAGCCGTACGAGATCGACCAATCGGGCAATGTCGAATTGGGGGAGTACCCAACCTACTTCGGCACCTCGGCGGGCCTCGTGTCGTCAGCCGCTGACCTGGCCGAATACTACACGGCGATTGATCGCAACGTCTTCCTCAGCCCCGAGATTCAGCAGCTGGCCTTCACACCCGCCATCTCCACGGCAGGCGACACCTTACCCTACGGCCTCGGCTGGTTCACGCAGGACTACCTGGGCGTCCGACTCATCTGGCACTACGGCTACTGGACCTGCAACTCATCTTTGATCGTGAAGGTCCCTGAGCAGAACCTGTCCTTCGTCATCCTCACTAACACGAACGCTCTGAGCCACGGGTTCAGTCTGGGGACTGGCGACGTGCTTACCTCGCCGGCGGCGATCGCCTTTCTCCAGACCTTCGTGCTCCCAGACAAGTTCGCGCAACCCATGCCGGAGATCGACTGGACGGTGCCGGAGGACGCGATCATCGGACAGCTCGATGCGATCGCAGACCCCCAGCTCATCGAACTCATCAAGAAGGAGTTGATGGCGGAGTGGTCGATCTACAACGTGCGCGGCGATGCGGAAACGAAGGGCAAGCTCTTCCGCGTGTATTCCCAGAGTTTCGCGAAGGGCGGCGTCCGCGAGCTATCCGGGTTGCGTGAGATCGCCAGGATCGAGGAGGTCGGCAACAGCCAGGACCTCACCGAAGAGTTCAGCTTGAGCGAAGACAGCGAGATCCGCGTCTACGCCGTTGGTGAGATCGTGCCCGGCCGCGTGTATGACTCCGGCTGGATCGAGGATGCGGGGACCGGGGAGACCGTCTGGCAGATGACGGAGGCGAACACAGAGCACGCCGGCGGCGCCGTTTCGAACAAGCGGGCCGATCAGGTCATCACCCTACGGGCCGGCACCTACCGGCTGCGGTATACGTCGGATAGGGGGCACGCCTTCGGGGACTGGCAGGCCTTCCCACCGGACGATGTGTTTTGGGGAATCGTGGTATTCGACGCGACACCCCGCCAACGCCGCTGACTTCTCCGCCCAGCGAGAATAGGGGAGCGACGTGGAACTAGCCGGTATCGACTGGGCTGTCATCATCGCGTATCTGGCCTTCGCGCTCGGAATCGGGCTGCTGTTCCGCGGCCGCGCGGGTCGAAGCCTGACCGAATACTTCGTCTCCGGGCGTGCCCTGCCCTGGTGGCTTGCTGGCACCTCGATGGTGGCCACCACCTTCGCCGCCGACACGCCCCTGGCCGTCACCGGTCTCGTGGCCAGGCACGGGCTCGCCGGCAACTGGTTCTGGTGGGCGTTCGCGCTCGGCGGCATGATCACCGTCTTCCTCTACGCACGGCTCTGGCGCCGGGCGAACGTGCTGACGGACGTCGAGCTGGTCGAGCTCCGCTACGGCGGCAAGCCCGCCGCGTTTCTGCGCGGTTTCCGCGCCATCTACATCGCGCTGCTGGTGAACTCGATCATCATCGGCTGGGTCACCGGGGCGATGGTCACAATCCTGCAGCACACCGTGTTCGCGGGCACCCGCGCGGCGAGCGGTAGCGAGTGGCTGATGATCGTCGTGCTGCTCGCGATCGTCGGCGTCTACAGCACGCTGGCGGGACTATGGGGCGTCGTCGTCACCGATCTGTTCCAGTTCGTGATCGCCATGGCCGGCTCGATCGCCCTGGCAGTGGTGGCGGTCGCGCATATCGGCGGAGTCGATGCACTGCGGCTGCGCGTCGCCGAGAACTTCGGTCAGGGTGAACAGGCGTTCAGCTACCTGCCAGATTTCACTGCCGCCGACCCGTGGATGCCGATCAGCGTGTTCCTGATCATGCTCTTCATCCAGTGGTGGGCTTCCTGGTATCCGGGCGCCGAGCCGGGCGGCGGTGGATACATCGTGCAGCGCATGGCCTCCGCCAAAGACGAGAGGCACTCCGTGCTCGCCACGCTGTGGTTCCAGATCGCCCACTACTGCGTACGGCCGTGGCCCTGGCTGCTCGTCGCCTTCGCCGCGCTAGCCATGTACCCTGACCTTCGGGACGCCGCCAACCCCGACGCGGGCTTCCCGATGGTCATGCGCGACCTCGCGCCAGTCGGTCTGCGCGGCTTACTGCTCGTAGCGTTCTTCGCCGCGTTCATGTCGACGATCAGCACGCAGATCAACTGGGGCGCCTCCTATCTCGTCAGCGACTTCTACCGACGCTTCCTGCGACCTGACGCGGACCAGCGGCACCTGACTCGTGCCTCGCGACTCACCTCTCTGCTGATCCTGATCGTTGGCAGCTTCGCCGCCTGGTTGATGCGGGACATCTCGGTGGATGAGGCTTGGAAGATCCTCGCCGCGTTGGGCGCTGGTACCGGCGCGGTGTTCATGCTCCGCTGGTACTGGTGGAGGATCAACGCGTGGTCGGAGATCGTGGCGATGATCGCGTCGCTGACGTTCTTCATCGTGGTAAGCCAGTTCGTGGAGGGGAACGAGTACCGCCTGGCGCTGGTGGCAGGACTGACCATCGTCGCGTGGGTCAGCGCGACGTTCCTCACTTCGCCCGAGCGGGGCGAGACGCTCGAGGCGTTCTACCGCAAAGTTCGCCCCGGAGGGCCCGGCTGGCGCCCCATTGCACGCCAGGCACCGGAGGTCGAGCCCGACCGACACATCGGTCTGCTTCTGCTCGCCGCGGCGCTCGCCGCCGGGATCGTCTACTTGACGCTGCCCGGCATCGGAACCCTCATCTTCGGCGAGTACACCAGATCGCTGTTCTGTCTCGCGGGCGCGGTTGCTTGCGCGGCCGGCGTGATCGTCTTGATGCGGCGCGTAGGGTGGGGCCGGGTGACCGGCTAGCCGTAACCGCCGTGCTGGATCGCGATCTCACTCATGTACTCGAGTAACTCCGGCCTGACGGCGGGCGGGACGGAGCAGGCCGTGCTCAGGATGTACCCACCGCCTTCTTTCGCCACGCTGAGCCGGTGGAGAACCGCGTCCCGCACCCTCTCCCGGTCACCGTAGAGGAGCGTGTTGACCGGGTCGATGTTGCCCTTGATGAATGCCACCCCCTTGAGCCGTGGGACCGCCTCTTCCAGCTCTACAGTACCGATAGGAGGCGGATCGAGCGTATCGATCCCGTCCGTGCCCGTCTGTAGCATGAGGTCCAGCCGATCGCCGATCGCGCCGCACGTGTGCGTGTAGACCTTGACCCCTTCGTGCCGGGCGTGCACCTCCTGGATGATCCTGCGCTCGTAAGGCAACACGAACTCCGCGTACTGCTCGCGCGAGATCAGGCCGGCCCCCGCAAAGGCGGACGAGATCAGCACCGCGTCCACACCCTCCTCTGCTTGCCGACCGGCGAGGTCGATCGCGCCCAGTGTGAGCCGCTCCAGACAGGCGTGCGTCTTAGCGGGATCGTCGAGCAGCGCCATCAGCGCGCTCTCGTAGTTCAGCAGGTCCAGGAATTGTGAGAAGGGGCTGAAGATCTCGGAGTGTACCGACACTTCCTCTCCGACGCGGCGCACCACCGCTCTTATGGCATCCAGATGGTAGCGCGGGAAGAAGTCATCGAATGGCCGCGGCTCGGCCTCGAATCCCCAGGTATACGGGTAGGTAACGTCGGTGATGTCCCAGGGCTCGACGTACCAGAGCGCCTCCGGCCTCACCTCGTCGAGAGTCGGGAAGTAGCGGCTGCCGTCCGGCTGGAAGTAGTGCGGATTGTCATCGCGCGGCACCAGCGAATAGCCGCCATTCTTCCAGCGAATCGTCGTCTCGCTAGACCCTTCGTCGATGCTATCGATGTGGCTCTCGAAGTCGGGGTCACGGCCCGGCAGGTTGACAAGGATTCCGTCGAAGCGGTAGCGCTGCTGCAGTTGCACGAGTGCGTCCGCGAACGCGTCGGAGCGGTACCAGATGTCGAGCGGCGAGCCACCGGCATTCAGGAAGTAGTGACCGATCGCCAGCTGACAGAACACCGGCACACGATCGGGCTCGCCGAGGGCCATGGCGATCCTGACCCGTTCCCTGCTGTTCATGCCGACTCCGTGTGGATTTGGCACCTCCAAGGGTGGTCTCCGATGACTTCTGGTGCTCGGTCGTCCTCTACATTTAATATGAGGTTCTGTCATGGTCGACTACCAGCACCTGAATCGCCTCCTCTATGACGGGAAGGCGGACGAATTGCGGGCGATGGTCGAGCAGGCGCTCGCCGAGGGCCACTCCGTCGACGAGATCCTGCACCAGGGGCTGATCGCGGGCATGCAGGTCGTCGGCCAGGATTTCAAGGACAACCGCATCTTCGTCCCCCACGTGCTGGTCGCCGCTCGGGCGATGAAGGCCGGGATGGCCGTTCTGGAACCCCTCCTCGCTGGCTCGGAGCTCAGCCAGCCGGTCGGTACCATCGTTATGGGCACCGTGAAGGGCGATCTGCACGACATCGGCAAGAACCTGGTCTGCATGATGGCCGAGGGCGCCGGGTTTCGGGTCATCGACCTGGGCGTCGATCAGTCCGCGGCACGGTTCATTGAAGCGGCGCGCGAGCACAACGCTGATATCGTCGGCATGAGCGCGCTGCTGACGACAACGATGCCCTACATGAAGATCGTCATCGACGCTTTCGCGGCCGAGCACCTCGCTCAGCTCAAGCTGTGCGTCGGCGGCGCCCCAGTGAACCAGGCCTTCGCGGAAGAGATCGGCGCCCACGGCTACGCTCCTGACGCCGCGAGCGCCGTCGACATGTTCCTCGCGCTTCGCAGCGGCGCGCAGGACTGAGGGACGACATTGGCGATCCAGGTGCGCATTGAGTCGCGTGAGTGCGAGGCCGAACCCGGCCTCTCGCTTTTCGAGTGCGCCGACCTGCTGGGTCTTCCTATCACCAATTCCTGTGGGCAACAAGGAACTTGCCGCGAGTGCCTCATCGAGGTCACGGAAGGATCCGATCTCCTCGCGCCGCTGAGCGAGGAGGAACGACACCTCAGTGGCGACTTCCGACTCGCCTGTCGTGCCCGTATCCGTGGTCAGAGCGGTAGGATCAGGTTCCGCCGCCTGCGACGCGGCGACCTGCAGATCCTGGACGCCGGCGCCGAGCTTCCGGCGTTACGCCGGGCTGCGCCATTCAATCCGGCGGTGGCCCGTGAGGGGAATACTGTCCTGCTCGATGGCGATCCGATCGCGCAGGCGGGCGGCCCGCTCCACGGCCTCGCCCTCGATGTCGGCACCATGACGGTAGTCGCGCGCCTGGTCGATCTCGAGGCCGGAAGCGTCCGGGCCACACAGGCTTTCGAGAACCCGCAGGCCTTCGCTGGCTCAGACGTGATGGCGCGGATCGCCTACGACGGCACGGACAGCGAGAACACGCTACGCGCAACACTCATCGCCTACGTGAACCACACGATCGAGGCGTTCCCCTGCGATCCCAAGACCATCTACGAGGTCACGGTGGCAGGAAATCCCACCATGCGGGACCTGTTCTTCGGCCTCGATGTCGGTTCCCTCGGGCGAAGTCCCTTTCGCTCGCTGACCGAGCACGAGTTCACGGCAGGGCAGCGGACCAGCACGAGCCTGGTCGCTGCCGCGCGGCAGCTCGGCCTGCTCACGCATCCGAGGGCACGCGCCTACGGCCTTCCGTTGGTCGGCAGCCACGTGGGCGCCGACGCGGCGGCCTGCCTACTCGCGATCGATGCGGCGAATGAGGACGGACTGATCGCCTTGATGGACATCGGCACGAACACCGAGCTCCTCATCGGGAATCGCCGCCGCATGCTGGCCGCGTCCTGCCCAGCTGGGCCCGCCTTCGAGGGCGGCGGGATCGCCTGCGGGATGCCCGCCTTCCCCGGCGCCATCGAAGCCGTGCGCCTCGATGGGACCGACGCACCGCTCTGCCGGGTCATCGGCGGCCGTGAGGCGCTGGGCATCTGTGGCTCGGGGCTGGTGGACGCCCTCGGCGAGCTGCTTAGGACGGGACGCATGAACCGGCTTGGCAGGATCGGGGCCGAGCGATTCGTTCTCGACCCAGGCCAGGACATCTATCTCAGCGAGGAGGACATCGGTCGGCTGGCCCAGGCCAAGGGCGCGCATGCCGCGGGCTGGACGCTGGTCATGAAGCGATACGGTGCCGACTACACGGACATCGATCGCCTCTACCTCGCCGGTGGCTTCGCCAACCGCCTCGACCCGCACGCGGCACTCCGCATCGGTCTGATTCCGGACTTGCCGCGCGAGCGGGTTCGACAGGTGGGCAATGCCGCGATCGAAGGGGCCACCCTGGCGCTCCGCTCGCTGACGCTACGGCGCGAACTCGATCCTTTTGTGAAGACGATTGAGCACGTCGAACTCGAGGCGGACGAAGGTTTCTTCGACGCCTTCGTCGAGGGCTGTCAGTTCAAGCCGCTAAGCGCGCCACCTCAGAGAGAGCAATCGTGACACCCGGAGTATGCAGTTCGATTCTCATAGAGCTCCCTGTCGCGCACATAGAGCGCCATCTGGGCGTCCCTGCCGGGGCCCAACGTTGCGCTCAATGGCCCCATCTGATCGACAGCGCGCGGCGCTGGTGCCGTGAGTACGTGACGCCGTCGGTGCGCACGCGGCATGTCACGATCGCCGGCATCTCTGGCGATGTCGTGGAACTCGAGCGCGGAAAACAGCTCACCAGCAGCCTGCTCGCCAAGAGACTGCGCACAACGGGTGCTCACGCCCTCATCGTGGCCGCCTTCAGTGCAGGACACGAGATCGACGACGAGATCAACAGGCTTTGGGATGCCGGTCGCCCGGATGCAGCGATGGTGCTGAACGCGTTTGGCAGCGTGCTAATCGAACAGCTCCGCGCCTGCGTCGCGCGTCAGCTGCGACGGACGATGGGAGCTCGCGGCATGAGGGTGCTGCCGCACCTGAGTCCCGGGTACGACGGTTGGCCGCTCGAGGATCAGGCGAATCTCTTCTCGCTGATCGCGGCTGCCGCCGGACCGATCGAGTTGCTCGACTCCGGCGGTCTCCGGCCCAGCAAGTCCATGCTCGCCGCTTTCGGTCTGGCACGCGTGCGAGCGACGGCGGCGCCTGGAGGCAACGCTTCCGAATTTCGCACGAGAACATGGGCTGAACAACAATGGCAAACAGCTTTCTTGACGGGCTGAAGCAGCGTGTGCTGCTCGCCGACGGCGCCATGGGCACGGAGCTGCAAAAGGCTGGACTCGAACCCGGCGGCTGCGGCGAGTGCTGGAACATCCAGCATCCGGATCTCGTCCTGACGATCCAGCGCGCCTATGTCCAAGCCGGTGCCGACTGCCTCATCACCAACACCTTCGGCGCCAGTCGCGTCATGCTCGAGCGTCACCGCTGCGGCGATGATGTAGCAGCGATCATCCAGGCCGGCGTGCGCATCGCTCGTGACGCGTTCGGGGACCGTCCCGGCTTCGTGCTCGGCGACATCGGGCCGCTCGGCGGTCTGCTCGAGCCCTATGGTGATCTTTCCGAGGCGCGAGCGCGCGAGGCGCTCAGCGAGCAGGCGGCCGCCCTCGTCGAGGCCGGCGTCGACGCGATCGTCGTCGAGACGCAAACGAGCCTCGAGGAGCTCGGCATCGCCATCGCCGCCGCACGGGACGCCGGCGCGCCGTGCCTGGTCGCGTCGGTGGCCTTCGACGTGACGCACGACGGTATCGACCTGCGCACGATGATGGGTGTGAGCCCCGAGGCGGCCGCCCGCTTCATGGCGGACGCCGGCGTCGACGTGCTGGGGGTAAACTGCGGTTCCGGTGTGGATGCGGCCCGGGCCGCCGTCGCGGTGCGGCGCTATCGGAGCGTGGTCGACCTACCCACCATGGCGCAGCCGAACGCGGGCCAGCCGGTGCTCGAGCAGCTGCAGGTCGTCTACAAGCAGGACCCCGACAGCATGGCGCGCCAACTTCAGGAGCTACTCGCCGCCGGAGCCCGCGTGGTCGGTGGCTGCTGCGGCACGACGCCCGAGCATATTCGCCGCTTCCGCGCCGTCGTGGACGCCTGGAATGCTTGATCCCGCTCGAGCGACGAATCGGACGCCACGCTTCGACAGCTGAGAGAGCGGGAAGCTGAGTGGAACAGGCATGTCGAACGCTCCCACAAGCGGCCTTCGGCATTTGCGCTTAAGTTGGCCGCAGAGGGGCGAGTGGTGCGCGACCGTCCGGATTATGCTAGCTGTGCGCCAGGTTGTTGTCTCACTACTATTCTACATTACCGCTGGGCTGCTACTCCCTGCCGGTGCCCTCTCGCAGAGCCAAGCCGAGCAGCGCCAGCGCCGCGACGATCCCCAATCCGACATCGATCCGCGCCGCATTCTGAGCCAGGCTCGACGCAGCCAGGAGCGCTTCGAACTCGTGCGCCGTTACCACTTCCCCAAGGGCTATGCGCGCACGGGTGAGTGCGACGAGCGCATCGGGCGGCTCTGCATGTGGCATCAGCGTGGTGACGACGAGATACCCGAGGAGCCGTCCGAGGTCCGCGAGGCGCGCAAGCGTCTGATCCTCGACCTTGAAGAGGCCGCGGTGGTGCTGCCCGCGGACGACTGGATCACCGGGCAGCTGGTCAAGTACCTGGTGGAAGATGGGCGAGCTGACGCGGCCTACGATGCCGCCCGGCGTTGCCTCCCCGCCAGCGACTGGTGGTGCTCGGCGCTGACCGGATACGCGCTCCACAAGCGCGGCCAGTACGAGGCCGCCGAGGCGGCGTTCGCCGACGCCCTCGCCGCCATGGATCCCGAGCAGCGTTGCCGCTGGCGCGATATCTCGCTTCTCATCGCGGGCGATCTAGCCAGAGACTACCGCCGGCGCTCCTGCAGAGAGCGCGAGACGATCGAGCGGCGGGTCTGGTGGCTCGCGGATCCGCTCTACCTGTATCCGGGGAACGATCGGCTGACCGAGCAACTCGCGCGCCAGGTGCAGATCCAGATGCAGGAGGATGCCGCTCCGCCCTTCGAAATCGCATGGGGTAGCGATCTCCGCGAGGTGGTCCTCCGCTACGGTTGGCCGACGCACTTCGAGCAGGCGCAATCCTTCGGCGTCCGGACGATCGGCCAGCTCCCCACCGTCATTCACCATCATCCCGACGGGCGCACGTTCGTGCCGCCCCCGGCGGCAGCCGAGGGCCTGGGCAACGTCGGCGCGGAAGGCTGGCCGCTGCTGCCCGCCAAGCCCCGCAGCGAGTACGCGCCCGCGTACGCGGAGTTCGACTCGGTCACCGAGCACCAGCTGGCGCTGTTCCGGCGAGGCGACTCGGCCATCGTCGTGGCGGCGGTGGAGATCGATCGTGAGGGTGGCTGGGGAGCAGGTCCGGTGCAAGCGGCGTTGTTCGTAGCACACGACGAGAGGAGCGCTCCGGCGCGCTCGACGGTGACAATGACTTCCGAAGAGAAAGCGGTACTCACCGTCACAGTCGCGGCCGAGCCGGCAATTGCCAGCCTCGAGCTGCTATCAGCCGATGCGAAGAAGGCCGGGCGAGCCCGCTACGGAATCAGACCGCCTGCGACGCCGCGCACGGTGCTGGCCATATCCGACATCCTCGTGCTCGACGAGCCAGCGGTCCTTCCTAGCTACCTCACGCAGGCCCTTCCCCACACTCGCGGTTTGCTGCAGGCGCGAGGCAACGAGCGAATCGCGCTCTACTGGGAGCTATACGGCCTGCAGCCGCAAGGCGAACATCTAAGGATGTCCCTGACGCTCACCAGGAAAGGAAGCAACCTTTTCAGGACAATCACCGACTGGATAGGGATTGCCAGCGAGGACCGGCCCCTGAGCTTGGACTGGGAGGAAGCCGTCGATCGGCGTTATGCGGCGACACCCCGCTCCCTCACGGTCGAGCTCCCCAAAATGGACAAAGGCACGTACGCTCTAGAACTCCAAGTCAGCGCCTGCGGTAGGGAGCCGGTCATAGCATCGCGAGAAGTCGTTGTGCGAGAGTGACCGGTTGACACTGTGGAGCTTGCGGGCGCGGCCGTACGTCGCTGCTTTGGACTTTCCGGCAAGCATCCTGTCATCTGCGCAATAAGGACGTAGCGAAATGAAAGAGGTTACCCGAAGAGGATTCCTGACCGTGGCAGGTACGGCCCCGTTGGGACTCGTCGTTCCAAGACACCTGCTGACAGATCTGGTTACGAAGCGGGCCGCCTCGGTAGGAGGTTTCGATCCCTGGCTCGAGATCAACCTCGAGCACCTCGCCTGGAACCTGTCGGAAGTTCGCAGGCGAGTAAGCAACCGGCCTGTGATGGTAGTGATCAAGGCCAATGCCTACGGGCACGGGCTCGTGGGCGTTGCCAGGTTCCTCGAGACACAGAACGTCCGGCACTTCGCCGTCGGCAAGGTTCAGGAGGCGGTGTCACTACGGGAGAATGGGATCACCAGCACGATCCTGAATTTCGGTCCTTTCTCCCAGGAAGAGGCCGTAGAGCTCGTCCGCATTGAAGTGTCCCAGTCCGTCTACACCGATGCTGTCGACATGCTCAAGCTGGCGGCGCGCAGGCTGAACAAGCGAGCGAAGGTTCACATCAAGGTCGATACCGGGTTGGGACGCGTCGGCGTACCCTACTACGAGGCCGGGGCGTTCATCGAAAGGGTCGCGTCGATCCCGGAGGTTCTGATCGAAGGGATCTTTACCACCTTCACGGAAGACCCTGAATTCGACCGGCTTCAGCTGCAACGCTTTCTTCAGGTATGCGACGCGGCAGTTCAGAAGGGCATAGCCCTCGGATTGCGACACGCGGCCAGCAGTGCGGCCGTCGCGACCTTCCCCGAGTCGTTCTTAGACATGGTGAGACCGGGCGACGCGATCTACGGCCTGGAACCTCTTCCCAACCTGGACCTCAGGCCGGTCATGTCGCTGAAGACGCGGGTGATCTACGTGAAGAGGCTACGTCCGGGGGATGCGGTCTCGTACCACAGGAGATTCACCGCCGCACGCGAGACGCTCGTGGCGACGCTGCCGCTCGGCTATTCCGACGGTTATCCGCCGCAAGCCGTTGACCAGGGCGAGGTCCTGATCCAGGGCCGCCGCTGGCACCTGATTGCAGCGGTTACCGCGAACCACAGCACAGTAGACGTGACCGGCGCGGAACGACTGAAGATCGGGGATGAGGTAGTTCTGTTCGGCAGGCAAGGAAACGAGGAGCTGAAGATCGGGGAGGTCGCAGACTGGGCGGGCAGCTCCGTCTACAAGGTCGCGATTGGAATGCAGCCAAGCCTTTCGAGGGTCAATCTCGAAGCATAGGTGCAGCCGCTTCTAGCATCACGCGCCCTCTCGACTTAGGCTGGGGAGGGTAATCGGGAAACTTGTAGCTCGCACCGGGAGGTCACCATGAGGCGCTCTCGCAAGATTCAACGTCTACTGCTTGCTCCGATGCTCACGATCGTGAGCGTTCTCGTCGCCGCGGCCCAAAGTGCGGGCCAGTCGGAGAAGCCACCGGGCAGCCTGACCTTCGCTCTGACCGGTGACGCGATCATCACCCAGCGGCTCTCGCCCTTTGAGGAGCCTGAGTACCTCTCGATGATCGAACTGATTCGGAACGCCGATGTTGCGTTCACCAATCTGGAGATGCTCTTCCACACCTACGAGGAAGGCTACCCAGCGACCCATAGTGGCGGCACCTGGATGGCGGCGGAGCCCTACATAGCGGGCGAGCTCGTCTGGGCGGGCTTCGACCTCGTGAGCCGGGCCAACAACCACACGATGGACTACGGTGCCGGCGGGCTGCGCGCGACCACGAAGGCGCTGGAGGCGGTCGGCCTCGTCCACGCCGGTGCCGGCGAGAATCTCGCCCAGGCGCGTGGTGCGGCCTACCTCGAGTCAGTCGGCGGACGCGTCGCATTGATCTCGGTGGCCTCCAGCTTCTCCGATGAGGACCGGGCCGGGCCGCAGCGGAGCGACATCCGCGGTCGGCCGGGCCTGAGCCCGATACGCTACACGACGACCTATGCGGTCAGCCGCGCCTCGCTACAGAAGCTCCGCGAGGTGATGGAGGAGATCGGATACCGCGTCCCAGAGGGCGATCGGATCCGCTTCATGGGGGAGGAGTTCGTAGTCGGCGATCCGCCGGGCCAGCGGACCGCGCCGCACGAGGGCGACCTGTCCGAGATCCTCGCCACGGTGCGGGACGCGCGGCGCCAGGCCGACTGGGTCGTCGTGACCGGCCACACCCACGAAGGTGGCAAGTCCCGGGAGGTGCCCGCCGACTTCCTGGTGACGTTCGCCCGGGCCGCGATTGATGCCGGCGCCGACATGGTCGTCGGCCACGGCCCGCACGTCCTGCGCGGCATCGAGATCTACAAAGGCAAGCCGATCTTCTACAGTCTCGCCAACTTCATCTTCCAGAACGAGACCGTCCGCTTCATGGCGGGCGACGCCTATGACGAGTACGGGCTGCCGCCGGACGCGACGCCCGCCGATTTCTATGACCGGCGCAACGAAACCAGCCGTACCGGCGGATTCCCGGGCCAGTCGATCTACTGGGAGAGCGTGATCGCCGTGCCGCGCTTCCAGGACGGGGAGCTCGCCGAGGTCCGCCTCTATCCCATCACGCTCGGGTTCGGGAAGCCGCGGCCACAGCGGGGGCGGCCGCGCCTGGCCGACCGGGAAACCGGGCGGCGGATCATCGAGAAGATGCGGCTGCTATCCGAACCGTTCGGAACCGACATGCACTACCTCGCCAACGAGAATGTCGGGGTGATTCGTGCGGCGGACATCCGACGCGCCGAGGAGCGGCGGAGGGACGTCGACCCTGAAGACGATCGAGGACGGTGACGCAGTGCTGGCTGAGAGCCCAGCGGCGGTCATGGAAGCAAGACGACAGGGGAAGCTCGCGCTGCTGCCCGCGCTGGAAGGCGCCGACGGGCTGGATGGAAGCATCGAGAAGGCGGGCGAGCTGTACGAGATAGGGCTACGTTTGCTCCAGCTCGTACACTTCCGTGACAACGAGCTCGGCCATATCCAGACCTACCCGTACAGTCCCGGCGGCCTGACGGAGTTCGGGAGGCAGGTCGTCGAGGAGTGCAACCGCCTGGGGATCATCATCGACCTCGCGCACGCCAACACCCAGGCGACCATGGACGTGCTCGAGGCCTCGAGGCACCCGGTGATCTTCAGTCACACGGGTGTGAATGCTCTGCGGGAGAACGATCGCCATCTCAGCGACGATGAGATCCGCGCGATCGCCGCGAAGGGCGGTCTGATCGGGATCTGGCCGAACGGATCCGAGCTCCCGCGCATGGAGGACATGGTCCAGCACATCGACTACGTGAAGCAGCTCGTCGGCGTGGATCATGTGGGCATCGGTAGCGATCTCAGGGGGATGAGCCGCTACACGGAGCCGTTCGGCCAGGAAGCGGACTTCCGGACGATCGCCGCGGCGTTGCTGGCGCGGGGCTACACCGACGAGGAGGTCGGAAAGGTCATGGGCGGCAACTTCTTCCGCATCTGGCAGGAAGTCACCGGAGGAGAGTGAACCACCGTGCCGGATCGAGAACCAGTCGACCGCACCATCAACGTGGGATTCCAATCTAACCGGGGGATAGCCCTATGAGCGCTCTGCGCCTTGCCACCGTCATCCTGGCCCTTCCCGCCCTGACGCTTGCCGGCGCCAGCGGCTACACGGATGCGTATGCCCAGGGGCAGCAGCCGGATCCCAATGTCGTCTACAAGCCCGACCTGTTCGAGGGGTTGAGATACAGGATGATCGGGCCGTCGCGCGGCGGGCGGGTGACGACGGTCACCGGCATCGCGGACCAGCCCGGCACCTTCTACATGGGCGCTACGGGCGGCGGCGTCTGGAAGACGACGGACTATGGGGCGACCTGGATCAACGTCTCGGATGGCTACTTCCAGACCGGATCGATCGGGGCGATCGACGTCGCCGATTCCGACCCGAACATTGTCTACGTCGGTACCGGCTCGGATGGCATCCGCAGCAACGTGATCACAGGTCGCGGCGTCTACAAGTCGACCGACGCCGGGAGGAGCTGGAATTTCATCGGGCTGAGAGATGTCGGACAGATCGCCGCGCAGATCATCCACCCGCGGAACCCCGACCTGGTCTACGTCGCCGCCATTGGCCACGCGTTCGGCCCGAGCCCGCAGCGCGGCGTGTATCGCACGCGGGACGGGGGCGCCCACTGGCAGAAGGTGCTCTTCGTCTCCGATACCACGGGCGCGGTCGACCTCGAGTTCGCCCCGGACAACCCGCGCGAGATCTACGCCAGCATGTGGCGCGCCGAGCGTAAGCCCTGGACGATCATCAGCGGCGCACACGAGGGCGGCATCTACAGGTCGCGCAACGGCGGCGACACCTGGACGAAGCTGACCAACGGTCTACCGACCGGCTTGGTCGGCAAGAGCGATCTCGCCGTGTCGGCGGCGGATCCCGCCCGCGTCTACGTGTTGATGGAGGCCCCTGACGGCGAGCGCGGACTGTACCGGTCCGACGACCGGGGCGCGAGCTTCCGGCTCGTCAACACCGAGCCGGGTCTGACCGACCGGCCGTTCTACTACTGCAATGTCGATGCCGACCCCACGAACGCCGACATCGTCTACGTGAACAGCACACGGTTCTATAAATCCGTCGACGGCGGCGCGACGTTCCGGAACCTGAGCACACCGCACGGCGACAACCACGACATCTGGATCAACCCGAACGACCCCGACATCTTCATCCAGTCGAACGATGGCGGCGCGAACGTGACGCTGAACGGCGGCAGCAGCTGGTCAACCCAGCACAACCAGCCCACCGCCGAACTCTACCAGGTCGACATCGACGACCAGTTCCCGTACTGGGTCTACGCGGGGCAACAGGACAACACGACCATCGCGGTGCCGAGCCGGCCACCTTACTCGGCACCAGGCGGAGCGACGGCGTACTGGAGAGAGATCGGTGGCTGCGAGACCGGCCCGGCCGTACCTAAGCCGGGCGACCCGAACATCGTCTACGCCAACTGCAAGGGCCGCTTCGGCCGCTACAGCTACCTAACCGGGCAGGAAAAAAGGTATTACGTCGGCGCCCAGTACATGTACAGCCACAATCCGCGCGACCTGAAGTACCGATTCCAGCGGGTTTCGCCGATCGAGATCTCGCCGCACGATCCGAACATCATCTATCACGCCTCGCAGTACCTGCACCGCACCACCGACGAGGGCGTCACCTGGGAGACGATCTCCCCGGACCTCACCGCCTTCAACCCGACGAGACAGGTGATCTCGGGCACGCCGATCACCCGCGACATCACCGGGGAGGAGTTCTACAGCACGATCTACGCGGTGGAGGAGTCGCCGCACACGCCGGGCGTGATCTGGGTCGGCGCTAACGACGGTCCCGTCCACATCACGCGTGACGCCGGGAAGACGTGGACGGAGATCACACCCCCGGACCTGTCGCCTGAGGGCCGGGTGCAGACGATCGAGGCGTCACCACACCGACCGGGTAAGGCCTACATCGCGGTGTATCGTTATCTGCTGGGCGATTGGCAGCCGTATATATATAGGACGCAGGACTACGGCGCCTCATGGACCCGCCTCACCACCGGGACGAACGGCATCCCCGCCGACTGCCCCACCCGTGTCGTCCGCGAGGACCCCGATCGCGAGGGCTTGCTGTACGCCGGTACCGAGTTTGGGATGTTCATCTCGTTCGATGACGGCGCGCACTGGCAGCCGTTCCAGCTCAACCTGCCGGTCACACCGGTCACCGACATCAAGGTGTACCAGCAGGACCTGGTGCTCTCGACGATGGGGCGCTCGTTCTGGATCCTCGACGACGTATCACCGCTGCACGAGCTCGATCCACGCGTCGCCTCGGCAGACGCGCACCTGTTCCAGCCGCGCGCCGCCTACCGGATGCGCTACTCGTCGTTCGGCCGCGAGCCGAGCGACCCCGAGTACCCGCGCGTCGGCGCGATGATCGACTACTACCTGGCCGAGGAGCCGGCGGGCGAGCTGAGGCTGGAGATCCTCGACGCGACCGGGAAGCTCGTTCGCGCCTTCTCCAGCGAAGGCCCGCCGGGCGAAGAGGCGGGTGGCGAGCCGAGATGGACTCGCGCCGGGTTCGAGGGCGTGGTCACTCCTCGTCTACCCAAGGACGCCGGCATGCACCGCTTCATCTGGGACCTGCGCTATCCCGGCGCCTGGGCCGCGGAGCCGCGGGGCACCGGCAGCTACGGGCCCCTGGCGGCGCCCGGAACCTATCAGGCGCGACTCAGCCTCGGCGACTGGAGCCAGACGCGCAGCTTCGAGGTGCTCGTTGACCCGCGAGTGGCTGAGGATGGTGTGACGCAGGAGGACCTGGAAGCTCAGCTGGCCTTCAACCTGCCGCTCGTGGACGTGATGAGCGACGCGCGGAAAGCGGCGCACCGGATCGGCAGCGTGCGCGAGGAACTCCAGAAGCGGACCGCCGAGATCGAGGACCGCGACCTATCGAATCGAGCACGGCGCCTGGAGCAGCGGCTCGCGACCGTCGAGGCGCAGCTCGTCACCGAGGAGGGCCGCTACCCGCAACCGATGCTCATCGAGCAGCTCGGGTATCTGTATGGCATGACCAGCGGCGCCGACCAGAAGCTGGGCGCGGACGCCTATGCGCGGTTCGACGAGCTGAAGGCGGAGCTCGCCGGTCACCTATCCGAGCTCGAGCGGCTGCTCGAGACCGACCTGGGGGAACTGAACCAGCTGCTCCGGACTCACGGGCTGGCGCCCGTGACGATAGCGGAGCCCTAGGCCGCTACTCGGCCTGCAGCGCCCGCACCGGGTCGAGCCGCATAGCGCGGCGCGCCGGCACCAGGCTGGCCGTCAGGGCGACGGCCGACAGGAACAGAGGCGCCGCCACGAAGGTTACCGGATCGAGCGCCGAGACCCCGAACAGGCTGCCTGCCATCAGCCGACCGATGGCGAGCGCGAGCGCCAGGCCGAGGACGACGCCGACGGCTACGCGGACCATCCCCTGGCGGATGACCATGCCGAGCACTTCCCCGGCTGTGGCGCCGAGGGCGATCCGCACACCGATCTCGTGGCCCCGCTCGGCCGTCGCCTGCGCCATGACGCCGTAGATGCCGACGGCGGCGAGCAGGAGCGCAGCCGCGGCGAAGGTTCCGAGCAGGATGGCCATGAACCTTCCGTCCGCGGTGCTGGCCCCGAGGTAAGCCGTCATCGTGTTGACCTCGGCTATAGGCTGGGCCGGATCGACGGCCAGCACCGCCTGGCGTATCGGCTCGATCAGACGGGTCGGGTCGCCGGCGGACTTGACCGCCAGGAAGTAGGCGCGAGCGTTCAACTGCCAGTGGGGCATGTAATAGTGCGGGAGCGCCTCCTGGACCACGCCGTTCACCTTCACGTGCCCGACCACTCCGACGACCTCCATCCAGGGGCTGTCGCTCGTGTAGTCGCCGAACTTCAGCCGCTTGCCGATGGGATCGTCGTTCGGCCAGTAGCGCGCGGCCAGCATCTCGTCGACAATGACGACCCGCGGCGCGTCCACCCCGTCGCTGCGCGTGAACTCGCGACCCCTGAGCAGCGGGATTCCCATCGTCGCGAAATAGTCGGCTGAAACGGAACTCAGCTCGGCAAAAGTGTAGACTCCGCCCTCCTCCGGCGGCTCACCCTCGACGTGGAAAGCGGTCTGCCAACCGCCGGGTGCCATCGGCAGCACATAGCTCGTCGCCGCCGACTGCACGCCCGGGATCGCCCGAACCCGGTCCAGCAGCTCGTAGTAGAACGTCGTGCGTTCGCTCACTTCGGGATAGCGCGCCGCCGGCAGATTGATCTCGACCGACAGCACGTTCTTCGGATCGAACCCTGGGCTGGCGCTTATCATCTTGACGAAGCTGCGCACTGTGAGGCCAGCGGCGACCAACAGCGCAACGGCCAGGCTGACCTCGGCCACCACCAGACCGCTCCGCAGCCGGTTGCGCCCGAGGCCGCCCGACGACCGAGCCCCCTCCTTCAGGTGCTCCACCAGGTCGGGCCGCAGTGAGCGCAGCGCCGGCACCAGCCCGAAGACCAGACCGGTCAGCAGCGCGACGGCCAGCGTCACCAGCACGACCCGGGTATCGATCCCGACCTGGAAGATCGGCGACAGCTGGTCCCCACGCAGCGCGAGCAGCGCTCGCGTCGCCTCTTGAGCGACCACGATACCGAGCAGGCCGCCCAGCACCCAGAGCGTCAGGCTCTCGGTCAGCAACAGGCGGACGATGCGTGGCCCGTTGGCCCCCAGGCTCGTGCGTATAGCGATCTCACGCTGGCGAGCGGTTCCGCGCGCCAGGACCAGGTTGGCGACGTTGGTGCAGGCGATGATGAGCAGCAGCCCTACGGCGAGCAGCAGCAACATCATCGGCTCGCGCAGATTACGCGTCATGCGTTCGTGCAGCGAGGCGACGTGTACCCGGCTTCCCTCGTTCGTATCGGGGTACTCCGCCTCGAGCTCCAACGCGACCCGTTCCATGTCCTGGCGGGCACGCTCCAGTGTCACCCCCGGCGCCAGCCGCCCGATCACCGCGATACCCGGGTGGGCTTCGCGGTTGTCGATCCACCAGTCCTCGGCGAACTGCTCGATGGCCACGAAGACTTCGATGCGCTCCAGGTCTCCCCGAACAGGAAACTCGAAGTCGCGGGGCATCACGCCGATGACCGTGTAGGGGTTGCCGTCGAGCGTCAGCGTGCGACCGAGGACCTGCGAGTCGCCGCCGAACCGATCCTGCCAGAAACCGTAAGTCAGTACCACGACCCGCTCGCCGGCCAGCTTGTCTTCCTCGGGCACGAACGTGCGACCCAGCAGCGGCTGCGTCCGCAGGATCGGGAACATCGAGGCGGACACGCGGACCACATCGAGTTCCACCGGATCGCCTATGCCGGTGAGATTGATGCTGCCGTCGTTGAAGGCGGCCAGGTCCTCGAACGCACGGTTCCGCTCGCGCCAGTCGAGGAAATTCGGATAGGTCACCATCGCGTTCTCGAACGACGCCAGCTTCTCCCACATGTAGACCAGCTCGCCGGAGTCAGCGTACGGAAGCGGCTTCAGCAGCACGCCGTTGATCAGGCTGAAGATCGTCGTCACCGCGCCGATGCCCAGCGCCAGCGTCAACAGCGCCACCAGCGTGAAGCCGGGGCTCTTACGCAGCGTGCGCAGCGAGAAGCGAAGATCCCGCTCGATATCGGCCAGCCAGGCCCAGCCGCCGCCGCGCGCCTGCGCCCGCTGCTCGGTCCGCTCCAACCAGCGCTCGGCGCCGGACACCGTTTGGACATCGCCCGCACGGACGATCTCCTCGGCCAGCGGGCCGCAATCGCCCATTTCTTCAATCGCGTAGGCTTCGGCCTCGTCCTCGGAGGCGCCCCGCTCCAAGGCCTCCAGGTATAGATCCTCGAACTGTCCCGCCAACTCCTCGATGATCGAATCGTCGCTGCCGCCTCTCGTCTCGGGCAGCGGCAGCCGCTCCCTCACGTATCGCTTCCAGTCACGCATGGCTCAGCCCGATCACCTGGTTGACAGCCGCGGCGAACTGCACCCACGTCTCCTGCGCCGCGGCCAGCGCCCGCTGGCCGTCCGGCGTCAGCCGGTAGTAGCGCCGCCGCCGCTGACCGACCTTCTCCACCCAGCGGCCCTTGATCCATCCCCTTTTCTCCATGCGGCAGAGGACGGGATAGAGTGACGAGACGTTGAATTGCAGCCGCCCCTGGGAGCGCAGTTCGATCAGCTTGAAGATCTCGTAGCCGTGGCGCGGTTCTTCGTCGAGGATGGAGAGAACGAGCAGCTCGACGCTGCCCTTCTTGAGTTGGGAGCTGAACAAGATCGGCCTCCTATATGCCAATGGCGTATATGGGAGTCCAATATATGGCGGCCTCGCGCCGCTCGCAACGCCCCCACTGCCGGTCCCTCGCCCAGGCCGAGAGCGCTCAGTTACTCGTAACGCAGCGTGTCCATGGGGTCGACCCAGGTCGCGCGAGCCGCGGGCACGACAGACGCCACGCTACCGGTGACCGCCAGCACCAGCGCGATCAACGAGTAGACCGTCCAGTCCCAGGGGCTGGTGTGGAAGAGCAACTCCCCCAGCGCCGGCGACACGATGGCGGCGAGGGCTATCCCTAGGCCCAGACCGATAAGAACCTGCGCGAGGCCGCCCTTCCAGCTCAGCCAGAGGACGCTGCTGGCATCGGCACCCAACGCCATCCGGATGCCGATCTCCCTGGTCCGGCGGCGCACGGCGAACGCCAGCACGCCGTAGAGACCCACGGCGGCCAGCAGCAGGCCGCTCAGACCGAAGACGACGAACAGGGTAGCGAACGTCCGCTCATCGATCGTGTCTTGGGAGATTCTGCGCGCCAGCGAGCTCACCTCGTAGATCGGGAGGTTGGGATCTATGGCCGCCACCTCCGCACGAACCGCGGGAGTGAGAGCCATGACATCGCCCTCCGCCCGCAACAGGACGCTCATGTAGCGGCGCGGATGCTGGGGATAGGGGACGTAGAAGCCCTCCGATCCCTCTTCCACGCGGCCCCGCATCCCGAGGTTCGGTGCGACGCCGACGATGGTCACCCAGTCGCTCTGCGAATTCAACGACCTGTAACGGATGCGTTGCCCCAGGGGGCTCTCATCGGGAAAGAAGCGGTTGGCGAATCTCTGGTTGACGATCGCGACAGGCTGAGCACCGGCATCATCGCTCGCACTGAATCCTCGCCCCTCGATCAACCCGACGCCGAGAGCGTGGAAATACCCCGGGCTGACGATGGCGAATCGAGCAGGCCGCATATCCTGATCACGGTCGTAGGCCACACCCTCCAATTCAATTTGCCGCCGCAAGGCGTTCAGCCCCGGAAGCGTCGAGGCGATGGCCGCGCCCCGCACGCCAGGCAGGCGCTCGAGACGGGCCAGCAGCTCGTCGTAGAACGCCTCATAGTCGCTCCGCTCCGGGTAGTCCTCCGACCGGGGCTCGACCCCCGCGGTGAACACGTCTTCCGTCGCGAAGTCGAGGTCGTCACCCGTTTGCACCAAGACGCCCTTCGCCATGAGCCCCGCCACCGTGAGCAACGCGCAGGATAGGGCGACCTCAGCCACGACCAGGCTGCGGCTGACACGGCTCAGCCGCAGGCTGGACGAGCCCCAGGACGCATCCTTGAGCACCTCGTTCACGTTCACGCCCGTGGCCTTGAGGGCCGGTCCCGTACCCGCCATCACGGTGGCCAAAAGGACTAGGCCGAGAGAGAAGACGAGCACCGTCGGGTCGATCCGCACCACCATCCAGAAGAAGGGGATCACGTCGGCGAGCGCGGCATTGAAGCAGAGAACCCCGAGCTGAGCCAGCCCGACCCCCAGCATCCCTCCCAGCGTGGAGATGATCAGGGCCTCGACCAGCATCTGACCGACCAGCCGGATCCGGCTCGCCCCCAGCGCGCTGCGTACCGCCACTTCCCGGCTGCGCACTGCGGCGCGGGCAAGCAGGAGGTTCGCCACGTTCGCACAGGCAACGAGCAGGACGGTGAAGACGACGGCCACCATGACGCTCATCAGGATGGCAGCTTCCCTCCCTACTATGTGTTCCTTATAGGCTATGACCCGAGTGCTGACTCCCGTGTAGAGCTCGGGATAAGCCAGCTCGAGTCGTCCGGCGAGCGTCGCGAACTCGGCCCGCGCTTCGTCAAGCGATACCCCGTCTGTCAGCCGCCCGAAACCGTGGATGTAACGGTCCTCCCCTCCCTTTACGCTCGCAGGATCCAGCTGCAGCGGGATCCACGCATCCTCTTCGTAGGGGAAGCGAAAGCCTTCAGGCATGACACCCACCACAGTATGCTGCCGGCCGTTGACCCGGATCGTCCTGCCGATGATGCCCGGATCGCCCCCGTATCGAACCACCCACAGTGCGTGGCCCAGGATGATCACCGGCTGCGAGCCGACGGCTTCTTCCGCGTCCAGGAACGCCCGTCCGATGGCCGGCCTCACGCGCAGGAGCTCGAACGCGTTCGCGGTGACCTGCGCACCCGAGACGCGTTCCGGACGCCCTTCCGGGCCGCTGAAGTTCAGATCCGTCGACAGCGACCAAGCGAAACCCGCCAGGCCTGCCAGCGTCGTCTGCTGCTCCCGCCATTCCGCGATCTCGCGATCCGTGAGCCCCAGATCGAACTGGCTCTCGGCGGGTCTGTCGCGGGTCAGATAGACCAGACGCTCTGCCTGGTCGAATGGCAGGTCTCGCAGCAACCCATGAGAGATGCTGAACATGGTCGTAGTGGACCCGATGCCCAGCGCGATGGCGAGAGCGGCGAAGAACGCGAGGCCGGGGTTGCGGGCGAACAGCCTGAGGCTGAGACGCAGGTCTTTCCAGAGATGATCCATGGGGAACCGCCTGTCCTGACGTAGGGGCTACCTCATCCCCCCGTACGGTTCCCCAATTTCCGGGGTTTCGGGTTATGGCGCCGTCTGAGAATCGCTGCGAGGCCGACTTTGCAATGCGGCGGTTCTCGACCTGCCTGGACTATTCCAGTCTGACGTCATCGATCTGGAGCACGAAGTCGCCTTGCTCCGGGCCGCCACCGATGAACACGCCTGTGAGGTCATGGCCATCGATACCGAATTGTTCGAATCGAAACGTGTATTGGGTCCACTCCTGCTCGGCGACGAAATACTGGATGGCTGGTCGGTAGCCGAGGCTCTGCGCGAACATCATGACCGAGTAGCGCTTACCATCCCCTTTCGCCCAGAAGCTGATGCCCTCTCTCGCTGACAGGTTTGCAGGCGACATAGGCCTGGGTCCGGGATAGAACATCGCTCCCGCCCAGGCAAACGGACCGCCTTCCGGCACGGTCCCGCTGATCAGCATCGAGCCCGCGCTTCCCTGCGCGCCTCCCTCGGTCCACTCGAATGCGGCTGTGGACCTACCGCCGATCATGGCGTCCGTCGAAATCGACCAGCCGAAACCGAAACTGGCTGAGATCTCACCACCCTCAAAGTCGCTGATCAGGCCTGATTCCGACCCCTCCGGTGGGCGCGCATGCCTCTGGCGTTCCACGACCGCTATGTGCTCCTGTACAGATCGACGATACGCCTCCCGGTCTACTCTCACGCCATTCTTCCAAACTCCCACAATGTCGCGAGTTGCCCGGATGTCCTCCGTGGGCTCCCCTCTGACCA
>Ga0209635_10000548_pt1 | contig 26038 bp, 17 predicted proteins | sample DeeMarSWOR230_32_FD_187463 | JGI IMG/M metagenome (GOLD analysis project Ga0209635, IMG submission 187463) | Marine sediment microbial communities from White Oak River estuary, North Carolina - WOR-2-30_32 (SPAdes) (version 2) | ecosystem: Environmental > Aquatic > Marine > Intertidal zone >...
GTACCCGGGCATTGGAAATGACAGAGGAGCTTCGGGCTCCCCGGGCCCAAACCTCTTCAGAACAGCCAGAAACGCTCCAGGCCCCGACTTCCGTAGCAGCTCCAGTATCTTCACTAGACCGTCACGGCCGCCCTCATAGGGTAGTACGACCTGGTACTGAAGGAACCCGTTCTTGCCGTACAGCCTGTTCCAGTCTCGGATGCCATCGAGAGGGAAGAAGAACGACTCATAACCGCACAGCACGTCCCGCGCTTGGCGAGGGTGCTTTCGGTAGTACAGTGCGTTGAATGCCCGGATTGAGACTCTGTTCAGGAGAAACGACGGTGTTGTGCCCGGGATGGAGATCGCTCTCCGCCTCTCTGGCCTGAGAACGGTGGCATCGGAGCCTGTAGCCGGGTTCCCGCGCATGAGCACCGAGCGGCCCAGCCTACGCTTGCCGCCTCCTACACAATCGATCCAAGCCACGGAGTACTTGTACCGTTCGTCAGACGCGTGGAACAACTCCAGCGCCCGATCCAGATCCTCGGCGCGATCGAAGTCCACTCTTACGCGCGGGTCCTCGATCGGAATCAATCGCAGGCGCAGCTGAGTGATGATGCCGGTCAGTCCCATGCCGCCCACGGTCGCCTGGAACAACTCGACGTTCTCGTCGCGACTGCAGCGCACCAGCTCGCCGTCAGCTGTCAGAAGCGAGAAGTCTATTACATATCGCCCGAAGGAGCCGTCCTTGTGGTGGTTCTTGCCATGTACGTCACACGCGAGCGCGCCCCCGACCGTCACGAACTTGGTGCCCGGGATGACCGGTGGGAGGAAGCCGCGCGGGATGAAATGCTCCAGTATCTCGGCGATCGTCACCCCCGCCTCACACTCCAGGGCCCCGGTCGACGGGTCGAAGCCGAGAAAGCGGTTCAACCGCTGCGTGAGCACCGTGCAGCCCGTGCTGTTGAAGGAGGCATCGCCGTAACTGCGACCCAGCCCGCGGGCGATCGACGATTCACAACTGTGAAGCGGTACGTTCAGCTCGCCCAGTCGTTCGGGGCGATGCACTTCGCTGATGCCGCTGGGATAGCGACCCCAGCCCGAGAGCAGAGTACGCACCGAACGCCCCTCAGGCGGCTAGCCAGACGGTGAGCAGGAACACCGACATGACGAGGTAGGTGATACGATCCCGCAGCGCGAACGCTACCGGGTCCTCGCGGAGCATTCCGCGTCCGGCGAGGATCCAGACGCGTGCTATCCAATAGAGGAACAGGGGCAGCCCCAGCCAGAGCCAGTCGGGGTTACTGTACAGCCTGAGCACGTCATCTCCGCTGATGTACAGGCAGTAGACCAGTGCACTCGCCGCGGCGGCAGCGGCCCCGAGCGCGATCAGCACGGGGATGTCCTCGAGCCGGTAGTCACGGCCGCTGGCCTTCTCGCGGTTTCTGGCTCTCACCGCATCCAGTTCGACGACTCTCTTCACCAGGGCCAGCGAGAAGAAGAAGAAGATGGAGAAGACGAGGAACCAGCGAGAGAGCGGCACGTCGACCAGGGCCGCCCCGGCGATGATCCTCATCGTGTAGAGCGTTGCCAGTATGATGACGTCGAGGACGAGCAGCGCCTTGAGACGCCACGAGTATACCATCGCCAGGGCGAAGTATAGACCGAGGAGGCCAGCGAACACCGGTGAAAGAGCCCAGCCCAGCGCCACGCTGGCGAGCAATAGCACGAACGCCATGAGCGTTGCCGAGGGGATCGACAGATCGCCGGCGGCAAGCGGCCTGTTCCGCTTCACCGGGTGCGCGCGATCGGCGGACAAGTCGGCAATGTCGTTCAGCAGATATCCGGCCGAGGCCAGCGCCGAGAAGGCAGCGAAGCCTGCGACTAGCCGGAGTGCGAGTGGCAGGGTGGGTTGCAGGTGCGCCGCGACAGCCGGCAAGAACATGAGGGTGTTCTTCGCCCATTGGTGCGGCCTCAGCGCGCGGAGCGCCGAACGCCAGCGGCGCCGTTCCTGATTGATCACGAGCAGGTCCGGGCGGGCGCGCCTGGCGCGCCAAAGCGTTGCGTACCCCGGGCTGAAGGATATCGCACGCCTGGCTGCTCGCCACAGGGGGAGATCGGCACTGCTGTTTCCGACATAGTCGAACTCCGGGAACCGCTGCTGGATCTTGGCTAACTTCGCCCGTCCAGACAGGTTCCTGCCAGTGTCGCTGCCCCAAACCGAATCGGCACCCAGGGACTCGCCGAGTTCGTCCAGCTGACTCTCGTGGGCCGCCGATGCGATAACGACCGTGCGACCCTCGGCGCGCGCCTGTTGGATCAGTTCCACGACCCGAGGATTGAGCGGCACATCGGCTGCGCCGATACCGGACTCGCGCGCCACCAACGCTTTCACGGCCGCTCGGCCCCGAGGAAGATATCCGATCACCTTGAGGAGAGCGATCGGCCGCCGTATCAACAGGCTGGCCAATCCTTCCCAGAGCAGATCGGACTTCAGTAAGGTCCCGTCGAGGTCAACGACGAGGGGGACCGCACTATCCCTGACCGCCTCCCGGGCATCTGCGTGATCTCGATCCGGCACGCAAGACACTGCGTCCTCTGTCACGGGTTGGACCTGCCATTACAGGTAGCGGGCGGCGGGGCTGGGGAGAGCGGGTAGTCGAAGGCGGCTAAGCCACGCTTGCACCACAAGATGAAGGAAACGGCATCGCGGGTCAACGTCATGAGGCCTCAGGGCGCAGCGCAATCCGACCGCTTGCCGGGGTGTGCTTGCTGGTGCCGACTAGCCGGGCGGCGCCAGGAACAGGAGTATCGAAGTGCCCGCCCGATCGAAGGGTTCCTGCGTGTGGATCCACAAAGGTCCGCTCCTCCGCAACCAGATCAAGTTCTGCAGGCTCACGCCGTAGACCCCGGGTACGGGTTCCCTCAGCAGTTGCAGCGGTAGCCTGGTGTAGCGGATCCCATAGTAGTCGGGGTCCGCCGTGCCGAAGTACGAGAGGTAGATGTGGCTGATTCCATGACGCCGGAGGGTGGCCGGAAGCGCCTTCAGGTCCTGGCCCCAGTCGATGTTGGAGTCGTCCAGCAGCGGCTGCCCTCTCGCGGCGAGACGCGCGCCTTCATTGAAGTAGGGGATGTAGTGAGGCCATGCTGTAAGGGTGGTCGCCGCCTGGAGCGCGATCAGCGATGTGGCCAAGGCGAGCCTGCGTGCCGCAGTGGCTGACTCACAGGTCACCCAGCGCGATCCGACTATGGCCATGATCGGCAGCACGGGAAGAACGCGTCGTATGCCGGAAGCCACCTCATCGAAGCTGGCGACCACGAGGAGCACGAGCGCTGGCAGAAGCAGGCAAAGTTCGGCCAGGAGCTCCGCCCGATGCCTGCGCATTAGAACCAGGCCAGCCAACCCGACGCCCAGCAGCGGCAGGCTGGTCTTCACGGCCAAGGCGGCAGGGTAGTAGTAGGGCACAGCCTCCGAGTGGAAGCTTCCGAACAGATAACCCCACGGAAGGTCTGGTCGGATGTTGCGGTAGATCGCGAGCACACCGTGAACGTAGCGGCCGGGATCAGGGGGCCAGCCGTAGATAAGGGAGATCACCGCTGCCGCTGGGACGAAGACGAGGGCAAACGCTCTGTACGCTGGCAAGCGCTGTGCTGACGGGACTCGCGCCCAGTAGACGCCGAGTACCACGATGAAGCAGGGAACGAGGACCAGCGCGGTATACTTCGTGACCAGCGCGAGTCCCAGCGCCAGACCTGAGAGTAGGGCGGCACGTGCTGAACCGCGGTTAGTGAAGCGCCAGAGCATGAAGCTCGCCAAGAGCATCGCCGCGCTGACGGGGAAGTCGGCGGCGACGAGTCGACCATGGGCGATGAGATTCGGGCTGAGGGCCGTGAGGAAGAGCGCGAATACTCCTGCATACCGACCGAAGAGTAAGGTCGCCCAGACGAGCACGGTAGCCAGGAGCAACAGCCCAAAAGGAGCCAGGATTGCGAAGCGGCCCCAGAACAGGATGCGGTCGGCATCGAATCCCGATCGATAGAGCAAGTCCCGGGAGAAACCGTACTCGCGATACAGGCTGTCCTGGAAATCCAGACTGTCTCGGGGGGTTCTCAGGCCGTGCAGCCAGGGTGAGAGGCCGGCCAGATATCCGACCAGCGGTGGCGCATCGTCTTTGAGCGTGTAGTCGTGCAGCGTCAGGTACGTGAGGCCGGCGATGACGTAGACTGGCTCGTCGAAGGTTGCCGACTTCCGCTGCAGGCTGGTTATTGCGATCGACAGGAAGACCAGCGCTGCGGGTACCAACCAGAGCAGGAACCGAGGAGACACCCCTTTGCACGGCGGGCCTTCGGGAAGCCAACGACGCAGGGTTCGGCGCAACCGGTCGCTACGAGTCACGGCCGCCACAGGCGATTCTGCTCATACAGGCTCATGTTCATCCGAGCTCTCGTGATTGACGCTGAGGCCTGAACGGACAGCATGCAAGTCGGGGCCAAAGACAGGGGGCACCGCTCCGGGTGCCCCCTCTCCGGTCACTCTTCTCGGTCGGTGCGATCACTGTCTCTGCCATCTCGGCAAATGCCGGCCTGACGTCCAGGGTGCACCGGAAGCCTCGAGCTTGTCCTCAAGGGTGACGAGGTCAACCTCGATGAGCGTGCGGAGCTGATCATAGATCGCGCTGAACTGCTCGGCAGCGACCTCGTAATTCCTGCGATGGGTCTCGGTAGGCCCGTAGGTGGTCGACCAGTGGCCGCCGATGATCTGCTCGATCCTGTCCAGGATCCCCGGCATGCCGGGCTCGTTCCGCTGCGGCTTCGTGGGATCGCCGGTGAGACGCTCCTGCAGGTCACGCAGCCTGAGTTCCAGTGTTCGGGCCTCCTCGCGCAGGGTCGGGTCCGCATCCGGCCACACCTCGATGACCGCCTTGATCTCAGCAATGCGGTCGGCGGCCTCACGAGCGGCTCCGTTGGCACCGATCACAGCACGCTGCAGCTCTCCTGTCCGGCGCTGGAAGGCCAGTACAGCTTCGCGCTGCGCGGGCGGCAGGCTGGGCATGCCGAGCTGCTCCACCTGGAACTCTGTCGGCGCCATGAGCTGCGTGGTGACACCGTCGACGCGCTTCTCGATGCTCACGGTGTACGTCCCTGGCACTACCAAGGGGCCGTTGCCTTCCCGGTCGATGCCGCTTGCGGTGTAGCCGGGATAGCGCAGGTCCCAGGTAGAACGGTGGATGCCTGCGGAATCGGCGCCCGCGAGACGGCGGACTACGTTGCCGTCCTCGTCTCGGATGGTGAGGAGAATGACGGGCTTCTCCTCGCGATCCTCGGCCTTAAGCTCCTCCCAGCTGGGATAGAGGACGTCACCGCCCTGCCTGGCCGTCCTTCGCTCCTGCTCGCGGCGTTGGTCTCGCCGCGTTTTCAGAGACTCCCTGAAGTAGTAGGTGAAGGTTGCTCCAAAGGGTGGGTTGGGCGCCGTGTAGAAGCTCGCACCCTGGGAGGCTTTCTCGCCCCCGCCCAGCGGTCGGGCCTCGACGTACCACCAGGCCGTCTTGATCGGGAACACGTAGGCCTCGCGCTGCAGCAGCTGGTTGCTCAGCTGGCGCAGGGGCGTGTAGTCGTCAAGGATGAAGAACCCGCGACCGAAGGAGGCGGCGACCAGATCGTTCTCGCGGCGCTGGATCTCCAGTTCGCGCACTGCGATCGTTGGAATGCCGCCCTTGAGCTGCAACCACTTCCCGCTGCCATCTAGGCTGACGTGGACACCGAACTCGGTGCCCACGAACAGGAGACCTGGGTTCACGTGGTCCTCGACGATCGTGTAGACGGAGCCATGCTCTGGCAGGTCCCCGGTGATCGATGTCCACGAGCGGCCCCGGTTGGTGCTCTTATAGACGTAAGGCTTGAAGTCGCCGCGCTTGTGGTTGTTGAAGACGGCGTAGACCGTGTTCGCGTCGTGGAGCGATGCCTCGATGTCGTTGACGTACGTCATCTCGGGCACGTTCCCCACCTTGTCGATCCGTCGCCAGTTGGCGCCGCCATCCTCGCTCACCTGCACCAACCCATCGTCGGTCCCGACGTAGAGCAGGTCTTCCACGAGAGGTGACTCGGAGAGCGCGACTATGTTCCCCCAGAAGGACGTCGAGCGGTTTTTGGAGGGAGCATCCACACTCCACAGGCGGCCCATTACCGGAAGCCGGTTCCGGTCCATGTTGCGTGTGAGGTCCGGGCTGACGGCTTGCCAGGAATCGCCCCGATCCTCACTGCGGAAGAGGATCTGCGCCGCGAAGTAGAGTCGTGCATGTGAATGCGGGCTGATCAGCAGCGGTGAGTCCCAGTTCCAGCGCAGGGGCGGCCCGCCGCTCTCCTCCTGTGGCTTGATGTCGATCCGCTCGCCGGTACGGCGGTCGTAGCGGACGAGGTTTCCGTGCTGCCACTGCGAGTAGACGATGTTCGGGTCCTCCGGATCGACAGCCGGGTCGAAACCATCGCCGCCGACGGTGATGATCCAGTCACTGTTGCGAATTCCATGGACGTTGTTGGTGCGTGAGGGCCCGCCCTGCGTGGCATTATCCTGGGTGCCGCCGTAGACGTTGTAGAATGGCGTGTCGTTGTCTACGGCGACCTTGTAGAACTGCGTGAGGGGCAGATTCGCCTTGAAATCATAGTTCCTACCGCGATCCCAAGTCTCGTAGAGTCCGCCGTCGGTCCCGATCAGCAGATGGTCGGAATCTTGCGGGTCGATCCAGAGCGCGTGGTTGTCCACGTGCTTCCACTGCTCTCCCACCCGCTCGAAGCTCCTTCCGCCGTCCTCTGATGCCATGAAGCGGACATCCATGGAGTAGATGCGGTCGAACTTGTGGGGGTCTGCGAAGATCTCCTGGTAGTACTGGGGGCTGCCGCTGACGTAGTCGCTCTGGCGGGACCAGTGCTCACCGCCGTCCTCGGAGCGGAAGAAACCGCCTTTGTCGTCTGCGGCCTCGACGATCGCATAGAGGACGTCGGGATTGATCAGTGAGACGGCGAGGCCGATGCGGCCCAAGTCCACTCGGGGGAGCCGCCTGTTGATCTTCTTCCATGTGGCACCCGCATCCGTGGACTTGTAGATGCCGGAGCCCGGCCCACCGTTGATGAGCGTCCAGACGTGGCGCCGCCGCTGGTAGGCCACCGCGTAGAGCACATCCGGGTCACGGGGGTCAAAATGGACCTCTGAGACCCCGGTGTGCGCATCGATCTCCAGCACCCTGGTCCAGGTCTCACCGCCGTCCGTGGTTTTGTAGAGGCCGCGATCGCCTCCCGGCGCCCAGAGCGGCCCCTGGGCCGCCACGTACACCACGTTGGAGTCGCGCGGATCGATGCGGATCATGCCGACGTGCTCGGAGTTTTTGAGCCCCACGTTCTCGAAGCTCTGGCCGCCGTCTATGGACCTGTAGACGCCATCCCCGTAACCTACACTGCGCTGGCTGTTGTTCTCGCCGGTTCCCACCCAGACGATCATCGGATTGTTAGGGTCCACAGCGACACAGCCGATGGAGTAGGAGCCGTACCTGTCGAAGATCGGCCTCCAGGTCGTGCCTGCGTTCTCGGTCTTCCACACGCCTCCCGACGCAACCGCCACGTACCAGGTGCTGTGGTCCGTGGGATCGACGGCGATGTCGATCACGCGTCCGGACATGAGCGCGGGGCCGATGTTGCGGAACCGCAGATTGTCGACGAGTGAGGAGTCCAGCGCAGGTCGCCTGTCTTCCCCCTCGTCCTGCTGAGCGATCGCCGCTGGTGCGAAGGGGAGCCAGCAGATGAGACTCAACAGAAATGCCAGTCGTCTGGTCATCTGTCCCTCCCGGTAACGGCTCTTGGGTTTGGATGCGAGCTGCTGCCAAGGTAAGCTGTGGCGTGCGACATGGAAACGGGGGTGCAGGCTCGTTGGGCGCTCGCCCATTCCCGCAGCCAGCGGGGGCAGAGGCTCACCCTTGCGAGTTGGCGCTCCTGGCCTCATAAGGTGGAACGGCACCACGGCACATCACCTCGGAGGTGTTCATGCGAAAGATGGCGATCTGCCTCGCGGCACTGGCACTTTCCGGTTGCGCGGTCTTCGGAGGCTTGGGGAGCGCCGACCCGCTCGCCGGTTGGGGCGGCGTCTGGGTCGGTGAATACCAGGGGGGCAGCGGCGCCGGCGCCCTTGAATTGGAGTTCAGCACTGACACGGCGGGTACCCTGGTCGGGGTGGCCCGCTTCGATACGGGAATGGGCATGGAGCAGACGCGGCTTGAATCCCCGGTCCTGACGCGAGACTCCCTGTTCGCCGGGCTAAGCTTTGACGGGATGTCGGCGGAGATCCGCGGTGCCCGCGGCGAGCAGGACTCTGCGCAGGGCACGTTCCTGCTCCGCTACACGGGCCAGGAGCAGCCGATCGATTCCGGGATATGGAGGGCCAGCAAGAGGCCGACCGGAGAATAGATAGGCGCCCTGAGCGAGTCTGGCGGCCCTACAGTTCGACGGGGCCGCCCTGTGCCGCTTCGTCGAGGAAGCGGCTGAGCTTGCGGATCGCCTTCTTGAGCGTGCCGCCGTAGTACGAGATGGCGTCGCGTGCCTCCTCGCGGTAGGCCCGCGGCTCCTCGCTGCGGCGCATGTACTCGCCCCTGAGGACGCGGTCGTAGTGCCCTTCGCGTATCCAGCGCCGCAGCTCACCGACGCGCAGCACGTGGAACGGGTGCGTGGAGCCCAGCAAGTTCATCACCTTGAAGACGGCATCGGCTAGCGACTCGTCCTCCTCGTAGTCCTCGGCCTGCTGCAGGAATTCGTTCAGGTTGAGGCTGTCCCCGTAGTGGTGGCTTCCGCCGGCCAGCTTCATCAGGGCACTCATGCAGGCTTCCGGGTTCTGGCTCGCCAGCAGCCCTGCCCGGTCGGAGGAGAGCTCGCTCTTCCGGTTCCATTCGGCGAGTGCGAGGATGATCGCTTGGATAGCGATGCCGGCGATAGGGAGCTGCCGCTGGGCTAGCAGAATGAGCAACGCGAGCACCGTACGGTGGAGCACGTGGTCGCTGGCGATGTGGCCGACCTCGTGTCCGAGAACGGTCTCCAGCTCGTCGCGATCCAGTACGTCGACGGCACCGCTGTTGATGAGGATGAAAGGCTCGTCGACACCCAACGCGCCGGCGTTGGCGAAGGGCGTCTGGGAGATGTAGAGCTGCGGCTCCCAGCCCAGATCCATGGTGTCAACCACCCGCTGGTGGAGATCGTAGACCCAGCTGTATTGCCTGGGGGTCACCCGGACGGCGTTGGCCTGGAAGAAGAGGCGGAGCCCGCGCTCCCCGAAGAGGCCCACGATCTTGCGGATGACCTCCGCGAAGCCGGGTATGGAGTTCAGGCTGCGCAGAGCGGCCCGGTCGGCCGGATGCTCCCACGTGCGGGAGGAGATGTCGGTCAGTTTGACCCGGGTCGTAGGCGCCAGAGTGCTTGGTTTCTCGTCCATGCCCGCAATCTCGCGTACTGGGGGCTGTCCGTCAAACGGTCAGGACCGGGTCTGCCGCTTGCCCGTTGCCAACCTGGGGCGCGGGCCACATATTGTTAGTCCCCAGGCCTTAGCCCGCTAATCCAGGCTGTTCCAGCGCGCTCGTCTCCGCCGGCGACGGGCGTTTGTGCCGGGCTGAGGCCGGGGGTGGCATTGTGTACATGTTCACGTCGAGGGCACGCGAGCGGGCTCGCGTTTGCGGCGAGAGCCCCGTGCCCCGGGCTAAGTAGCGAGGGCTCCGTCATAAGTAACAGCCAGAAGGAGGAGCGATGGTGAGACGGCACGTGCGGTTGGCGACCACCGCAGTGATTGGTGTGTTCGGAGTGGCGCTGGGGCTGGCGAGCTGCGCTCCAGGCGTCAAGCCGGAGGAGCTGGACGCCCAGCTCGCACAGGTCCGTGAGGAGTTCCGCGCGGGAGATGATCAGCTCGCGGGCCGCATTGATCAGCTGGAGCGCCGCGTCAGCAGTCTGGAGTCCGAGATGCAGTCGCTGCGGAACGACTTCAACGTCTCCATGGAGCGGATGGAGGGGGCAATCAAGTTCAACGTCCCCGTCCACTTCGACTTCGACAAGGCTGACATCCGCGAGCTGGACAGGCCGGTGCTTGATCGCTTCGCGGAGATCGTGAAGACCTACTACGGCGACGCGCTGGTCACGGTCGAGGGCTTCGCGGACCCGGCGGGCAGTGAGGCGTACAACCTGCGGCTCGGCAGGCGGCGCGCGGACGCCGTCAAGCGCTACCTGACAACGACCGCTGGCTTGCCCGCCGACCAGGTGAAGGCGGTGAGCTACGGCGAGTCAGCTGACCGTCAGGTTGTCCCTGGCGCTCGCGGCCCGGGCGTCAGAGGGATTGAGAACCGCCGTGTCGCGCTGGTCATCGACTTCGGCGGGGCAGTCCGTGGCGCGGGCATGTAGGAAGGCCCCGCAGTCCTGAACGAACAGCGCCCTGCGGCCTACGGGCCGGGGGGCGCTGTTCGTCATCGCGACGTAATTGATCTCAGGTCAACATGACAGATGTGGCGAACCTCCTGCGGGGTTTGCCCTGTTTTGGCGACTGGTAGGTTGAGTGCGCTGCTCACCTGCTGAGCTGCGCGCCGCCGTCGTTCCGTTGTTTGAAGTCCCGACGAGCCCTCGCTACATTTGCCCGCTGCCAACCACTGAAAGAGGCCAGAAGATGGCGAGAGTCGATGTCATCATGCCCCAGATGGGCGAGTCAATCGCCGAGGGGACAATCACGAAATGGCTCAAGCATGTCGGCGACGAGATCAAGCGGGATGAGCCGATTCTGGAGATCTCTACCGACAAGGTGGACGCCGACATTCCTTCTCCCGCGGCGGGCATCCTGGTGGAGATCATATCGCAAGAGAGCGACACAGTCGAAGTTGGCAGCGTGATCGCGCGGATCGAGACCGAGGTCGCCGCTGCCACTGCGGTGGGTGAGGCAGTCGCTGAGCCGAGGCGGGCGCCCAAAGCGGATGCCGAGCCGGAAGTCGAGCCTGCCCGGCGCGCGCTGGCGGAGGCAACGCCCGCCCCGCCGCCGGAGGGAGATGGCGGCTCGGGCCTGGAGACACGTGAGGCGCGACTGCGCGCTCGCTCGACCCCGCTGGTGCGACGGATTGCCGCTGAGCAGGGCATCGACATCGCGAGTGTCAGCGGCACCGGTATCAGCGGGCGCGTCACCAAGAGAGACATCCTGGCCTTGATCGAGCGGCACCGGGAAACACCTGTTCCAACACCCGTACCCGCCGCCGCGCCCGGCCTCCTCTACGTCCCCATCCACGGCGAGACCCTCCAGATCAAGGTCCCGGAGGTGATCATCAAGGAGACGGACCGGGTGGAGGAGATGAGCGTGATGCGGCAGCGGATCATGGAGCACATGATCTTGAGCCGTCGGATCAGCGCACACGTGAGCTCTGTCTTCGAAGTCGATTTCGAGCGCGTCAGGCAGGTACGCGAGCAGCTGACGCCGCGCTTTGAGCGGGAAGGCGTCAAGCTCACCTATCTGCCGTTCATCGTGAGAGCCGTGATCGAGGGGCTGAAGGCGTATCCAGTGCTTAATGCGTCGGTCGTGGGTCGCAAGATCGTCTATCACGGCGTCTACAACATCGGGATCGCCGTTGCCATGGACGAAGGTGCGGGGCTGATCGTTCCAGTGCTGAAGAACGCCGACGAACTGAGCCTAATCGGCCTCGCCCGGCGCGCTACCGATCTGGCTGAGCGTGCCCGGTCACGCGAGCTCGATCCCGACGACGTTCAGGGCGGCACGTTCACGATCACCAATCCCGGTGTGTTCGGCTCGCTGTTTGGGACGCCGATCATCAATCAGCCACAAGTCGGGATTCTTGGCGTCGGTGCGATTGAGAAACGACCGGTGGTCATCAACGACATGATCGCGATTCGGCACCGCGCCTACGTCGCGCTCTCGTTCGATCACCGGGTCGTCGACGGCGCGATGGCCGATTTCTTCATGGCCAAAGTGAAAGAGATACTGGAGAGCTTCCTAGAGGAAGCTTGACGAACACGGGCCGGTGGCCTAGGCCGGCGCGAGGGCATCAGCGGGTGCAAGGATGCCACTTCTACGACTCCGCGATCTGCATACGGGCTCCCTGAGTGAGTTCGAGTCCGCTGAGGTCAGAATCGGTCGCGATCCTGAGCTGGAGCTCACCGTCAGCGGCGAAGGCAGCCACGTGGTTTCGGGCAGCCATGCCCGGTTCTTCTATCGGGTCGGGCGATGGTGGATCGAGGACACCGGTAGCCGGAACGGGACCTACGTCGGCGACCGACGGCTGGTGCCCCGTGAGAGTGAGGTGATCGCGCCCGGGACGGTGATTCGATTCGGGAAGACGGGTCCCCGGTTCAGAATCGAGACTGCCGCCAGTCGCGCTCTGGACGCGACCCTCGTAGAACAGGCAGCCGAGGGGGTCCCTGCGGAAGCGCCGCCCGTGCCGGGCCTGGGACCCGAGGCTGCGCACCCTACCCCTAGGTCTCCTGTTGTCGTCAAGCTCGTCTTGGAGGAAGCGCGCAGTGGCCAGCGGTTTGAAGCTGCGGGCGCACGCATTCGCATCGGGCGAGCGGCGGACTGTGAGGTGAGGCCCCTCGGGCTGGACGATGAGCTGATATCCCGAATCCACGCCGAGATTCTCCTCAAGGATGACGGGAGCACCGTCATTCGTGATGCGCGCAGTGTGAATGGCACGTTCCTCAACGGCGAGTACCTCGAGCGGGAAGAGAAGCTGAAGGAAGGCGATCAGATCGCTCTCGGTGAAGAGGGGCCGGTGCTGGTCGTCGAGAAGCTCTCGGTATCGCTGGCGCCGGAGAAAGCCGCCGGCGGCCTCAGCACGCTTCTCGTACGCCGCGTTGTGGAGGAGATCTCGCACGGCAGCGCCGCGCGTGTGCGCCAGCTTGTTTGGACGATACTGGCCGTGGTAGTGACGGCCGTAGTGGGGTTGTATCTGCTGACCGAGAAGCGGGAACGGGACACGTCAGCTGCCCTTGAGGAGCAGCGGCGCGCACTGGAGGAGCACCGGCAGGCGCTGGAGGACTACCGCCACGCGCTCGCCCGTCAGCGGGAGACCACGGACTCAGTGCTCTGGGCTGCGGCCACGGAGTACGAACGTCTCAGGACCGAGCTGGAGACAGCCCGGGAGGGAGCAGCGCCGGCAGTCGTCGTAGACAGCCTGCGCCAAGCGCTGATCGAAGCGGACAGGCGGACGCAGGCGCTGGAAGCGTCGCTGGCCCGGTCCCAAGCGGCGTTGACCCGACAGCTTGCCGCCGGTGACTCGGCGCGGCGCCGGGCTGCGGCGGAGGTGGCTCGCTTGCGGGTGGAGCTTGAGCGGGCCCGGGGGGCGCAGGTTTCCCCTGGTCTGGTAGACAGCCTGCGGCAGGCGATCCAGGAGGCGGAAGAGCAGGCGGCGAACATCGGCGCCCAGCTGCGCGCGGTCAGTGGGGTCAACCTGGCGGGGGTGGCGCAGGCGAACCAGAGGGCGGTGGGTCTCGTAACGGTGTTTATGGGCTTGCGGCTCTTCGATGGCTCGGGTTTCGTCATCACGCCGTCGGGCTACTTCGTGACCAATCGGCACGTAGCGCAGCCGGACGGTGAGCAGCCAGATTCGCTCTTTGTGACGCTGGCTGACGAGCGCTTCCGGATCGCGGCGGAGGTGATCGCTGTGGCACCACCGGGTGGCCCGGACCTCGCCGTTCTCAGGATCCTCGATCACAGGGGGCCCTATATCGAGAAGGTGGACTGGTCGGGCACTCGCGCGACGCAAGGCGAGCCGGCTGCACTCATCGGTTTCCCGGCAGGGCTCGGTGCGGCGCTCGACCAGACGCGCAGGGTGCGGACTTCGATGAGCGCGGGAATCTTCAGCAAGGTCACGCCGGAGCTGGTTCAGTTCGATGGGTTCACAGTGGAGGGTTCGAGCGGAAGTCCGGTCTTCAATGCCAGTGGTGAGGTAGTCGGCGTGCACCGGGGCAGCCTGCGTGGGGCTACCGGGCTCGGTTTCGCCGTACCCATCAAGCAGTTGGTACCCCTCCTGCCAGCTGAAGTCAAAGCGGAACTCGGAGTCGAGTAGCGACCATCCGGTCACCCTCTAGCGGGGCCCGGGCACGTCGCAAACCAGCCGAGAAGCGAGTTTGTCAATCCTGTCGCATCCAGGAGGCGAAATGGCACCAGCACGCGTGTCGAGACAGAGCGCCGTTGTGCTGTCGATCGTAGCGTTAGGCGCGACGACAGCTCTGGCTCAGTCGCCGCAGCCGGCTTCGTCGCCGGAGCCGGCTTCGTCGCCGGCGGAGTCCGAGCTGAGCATCGCCAGGATCATGCGGGGACCCGAGTTCGTGGGGCAGTCACCTTCACGTCTGCGTTGGGCACCCGACGGACGCACCCTGTACTTCGTCTGGAGGGCACCGCACGAGGAGCGGGAGGGGCTCTACCGGGTGGGCCGGGGAGGTGGGGAGCCGGAGCGGATCGCCGACGAAGAGGGCCTGCAGATCGAGCCGCTGCTACGGGGTGTCTACTCCGATGACCGGGATTGGGCCGCCTACGCGGACGACGGCGATCTGTATCTCCTCGAAGTCGGCTCGGGGCGCGAGCGGCTTCTCGTGTCCGTGCCCGGCCACCTGTCGCGGGTGCAAATCGCGCCCGACGGCCAGGCTGTTTACTTCGCCCTCGATGACAATCTCTTCCGGGTGGATGTCCGGGATGGGGCACTGATGCAGCTCACTGATATCCGTCCCGGCAGTCCGCCGCGAGAGCCGGAACCGCCGGAGGGCCAGAGGCTCTTCCTGCAGGAGGAGCAGCGCGCACTACTGCGGGTCTTCGAGGAGGATTCGCTGCGCAGGATCCGTGATTGGCCGCCGCTACGCGACCCTGAGCGGGAGGACGTGCTGCGGACCTTCTATGTGCAGGAAGGCCAACGGATCGGCGACTACTGGGTGGCCCCGGACGGCGCCCGGATGGCCTTCACACTGATCGAGGAGGCACGGGACGCGCGTTTGGCTTGGGTGCCCGACTACGTCACCGAGGACAGCTACACGGGCCAGGCACCGCATAAACGCACGTTCGTCGGCGATGAACAAGAGAGCGGTAGGTTGGGGGTCATGGATCTGGCGACCGGCGAGGTGACCTGGGCCCAGCACGGGCAGGGGGATCGCAAGGTCAGGCTGTTCTTCCGTGGCTGGTCGCCTAGGGCCGATCGCCTGCTCACCGTCGCGATCTCCGACGACGCTCACGATCGCTGGATCCTTGTTGTGGACGGAGCGTCAGGTGAGTCAAGGCTGATCGACCATCTCCACGACCAGGCTTGGATCGGTGGACCTGGGTGGAATTCGGCCGGCTGGATGCCCGATGGCGATCACCTCTGGTTCATCTCCGAGGCCACAGGGTTTGCCCACCTCTATACGATTGCGGTGGGCGGTGGAGAGCCGACTCCTCTCACAACCGGCCCCTGGGAAGTGCTGAGTGTTGAGTTCTCTCCCGACAAGAAGGAGTGGTACCTCGTCGCCAGCGAGGCGAGTCCACACGAACGCGCCTTCTATCGCATGAACCTCGACGGCGGTGATCGACGTCGGATCACCAGCCTCGGCAGCTTACAGCCCTGGGACGCTGTGGCCATCGCGCCTGACGGCCGTCGGCTCGCTGTGCTCTACGGCTGGCCGGACCATCCGCCCGAGCTGTTTCTCCAGGACAACCGCGAGGGCGCTCGGGTCACGCAGGTCACCGAGTCGACGACCGCCGAGTTCCAGACGCACGATTGGATGGTGCCAGAGATCGTCTACTGCCCGGCGAGTGACGGCGTCGATGTGCCGGCCCGGCTTTATCGTCCAACGCAGCCTAACGGTGCCGGCGTGATCTTCGTGCACGGTGCGGGCTACATGCAGAACGTGCACCTTTGGTGGAGCAGCTACTACCGAGAGTACATGTTCCACAACCTGCTGGCCCAGCGCGGCTACACGGTGCTCGACATCGACTATCGCGGCTCCGCCGGCTACGGCCGCGATTGGCGCACGGCGATCCACAAGCGTATGGGCAGGGCTGACCTTTCAGACCTGGTCGACGGTGCCCGTTACATGGTGGAATCGTTGGGCGTCGATCCGAGTCGCATCGGGATCTACGGTGGGAGCTACGGCGGCTTTCTCACTCTGATGGCGATGTTCACGCAGCCCGGGGCGTTCGCTGCCGGCGCCGCCTTGCGACCGGTTACGGACTGGGCGCACTACAGCCATTGGTACACGGCACAGATCCTCGGGCTGCCTCAGGATGATGCCGAGGCCTACCGACGCAGCTCGCCTATCTATCACGCGGAGGGGCTTCAGGGCGCGTTGCTTATCGCCCACGGGATGATCGACCAGAATGTCCACTTCCAGGACACCGTGCGGTTGGTGGAGCGGTTGATCGAGTTGGGTAAGCAGAACTGGGAGGTCGCTATCTACCCCAAAGAGGACCACGGTTTCACACATGCCTGGTCCTGGGCCGACGAATACAACCGCATCCTCAGGTTGTTCGAAGAGAACCTGAAGTGACCAGCGAGTGTCGAGAGTGGCAGCTCAGGCCACAAGCCCAGCCTCCGTAGCCAGGTCAAGTGCTTGCTGGGTGTGGAGAGCGGTGGTGTCGAACACCCGAACAACGGTGACGGGTGACTCCCTGGTTGGCCTGCTCGAACGAGTCGCGACTAGACTAGCGGCCCCGCCAGATCTTCCAGGTGTACACGACCTGGTCGCCACGCACTACGTGGTACTCGTCGAAACAAGCCACGCAGAGACACGAATGGTTCGGAAGCACTCGGATTCGCGAGCCTACCGGCAGAGCCCTGCTTACTACACCGTGTTCCTGGCTGACTGAGACAAGTCGCGCATCGGAGCGGAGGGTGCCCGCGGCGTAGTCGTCGTAGATCTCCCCCATGGTCGGCTGGTGCGCTTTGCCACGACCCGTGTCCTTGGAGAGCGCCAGCGCGCCCGCATCCGCCACCGAATGCTGGGCAGCCGGTTGGCAGGAGACCACACTCGCGAGGACGGTGACTGCACAATCGCGTGGCGTGCAACTACCGAGGAGCACCTGCGTGTAGTCGTTGAAGACATAGTTGCCCGGGCGCACCTCGCTAACGCCGTCGAGGTGATCCACGGCGCTCACGGCAGGCGTGGATCCGACACTGATCCCCCGGACTTCCACTCCCGCCGCGCTGAGACGCTCCGCGAACTCCACCATGACCTGCCGTTCTTGGGTGGCCGCTGCTGCGATCTCGTGGCGCGAATGGCCGCGATACGCGTGGCCTGAGTGCGTGAGAATTCCGTCGAAGTCGAGGGTGTCGGACTCGTACAGGGCTCGGGCCAGCTCCATGGCTGTCGGCGAGTGGGGGTCCACCCCGGCGCGGTGGTAGCCGCAGTCCACCTTGAGCCAGGTGTGGAACGGCTGCTTGGTTGCCTCCAGTGCGGCGATCGCGTCCGCTGAATCCACGACCAGCCGCAACTGTACTCGATCCGCTAGTTCCCGCGTTTCGTCGAGTCGGTTGAGAGTCACAGGAGACGCCCAGGTGATGTCGTCGAACCCGTGTTCGGCGAAGACACGCGCTTCATAGAGCGTGGCCACCGCAATCCCCTGCGCGCCGAGCGCTCGCTGCCGCTCGCCCACTTCAATGCACTTGTGTGTCTTTATATGCGGACGCAGCGCCACGCTGAAGCCCGCGGCCCGCTCCGCCATGCGCCGGAGGTTGGACTCCAGGACATCCAGGTCAAGCAGCAGGGCGGGGGTCGGCAGCTCGGCGATCGTCGTCACGGCGGACCAGCCCGCGCTACGCCTGAGGGCGCCCTGGAGACCTTACTGCTCAGGCATGACGCCACCTACGACTCGCTTGACTTGCGCGCCGCGCGGTATTGTGGCGCCCTCGTCCAGGTTGTTAATCAGGGCCAGAGTGGCGGTTGGGAGGGTCGATGGGTAACGCTCAGCGAATTGCTGCAGCGTCATCTCGCGATCGAGCCTGACCAGCTCGATGCGACTCGGCTGGACGTTGAGCGCCGCCGGGTCAGTCAGCTGCTCGAAGCTGGCGAGCGAGCGCTGGAACAACGGGTCGTACGTTCCCATCCGGTCTGCGATGGTGTAGCCCAGTAGCTGGTAGATGTGTCCCTGGTGCTCGACGAACACGACCAGACCACGCAGCTCGCTGCCGCTCTGAGTGGTCGCCCCGAAGTAGGCCCAGTAGGCCGGCAAGCCGTTGACGCTCTGGCTGAAAGTGGATCCTGCTTGCACGCCCGACTCAGCCAGAAAGTTCCGCGCAGCGGCGTCGACCGAGGAGCTATCGGCCAGAGTGAGCTGGATGATGGCATCCTCTTGTGGGCTCAGCCCGGCCACTGCCTGAGGCATGTTCTGCGTTTGCCAATCCGACGGGAACTCGAAGCGGAATTCCAGGTCGGGGTGCATGAAGGTCCCGCCGCGGAAGAAGCCCTGTCGGGGATTCTCACCGAAGACGATGCCGTCGATCATCTGCAGGTAACGATCGCTCCCCACCGTGCCGCCTGAGGCGGTGCCGGCCTGGGCGATCGCTCGCTCTATGCGCTGCTGTCGCTCACCTGGGTCGGGGTGGGTAGAGAACCAGCTGGGTAGCCCACTTCCCCCAGCCGCCTCGCTGACTCGGCCCAGCATGGTGAATACGTCGACCATCTCATCAGGGTCGTAGCCGCCACGTGACATGTAACGGAGCCCGAGATCGTCGGCCTGACGCTCATCGTCACGACTGAATTTCAGAAACATCAGATTGAGGCCCAGGCTCAAGAAGTCGCTGTATTGGGCGATCTCGGGCACGAAGACCACACCGACCCCCACACCAAGCTGTGCGACCTGGGCACGGCTGAGCTGCTCGGCCGAATGGCGGGCTGTGACGTGCCCAATCTCGTGTCCGACCACCGCGGCCAACTCCGCCTCGGAGTTGAAATGCCCGAGGATACCCCGGGTCACATAGATGAAACCTCCGGGCAACGCGAAAGCGTTGACGACGGGGTCGTCCACGACCTTGAAACTCCAGGGTAGGTGCGGCCGCTCCGACTTGGCGGCCAACTCCTGGCCAATCTCGTCTACATAAGCCTGTAGGTCAGGATCGTCGTAGAGGCCGATGATAGCCTCGACTTGCTTGGCGCCCTCACGCCCCATCTCGATCTCCTGGCGCTCGCTGATGAGTATCAGCTGCCGCTCTCCGGTGGCCGGGTTCACGGGGCAGCTGACTATGCTCAGGGCGAGCAGGGCGACGGCCGGCAACGGTCGGAATGTTCTCAACGAGCGTCTCATGAGTCGGACCCTTGTGCTGTCTGTGGTCGATACGTACGCGCTCAGGTCGCAGGACCTGGACTCGCAGCGGCCAGCGTGCTAGCGCTGGAGCGACACCTCTCTGCCACCTGCATAGGCGATCGGCATCGTCATCTGCATGTCTATCACCTCGAGCTCGCCTCGGGCTTCGACACGTGCACTGGATGCCAGCATGATCCCGCGTGCTGGGTCCCAGACATAGCGGGTGACCGATGTTCCGCTGAGCGTGAATAGGATCTCGCCAGGCGCACCGGCGGGCGTACCGCGCCCGGTGGTCGTTGTCGTCCCCTCCGAGACGATGATCCGGGCTGGCTGGCCGCTCCAGATCGTATCACCGGCGAAGCGAGCCATGCCCTTGTAGGAGCTCTCCACAGACATCGCCGTCTTCGCGCTGGAGGCACTAGTGTGATTCCAGGGCTCCCCCGTCTCGCCACCGCCCGGTGGGAGAGGCGACAAAAAGTCAGCGAATATCGTGACCGGATCCACAGCGCGCCTGACGTTCTCGGGTATGTCCGGCGCAGCGCTGACCGTGATGGTGCCCTGTTCGGACAAAGCACCGCCGAACCGTTTGCCGATGAGTCCGCCGCCCTCGATATGCTGCACGGCGATATCGCCGCCGGTCCAGATCTCGAGAGCTTCGAAGTATACGGAGACCTCCCGCCCGTCTCCGCGTCGCGCCCCGACCTCCAGGACGATCGCGGCATTCGTGGAATCGGTGCTGTGCTGGTCGCCCATTGGGGTTTCGATCAACAGGTCTCCATGGTCGCTGATCGCGTAGCGGAGCGGCGTGTCCGTGGGGCGGAACTCGTAAATCGGCCCGGCGCCTGCACAACTGAGGAGGAGCATCGAGCCTAGCGCGAGCAATGACTGACGGTGCATAATGGACCTCTCCCACAGGGAACGTGCGCGCACCTTGAGCCGCTCATAGGTGCGCCTTAGGTTGCAGGGCGACGCCGCTTAGTCCGCGGCGCCCCGCCAACGCTGAAACTCCGGGATGGTAAGCCCGCGTCTATAATAGGGGAAGACAGGCGGTCACGGGAGTCGCGGGTGTGCCGAACCGGGTGCCGCGAGGTCTGCAGGCCAGCATGGAACAAGGCGAGAAGAGATACAAGGAAGGCATAGCCTACGGGCTCTGGGCAGGCTGGCTGTTCGGGTTCGGCGGCTTGCACCGCCTGTATCTGGGCAAGTACGGGACCGGCTTCCTCTGGCTTTTCACCTGGGGCTTCTTCGGGATCGGCCAGATCTACGACCTGATCACGATGCGTCGCCAGGTTGAGGAGGCGAACCTCCTGGAGGAGGCGCGGGCGCTGCGCGCGTTGCGCAGGGGTCATCCGCAGCGTAGCGCGCAGCAGATTCTGCTCGACGCCGCCATGCGTGAGGGCGGCAAGCTCACGGTCACCCAGGCAGCCATGATCACCGGCTACTCGTTCCAGGAAGCGGAGCAGTACCTACGGGAGATGGTGATGAGTGGCTACGTGGACGTGGGTAACGAGCCGGAGAGCGGTGTGGTGGTCTACTACTTTCCGGAGCTGCAGACCCGCCGATGGCTGAAGCCCGAGGAGTAGTGAGGCAGGTCACTCGCGGCGGCCCAGCACCGCGCTCAGTTCGAGCACCTCCCCGTCACGTCGGACCTTGATCACGACGGTGTCACCGGGAGCATGCGCGCGCAGCGCATACGTGTAGTCGTAGATGTTCAGGACCTGCTTGCCGGCGAACTCGGTGACGATGTCGCCGGCCTGTAGCCCGGCACGGTCCGCCGGGCTCCCCAGGCGCACGCCCGACAGCCTCAAGCCACCGCCCTCGACCTCGCCGAAGTCGGGGATCGTGCCGAGGTAGGGACCGTAGCCGCCGCCGCGGACCTGCGGCCTTTCCTGTTCGACAAGCTGAAGTCGGCCCGGCCGGTTCCCCAGCGCTTCGATGAGCACGATGGAGAAGTCAACGACCTGCGCGAGGCCATCGGCGTTGACCAGCTGCCAATCGTCCTCCGGCCGGTGGTATTCGGAGTGGGTACCGGTGAACAGGTGTAGGACCGGGATCTTGCGTGCGTAGAACGAAGTCTGGTCGCTGGGCCCGTATCCGTCTCCGATGTGGCTGAGCGTCAGGGGACTGCGGGCATCGAGGGAGTCGAGCAGCGCCGGGAACTCCTCAGCCGTCTCCGTCCCGAAGACCTGAAGCTTCCCTTCCCGCAGACGGCCGACCATGTCGTAGTTCACCATGGCCACAGCCTTCTCCAGCGGGAACGGCGGATTGCTGACGAAGTAGTCGGAGCCGAGCAGACCCATCTCCTCGGCTGAGAACGCCACGAAGACCAGGCTGCGCGCCGGCCGCCGGCTCATGTCGGCCGCGAAGTACTTCGCCAGTTCCAGCAGGACCGACGTCCCTGAGGCGTTGTCGTCAGCACCGTTATGCACGGCCTCGATGTCAGGTGCCAGCGAGCCCGGCCCGCCCATGCCCAGGTGATCGTAATGGGCACCGACCACGATAACCTCGTCAGCCCATTTCGGATCACGCCCAGCCAACCGGCCGACGACGTTGTAGGCCTTAACGCGGAGCGGCTCGACCTTCGCAGCGAGCACAACGCCCAGTTCATCGTCGCTCAGCCAGGTGAGAATGTCCTCGCGCTCGAGGATCTGAATCGCCGGGATCCCCACGGCGTGGGGGGGATCCCCGCGCTGCGGGACACGGATCCGCGGGACGGTGATGAGTACCGCCTCGGCCCCCTGCTCGCGGGCGAGCGTTGCCTTACGGCGTGGGGATGGATCGACGTCCGAAGCGTGGGGGTCGAAATCCTCTGGGATCCCTCCACGTAACACGACGATGCGACTCACTTCGCTGTGTGAGGCGAACTCGTCGTAGTCCTCTGCGCTCAGGCCGTAGCCCGCGTGGAAGGCTTCTCCGCTCGTCGAGCCGCCGCCCGAGAAGTTGAACGGGAGCCACTCTTCATAGAGCTTCAGCTCTCTCGTGCCGCGCGCCGACTGGAGTACCAGACGACTATCGGGCGCGATGGATATCGTGGTCGTGATCTCGAAGTCCTGCAGGTAACCCGCCGTGCCCGATGGCTCGAGGCCGTACGCCTGCATGTGCTGGGCGATGTAGGCGGCAGCGCTGTCGGCGCCGGGCTCGCCCGCTTCGCGCCCTGCGAGTTCGTCGCTCGCCAGGTAACGAACGTGGGCCAGCAACGTGTCAGGCGATACGGACTGGGCAGACGCCACGGTCGCTGCCGCGAAGACGAACGTCGTGGCCAACAGGGCACGCAGGGTCTCCCGAGTGCAGGAAGCTCTCTCCTGGTTGCGCAACGGACGCGGGTACGCTTCGATTAGAGTTCTCATAGTGGGCACGAACTTAGAGGGGGTGGCCCTGGAATTCAACGTCGTGACTGGCGGAGCGAGGCAGAGAGGGCCGCCGGCACGTGAATACACCGTCGCTGGCCCGGCGGGACCGCTCTGCGTGGTCGAGCTGGGGGAGGGGCCGCCGGTTGTCGTGCTGCACGGTGGCCCGGGTGCTCAGCACGACTACTTGCTCCCGGCGTTCTCACAGCTGGCGGACGAGTACCGACTTTACTTCTACGATCAGCGTGGTGGCGGCCGCTCGCCGGTCCAGCGGCCCTTGGAGATCACCTGGCGCGACCATGTGGCCGACCTGGAGCTGTTGCGGAGCACCTGGGAGCTGGAGCGGCTGGCGGTGATCGGCTACTCGTGGGGCGGTCTGCTGGCACTGCTCTACGCCACCGAGCACCGGCAAAGGGTTGAGATGCTCATCCTGCTGGCCCCTGCGGCCGGTTGGGGCGACTATCAGCGCCGGTTCAGGGAGGAGCTGGAGCGGCGGTCACGGTCAGAAGCCGTCGCGCGGCTGCGGGCGGAGCTGGAGGCGTCGGGGCTCAGGGAACGGGACGCGGCCGCATACCGTCAACGGCTCTTCGACCTGAGCGTCGCCGGCTATTACTGCGATCCCCGGGTGGCACTGGACTCGGCACCCTTCGTGGTGCAGTCGCAGGTGCAGCAGGCGACCTGGCTGAGCCTGGCGGGACACGGCCCGGAGCTGCGGCGTAAGCTTCGGTCGTTGCAGGTGCCGACCCTCATCCTGCAGGGGCGGCATGACCCGATGCCGCTGGAATGGACGCAGGAGTTGGCTCAGCTCCTGCCGACTGCCCGCCTCGTGGCTTTGGAGGACAGCGGACATGTTCCCTATGTGGAGGAGGCGGAGCGGACGTTCGTTGAGATCCGCCGATTCCTGAGCGAACGGCTCACGGGGTGAGCCGATCATGGCTGGCCAGCGCTGGTTGAAGACGGTGGTTGCGGGAAACCCGGGACCGCTGACGCTGGATGGCACGCGGACCTACCTCCTGGGACGTGATCCCTGCGTTGTCGTCGACCCGGGGCCGGACCTGGCGGACCATCTGGACGCCGTCGAAGTCGCACTGGGTGCCGCAGAGATCGCAGCCATATGCATCACCCACCACCACGCCGATCATGCGGCAGGCGCCGCTGAGCTCGCCGTGCGGCTCGGTGCCCCACTCGCTGCCCTGCCCGAGTCGGCGGCGCTGGCGGGGCTGGAGCCGCCCGAGATCCCGTTGTCGCCGGGTGCGAGCTTCGCTTTCGGTGGGGGCCGGCTGGAGGTCATTCCGGCGCCGGGCCATTGCCCCGACCACGTCTGCTTCCATTGGCCCCAAGCGGGCGCCCTGTTCACGGGCGACACGGTCCTGGGCGAGGGGACCTCGCTGATCGCGCCGCCGGAAGGCGACATGGCCGCCTATCTGTCCACGCTGAAGCGCCTGGCCCGGCTTGAATTAGCCGTGCTTTGCCCTGGCCACGGCCCGCTGATCAACGAGCCGCGCGAGAAGATCGCTGAGTACATCGAGCATCGCTTGCAGCGCGAGGTGCAGGTGCTCGATGCCCTCAGCGCCGGTGCGAACACAGCGACCGAGATTCGGGCACGCGTCTATCCTGACCTCGAGCCGCGGCTGTTCGGCGCTGCGGAGGGGACGGTACAGGCACACCTGGCCAAGCTAGTGAACGAGGGGCGGGTCAGACTGAGGGAGGGTCGTTACCTGCCCGTGGGCTGACGGTGGGCCCGTCCAGACTTGCCTCGCCAGGGATCTCAATCAGCGGCGGTGGCGTCCTTCCCGTGACGCGGTGGACGCTCGTGAAACGAGCAGGTTGCGCCTCGACACGGTCGCCCGGGCCTGTTACACTTGGCGGCCACCACATGATCATGGTCTGGGAGGCAGCAGCTGGCCACACGAGACTTGACCCTTCATCACCATCACCTCACCACGGGGCGTCACCTCTACCCGGGGCTCGTATTGGCGCGGTTCGTCCAGGCTTTCGAGGTATACGTCGCGGGTTTCCAGGGCCGTTATCCCCTCCTCGCGCTCGCCCCGGAGTTCTTTGTGTTGTTCCACCTGGCGCTGCTGCTCCTGCTGGCGGCGTTGATACCTTCGGTAGCGCACGGCCGCCGCTGGGCGCTGCGGCTGGCCAAGCTGTGGGCGATCGTCGAGATCCTGAATGGCGCCAGCCACATGATGATCGCGCTCATCGAGTGGGGTTACTACCCGGGGATGTGGACGGCGCCACTGCTGCTCATATTCGGCGCGGCACTGGCGCGTAGTCTGCGTGTTTGACAGTCTCCAGGGTGCCCTGGCGGTATCAGCTGTCCGTCGCCTGCAGCCGTTCCAGTACCCGCCGGGTCGCTGCCGGTAACGCGTAGCGGTTCAGTTCGGCCGGTTGGACCCAGGCGAATTCCTGACACCCGAGCGGTTTCGGTGTGCCGCTTCGGTAGTAGCAGTGGAATGCGTGCAGCGTGATCTCGAAGTGGCTGTAGGCGTGGTCGACGGTCGCGATCTTCTCACCGGGCTCGACTTCCACATCCAGCTCTTCTCCGACCTCGCGGATCAGAGCCGCTTGCAACGACTCTCGCGGCTCGGGCTTGCCGCCGGGGAACTCCCACAGGCCGCCTAGCAATCCGTCGGACCGCCGCTTGGCGATGAGAACCTGACCGTCCCGCCAGACGACCCCGACGGCGATGTCGTAGTGAGGCCGCTTCCGGGTGGGTCGCCGCCGGGGACGCCGGTCGGCCGTACCGTGGGCACGCGCCAGACAGAGACTACCCAATCGGCACGCCGGGCAGCGGGGCGATCGTGGTCTGCAGACGACGGCGCCGAAGTCCATCAGCGCTTGGTTGACATCGCCGGGGCGGCCCACGACCAGGGAAGGGCCCACCTCGCGTAATGTGTTGGTGGTCGGGTTGGGCAGATCGTGCAGCCGGCTCAGAACACGCCGGACATTGCCGTCCACGGCCAGGACGGGTTGGCCGAAGGCGATGCTCGAGATCGCGGCGGCGATGTAGGGACCAATGCCGGGAAGTGTACGCAGGCTCCGCTCATCGGCGGGCAGTTCCCCCTCGTGTCGTTCGACGATGATACGGGCCGCCTGGTGGAGGTTGCGGGCGCGGGCGTAGTAGCCGAGCCCTTCCCAACTCTTGAGCACATCATCCAGATGCGCGGCGGCGAGGGCACCGACGTCAGGGAAGCGCTGGAGGAAGCGCTCGTAGTACGGGATGACCGTGTCCACCTGCGTCTGGATCAGCATGACCTCAGCGACCCAGATGCGGTACGGGTCCGCTGAGCCGTGCTCGTCGACGCGGCGCCAGGGAAGGTCGCGGCGGTGGGCATCGTACCAGCGGAGCAGCCGCTGCCTCAGCTCGGATGCAGCCGGGCGAATATCTGACCTCTTCTTGCGGGGACTCAACAGAGCGGAGGCAGGTCGGAGT
>Ga0209635_10000550_pt1 | contig 25986 bp, 30 predicted proteins | sample DeeMarSWOR230_32_FD_187463 | JGI IMG/M metagenome (GOLD analysis project Ga0209635, IMG submission 187463) | Marine sediment microbial communities from White Oak River estuary, North Carolina - WOR-2-30_32 (SPAdes) (version 2) | ecosystem: Environmental > Aquatic > Marine > Intertidal zone >...
AAAGACCTTTTCCGCCGATGAGTTTACTGTCTGTTGTGGTCTCGATGGCAAATGTGAATGACTTTCTCTCTTGACGCTGTTTCCACGTGTTTCTAATCCATTCTTCCTCCTCATTGCCAGCGACTGGACCTCGGTCCGCACTGCCAACGAGATTTCTAAGTTCCATATTGTTCCAATACTTCATAATCTCGTCTACATCTGCAAGTTCAAAGCTGCGCAAGCGAATTCTTTCGCCTTCAATCATGAGAGGACCCAAAAAATCTAGGCAAGTGTCTTATATAAAGCGCGCGCGATTGGCTAATCAGGCTCTAGACAGAGTCAAGAATAGACTGTGAAACTGTTGGAGTTCATCCTTATATGAGATCAAGCAGGCAAGGATACGGGTCGCATTCTTTTCTGAACGATTACATCCGCAAAAACAAGTGTCGGCGAATCATGGAGATTGGAGTTGCCGATGGTGAGAATGCGCGCACTATGGTGATGGTTGCGGTCCGCAACTTCTCGTCTGACGAGGTGGAATATTATGGGTTCGACCTTTTTGGGAGCGATAATGATGGTAGGATGGAGTTGGTGAGGCGGAAATTGAGGGAGACAGGGTGTAGATTTAAGCTTTTCAAGGGTGACTCCATGGAAACTCTCCCGAGAGAGGTGAGAACCCTGCCCAAGATGGATGTGATCTTCATTGATGGAGGCCATTCGTACGCAACTGTGAAGAGTGACTGGGAAAACTCGAGATCTCTTATGCACGACGGAACAGCAGTCTTCTTCCACAACTATGATTTCACTGGTGTGAACAGGGTAGTCGATGGCATTTCCACGGAAGAATATCTAGTGAAGATAATCCACCCCTCATCGGACTATGACACCGCATCCGCCAAGAAGCGTGCATAAGTAACTCTGCGCAAAAATTCGGATGGAAGGGTGGCGCGGGGTGCGGGATTTGAACCCGCGCGGCCCGAAAGGACCACAGGCTTAGCAGGCTTAGACTCGCCACAGTGTGTGAATGATCTGCCCCCTACCAGGCTAGGGCAACCCCGCTTTGTTTCTTCTTGACGTTGTGGCTTTTCAATTGTTGAGACGCGCTATTCTCTTTTTCGGAAGAATGATAGATCTTAATCTCGAGATGTCGGTCTAGCCTTCACATCAAGGTGGCACGTCTAGGTTCACCTGGTTGTTCCATCGTCCTTCATTTCCTCTGCCAGCTCATTGAAAATTTGCTTCTGGCGAGATGTCAGCTTTGTCGGCGTTCGCACGATGACTCTGACAAATTGATCGCCTCTTCCCCGTCTATTTAAGTGCGGCACGCCTTTTCCTTTCAATCGAAACAACGTACCCGTTTGGGTTCCAGACGGAATTTTCAACTTCGCCTTCCCATCGAGCGTCGGAACATGAAGATTCGTTCCTAAAGCCGCTTGAGGAAATCCGATGGAAGCCTCGTAATAGATGTTGTCCCCATCTCTTTCAAAGATCTTATGCGGCGTAACATGCACAACCACGTAGAGGTCGCCTTTAGGACCACCTTGCGCCCCAGGTTCGCCTTCTCCAGCGAGCCTTAGGCTGTAGCCGTGGGCGATTCCAGGTGGGATCTTCAGGTTTATCCGTCGGAGACGCTGTACTTGACCTGTACCTTTGCAGGTTGTGCACAGATTCTTGATGAACACTCCTTTTCCGTGGCATTCGTTACATGTTTGAATCTCGGTGAAATGCATGTAACCAAAGCTTCTGGTGCGCCGTATTTCGCCTGTTCCGTTACATTTTGGACAATTTTTGGGTCCGACTCCCGGTTTGACTCCAGTACCGTGGCAGGTGTTGCAGACAACAGAGCCCGGTATATTCACATTTTTGCTTAGGCCGAAGGCTGCTTCTTCTAAGGCTATCTCAAGATCATAACGTACATCTGCGCCGCGGCGGGGACCGTACCTTGGCCTCCGGGTTCTACGTCCGAAGAACATGTCGAAGATCGAGCTCGACCCGCCGAAACCGAATCCCAAGTCTCGGAAGACTGTGTCAAAGTCGGCACCTCGGAATATGTCTTCCCAAGTGTACCTGCCGCTTATTCCCGCGTGGCCCAACTGATCGTATTGCATGCGCTTCGTATCGTCGGAGAGAACAGCGTAGGCTTCAGAAATATCCTTGAACTTCTCCTCAGCGTCAGGCGACTTGTTCCGATCCGGGTGATACTTCATTGCCAGTTTGCGATAAGCCTTCTTTATCTTCTCTTTTGACGCATCTCTCGGCACGTTGAGTACTTCGTAGTAATCCCGCTTATTGCTCATCAACTATCAGCCTAGAGTCTAAGAAAACGAAATGCTCACTCTTCCTTATCGTCTTTCACTTCTTCATAGTCCGCGTCGACGACTTTCTCTTCAGGTCCTTTGGTTTGCTCCGCTTTTCCCTGTTCGGCTTGCTCCGCGGCAGCTTGCTGATAAACGACAGTCCCAACTTCCTGCAGAATCTTCGCTAGCTCCTCGTTCTTAGCCTTGATCTTGTCAATGTCTTTCCCAGCTAGCGTCTCTCGCAACTCTCCCAGACCTTTGTCGATTCGCTCCACCTGATCTTTTCCAAGCTTATCCGCCAGATCCTTCTTTGTCTTTTCAGCGGTGTAAATCATCGAGTCAGCATTGTTGCGAACTTCAGCCTCTTCCTTTCGCCTCTTGTCTTCTTCAGCATATTCTTCAGCCTCTTTCACCATGCGTTCCTTCTCTGCATCTTTAAGCTTCGTAGACGCGGTGATGGTGATTTTCTGTTTCTTTCCAGTTGCCAGATCTTTGGCTGAAACGTTCAATATTCCATCAGCGTCGATATCGAAGGTCACCTCAATCTGCGGCACGCCTCTAGGCGCTGGAGGAATTCCAGTGAGGTTGAACGTGCCAAGGGAAATGTTATCGGCTGCCATAGAGCGTTCTCCTTGCAGCACGTTTATCGTCACGGCAGTTTGAAGGTCCGCTGCTGTAGAAAAAATCTGGCTCCGTTTGGTCGGAATCGTGGTGTTTCTCTCCATGATCCTCGTGAAGACGCCTCCCAAAGTTTCGACGCCTAGCGACAACGGCGTCACATCTAAAAGCAGCAAGTCTTTCACCTCACCAGCCAAGACACCGCCTTGGATAGCAGCGCCCACCGCGACACATTCCATAGGATCCACACCGCGTTCAGCAGACTTTCCCATCAGATCTTCCACAGTTTTCCTCACTAACGGCATTCTTGTTTGGCCGCCTATGAGAATGATCTTTTCAATATCGCTTGGCTTAAGCTTCGCATCTGAGAGCGTTCGCCTTATTGGCCTCTTGATCTTTTCAACGATTGGCCCGGTAAGCTGTTCTAGCTTGGCTCTGTTTAGCTTCGTATGCAGATGTTTAGGACCAGCTTTTTCAGAAGCAATAAAGGGCAAGTCGATATCCGTTGTCGTCAACGTCGAGAGCTCTATTTTCGCTTTCTCAGCAGCCTCTTTGAGCCTTCGCATAGCCATAGCGTCGTCTTTAAGGTCGATGCCAGATTGGTCCCTGAACTCCTCGAGGAGATGTTTGACGACAGCGTCATCCAGATCAGTTCCACCGAGTTGTGTGTCACCGCTTGTCGATAATACCTCGAACACTCCACCGCCGAAATCCATAATGGTCGTGTCATTGGTTCCACCCCCGAAGCTGAAGACCACTATCTTCATCTCCTTCTCCAGCTTGTCAAGACCATAGGCTAAGGATGCGGCCGTCGGCTCGTTTATTATCCTGGAAATCTCAAAACCAGCAATCTCACCAGCATCTTTTGTGGCCTGCCTTTGATTATCGTTGAAGTGCGCGGGAACAGTTATCACGCACTTCTTCAGCTTGTGGCCGAGGAACGTTTCGGCGTCCCGCTTAATCTTCTGAAGAATAAACGCTGATATCTGCTGGGGCGTGTACTCTTTATCAAGTATCTTCACCTTGAAATCGGTTCCCATCTTCCGTTTGATTTCGAAAACAGTTCCTTCCGGGTTTGTGACAGCCTGCCTTTTTGCTGGTTCGCCTACTAGAAGCTGGCCTTCCTTGGTAAAGGCAACCACTGAGGGAAACATCTTGCCAGCTATTGTCGGCCCCTCCGCGCTAGGTATGATTGTGGGCCGCCCAGCTTCCATGATAGCTGCGGCTGAGTTGGTTGTTCCTAGATCTATCCCCAAGATTCTTTCTCGAGCTTTTTCCTTGCTCATGAATTATCACCTTTTCGAGTGGCAATCTTGACCATGCTTGGCCTAATAACCTTATCTCGGAGCACGTACCCCGTCCTAATCTCCTCAACAATCACATGTTCATCAGACTCTTCTACTGGCACCTTCGTTACAACCTCGTGTAGTCTCGGATCAAAGGACTTTCCAATAGACTCTATCCTTGCCAAGCCTTCTTGACCCAACGTAGCATACAGCTTCTTCAGAGTCATTTGAACCCCTTCAAGCAGGGCTTGTTTGTTTTCAGTTTCTTGTCCAGAACGGAGAGCCAACTCTAACTCGTCTATGACGCCGAGCAGGTTCACGATGAGTTTCTCGTTGCTAGCACGTGCTACTTCATAGATTTCCTTCTCTACTCGTTTTCTGTAATTCTCAAAGTCAGCCTGCAAGTATTTCAAGCGGTTCAGATACTCCTTCGATTTTCTCTCCTCTTCCGCTAGGGCCGTTTTGAGTTTCTTCACTTCATTCGTTTTGGGTTTCTCTTTTTTCAATGTCACGTCTCCTTTGACTCAAATCGCTCACATCGCACGCGCGCTTTCGCATAGTGCCAAATTGCTCCGATCTGATGATCTTCCTAATGATACATGAGTTTCTCTTCGTATTTTCTGAGGTGTTCGGCTGCTTCGCCGATGTCCATGAAGAGTTTGTCAACACGTTCCACGTCTTTGAGGGTGACGCTTTCTCTTTTGGCAGCCCGAGCATTCTGTGCTGCCAGGCTGAGGAGTTGAACAGTGTATCGAAGTGATGATTGGGCTCCGATATTTGTGAGTTTCTCGAGAGCCTTCTCTTCAACTTTTACCTTCTCCTCCCTGGATCGTATGCTGAGAATCTCCTTTATGCTGCCTGCGTCGTATTCGTGAGTTCCGATGATAACGGACCGGTCGATTAGGTCCAGAGGGAAACCCATGGGACTTTTGACGTCGGTTCCGCGAATAGTGGTGATGCCCCGATTAGTGGCTAAGATGATGATGGGCACTAACTCGCTCTCGACTGCTCTGCCGAGGAAGCTGAAGGCCTCCAAGTCTAGGAGGTGGGAGTCATCGATGAACAAAACTCCGGGATGTATGAAGGCTTTACCCTCGTCGACTAATGCTTTCACTTGCTGGTCCACAGCGGTGCGGATTTCTGTGTCAATCTCTCGGGTGGAAGAGCTGCTGAAGAACATGGAGAATAAGCCTCCGCCAGCGCGGTTTTTTGCGTTTATCTCATCCATGTCTGCTAGGGTCATCGTGTATACGAACTCTTTGTCTTTCAAGACTTTGCCGGTAGGTTGCGGCACCTTCTTACTTGTGTCCACATCGTAAGTCTTACCTTTGGCGCTTTCCATGCTTAGTCCAATGTTTGCCACTCTTCCAGATTCAGCGTCGATTTGCACCACATTCCCTTCTGAGATGCCTTGCTGGATGACTTGTTGGGCGATGGGTGGTCCGGCTTCGATTGTCTTCTCTTCCTTGTCTGTTTTTAGTGTGAGTCGAATGCTCTCAGGTACTTTTTGATAGGGATTGTAGGGATGAGAGGTAGTTTTGATGTCAATACTGGTTGTTTCGCCTTCGTATATTTTCCTCATCTCGTGGATTTCCACGCCGATGCATTTTCTTATGGCTTCTATGAGGACTTCTGTCTTCTTTCGTTCGCTGCTGTAAACTTCACTTCCACTCATCTGGATGAAGGGGACATTCGTGCCTAATTCTCTAGACATGGCGACGGCGATGGCGGTTTTGCCAGTGCCCGGGGGACCAGCAAGAATCACGGTTTTGCCACTCAGCTTTCCGCCTCTAATCATCTGGATTACCAGACCAGCGGCCTCTCTGGCCCTTCCTTGACCGACCATCCCATCTTTAACCTTCACAAATTTCAAGTCTTTATTGAGGCCAAGCCCCTTGATGTGAGTGTGAGCGCCTATGCGCTCGAAGCGGCGAGTTTTAGTGGGCATCTCTCTAATCTCTGCCATGAACCTCTCCCCTAAAATTCCGCGCCGCCATCTTGCTCATGTGGGTGGGTCTCAGTCCCCTGGAAACACCGAATAGAAACGGAAACCTCCTTCAATGACACCATCCCAATTCACTTCCACAAATTAGAAATCAGACTTCAAATATAAAAAATACGGAAATCGGTTTCTCTCAATAGTTCTTCCAATCAGACCTTTGCTCAGCTGAAGCGTTACCCTTTTCTGTGAAGCCATCGATAATTTCTAATCCGAGGGGCCGGTCGTCTAGTATGGTAGGACATCGCCCTTACGAATGCTCACAATGAAGATAGGCGAAGGTCGCAGGTTCAAATCCTGCCCGGCCCACCACACTCGCAATTCAGAACACAAGGGTTTATCATAGGCTTTTCTTAGCACCCTTAGCTGCCACGTCAAAGTACTTTTCCCAGTCTATCTGCACTATCTCCAGCATGTTACCGTCAGGGTCTGTGAAGGTTGCCTGTCTTCCGCCCCATGGCTCTTCATGCAACTCCTTGATGACATTGACCCCTTTTTGTTTCAGCTCGCGGTAAGCTTGCTTCACATCACTGACTAGGAATTCCACTGGAGGCGACAGCGGGCTTACTTTCTGTCCTACTTCGAGTTTTGGTACTAGCCCAACTTCCACTCCACCACACTCATAGCCAACATAACTCGAGTATTCATACTTTTTTTCCAAGCCTAATGTTTCCTCATAGAATTTCTTGGCTCTTTCCAAGTCTGAAACGTAGAAGGTTACGCCCCAAACAGTTTTGATCATATCTCACTCCTCCTTTTTCAGAGATCCAGAGTCAGCTACTTCCATTTCTCTGACTTTTCATCTAAAACACTTTCCATCACCGCGCTCCCTAGGATCTTGTGTATCGCTCTTTCCAGCTCACTGCGAATCATCATCTTTTATCTTCACACGTTGCTATAGTCTACGTGGCAGTGGTGTTCCGAGTGAAAGTCCTTTTCGTCGAGCCCCCTAAAGACTTCTGGTTTGTCATGGGAGAATATCTCCCTCCGCCCTTAGGACTTCTTCAACTCGCCGCATATCTCGAAAACGAAACTAAGGATGTGGAGATAGAGGTTTTAGATTGCCAAGCCAAAATGGTTGATTGGAAGAGATTAGAAAAACACATAGAGGAGTCGGATCCAGACATTGTGGCTTCAAGCGGCTTAGCAACATGCAATACTTACACGGCAGTGCGCACTCTAGAAACAGCCAAGAAGGTTAAGCCCGATGTCCTAACAGTTGTTGGTGGTCAGCATTTCACTGCAACAGCGAAGGAAAGCTTGGAGACGTATCCGGAAATCGATGTTATTGCTCGCGGTGAAGGTGAGCAAACTCTCGTCGAGTTGGTGAAAGCTCTAGCCAACAAAACTTCTTTCTTGAATGTTCAGGGGTTGACGTTCAGACGTAAAGGCAAAGTTTACCATACTCCTTCTAGGCCCTTAATTGAGAATCTTGACAGTCTGCCTTTTCCAGGCTATCATTTTGTCAAGGATGTGGTTCACAAGTATCATTTTACCATGATGGCCGGGCGTTCAACACGCTACACGCTAATTGAAGGGTCACGGGGATGCCCGCATAATTGTTCATTTTGCAGTCAGTGGGTTCATTGGCGGGGAAAGTGGAGAGTGAAATCTCCCAAGAGGATAGCGGACGAGATGGAGTTTTGCTATACGAATTATGGAAGCCGATTCTTCTGGTTGACGGATGACAACTTCGGCTTGGGTAAGCATACAGACGATTTGTGCGACGAGATTACTAAGCGCCGCTTTGTGGATGATATAATGTGGTTTATGCAGGCACGATGCGACGACGTTGTCCAACATAGCAGTGTGTTGCCGAAACTCCGAAACGCGGGGAACCGCTGGATCCTCTTAGGTGTAGAAACCTCACACGATCCAACCTTAGAAGCGTTCAACAAAAAGATCACGCCAGAAGACTCAGAGAAGGCAGTTGAATTGCTTAAGCAGAATGACATATTCGCTCAAGCAACACTCATCATTGGAGGACGTGAAGACTCGGCGGAATCAATAAAGCAGTTGAGAGAGTTTGTAAACAAAATAGACCCCGGCATAGCTATCTTCATGATATTAACTCCGTTCCCCGGAACAAAAATCTACGAGGAAGCCAAGCGAAACGGCTGGATTGAAGATGCAAACTGGGCGAATTACGACATGGTTCACGCCATAATGCCCACCCAATACTTGTCGAGAATGGAAGTGCAGGAGCAACTCTATGAGTGCTACCGAAGTTTTTATGGTTCTCTACCAAGACGACTTACAGGGCTCTTTTCATCGAACAAGCTGAAGAGGAGAACATATAGGTACCTAGCTGGTCAAGGAGTTTTGCAGGAGCTAAAACGCCTTTTCCGGGGAAAAACATGAAATCTAGAAATCTTTCACAAAGGTTTTACCTTTCTTTCTTGGTTTCGGTGTCCCTTTTCGGCTTGTTTCTCGTGACATTGCCAGCAGTCTTTCCGTTGCCAATTCAGGAAGATCTAGAGTGGCGGAAACCGCTGATAGGTTCAGTTTTTGGGTTGATCTGCTTCCTAGGGATGATAGCGGTCTTCTTCCCTGGTCATTGCTCCACGATTTTTCCAGCAGATAACACAGAAGACGGAGAGCACGCCAGACATGTGAAAGAGAATACCGCTTTTCACACCACATCGACCATCTTTGGTCTGAGAATCACACATGGGCATCATCCCAGCTGCGAAGGCTTTGCGCCTCACGAATTCCAGATTGGCAAGAAAACTTTGTGCACGGCTTGTATGGGACTGCTTTGTGGAGCGAGCGTGACCCTTTTCGGAGTTGCTGCCTATTTCTTTTTAGGATGGAATATTGGAGAAAATGCCTTGTTATATCTCCTTTCAGGGGTCTTCAGCGTTGGCCTAGGTTTGCTCCAATATGCGTTCTTTGATGTTCGATGGAGGCTCATCCGCTTCTTGCTGAACGTCTTATTCGTCTTTGGAACGCTTCTCGTTTTGATTGGCGTTGACACTGCTGCCAACAGTCTATTCCTAGATTTTTTCGTGGTTTTCCTCACTGTCTTCTGGCTGTTCACGCGGATCTTGCTGTCCAAGCGTATTCACAATAGAATATGTCTGACTTGCAGCGTAAAATGTGAGGTTTAAAGAACGTAAGATATGGGTTTATCTGCGAGTTGCGCCGTAAGCGACGCCAGCAATGATTAGTACTCCAATGATGATTACGAATAGGGGTCCAAGGTAATCCCATATGTTTATGTTTGCGAGCCAGGCGAAGCCGAGGGTGAGGATTATTATGCCAAAGATTATGCCTACAATAGCACCGCCATATGGGAGACCGAAGCATTCGTCTTCAAATCGCTTTTCTTCTTTGGGTCCAAAGCATTCATTTCCTTTGTGTCTGGCTTTAGGCCGAGGCACGTATAGAGATGCGCCGCAGCCTACGCATACTTGAGCGTCATCTTCGTTCTTGGCACCACATTTAGAACAGTAAACCAAGGATTTCCACTCCAATGGGCACTTGTATGAACAAGAGGTGTTCATAAGGCTTTTGGAAGCGGGGAAAAGTGATGGGTTTCTTCGCTATCCGTAACGAAAGGTCGGGAAATCATCGGAGAAATGGTCTGTTTATTGTTCGTCGGATTTTTCTGCAGCTGAAGGGCGCAAGGGTTGTAGCGTATAGGTGTGGTCCAAGTCTTGGTGTCAGTCCTATGGCGTCTGTTCCAAGCTTGCAGATGACAGCATGTTCCAGTGGTCCCAGAGTTTCAACTCGAATGACGTCACGATTATGCCCAGAAATCCTTATGGCATGCTTCACTTGCGAAAGGGTGGATCCTAAAACAATTAGACGGTCTAGGTTGGAGTCTATCCATTGTGTGAAAAGTGCGAGTTGAGTCTCAGACAACTCTGCTTCCACTTGTTCGTGCTCAAGATTTACGTCTCTGGAGATCTTAACACTGAGAGGCATGTAGTCGCGCAGACAGAAAAGCTCGATCAGGCGCTGAAGCGGAAGCTTCTTGCCGTCTGCCAGTTGAGTTTGCAGCTGTTTCAACGGAACGGTTGCATCGTAGACGCGAGGAGAATGGACTCCTATGTCCACAAGGAGTTCTTGCTCTTTTGCTTCGGCAGAAATGATCTTTCCTCTAATAGTTGAGAACTTTGTCACTCTATCAATGCTCACTGGGGCCACTCCGATTTCACGCTCAAGAAATCTCACTGCAACCTCCTGATCTTCCCCCGTCAGCTGCACTTGAGCCCAGTCGCGACTTGTTTTTCCAATAACCTTGGCTTCAACCCTAAGGTCTTTACACAGCGAAGAGAGCAGGGCTTGGAAGTTTTGACGATTGAAAGCCCCGTAGATCTTTTCAAGAAGCGTTATCGTTGGCATCTGAGTTCCCCAGTAGAGGAGCAAACTCCTCATGTAACCGTTTCATTCTTTGAATCGAAAACAGTGATAGGTTATTCCTTTGAAACTTCTCGATCACACGCTTAATCGGCACCCGCTTCGAGCCTTCAATCAGCTTATCCGCGTAGGTCACAATCCTCTCTTCTAGAGTCTGCGGAACATATTCACTAGCTGGCCATCCAAGTTTTCGGGCTTCGTTTCGCGCAATGCCGCTTCCAGCGTGACGCCTGATAATGGAAACAACGGAATCAGGCAGACCTAACGATTGGGCGATTTCCACACCGGCTATAACGTGGTGGACGCTGTGAGTTTTTGAACGTCCGATGTCGTGGAGAAGAGCCCCTGTCTCCACAAGTCGCGTATCAACTTCTAGGCCTTTCTGTCGACAAGCTTCAGCTATTTCAACGGCGAGAGTGGTAACCGCTTTAGCGTGTCTAATAACTCCGGGGGAACACCCAGTCTTTACGAGAAGACCTAACGCTTCCTTTCTTGTTGGCAGCCGCCTACTCACTGAGTTCCTTCCTCAATTCATCAACCTTAAGCCCTAAGGTCTCAATGAAGGAGGTATTGTCAAAATGCATAAGCGGCTTGTTGCAGTTGGGACAGCGGAAAATGAGCTCCATAGCCTCTTCGAACGGAATACGTCTACACTCTTGTGTTCCGCAATAGTAGAAATCATGGTCCTTCTCAAATCCCAGTCGGGTCTCTAGCTTCTCCAGAACTCGCTTCTTCTGATTTAGAATGAAACCTTCCAGCTGATCAGGTTGAAGTCTCCAATGGAAGATGAACCATCCTGTTTGCTGGTCACGGGACCTTCTTAAGGCGACAAGTGAGTGGTCATATAGTTTATAGAGGATTTTGCGGACTGAATTGAGGCGGATCCCAGTTTTATTGGCGATTTCGTCATCGGTGATCTCGTTCACGCCTTTTAGGACACCAACGACTTCGACAGCCTCTTCGTTGCCAACGACTTCAGCAACTTTCCGCAATGTTTCGTCGTCAATCATGACTTCCATTGATCTTCTCTGCTCCAAGCCGCAAATAATACTATGTCATGAGCGAGGTTTAAATCTTGTTCAGCAATCGAAGAAACTACCGTTTTGCGACCCTCTTTCCTTGCTTTTGAGGAAGTATCCTAACTTTGGCTTCCTTGAATTCCACGGATAGCTCCTTTCCGCCAAAGAAACGATCAAGGAAAACGGCAAGGCTGGAACATTCGGAATGAGGCTGATTTCCGATGGCCACGTTGAAATCTGAAATACTCTCTTTGAAGAAGACTGCTGGAACTTTTCGGCTGCCAACAATGACCAAAACATCTTTTCCCGTAGCTTTAATTCTGCTCAGCACATTGCTGGTTTGAATGTTTTCTCCATAGGCCGTTAGATGGGCAACTATGCGACCTTCCGCCTTCCATTCTTTTATGATCTGTTTCCAAGGTTGTCCCATATTGAAATGAAATGCCCCACCCCAGTTTCTCACCACTTCTTCAACGGTTGCCCGAACTTTCTCATCTTTGACATCAGCTAGAAAGAACCTGGAGGCGCCCAATGCTCTTGCAGTCAGAGCTACGTGCGTTGTCAGCCTCTTGTCTCTTTCTCGGTGCCCCCATCTTAAGACCGCTACTTTCGACAAGGCTGTTCTCACGCTCATCTGTAAGTGTTATTTTACTTTGCTGAAGGTTCCGCCGAGCTGCTCGACTTTGTGCCTAACTTTTTCGGCGAACGAAGGCACCGATTTGAGGGTTAGGCTCATGCCGTCGCCTTGATATTTTAAGCTGTGGACCTCAGTCCGGTCATGAATCCAAGAGATGAACGGCATAGACTGAGTTTTCCACGGAATCCAAAGGGAAATTTGAACGTACTCTTTCAAATAGCCAAAAAGAGCTTGCTTAAGTCGGGCAAGATCGATGTGGTGAAGAGCGGAAATCGGAATGGGATGTGGCGCCAAATCCTTCAGGTTCGCTAGTTTTAGTTGCAGTGCATCTTTTGAGAGCAGGTCAATTTTGTTCAGCGCTGTAACTATAGGAATGCTCGCTGCCCCGATAGTCTGTAACGTGTCGAGACAGCACAGAAGTTTTTTTTCAATAACCGCAAACGGCTCGCTTATGTCAACCACCAAGAGGACTATGTCGGAAAAGATTGTTTCTTCAAGAGTGGAGTGAAAAGCTTCTATGAGGGTTAAGGGCAAATCATCGATGAAGCCAACGGTATCGGTGAGCAGAATCTTTCTTCCAGAGAGTTCGATAGCTCGTGTTGTGGTGGATAAGGTTGTGAATAAGCCGGAGTCCACTTGAACGGCTTCTTTCGCGAGAGCATTAAAGAGTGAACTCTTGCCTGCGTTTGTGTAGCCAGCTAAGGCGACGAGCGAGTAGCCAAGTTCAAGTCTTCTTGTTCGGTGAAGGCGACGTTTTCTTCGAACTGTTTTCAGTTTCTTCTGGATCCGGTGAATCTGGCGTTTTATCGTTTCGTAGTACACATCAACCTCGTAGGCTCCGAGTCCTCGGAATCCCGGCTGTTCACTTTTCTTTGCCAGTTTCACTTTCTCTTTGGCGCGCGGCAACTCGTATCGTTGGTCGGCTAGTTGAATCTGGAGTTTGGCCTCAGTGGTTGCGGCTCTGTGGACAAAGATTTCTAGAATAAGCTGAAAGCGGTCGATAATCTCCACGCCGGTCGCTTTGGCAAGATTGTAGGCCTGTTGAGGTTTCAGTTCGTTGCCGAAAATCACTCGATCTGCTTGCTTTTCTGAAACCAGTTCGGCTAGTTCTGTGACTTTTCCGCTGCCGATCTGGAAGTTTGGGTCGGGTGCTCTTACTTGTTCCATTACTCCTGTGATGGTGTAGCCTGCGGACTCAGCTAAGCTGCAAAGCTCGTCGAGGTTTGAGCGTTCACTTTGGCGTCGACGTTGGACTATGAGGGCTTTCGTTCGTCTGATGCCTCCGAGCTTCTTTTCTTAACGTTGAGAATGTCTCCCAAGGTGACTTCCTGGGGGCGAGAAAGAATTTTCGGTGAAATCTTGGGCTCAGAAAAGGGAACAAGTAACGTGATCTTTAAAGCATGTTCCAGTTTTTCTGCTAATCTGTGGTCGGGGGTCATCTTGCCAATCTCAATTTTTCGCAGAAGAGACACCTTCTCATTCAGCTTTCTTCCCAAGTCCTCTTGGCTCAGCCTCAGCTTTTCTCTCGCCTGCCTAACTCGAGAGCTGAAGTCCTCTACAAGTTCCAGAGTCGCTTGCAGTTTAACTGGCTTCTTCTTGGTTGCAAGTACAGGCTGAGGCAAACGTTTAGCTACTTTTTTCAAGCGAGGTTCAGACTTTGCTTCCCAGAAAATGGAGCCCAATTTGACACATTTGCCGCAGACTGTCAGCTTGGCGCCTTCAATCATCGCCCTATATGGTGTGCCGCGAATTCTGCTACCGCAAACCTCGCAACGCAACGATGTTGTCTCCAAAATAGTTTTACCGTTAGGTCATCTTTATACTTTGTCAAATCTAGTGCTCGCCTTCGAATCCACTGTATTCTCGGTGAAGACATGCTGGAAAAGCATGACGTACTCCAAAAAATACGAAGCATTGCCAACTATCAGTTTGGAAGAGGTGTCGGCGAAAGGTTGTTTCCGAACAATGTGGACGTCGTCTTCTCCAAGCGAACTAAAAGGATACGTCATATTTACTTCGGTGGAAGAAGGCTTGCAACCTTACGTCCCACCGACGGAATGTTCTCTCTGACAGTGGCTGGCGCAAAGAGAATCTTCGGTAGCACGAAGCATCCAAGGCTTTGGGTGAAAGTTTCAGGAGACGCCGCACCGTTTGTGGCAAAGGGTAAGAGCGTCTTCGCCAAGCATGTTGTCGACGTTGACGAGGAGATTCGACCCAGAGAAGAAGTGGTCGTCTTGGATGAGATGGGCGAAGTCTTGGCTGTAGGGAGAACTGTATTGACGGGCGCTGAGATGAAGGCGTTTAAGTGCGGCGTAGCTGTTCGGGTTCGTTGGGGCAGTTTGGAAGAAGTTAAGAACTCAAAATGACCTTTATTGTTACAGAAGGGGGGCGTACGGTAAAGTGCGGCGGCGAGTTAGTCCGAGAGATGCTAAACGGTTAATGAAACGCATGGGCTTGAGCATGGGCGCCATGCCCGATGTTGAACAAGTCATCATGAAGACAAGTACAAAGGAGATCATCATAGAAAACCCTGAAGTGGCAGTTATGGATATGCAGGGTCAGAAGATTTTCCAAGTCACTGGTGAAAAGATCGTTGAGAAGACTATTGAAAAGAAGATTACGATTCCAGAAGAAGATGTGCAATTAGTTGCCCAGCAAGCCAAAGTGAGTGTAGACGAGGCTAGAGCTGCATTGGCGCAGACAAAAGGCGACTTAGCTCAGGCAATACTGCTTCTGAGTCAAGCGAGGTAGACGATTAAAACTGTTTGAGGATATCTGGTTTCTCCATTATGTAGCCGCAGTAATGGCATTTGAGGAGAAGAGGCTCGTCGCGGCCAACGTAAAAGGTCGACTGCACAGGTTCATCGCTGTTTGAGATGCATGCCGGGTTTGCACATTTCACGATGCCTCGAATGACCTCGGGCAGCTTCACCCGTTGTTTTTCCACCACTCTGTAGTTGCGAATGATGTTGATGGTAGCATGAGGAGCAACTAGCGCGATTTTGTCCACTTCTGCTGATGCAAGTTTTCTTCCCTCCACCTTGACGATGTCTTTAACCTTCACTATCTTGCTTGGAACATTCATAGCCACCGTCACAGTTCCGCCTCCTCGCCCGGTGATTCCTAAAATCTTGATCACGTCTAACGCGTGCCCACCTGTAATGTGATCGATAACGGTGCCTTCCTTAATTTTGGAGACTCGCAACGTTCGTTTAGACATGCACTCCAACCTTCGAGGTTATTATGTATACGCTCAGAATAAAAAAGAGTTAGCTGATCCAGACCACGTTACATGGCCATTTTGACTAGGAACAGCGCAGTCAGATGGAGAGGATAGTACACATAAAAGAACAGTTTCCGCCATAAGGGATAGACTGTTGTGTTGTTGCCTTCCTTCACGTATATATCACTTCTATGGGAGAGAATCATTGGTAAAGCGAGAAGTGATAGAAACTGAGAGGGTGTTTCAGTGAATATGAATATGAGATTCAGCGCGACCAGCGAGAGCACGCCTAGTTTTGCGGCTTTGGTGAGAAGATAGGTGCAGCCTATTGTTGCGACCCCGTAAATGCCATAGTCAATGTCCAACACGAAAGAGGCTAATAGCGGAATGAGTGCCAAAAGGGGATTTGCTCTCTTGAAGGAATTGAGGAGAAGGACACCTAATGAAAGGGTGAAGAAGATGTTGAGGGGGACTAGCCAATCGTCTCCCAAGGCGAGGTAGAATGATGGTTGAGAGATGGCCGCGAATAATAGCAGTCGCAGCAGATAGTTTCGAAGATTTCGTGTAGTGTCTACTCCCAAAACTAGAAGATAAGAGAACAAGGGAAAGGAAAGTCGGCCTACTAATCGGAGCCACAGGATACTTGGATATAGCACAGCTCCTGTGTGGTCTATTGTCATTGTGCCAATTGCTATCCACTTCAGGACTTCCCTCTTTTCATCGAAGTGTTCCTTCAACTATCTCAACCTGGAGTTTAGGACAATGGCAAATGATTTGTATCATGACTAAAGACTTTCGCACTACCGTACCGCACGCGCGCTGCTATGAAACCCATCACTTTTTATTCTTTCCTTCCCAGATGGATATTCAACGGTGTGCAACGTGCTGGATGAGTCTGTTTTTGAAGAGATAAAGAAACGAAGTGAGGCGTTCTTTAGGCATTCTCATCATAGCGAATCCCATGTAGCAAGGGTGTACAATCTAGCGATAAGGATGGCGGAGAAAGAGGATGCTGACTTGGATGTTATCAAGGCGTCAGTGTTGCTTCACGATGTTGCCAGGGCGACGGAAGATGAGGGGAAAATCGAAGACCATGCGGCGGAAGGCGCAAAAATGGCACGAAAAATTCTCAGAGAGGTCGATTTCCCTCAAGAGAAAGTAGAAAAAGTCGTCCATTGTATAGAAGCGCACAGATTCAGGAATAGAATGAAGGTCGAAAGCCCAGAAGCGGGCATACTGCAAGACGCAGACAGACTGGACATGCTTGGCGCTGTTGGGATAGCAAGAGTTTTTGCGCGTGGTGGTTGGCAAAACATGCCGATACATGACCCGGCAATTCCGCCAAAAGAGCGATACGATGGCAGATCGCTTACCTCCGTAAATCACATCTGCGAAAAGATTTTGAAAATAAAGGACACGCTCAATACAGTCACTGCAAGAGAAATTGCGGACGAAAGACACAGATTCGTTGAAGACTTTCTGGAAAGATTTTTGAGAGAAACCAAGGGAGAAATTTAGACCGCTATGCGCGCGTTTTCAAAGAAACAGCAGCTTGATGATCAGTAGCAACAAGAGAAGCACGCCTAACCCGAGAACCGTCAGCGCGAACACGATCAGCGCGCTGAGATCGTCATTCAAAGAACATACTCTCCCAACATACGTCATGATAGAATTTCCGATTGCCAGAATGCGCGTTCGTCACTGAAACTACAGCGTCGCCCGGTTTCAACCATTCTTTGCAACGCCGACAGTAAAACAAGCAGCCAAAATTGATGAGGCGTCGAATCTTCTCACGTGTCAAGCGGTAGCGGTTCTTGCCCATTGTGATCACGCATGTGCGTGACGGTGTAGTTGTGAAAAGCTGCGATTTTAAGACTTCTCTACGAGAGATAAAGCCATTTCTTGAAGAGATTCTGCCTCCGAACTGAAACCTTGTTGTAACGCTATTGTGAATCTACATGCACGCACGTGAGAGGATTCTCAATGCAAATTAATGCTGTCGTCAAGTCCTGCACTCATTAGATGTGCAGTCTCATTCAACTTTCTGATTTCACGTTCACACCAATAACTTACTCCTAACCAAGTTATGGATGCTGAATCATGCGCAAAGTGAAGACGAACATTCTCAGGAAGCTGAAGCCACCATTCAATAATTGCGGAGTTAATGTTTCCATGACCAACGATAAGGACAACTTCTTCAGATTTTTGTTCCAATTGAGCCATAGCAATTGACACTCGATTTTGTAACATTCGCCAGCTCTCACTTTCAGGATACGGTTTCCAATCCAGTAATGGTTCAGATTGAGGAATCTCGATTTTCTTGGCTTCCTCTCGAGTCATATCTTTCGAGATGCCAAGGTTTAGTTCTCTAAATTGTGAGTCAATTGTAAGTGGAATATCTAATTCTTCAAGAATGATTTCTGCAGACTCCTTTGCCCTCTTCAAATCACTAGTATACATGATTTCAATCCTAGCTTCAAACATCTCCCTGAGCCTCTTACTTGTAAGTTTGACCTGTTGCCTCCCTCTATCTGTTAATGGGAGATCTGTCCAACCACCGATTATACCTTTAATCAGATGTTCTGCCTCTCCATGTCTGACAAGAACCAATTCCCTCATTTAGATCCGCCTCAGTTCTTACTGATGTTAGGATAATAAGATTGTCTCTAACAATTAATCTTCCGCGCACGCATCTCGGCAATTAGTCTTTTCCAATAGTAGATGGCTGTTTAAGGTAATGGGACAAGAACAGGTCTGATTCTGGAACATCTTTCGAAAAGAAGATGGATAGCGAATCTTTTAGTCTGTAATTCTTGACTTCTCCAACTCTCCGATAACCGCATTTCAAATAGAAACTCTGTGCCTCTTTGTTGTCTTTCCCCGTCTCCAGTTTCACTCCATGAAGTTTCTTCTTCCGAGCATATTCTTCTGCAAAATTCAGTAGGATCCGCCCTATTCCTTCACCTCTGTGTTCGATGTCAACATACAAATTGAACACATCCAACATAAGATAATCTTGCTGTAACATGATGACTCCGAGTATCTTTCCATCTTTCTCGTAAACGAACGGTTTGTAGTGTTTGTCCAAATAACATGAGAAAGTTGGTTCTAGAAATAATGCATCTCGATACAAGTGTCTTATCTTCTTTCTGTCTTTAGGTGTGTATTTTCTCATCATAAGATATCCTTCCTCTTGCCAGTGTGCATTATGTCAGAAATAGTTTATTGCCGTTCCAAGACTGTTATCTATAGTTTGACATCCCCACGCGCGCATGAACGAAATGACAATCTTATCCATAGCTTTTGCTTTGGATAAAAAGAGTTATTTGGGGATTGCTGAATCTTGTTTGGTGTTACGGTTGCAGTTCAAGGGACGCGACATCATCTCCATAAAGGATTTGACCCGCGAAGAAATCGATTACGTCCTGGAAATCACCAACGCAATGGAGCCCGTGGCCAGAAGCAGTTCAGACATGCTCCGCGGACGAATTCTGGCAACGCTCTTTTTCGAACCCAGCACTCGCACGAGGCTTAGCTTTGAAGCCGCCATGCATAAACTAGGAGGTTCAGCCATAGGATTCGCTGAGGCAGAAATAGCGTCCGTCAAGAAAGGAGAAAACCTGGCTGATACCATTCGCGTTGTGGAAAACTATTCAGACATTATCGCACTGCGGCACCCACTCGAAGGTGCAGCGCGACTTGCAGCCGAATTTGCAGAAGTTCCCATTATTAATGCAGGTTCAGGCGCAGAAGAGCATCCAACCCAAGCATTGCTCGACATCTACACCGTCTGGAGGGAGCTGAAACGCATAGATGGACTTAACATCGCGTTAGTCGGAGATCTTCGTTATGGACGAACAGTCCACTCGCTGGCTTATGCGTTGTCGCTTTACGATGTGAAACTTCATCTCGTTTCACCCGAATCTCTACGAATGCGGCGAGAAGTGCTAGACACAATCAAGGAAAGAATCAAAGTTGTGGAGAAGAGAACCATCGACGAAGTCATACCCAAGCTGGATGTACTCTACATGACGCGGATTCAGAAAGAGAGATTTCCAGACGCCGCAGAGTACGCCAAAGTCAAAGGTTCCTACAAAGTCGACCTGCAATTGCTCGAGAACGCTAAAAAAGACATGGTAATTCTGCATCCGCTACCTAGAATAGACGAAATCGCCGCAGAAGTAGATGCCACGCCTCACGCACGTTATTTCCAGCAGGTTTGGAACGGCATCGTCACGCGGATGGCGTTGCTTGCCCTGATCTTAGGCGCAACCAGCTAACGGACCTCAGCCGCATGTTTCGCAGACGCCGAAGGCTTCCTCTAGGTTAGTCAGCTTATACCACGGAATACTTTTCCGTTCCTCTTCCTTTTCTTTCCTCTTCTCCTCTTTTCTCATCATGTCATAGCATGCTAACTGAAAACTGCACATCTCGCATTTGCTGGAGTTTTCGGAGACCCACCTACCCAAGCAACTGGGTGATTCACTTATGATGGTTTCTGCCTGTTTACCGTATACTGACTTTACGTGAGCTTTCACGGTCATTCAAAGAGCCTCATACACTTTTCGGATAAATGCCACGAGAACCTTCAAAGAAGGGTAGTCTACATCTTAAAGCGAGTTAGGCTATTAGCCTTGCATACAGATTTATATGCAAATCTGCAAGCCTTACCTACAGAAAACATGATGGTTCTATACAAATTTCTGTATAAATCTCGCATGGCACTTTTTTATTAAGTTTTTTGGAAAAAATTGTTTAAAAAAGTGTACAAGACACCCCAATGAATTGACATGATGATTATGCCTTTACGTTTTGGTTTGCTGAGGCTTCAGACAGAAACTATGGTAGGCGCGTATTTAGCTGAAACTCGTCTGTGGCGGATTAGGGCGTCTACAGAACCACACGATGGACACTTGAGGAGTTGTCCGAAAAAGCTTGCCTGACAGCGCCCGCAGTAAGTGAGATTTCGGCTGAAAGCAAACAACCCAACTTTACAAGTTGCTGCGATTTGCTTTGTCATGGCTAGAAGCTCGTCGGGATCTTGCTCCATCTCTGCTAGTTGGAGAAGAGCGAGATGACCTCCGGTGGCTAGTTGGTGAAATCGCTCTTCGACTTTCAGGCGCTCTTGCCAAGAAATGCTGGCTTCGGGTGGCACTGCGACCAGGTCAGTGTAGAATGGGTGCTCTTTTGTGCCTCGCGCGCGTACATCTGCCCAGCCGTAACGCTCAACATCTAATTGTGCAAGGCGGTTGGCTGCCTCATGACAAGGAACTAGAGCCAACGTTGGGCGTGTTTCTGGTCTTCTCGCATATTTCTTGACGAAATCGGAGGTATACTGCGTGATTTCCTCTGCAAATTCCAAAGCGTTCTCATCTTCATGTATGGACTTCTCGGTGAAACATCGTGCTGCTTCATCTAGGCCTACGAGGCTTATTTGACGGGAAGAGTTTTCCAGCCTAAAATACTGGTCGCCACGAGCTTTTCGAGTTAGAAATGGAAGCAGCCCTTCACTACGTCTTCGTTTAAGAGTTCGATACTTGATTTCCAGGGCTCGCAAAGCCATTTCCAGTTGTTCATCCAGAAGCTTAAGAAGTTCTGTTCTGTCTCCCTTGGCTTCGCACGTGAGTCTAGGCAGATTGAGAATAACATTGTCGATGCTTCCAGTTCGCAATGTATCTAGTTCCCAGTCTTTTTTCCAGTCATCGGAGAGACGCATTCCCGTGGCGGTGTAAGATGTACACTCTTGCTTTTTCCAGAGGAGGTTAGCGAAGTAGGGCAATCCTTTCTCGGCGGCGAGGCAGTGTGCGTTGAAGAGAAGAGTGCCACATTCGCTGCTTTCAAGTGCTTCTGGGCGTATCTTCAGAACAAAACTGGGATTGAAGATGGGTCTGCTTTGGCTCTCTTCCCGCATGACTTCTAGGAGAAGCGAAAGGAGACGACGGCTTTCATCTGTGAAATCAGCGTAGGAACCCACAGTGTTAGCATTTTGCCCTATGGCTTTCTTTTCCTGGATGAAGTTGGGGATTGTGAATTCTAAGCCAAATGATGCGTTTAAGGAAGTGCCATCAGCGGCGAGAGAATGGTTAAGGTCGAGGAGAAACAAACGCAGATCTTCGCGGATCTTGTCCGTCTCAACTCCTACGATGAATGGGGCGAGGAAGACGTTGAAGTAGTCTAGTGCTTGTTCATTCATCACTTCGGTGCTCGCGACTCGTAGGAGGTGAGAGACAGCTGAGAGTGCTGCCGCAAAACTCTTGGGTGGGGGATACGAAGCCTTGGCAAAATTGGGTCTTTCAAAGCTGAGTCCATACTGCAGGAAGAAGCGGAGGTCATGAATGAACTCGCTGGGTTTCAAGATCCAATAGCCAAGATTGCTGAGATGTAGGGAGCCCGAGAGATGAGCGTCGGCGATATCACGAGGAAGCACGTTGAGCAATGTGTATTCTCCGATTATGGAGTTGGCTGCTGTTTCGTGGACTGCCGCGACACCTTTGGCTTGGGTTCCCGTCGCCTTGATGAGTTGGGTTACGTCGTGAACTGGCATGCCGAGGCGAGTGAGTTTGTGGCGATACTCTTCTAATCCTTTTTCGATTAGGATGGCGTTGACAAACTCTCGAATTAAGGGAGCAGTCAGATATTTTGTTCTCACTTTGAGTAGGCGCCCTTGAGTTTCCCGAGCGATCTTCTGTGCTAGGTCGTGAGGCATGTTAGCCTCCTTCACCAGCGATTCGGCAATTTTGTTACGGTCGAATTCTTCCATGGCTAAGCGGGAGGAGCGTACCATCATTTTTCTTCGCTTGAAGAAGCGTTCCTCAATATTTTCTGCCACGTCAACCAGCATTCTGCCGAGGTCTGTCAGCCTATACTTCTTGGTCTTCACGTCGGGCTCGATTAAATCGGCTTTCAAAAGAGACTTGAGGTGATAAGCGAACCGGCCAGCATCTCGGCTCGGGTTCAGGCGGAGAATGTTCATTATTTCAGTGTAGGAAAGCGGTCCCTTTTCGAGGAGAAGAGTTAGAACCTGCAGTCGAATGGAGGAGGATACAGCTTTCAACACTCGTGTTCCAAGTCTTCTTCGACGGGACAGGCGAGCACCTTCACTAAATTGGTAGACCGTAATTACACGTGCGTTGTTTTAAAGCCTTGCCGAGGGGAGAATTGCAGTGTGAATTGAAAAATGTCATGAAAGTTTTGAGCGTGGAAAGCGCGTCTTTGCAATGTACATATCAACGAAGGTCTTCCATGCGGCATCTGCGTCGAGCAATTGTATTTAAGCAATTCATATTCTATAGATTGAAAGACATGCTACCTGAGGGGCTGTGGGCTAGCATGGTCTAGGCTAGGAGACTCGGGCTCTCTTGACCCCGGTTCAAATCCGGGCAGCCCCACCACACTTGGCAGGTGAGATGGTCTCACATATCGATATTCAATCCGCTTGGATTTTCCAACATACTGCACAGACGAATTCTCCGTTCTTCGGTGCAAGCAAGCTGGCATTCTTAAATGTTGTTGGCGCAAAATTCTAAATTACAACAACATTTGAGGAAGAGAACAACAGGCAGAGAGGCTCACTTGTCTCGCGTTTTTTCTTTGCCCAGGGTTTCCTCTATCCAGCTCTTGATTTCATCTCTTACGCGTCGAACTTTTCTTAATATTTCATCTTGTGTACCTTTGAACTCAGAGGGATCTTTGAAGCTCTTATGGAGAATTTTCTCTCCTGGAAAGAAGGGGCATACTTCTCTTGCGTGATTGCAGACTGTAATGACATAGTCGAAGTTTCTTTTCCGAAATTCGGCGATAGACTTTGAACGTTGCATTGAGATGTCAATTCCGATTTCCGTCATCACTTTCGCAGCGTACGGATTAACTTGGGTAGGTTCTATCCCAGCGCTATAGGCTTGGTATCGGTCGCCAAAGAGAGCATTTAGAAGTCCCTCCGCCATTTCAGATCGGGCGGAATTGTGTGTACAGATGAATAACACCGTCTGCTTCAAGGAATCACTCAGCATTCAATGAGTATTGCTCTTCTAAGTGTTAGAATTCGCTACGTTGTGGTATGTCGGAGACCTGGAGGATCTCCCTGCGTTTCACTATTTCGCTGAAGTCGACGTAGCCGCCGTCCACTATTTTTAGTTTAGCTTTGATTTCATGGTTTCTCATTTCTAGGACATTATAGGAGTTACAGAAGAAGCCGCGCAGTCTTTCGCATGAAACGCTTCCCGCGTGAACTACTTGCATCTTCTCCAATTGCCATCGCCAGGGTCTGTGCCGATGGCCACAGAGGACGAGGTCGACTTCGGACTTGGTGAGGCTGCGCAGAACGTCGCCTGCGTCTAATATGGTGATTGGGTCTGCCCCTGAGTCTGGAACTGGCACGATATGGTGATGAATGGCGACGATTTTTGTGGAGTTCTTGTATTTTGTCAGTGTCTTCTCCAGCCATAGGTTTTGTCTGTGTCCTACCTCACCGTCATCTCTGTCGGGTCGTGCGCTGCTCAGCACGATTACTACGGCGTTCTCGATTTCTGTTACCTGATTGAAGGGAAAGAAATGGCGGAACAGTAGATAGCCTGTTGCGCGGTAATCATGGTTCCCGCTCACATAGATTAGGGGCTTAGCTTTGAGCTGTTTGAGCCCTTTGGCTGCGGCTTTGAATTCGGATTTCACGCCATCTTCTGTTAAGTCACCTGTAATCACAACCGCGTCTGGCGAAATCGCGTTGATCTCCTTAATGGCTGTGCGGAAGGCCTCTGCGTTGAATAGATGTCCGAAGTGAACGTCTGAAATCTGAACGATCAACATGGCCATTCACGCTTCTAATCCAAAGCAAAAACTACACCTAATAAGCGTTATTGGAGAGACCTCGCCTGCATGTGACCTGTAGAGCAGCAACGACATTACGCATTTCGGAGTTTGGGACCGAATGGGCAAGAGGTGTCAGGTCCTAACCAGTCTTCGCACGCGATGAATGCCGTATATCGGCAACCACCACAAATTGCGTTGTATGCGCAGACTCCACAAGAACCTTTCAGATCATGACGCTTTCTGATGTAATTGAGCACTTTGCTGTGAACCCAAATCTCCTCAAGTTCTTGTTCGAGAAGATTACCTAGTTTTATCGATGAGGCAGGAACACAAGGAATCAAATCTCCAGATGCAGTAACTCCAGCATAGGTTAAGCCAGCTGAGCACCCACCAAAGCCAGATGCAAGCTTTCTGACGATTTTGGCAAGTTCAAGTCCGAATTTCTTCTGAAACATATTTTCGTATCCTGACAATGCTTCACTTACAGTGAAAACCTTGCCATCAGAGTGTTCGTAGCCCAGACGCGCGTAGTAGGTCATTCCTCGAGCATAACACTGTAGGCCGAAGCCTTCTACTACGCTCGTATAGAACTTGTTGTACAACGCTTCCAAAGCTTTGATTTTGTCTCTAGGCGTTACGTCAAGGTGGCCTGCGTCTAGACCTCGACCAGCCGGTATAAGCCGGTTAAGATAGAATCTTGTCACTCCGAGCGTGTCAGCCAAGTTCATAGTTTCTTCCAACTCCGTGATGTTTTTCGAGTGCAAGGTCATGGTGGTAGCTAACTCGTCAAAACCTACTCTTGCGCAGTTTCTTATTCCTTCAATTGTTGCATCAAAACTTCCGGGCTGATTTCTCAGAAAATCGTGAGTTTCAGCTCTTGCACCGTCCAAGCCGATTTCTACTCTTTTGACACCTGCTTTGGGGAGTTTCTGCGCAACTTCGGAAGTTATGAGGGTGCCGTTCGAGGCAGTCGTGCATAACATACCACTGTCGTCTGCCCTTTCAATAGCCTTGTAAAGATCCTTGCGTAAGAGTGGCTCTCCGCCTGAAAAGGTTAGCACTGCTACGCCTGCTTTGCTCATGTTGTCTATTACCTTGAAGACTTGAGCCGTTGTCAGTTCAGGGTAGGACGAGGCAAGTGAAGAGGCTTGGTGACAGTGAAGGCAGTTGAGGTTGCATCTGTTGGTGAAGTTCCAAACGATAGTCACTGGAGCGCCAGTGGGCTGAGGATTGCTTACTCCGAAGTTGGCAATTCCTTTCACGACGCTGAGCATGCATTTACGGATAAGCATGTCTTTTAAAAGCCGCTTAACCCCGTCGCTATCAACCTCTAGGCGGCGGAACAAAAGGTGGATTAACGGTATTAGCGTCAGTGTTGTTGCAGAATAACCGCCACATTGTGAGTGTGAGCTTTCTGAGTATATGTCGAAGACTGAGAGCAACCTCTCCTGCCCGCATTTCTCACACTTGTTTGCTAAGAAACGGGCGAGAGCTTTCCACAGGGGGTTAAAGAGCCGGGATATTGAGTGATCGAGAGGGTTAGGTCTTACGGTCATTGGTTGGTCTTTCCTTGGTCAGCTTTCTAAGTTCTCTCTGAAGCCTCTTTCGCAGGTGGCAGAATGGACAGAATTTCTGAAGCTTGGAACCGGTTTCTGCATCCTTGACTGGCCTAGGCTGACCCTTCGCTTTCTCTTGTATGTTCATCTTCTTCACTGTTTCTTTTTGTGTAACTCCCGATTCTGGTCCTTATTAACCATA
>Ga0209635_10000551_pt1 | contig 25961 bp, 19 predicted proteins | sample DeeMarSWOR230_32_FD_187463 | JGI IMG/M metagenome (GOLD analysis project Ga0209635, IMG submission 187463) | Marine sediment microbial communities from White Oak River estuary, North Carolina - WOR-2-30_32 (SPAdes) (version 2) | ecosystem: Environmental > Aquatic > Marine > Intertidal zone >...
CGAGCAGCATTCAGAGGTCGAGACTGAGTGGCGACACCGCTGGCTTCTCGCCTTGAGCCGACTTTCGGCTGCGCTCAGCGGCCTGCGTGATCTGGACGCTATCCTTGAGGTTGGTCTGGATAATGTCTTAAACATTATGAATGGGACTATTGGCGGGATCCTCCTGCTAGACGAACAAACCCAAATGCTGTCCTACCGTGTCTATCGTGGTCTGTCTGCCAAATACGCTGCCGAGATGCGGATGCGCCTAGGTGATGGGATCGCCGGCAGGGTAGCGCAAAGTGGCAAGTCTATTCTGCTAGAAGATATCTCCGCCGACCCTCGAGTCGCCCGCCTCGACCTGGTAGTTACTGAGGGTTTAAGGGCGTTCATCAGCGTTCCCCTGCGGGCCAAAGACAATACTCTGGGCGTGATAAATATTGCTAGCCATATGCCGCATCGCTTCACCAAAGATGACATGTACCTTCTGCACACCGCCGGAGACCTACTGGGCGTTGCTGTCGAGCAAGCAAAGGTATACGACGAGTTGAGAAAGGGGAGGGAAAGTTATCGACGGCTGGCTCGACAGACGCTGGTAGCTCAAGAGGAGGAGCGCAGAAGAATTGCTCGGGAGCTACATGATGAGACCAGCCAGTCGCTTTCTGGCCTGGCACTCTACTTACAGGCCTTGGTGGATACGGCTGAAAAGTATGGAAACCTGGACCACGAGTTCAAAGAGAGGATGAAGCAAGTCCACTCCCTTGCGGTTCAGGTGAGTGCTGAAATAGGCAGACTAATAACCGAGCTCCGCCCCACCCTCTTGGATACCCTGGGCTTGGTTCCAGCTATTCGCCAGTATGCTGAGACCAACCTTCGTCCTCTTGGCGTCAATGTGTCCTTGGAATCCAGAGGGAACTTTGCGGCTCTGCCCTCAGAGCTTGAAGTGGGGCTTTTCCGCGTTGCTCAGGGAGCTATAGGCAATATAGTAAAGCACTCCCAGGCAAGGAATACCATGATAGAGTTGGAATGCAGAGCCGATCAGATCTCGCTTTATATTAATGACGACGGTGTGGGGTTCAGCGTCTCGGAGCTCACCGGTATAGATGAGAGCGGCCGAGGCGGGGGGCTATTTGGTATGAAGGAAAGAGTGGGACTGCTGGGCGGGACCTGCTCAGTCAAGTCTCAACCTGGGCAGGGGACTACGGTTATGGTATGGGTTCCATTGATGCAGGGTTCGAGCAATGGAGAAGATAAGGGTACTAGTAGTAGATGACCATGCCATCATTCGCGATGGCATTTCTGCCCTGTTGGCTCTGGCTGGAGATATAGAGGTTGTTGGCGAGGCAGCTAATGGCAGGGAGGCGCTGGAAATGGTGAGAAAGCTAGCCCCTCATGTGGTGCTTATGGATATAGCCATGCCAGTCATGAGTGGGTTGGAGGCAACACGCAGGATACACCGGGAATTTCCCCAGACAAAGGTGCTAGTACTCACCCAGTATGATGATAAGGCATACGTGTTCCCGGTTATCGAGGCAGGAGCTTCAGGCTTTATTAGCAAGTCAGGGGCATCCTCGGAGCTTTCTTGGGGTATCCGCTCCGTTCATCGGGGAGATTCTTTCCTGTCTCCCTCTGTGGCGCGGTTTCTCGTCGAAGATTATCAGCACGAGCCCAGCATGCGAGATCGCCATGACCCCTATGAGCGGTTGACGGATGGAGAAAGGGAGGTGCTCAAGCTGGTGGCGGAGGGATATACCACTCAAGAAATAGCGGACATACTGGCAATCAGCCCCAAAACCGTTGAGGGGCGCAAGACTAGCCTCATGGCTAAGCTTGGCATCCATAATCGCATTGACTTGGTGAAGTATGCCTTGCGCAAAGGCATCATAACCCTTTGACTTCACGAGCCAGCCTAACTGCGAAATTGTCACCCTCTGTCTATCGGTACTTTTGTTGCTGATAGCGTTCCCGCCTCTGATCATAGACCATCAACACTCGGGGGCTAATCCGGCAAGATTCTGGGGACAATGCTCTCGCATTCGGGGGAAAAGCCTCTTACCTTAGTGGCAAGTATTGCTTAATATGGTATTGGTTGGTGGAGTTGAATCAAACACTTAACCTCATCAGATTGTGGAGGGAGGATACAGATGTCAGACAATCCAAAAATACTGGTAGCAGATGATGAACGGGATTTCACCGCAGCGTTGCAGGTGACATTAGAGGGCGAGGGGTATCGGGTGATCACTGTTAGCAACAGGGTGCAAGCGCAGGAAGCGGCGCTGGCGGAATGGCCTGACATGGTCATCGTAGGGACTATCATGCCCCGAGGAGATGCCTTCCTTCTGTACCAGTGGCTGAAAGGGACGCCGGCGCTTAGCGACTTGCCTATCTTGGTGATCGATGCCCGACCGGAGAAACGCCTTCTCAAGGGGTGGCGACGGGAGGAGGGGCTGCAGATGGAGACTGAGGACTTCCTGGCCAAGCCCATTGAGCCACGCTCACTGCTCCCTCGCATCGCCAATCTGGTGGCCAAGGCGACCAAGGACAAGGCGGCCAGAAAGATCAGGGTGCTGGTGGTGGATGACCATGCCATTATCAGGGATGGTATTCGCGCTGTGCTGTCCCTGCAGGGCGATGTGCAGGTGGTTGGAGAGGCTGTAGATGGAAGGGATGCCCTGGATAAGGCGCTCCAACTTTCACCAGACGTAGTGCTGATGGACATAGTCATGCCGGTAATGAACGGTCTTGAGGCCACCAAACAGATTTGCAAGGAATGTAAGAATACTCAGGTTTTGATCCTGAGTCAGTACGATGATGAGGAAAATGTCCTTGCCAGCAATCAGGCAGGAGCCTTAGGCTTTATCCCCAAGAAAAGTGCCAGTTCGCATCTCTTGGCTGGCATCAGGTCGGTGAGCCACGGCAAGCGCTTCGTGCATTCTCTCAACGTATAGATACTGGCTGAAAGCGAGGCAGGTATAGCCAAAGCTGACCTTTGGCGGTTAGACCAATTGAGGGTTGCGAGTTGGAGACAGTTACCATCACCCTTAATGGAGTAGAAGTAAGCGGCCATTCAGGAATGACTGTTCTGGATCTGGCGAGAGAATCGGGCGTAGAGATACCTACGCTCTGTGATGACCCTCGGCTGATCCCTATCGGCGCCTGTCGCCTCTGCCTGGTAGAAGAAGAACGCTCGGGTACAGTGTTAGCCTCGTGTGTCACCCCACTTGCGCCAGGAATGGTGATCAACACCCGATCACCCCGGGTATTGGAGCGGCGAAAGATTATAGTTGAACTCATGCTGGCTAGCCATCCCGACTCCTGCCTGGTCTGCGACAAGGGTAATCGCTGCCAGCTACGCAAGATCGCCTCAGACTTGGGCATTGGGCTGGTGAAGCTCCAGCGAATTCCTCAGCTGGCTGACATCCAGGAGGTTAACCCTTTCATCGAGAGGGATCTGAGCAAGTGTATCCTGTGTGCCAAGTGCATTCGGGCATGCCAAGAGCTAGTTGTTGAGGGCGCTATCGACTACACTTACCGGGGATTCACCTCCAAACCAGCAACGCTAAACGATATGCCTCTGGAAAGGTCAGCGTGTACCTTTTGCGGGACTTGCGTGGCTTTGTGCCCCACAGGGGCACTGATGGAAAAGGAGAGGGCCTACCACGGCACGGCCACGGCAACTGTACGCACTATCTGTCCTTTTTGTGGCTGCGGGTGCAGCGTAAGCTTGGAGCTTAAGGGTGATCACCTGATTCGGGCTAGACCAGGTGAAGGGAACTCAGTAAACCATGGCACGCTTTGCGTCAGGGGGTGCTATGGCTACGATTTTATATATAGCTCAGAAAGGCTCATCGATCCCCTGGCCAGGGTGAACGGTGATCTTACCGCAGTGTCCTGGGAACAGGCTTTGGAGCTAGTGTCCGCAGAATTCCAGCGACTAAAGGAAACTTACGGTCCCAGCAGCCTGGCTGTCCTCGGCTGCTCAAAGTGCACCAACGAAGAGAACTACCTGTTGCAGAGATTCACTCGGGGCGTCCTTGGAACCAATAACATCGATAATGGCAGCCGCCTATATGGCTCTGCCAGCGTTGTTGGGCTTGGAGGCACTGTCGGCTTTCCCGGCACCACAAACTCTCTCGATGAGCTGGAACAATCGGAGGTGATATTGGTTATCGGGGCTAATCCCACCTCCTCGGCGCCTGCTGTGGGATATGCCATAAAGCGTGCTGTCAAATATAAAGGTGCCAAGCTACTCCTTGTGGACCGCCAGAGAACCGGGCTTTCCTCCTTGGCTTACCTCTGGCTGAGGCCCAGGGTGGGTAGCGATGTAGCTTTGATAAATGGCCTGGCGCGGGTGATTATCGGTGAAGGTCTGCTGGATGATGAATTTGTAGAGAGGAGGACAGACGGTTTTGCAGCTTTTGCCAGGAGTCTAGAGATATACTCCCCTGAATATGTGGAGGAAGTCACCGGCGTGTTAGACCAGGAGGTATGCCGCGCCGCTCGAATCTTCGCCGGGGCCAGCCGGGCTTCAATTGTCTATGGAAATGGAATCGCTCAACATATCAGGGGAACTGACGGCGTAATGGCTGTGGCCAATCTGGCCATGTTGACGGCTGGCATCCGGGGCAGAGGGGTAGGTATCTATGCCCTGCAAAGGGAGAATAATGGGCAGGGGGCATGCGACATGGGAGCCTTGCCCGATTTCCTCCCCGGATATCAGAGCGTGGAGGACGCTCAAGCTAGGAATGCCTGGGAAGATCGCTGGGGGGTTCGCCTACCCGCTGATGCTGGCCTCACCGCTCTGGAAATGATTGAGCAGGTAAATGAGGGAAAGATCAAGGGCATGTATATTGTGGCAGAAAATCCAGCCTTGAGCTTTCCCCATCTGACTCTAGTCACAGATGCTTTAGCATCCCTCGATTTCCTTGTGGTACAGGACTTATTCCTCACTGAAACGGCGAAGCTGGCAACAGTGGTTCTGCCCGCTGCAAGCTTCGCTGAGAAGGAGGGTACCTTCACCAACTTTGAAGGGAGGGTTCAGAGGGTGCGAAAGGCCATTAAGCCTCTCGGCAATAGCCTGCCAGACTGGGAGATAACCCTTCAATTGGCCGAGAAAATGAACTGTCCCATGCCCTATTCCTCCCTGCAACAGGTTATGGACGAGATCGAAGAGTTAGTTCCTTTGTACAAGGGCATAGGCTACGCAGACACGGAGATGAGGGGCCTGCCCTCTGCTGATTTATCCGACAGCTTCCTAGGAACCAGGCGACTATATGGGGGACAGTTCCCCAGAGGATTTGGCCGCTTTTCTCCGGTCCAATATGTCCCACCGACGGTGATGTCACCAGAAGGGTACCCTTTCACCCTGCTGGTAGGGACTATTCTCTATCAGTTCGGTAGCGGCTCCAGAAGCTCAAGGGCTTCGCGGTTAAAGAGATTCTCTCCAGAGGCCTTTGTCGAGATTTGTGAGTCTGATGCCAAGCGCTTAGGAATCGCTGATGCCGATGAGGTCAAGGTCGTCTCACCCCTGAGCGAGGTTATTGCTGAAGCCAGGATTAGCGACACGGTGGCTGAAGGGTTGCTCTTCATGCCCGTGTCCTTTCCGGAGAGCCGGGTCAATGCACTATTTGACATCGCCCTGGACACCCGGTCAAAAACCCCTTATCTCAAAGCCTGTGCCGTAAGGCTAGAAAGGACTGAGCCTGGTGGATGAGGTGGAAGAAAGAACCAGGCCTGAGCTGGCACGCATAAACCAGATCACAGCTCGGTATCAGGGTCAGAAGTGGCCCTTAATCCCTGTCCTCCAGGAAATCCAGGAAGAGTTCGGGTATATTCCTCCCGAGGCTATCAAGCCTATAGCCGGAGCTTTCGACCTATTCCCCTCTCAGGTGCATGGGGTCATCACCTTCTATGCACAGCTCTACACAGTGCCGCGGGGGAAAAGGATTGTCAGGGTGTGTCGGGGAACAGCCTGCCATGTGCGAGGTGGAAAGACCATTTTGAAATTGGTGAAGCAGAATCTCGGTGTCGAGGAGGGCCAGACCACTCCCGACTTAGAGTATACCTTGGAAACAGTCGCCTGCATCGGCGTTTGTGCCTTGGCCCCCAACATAGTCGTTGGTGAGCGGATCTATAGCGAAATAAACCCTGCAAAAGTGGCCCATTTGTTTGTGAACAGAAAGGGTGACGAATAGGATGCAAAATCATCGTGTTGTTTTTGTTTGGCGAGGGACAGGGTGTATGTCCAGGGGGTCTGACGATGTCTATGCGGCCTTCAAGGCAGAATTGGCGCGGCAAGGGCTGAAAGACGTCGATGTTGATTTCACTGGCTGTGATGATTTTTGCGAGCAGGCGCCTAACGTGGTAGTAGAACCTGAAGGCATTTTCTATACTCATGTCAAGATTGAGGATGTATCGGAGATTGCGAGCTCCCACCTTCAGGATGGCAGGCCGGTGGAGCGCCTTTTCTACCGTGACCCAGTGACTGGCCAAGCTATACCGCGCTATTCAGAGATAAACTTTTACAGGAAGCAGCAGCGCATCCTCTTACGTAACATTGTAAACACTAACCCCGAGAAAATTGACCACTATATTGCGAGTGGCGGCTACCGCGCACTTAGGAAGGCTCTTTTGCAGATGACACCCCAGGAGGTCATTGACGAAATCACCAAGTCTGTCCTGCGAGGGCGTGGTGGTGCCGGGTTCCCCACCGGGCGCAAGTGGCAGTTCTGCCGCAATGCCCCTGGTGAGGAGAAATATATCATCTGCAACGCCGATGAAGGCGACCCCGGGGCCTATATGGATCGTTCCATCCTTGAGGCTGACCCCCATTCCGTTATCGAGGGGATGATCATCGCTGGGTATGCTATAGGGGCCACTGAGGGCTACATATATGTCCGCGCCGAGTATCCCCTGGCTGTGAAACGATTTCGCATCGCCTTGGAACAAGCACAGGAAAGAGGGTTTCTGGGGAAGGATATCCTTAGCTCCGGCCTTAATTTCGCAGTGCATGTCAAAGAGGGCGCCGGGGCTTTCGTCTGTGGTGAGGAGACGGCCTTAATAGCCTCCATCGAAAGCCGGCGGGGGATGCCCCGCCCTCGCCCACCCTTCCCGGCACAATCAGGCTTAGACGGGAAGCCCACTATCATCAACAATGTAAAGACGCTGGCCACTGTCCCCGTTGTCATCGACCAGGGAGCTGAGTGGTTCGCCAGCCTGGGCACCGAGAAGAGCAAGGGGACAGCTGTCTTCGCCCTCACCGGAAAAATCGCCAATAGTGGCCTGGTCGAGGTGCCTATGGGCACTCCCCTGTCCACTATCATCTTTGATACCGGTGGCGGTATTCCTCGCGGTAAGCAGCTCAAAGCAGTGCAGACCGGCGGTCCCTCAGGTGGATGCATCCCTGCCCAACTGGTTGACCTCCCCGTCGACTACGAGTCCTTAACCCAAGCGGGCTCTATTATGGGCTCCGGCGGCATGGTGGTGATGGATGATAGTACCTGTATAGTAGAGGTAGCCCGATATTTCCTCAGCTTCACCCAGTCTGAGTCCTGTGGAAAGTGTACCCCATGCCGTCTGGGGACTAGGCAGATGCTGGAAATCCTAACCAGAATCACCCAGGGCAAGGGGCGTGATGAAGACCTTGATACTTTGTTTGCCATAGCTAAGGTTGTCAAGGAGTGCTCCCTGTGTGGCCTCGGCCAGACCTGTCCCAACCCGGTGCTCTCCACCATCAATTATTTTCGAGACGAGTACGAAGCCCACATCAAGGACAAGCAGTGCCCTGCCGCCGTCTGCGATGCCTTAATGATATCGCCATGTCAACATACATGTCCGGTAGGAATCAATATCCCCAAATATGTTGCCCACATCGCCGCAGGCGAATACCTGGAAGCTATTGATACCATTAGGGAGCGAAACCCCTTCCCCGCTATCTGTGGTCGCATCTGCCATCATCCCTGTGAGGCACGCTGCCGCCGCGGGGAACTAGATGACCCGGTAGCAATCAGGGCGCTCAAGCGCTTTGTCGCGGATTGGTATTTAGACCATGTGGCCGAATTGCCGGAACCTGAGCCTTTCCCTCAAACTCAGGGCCAAAAAGTAGCTGTGGTTGGCGCCGGGCCCGCCGGACTGTCTTGCGCCTACTTCCTGGCCCAGATGGGCTATCCGGTGATGGTCTTCGAAGCACTCCCCATAGGGGGTGGCATGCTATCTGTTGCCATACCGGACTTTCGGTTGCCCCGTGAGGTGATTCAAAAGGAGATCGATTATATCGCCAGGCGGGGGGTAGATATAAGGTACGATACACCGATTAACGTAGATTTCACGGTAGAGGATCTCAGAAGAGACGGTTTTGAAGCTGTGTTTGTTGCTGCCGGCGCTCAGAGAAGTCAGCACATGGGTATACCAGGTGAACTGGAGGACATTGAAGGCTTGCACTATGGGCTGAGGTTCCTCAGGGATATTAAGGTCGGCAGACAGGTTAGAGTGGGACGCCGGGTAGCTGTCATCGGGGGTGGGAATGTGGCACTGGACTCCTCTCGCACTGCCCTTCGTCTTGGTGCTGAGGAAGTGAGCATTTACTATCGGCGGTCGCGGAGCGAGATGCCGGTGACCGAGGTGGAGTACGATGAGGCCCTGGCTGAGGGGGTTCAGATCGATTTCCTGGTCAGCCCTACCCGGATAGTCAGTGACAACTGGAGAGCAACTGGCATGCAATGCATCCGGATGAGTTTGGGCGAACCCGATGACAGCGGACGGCGGCGGCCGGTGCCCATCCCTGGCTCCGAGTTCTTTGTCGAGGTAGACACCATCATTATCGCTGTCGGTCAGGCGCCTGACCTGTCGTTTCTACCACCTGACAGTGCTCTAGAACGTACTAGATGGGAGATGCTGGCAGTCGATAGCAACACCCTAGCTACCAATGTTCCCGGGATCTTTGCTGGGGGAGACTTTGTCTTCGGGCCGGGTATGGTTATAGAGGCCATTGCTGCCGGCAGGAGGGGGGCTATCGCCATAGATAAATATCTGAAGGGGGATACTTCGCGGGTTGAGATATACGATCTTAAAACTGAGGTTATTGGCGAAGCGGTTGGAGGGATGGATGAGGAAACGTGGGAGGTGCAGCCCCGGCTAGAGATGCCCAAGCTACCCTCTCAGGAAAGGAGACATGGATTCGAGGAGATAGAACTGGGCTTCTCGGAGGAGAGGGCACGGCAGGAGGCCAAGCGATGCCTGAGGTGCGATCTGGAAACCTGAGGGTGGTCAAGGCGGATACTGTTCAATTGGGAGGTCGAGGATGAAATCCATTACCAAACAGAAGGCCCTTGAGGAGATTGAGGAGCAGATGGAAGGGCTGGAAAGGGTTTGCATCATTGGCTGTGGCACCTGTGCCACTATGACCAGGACAGGGGGGAGAGAAGAGGTTCTGGATATGAAGGAACGCCTCGAAGGAGTGGGCAAGATGGTTACTGGCTGGACGGTTATCCCCACCGCTTGCGATGAGATGACGGAAATAGCTCTTCGCCAGAACAATGGGGCTATTCAAATTGCGAACTGCATCTTAGTGATGAGCTGTGCCCTGGGGGTGCATAGAGTAGTCTCATACATCGACAAGCCAGTTATCCCAGCGCTGGATACCTTGTTTATAGGTGTGGAAGATAGCCCAGGCAATTTTCGCGAAGTTTGTGCTCAGTGCGGTCAGTGTCTCCTGGGTGAAACCGCAGGCATCTGCCCAATCACAGCATGCCACAAGGGCCTGGTGAATGGACCTTGTGGTGGTACCAACAATGGCAAGTGTGAAGTTGACAAAGAAAAGGATTGTGCCTGGGCCCTTATCTACCAGCGACTGGAAAAGCAAGGCCGGCTCAATCTGATGCGGAGGTACCAGCCCCCGCGCAATTTTCAGGTGACACCCAGGCCGCGAATTACAGCAATCCTATGAGCGAGGAGAAAGACCATGGCGACGAGCTTCAAAGACGCCCTTAACTCTGGCAAGTTTGTGGTAACCAGCGAGATCGGCCCGCCCAAAGGGACAAACGTTGATAAGATGTGCCATCATATTGATCTTCTTAAGGATAAGGTGGATGGGCTGAACGTCACCGACCACCAAAGCTCAGTGATGCGCTTTCCTTCTCTTGGGGGTTGCCTCCTTATAAAAGAGCGGGATTGCGAGCCCATATTGCAGATGACCTGCCGTGATCGTAATCGACTTGCTCTTCAAGCTGAACTCCTCCTGGCGTACACTAGAGGCATAAGGAATGTTCTCTGTCTAACGGGTGATGCCATACCGGTTGGCGACCACAAGGAGGCCAAGGAAGTCTTCGACCTGGATTCAGCTCAGCTCTTGAGCGCGATCAGGCAGCTGGAGTCGGGCAAAGACCTGGGGGGCAACGACCTCGATGGGGCTGTCCAGTTCTGTGCCGGGGCTATAGTCACCCCTGAGGCACGCCCTATTGAACCTCAGTTGATTAAGTTTGACAAGAAGGTCGAGGCCGGAGCCGAATTTTTCCAGACCCAGGCAATTTATGACTTGGATAATTTCAGCAAGTTCATGCAGTATGCCCGCCAATTCCCGGTCAAGGTGCTGGCAGGAATAGTCTTGCTGGTATCGGCTAGGATGGCAAAGTACATGACTGAGAACATCCCTGGCATATTTGTGCCGCAGAACCTCATTGATGAACTGGCAGGGGCACCCAAGGGTGAGGCGCTAAACAAAGGTATTGAGATTGCCGGTCAGATGATTGCCGACCTGAAGAAGAATTCCATTTGTGATGGAGTCCACATTATGGCTATCGGCAGGGAGGAGGTGGTGCCGGACATACTGGCGGCAGCCGGGCTGTCAGCCGGATAATAGCGCCGCATCGACTGCAGGTAATCGTTCCCTCAATGAATTCTTGCAGATTGCTTTTACATCGGCACCACCCAATTGGCCTATTCAGCAATTGGGGGTCGGAGTGTCGAAGCATTCCCGATTAATCTAGGCAAATGGAGCTTCCCAGCACAACCGCTTTGCGCTCGGCCCCGTCCGGCCAGCCTCCGGCACCGGCGTTGTTATCAGTCCCTATGAAAAACATTTCTGGCGCCGGAGAATTGGCTCAAGCTGGATCAGGGGGCAATCAATTCGGAAGTCGGCTTCATAAATACGCTGCCATTCCTACGGCCGCTGGCCGGCGGCATCATAGGTGATCTTTTGGGCACCCTAGCAGTAGCGCTGTAGACGATCGTCCTCCGCGCAAAGATGGCGACTTAATAGGGATGGCGACTCCAAGCTGAACTCACCACAATATGTAACAGTTGTCCATTTTGTTGATAAGGTGCTAGCGCCACAGGTGATACAATTCATCAGCATGTTTAACCTAGACGGTGGCCCGCGATCAGTTGACCCCGAACCTATGGTAAGCTATGATGGAAATCACGAGAGGAGGCGAGCGGATACCGCCTTTTATGCTAGCTGCCTTCTAAGCCGTGGGCCGCTCTGTCGAGTTTACCACGACACCCTGCCTTCCTTGCCTCCGCTCTTTGACTACTACAACCTCCCTTCTTTAAACAAAGCCAACTCAAAGGGGACATCTTTTCGTCTACCGTGTCCATGTCATCCTGATTGAGCGTCTGTACCCAGCCTCCACCGTTGCCAGTTGACAGCCAGCGAGCAGAGGTATAGCATAACCTCAGTAGTTGATATGGGTAGTCCAGGATTAGGCTGTGTGGGAGGATGTTGCTCTCCTACGAACCGCCAGCAATCGAGAAGGCACGTGCGGTGAAAAAGGCCATTACTCTGGAAGAGAAACGCGGTCAATAGAACATTTTGAAGGAGGTTAAATTTATGGTAGGAGTGATTTCCTATGGTGCATACATCCCGTTGCACCGGATAAGCAGGGAGGAATTCTTCCAAGCCTGGGGAGGCTTTGCCATTCCTGGGGAGAAAGCTGTTGCTAATTTCGATGAGGACAGCATAACGATGGCCGTTGAAGCAGCCATCGACTCTATGATGGGGGCGAATCAGGAGAAGATCGATGCCCTATTCTTCGCCTCAACCACGTCTCCCTACAAGGAAAAACTGGGTTCGGCCATAGTATCAACCGTCCTGGATCTGCCCCCGGAGGTGCGGACTGCAGATTTTACCGGCTCGCTGCGAGTTGGCACAATTGCCTTGCGTTCCACTCTAGATGCCATCAAAGCCGGCTCCGCCAGGAGGGTCTTGTTAGCTGTTGCCGATACCCGCCTGGGGGCTCCGGCCGGCGACTTCGAGCAGACACTGGGCGATGGCGCTGCTGCCCTCCTGTTGGGAGAAGGGGACGTCATCGCTGAGATCACAGACAGCTACTCCATATCCGACGAATTCTCCGGCGTATGGAGAGCCGATGGTGATACCTTCCTCCGATCCTGGGAGGACCGCATGGTTCTGGATGAAGGCTATTCAAGGATCCTTCCCCAGGCTATGTCTGGGCTGATGGAGAAATGCAACCTAACACCCAGAGATTTTACCAAGGCAGTCTACGATGCCCCAACCGATGTGAGGAGGCATATGCGAGTGGGAACCCAGCTAGGGTTCGAGCCCGGCCAGGTTCAGGACCCAATGTTCATGACAGTGGGCAATACTGGTGCTGCGCTGGCCACGATGATGCTGGCGGCTGCCTTGGAGGAGGCCAAGCCTGATGATAGGATTCTCTTCGCCAGCTACGGGAATGGTGCTGATGCCTTTATCCTAGAGGTAACCAAGGCCATAGGGAAGCTGGGAGAGCGGCGGGCCATCCGGAAACACCTGGAGTCGAAACGGATGGTCAAGAACTACCAGACCTACCTTCGTTGGCGAGGGCTGCTGACCCTGGAGGCGGCTAGGCGACCGGAGCAGGCACCTACCTCCATCTCGGGGCTGTGGCGCCATCGCAGGGAAATCCTGGCGCTCTGCGGAGCCCGGTGCACCAGCTGTGGAACGCCGCAGTACAATAATCCAGGAAGCCTCGGGCACAGTCCGGCGAGGGTGTGCGTTGTATGCCAAGCCAAGGACCAGTTTGAGCTTTATCGCTTCGCTGATAAAAAGGCTGAGGTCTTCACCTTCACCCAGGATAACCTGACCGCCCACGCCGACCCGCCAGCAACTGTGGCTGTGGTCGACTTCGAGGGTGGCGGGCGGGCGGAGTTCGAAATGACCGATCGTGACCCGGCTCAAGTGGAAATAGGGATGCCTGTGGAGATGACCTTCAGAAAGCTCTATCACGACCCCGCTCGAGGAATCCACAATTACTACTGGAAGACTCGACCCATAAGATGTTAAAGGAGGACTGAGATGGCTGAGAGTATAAAAGACAAGGTTGCCATAGTAGGCATGGGCTGCACCGGTTTTGGTGAGCTCTGGGAGAAAAGTGCTACTGACCTTCTGGTCGATGCTGCCTATGAGGCCTACGAGGATGCTGGTGTTGACCCAAATGATATCCAGGCAGCGTGGGTAGCCACCTTCTATGAGTATTCTGGCATGGCCGGCCTAGCGGCGAGCGTGCCCTTGAGGCTGCAGTATAAACCGGTGACCCGGGTGGAGAACATGTGCGCCTCCGGCTCCGATGCCTTGAGGAACGCCTGCTATGCTGTGGCTGCTAGGGTATATGACATCGCACTAGCTGTGGGCGTGGAGAAGATCAAGGACCAGGGTTTGAGTGGTTTGGGCGGCAACCCGCACGCGGCTACCCATGTGAATCCCCCCTCCACAGCGCCGGGCATATTCGCCATGTTGGCTACCAGATATTTCGCCCGTTATGGCCTTAGCCCCGAGGAAGGCAAGAGGATGCTCGGGATGATCTCGGTGAAGAGCCACTGGAATGGGGCAAGAAACCCCAAGGCCCACTTCAAGAGAGAGGTAACCATTGAGCAGGTTTTAAGAGCTCCGATAGTCGCCTGGCCCCTCGGTCTTTTCGATTGCTGCGGGGTTAGCGATGGATCAGCAGCAGCGGTAGTGGTGCGCGCTGAGGATGCCAAGAAGTTTCGGCCCGACCCGGTCTACATTAAGGCACTCCAGATATGCACTGGCTTCGGGGAAGGGACTACGAGAACCGACTTCGACTATACCCATATAGAGGAGACCTATCGGGCTGGCGCAAGGGCTTACGAGGAGGCAGGGATAAGCAATCCCCGTGAGGAGATAAGCATGGCTGAGGTGCATGACTGCTTCTCTATCACAGAGGCGGTGACCATGGAGGATCTCCAGTTCAGCCCCAGGGGTAAAGTCTACGAAGATATTCTGGGTTCTAATGCCGGATTCTTCACTCTGCAAAGGGCCCTGGAGGGAGAGAAGGCGTTGCCAGTGCAGCCCGATGGCGGGCTCAAGTGTTTCGGGCATCCCATAGGAGCTAGCGGGCTCAGGATGCTGTATGAGATGTATAAGCAGCTTCAGGGCAGGGCTGGCCCAAGGCAAATAAAGAACCCCAAATTGGGGCTCACCCATAATCTGGGCGGTCCACCGACATCGCCCACTATCGGTTGCGTCATTGTCGGGCTCTAGACCAAGCACAAAGTTCTTGTGTGAGGCACATAAGAGGTGCTGAAGACAGAATACTAGATCACTGCACAAGAAAACAAAATGGGATGTTGATAGCTGCTCCCCAGGCAGGAATCGAACTGTGAGCTAGCGCAAGCCTCAGTGTTGAACTACTTCTCAGCCTCCACCGTCGCTACTCGACAGCCAGCGAGCATGGGCATTAACATCGCTACAGTAGTTGATATAGGAAATGATGGTTAAAAGTAGGGAGGGGAGCTATAGCTAAGAAGATTGTTGAGCAACTGCAGCCAATTTTAGCCCCGAGGTCGGTAGCAGTAATTGGAGCTTCCAGCGTTCCGTTTAAGTGGGGTGCTCAGATACTCCAGAGGCTACTCCTGCCAGGGTATGAGGGCACCATCTACCCCATAAACCCTAGAGAGGCGGTTATACAGGGACTGCCCGCTTACCCCAGTGTCCTCGATGTCCCCAGCCAAATTGACCTGGCGGTGATTGCCGTCCGTTCTGAGTTGGTGCCTCAGACAATGAGAGAGTGCGTTCAGAAGGGGATACAGGGTGCTATAGTCATATCGGCAGATTTCGCTGAAACAGGAAGTCGTGGTCAAGCTCTGCAGGAGGAGATGACTGACATCGCCAAGCGGGGCGGCTTGCGGTTTGTTGGGCCCAACTGCATGGGGATATGGAATGCCGCCACCAACCTCAACACCCTTCCCGTTGCACCTCCTAAAGGGTCAATTGCCTTTGTCTCGCAGAGCGGCTCTCTCACCAACATGTTCGGTTGGGCTGCCAGCCACAAGGGCTACGGAATAAGCAAGCTCATCAGTGTTGGGAACCAAGCAGACCTCGACATTGGCGATTTCCTCGAGTATCTGGCGGATGACCCTGACACACAAGTTATAGCCATGTATCTGGAGGGTGTTGGTGACGGGCGTAAGCTTCTCAGGGTGGCAAGAGGGATAGCCGGGAAAAAACCAGTGGTGGTGTATAAGGCGGGGAGGAGCCCGGGCAGTGCCAGAGTCGCAATGTCACACACCGCCGCCATAATCGGTGAGGATAGAGTCTTCGATGCCATGAGCCAGCAGGTAGGGTTCATCAGGGCTGATGACCTATTTAGCTGTCTGGATATGGCCGCAATCCTAACTCGACAGCCGCTCCCCAAGGGCAACAGGGTCGGCATCGAAGGCACGGGAGGGCTGTGTATGGTCCTTGCCGATCTCTGCATCTTAATGGGCATGGAGGTTCCAGAGTTGATAGACGAAGATGTGCCATTCATAATATCGGGAATAGATTTTCCTCCTCATGCGCCTGCCCCGCGGAACCCTGTGGACTTCGCAGGTACGCACACTGCATTGATGGACGCCACGGTGCTCAACAAGCTGGCTCAACTTGACTACATAGACGGCGTAATTTCCAATAGACCTGTTACCTTCCATCTGGCGACTGGAGCCTACACCACCCAACAAGAGAAGCTTGATTCTGAAATCGGGGAGCTTCTCGCCGCCATACCGCAGAGATATGGGAAACCTGCAGTACTTATTGCTCCTGAGAGCCTGCGAGCGGCTGGGGTGTTTGCGAGCAGTGAGCCAATCAATAGAGCTCTGGATGCCGCCGGCATCCTCACATTCTCAACCCCTGAAGAAGCGGTTAGAGCCATGTATACACTGGTGAGATATGCCGAGATCAGAAGGCAGTTTGCCGGGGAGCAAGTACTAACGTAACCTCTCTCTCCAACCTTGTAACTACTTCGCGGACGCACAGGGGTTCGGCTATGCCCCCGAAGGATTCTGCTTCAGTGCTCTACCTTAGTTGACACCCAGACAAGCTTGGTAGTATGCTATCCATTCAGATGGTTTTATTGCGAGCAATACGTAGGTACTTGTGCTTCGTAACTATTACCTCAAAGAACGATCCCACATCTAAAGCTGGGCATAGCCCTAGTTCCTATAGAGGATGAAGATTGATGTCAGTATTGAAAGAAAGGAGAACAAATGCTCACAGTTAAAGAAGCGATTGAAAAGCGACGCAGCATTCGTAAATTCAAGTCAGAACCTGTCCCGAGGGAACTCATTGACGAAATGCTAGAGGCTGCACGCTTAGCGCCTTCTGCTACTAACCGCCAGCCGTGGAGGTTTCAGGTGATTACAGATCCAGATTTAAAAAAGCGGATCTTCGAGGAGGCTACGCTAAGCCAATACCATGTTCAAGAAGCACCAGTAATAATGGTTTGCGGCTCAGAGCTTCTCACCTTTGTAAAAGGACACCCTTTAGCCCCACCCGGCTCTGATTACTATGGTGCTGATAGTGAGAACTGGGATGATATCAAGGCTTTCATTCCTGATGCACATATGAACACAGCTATTGCCATGGAGCATATGGTTTTGATGGCTACTGCACTAGGTCTCGGAACATGTTGGGTTCAAATGATACGATTTGGACAGTTAGCCAAGATTCTGGGATGGCCTAGACACGTGGTGGTAAATGCTATCTTGGCAATAGGGTATCCCGACGAGTCACCCCCGCCGAGGCCAAGGTTAGGCCGAGAGGAAATTCAGTTGTGAAGATGAATGCGGGGCTGCGCTCATCACGCTATTCTTTGGATTCTTACTACACGTTTGACTATAATGCTTAATCAGGCACAAAACGAGGCTAGGTATACCTGTAGATACTGAGACCATTTATCCTTTACCACAGTTCTTTACTACAGTATCCCTGTGCCCATAGAAAAAGATTGAACCTCTGGACGAGAAGTTCTATCTATTACACAACCTGGCTCACCGAGCAGGGTTCGCACTATGAGCTAGCGTGAGACCCTGTGTTAGGCTGATTCCCAGCCTCCACCGTCGTCACTTGACACTGCGCCCTTCCAACCTTGAAACTACTTCATGAGCACACACTGGTTCGGCTATGCCACCATCTCAACTTCTGGCGGCGGTGAATGGCAATAGGGTAAGCCAAGGAAAAATATGCCACTATGTTAATACGGCCACCAGCTTGGTAGGTCTCCTCCCCACATCACGGTAACATCCTCGTCGTCAAGGTTGACGATGACCCCACGATACTCGTCACTCGCTATGTCTCCTTCAAATGACAGCCACACTACCTTTCTGGGATCTGCTCCCAGAGCGGCGTGGGAGTTATAAGGCTCACCCAGTGTAAATCCGTGACTCAGAATTTCCTGTATATAGGGATCAGCCTCGGCTATTGCGATGGCTTCCGCCCTTTCCTCTTCGGTCAGTTCCGGTCGATAGGGCGGCGTTTCAGGTGGGTGAAGGGTTCCGGTTTCTATATGGATAGCCATCACTCTCATATTCTCAGTGTTAACCACCACGTTAACCAGTGGTGTGTCAAAGGTATCCCTCATACTGCATTTCACAAGTGCAATTTCACCTATAACCACAACTTCGGTTTCTATCTCCCCTTCACCTAGTATTGTCTGGACTTGTGAGTTGTTTCGAGCTACCTCACCAGCAGCCTGGGCTATGTTATTGCCTACCCAAGGATGCATTACTACCAAAACGGCTGCAACGAAAATGATTACAGCTATAAAGCTGGCAAGCACCGGTTGCCAGATAGGTCTTTCCATAATGGCTACAGCTAGTGAGCTGATGCGCACCGGCCGCCAGACGGGTATTTCCCTCATAATACCCTTTTTCTCAGCTTTGATTGGTTTTGCTTGTGATGGACTCCTTATAGCGCCAGAAGCATTCAAACGCTCCCTTATTGGTGAGCTGACATCTGCCCACCAGGTGTCGCCATGGAGCGACTGAATCAAAGCTGGAACCTCGCCTAACCGCGCCAGCTCCTGGCGACATCTTTTACAGGAGGCCAGATGACCCTCCACCATCTCCTGCTCCTCAGAACTCAACTCACCACTGCCGTAAAGGGCGAGCAGCCACCTTACCTTTTTACACTTCACTGCTCTCACCTCTTCTCTCCAACATTTCATAGGCATCCCGAAACATTCCCCTTGCCCGGGCGAGGCGTTTTTTCGATGCGTCAGGAGAAATGTTCAGCATTTCTCCTATCTCTTGACAGTTAAAGCCCTGGTAATCATGGAGTAACAGAACGGCCATATATTTACCAGGTAGCTTGTTCAGAACACTACGAACCAACTCTCTTTGAGCCAAGCTATCTTCGCTATTGTATGTCTCCTCAGGAATAGTCATCTCCTCTGCCCAGGGGATCCAAGAGATAAGCTTGCGTCGGCGCAGCACTTGGATGGCATTATTGGTAGCAATGCGATACAGCCAAGCCTTGAGATTGAGTTCGCCTGCAGTCTTGGGCATCGCCTGATAGGCTTCGAGAAAAGTATCCTGGGTCAACTCCCGTGCCAGCTCCTTATCAGTAACCATGTTATACAAGTATCGGGACAATGGCATCTGATACTGGAGGACGACATCTTCCCAAGCTTTGCTATCACCCCATCTCAGGAGCTCTATAGTCTGTTGTCTCTCCATGACTAAGATCGCCACCCTTGCCCCTCCTATTATATATAGCGAAGCAGAGGTTTAAAAGGGGACAGAATTTGCAGCTCTATAGAAGAGGCAGACGCCAAGGACTGCAGAAAGAGAAGAAAGCGCCCCGACATATCAAGGCCCTTCCCTCTTTAAGGAGTAACTCTAGGATTGCCACTTTTAGCAGCTTGACAATGCGATAGTTAGTTAATATCGATTAGCGTTGCATCGCTGTAATCTCCTGCCTTTCCCAGCATGACATAGGTTCCTGAGTCAACTTGTTCACCACGCTCATTGGTTTGATCCCAGGTGAAGGAATGAAGACCCTCGCCAGGTTCCCACTCAAATGCCAGGAAAAGGCCATTGCCAGCTACCAGCTTGCCTTCTAGGTCGTATACTGAATAGTAAACACCGCCACCGGTTATGGTTTCAGGGCTGATGTTGCTAATCTCTATAGCGACCTCTTCGCCCGGCTCATACCACAGCTGATCAGTGGTGGTTTTGAGTGTTTGGCTTTCCATTTCCGGATCAGGCAGATACGGTTCACCAACAGCCTTGTAGGTCACCTCGATCACTTCTTCACTCACTAGGTCTACCCTGACGCTAACAATACCCTGCCCTGCCTCCGCTTCACATATCACCACCGCTTCATCATCTCTTACCTCTGTCATTAGCACATCCACTTCCTCACTACCAAGGGCGTCCTGAACCTCTGGGCTGTTTTTAGCGAGCTCTGCTGCTAGTGCCTCGCCTGATGTGCTGGTAAGCAATACCATCCCCGAAGTCAACCCAGTAATTAATCCCACCGCCAACACACTGACCACGACTATCTTCCAGTGTGAGACTAATGCTCTTGTCATATTTATCACCTCCTTTCATTTTAGATTTTGCCAGGCTTAAAATGACACCCCTTGGTTGCTCTTCTGTTGTCTCCTTAGAAGTCCAGCAATTAGCCCTACCGCCAACACACTGGCCACGACTATCTTCCAGTGTGAGACTAACGCTCTTGTCATATTTATCACTTCCTTTCATTTCAGATTTTGCTAGGCTTAAAGTGACACCTCTTGGTTGCTTTTCTTTTATGTCTTCAACAGTTCATGATCCGTCCTTTCTTGCCCCTCTACTATATACAGCGAAGCAGAGGGCAAAAAGGGGACAAGACTAGTCGAAATTCTTTAACTTTCGGAATTGTGCTTTGTCACTAGCACATCTCGTTTCCATCTCCAAGGTTCACTCTTGTCTTTAGCTTGTCATCAGGAGAATGGCTGGTTTTGGCAAAGAAAAAGGTTGACCATTGAGTCAACCTCTCTATCAATGTGGCAATCGTACAAAAGTATGACTAGAGCTTAATAATGCCTTTCTTTAGGGCCTCGGTCACAGTATAGCGGATAGTGCATCACCGACCAGAAACCGGTATAGCTAAACGCAAATACTGCCTTGAAAATCATATCTGGAGTTCTATCTATTGAACAACTCGGGGAGCCAAGTCTTTTATAAGATAGAATCTCTCGTTCGGAGGTTCTATCTTTTTTTATGGGCATAGGGACGCAGCGGAGATGGAGGAGGAATACCGGGAGCATGGTTCGCTGAATAGCCTTAATGGAGTGGATGAGTAGGGCTAGGTTTTATCCTCGCCATAGGCTGTGCTCCAACTAAAGCTCCATTTCTTTGAGACCATCGGCTATCAACAGCTGGGGCTCAGTGAGTGCCTGAACCTCATCCACGCTTCAGCCATGGACGCTGCAGATACGGCAGAAGGTCTCTTGACCTACTGCGTGTGCAAGGGGTATAGATAAGACTCGAAGCTTGGGTGTCTCACGTTGTAGATGATAGGCAGCCTATTCAAGAGTTCTGGGGAAAAACACATACTGCGTTGTTGTTTTGAGCTTCTTCCTGAGCAGGGCTAACTGTGGTTTGTATATTGTAATTCTCTTTTGCCTGCATCTGATCTGCATGTCGAGCACCTTTGAGATAACCTCTTCTACTATTTCCCCGCTACATATTACTGCCGATTCTCCCTCGTTTTGACCCAGCTCTATGAGCACGGGTAATAGTAAGGCCTCCCTTTTATCGGCACGGATCAGGCTTGCCAGGTACTCGAGCTCTTTCCTTTTAAAGAGGTGGGTGCTACCGTTGTGGCATACCACATAAGGGTACTTCTCGAGCAACAACTCGGCCAACGATTTTTGATGGCGCGGTAAGTGGGCATTTAGTACCCTGAGTTCATCCCTCAAATATTCCTGAAGCATTCTATTATAGGGTAGTATATTGTGCATCTATCTACTCTTGGTGAAGCAGTACCTTGACGCGCTTTAGCCGAGTTTTCTCTTCCCTATCCCTTTCCTCAAACTTCATATATAGATACTTCATCGTTGCCTGTAGCGCCGGGATCATCACATATTCCAGGGCATTGGAGATCCTCTTTGTCCTTTCAATTTCCATCCCCAGCAATTCAAGGCTTCTTTGCAACTCGGCTAGCTCAGCAATAGGTTCAAGACACCTTTCGGCTAGCTGTGCTGCCTGATCTACACATGAAGATGTATCAACGAAACTATACCCTCGTATTGCCCTTTCAGCTCTCATCAGCTCAAAAGAGGGGAGTCTAACGCCGGCTATGTTCCTTGAGCCAGTGGTGATCTTTGAATCCGCCTCGGTCGCTGCCAATTCCTTTTCCAGTGCTATGTACCCATGATACCCTGCCGCAATCGATAACGCCTTATAAGCCTCAGAGAAATCGCCAAGTAGTCTTCTTCTGGTTTCAACGCTCTCCCTCGCCGTCTCAACGAATTCGATCATCAGTATGAAAAGTCTATCCCTTACTATCTTTTGCACCCTCTTAGCCAATGAAAGCCTTCGCTTTAGCTTCATAAGCTCAGTCTTCGTCGGCCTAACTTTAATCAATTGCTGCGGCATTTGTTAGCCCTCAAAGTCAGCTCCCCCTAGCGCTTAGGGAGGTACTTCTCAATGAATTGTTCGCTGATCAGCTTCAGGTCTTCTACAGCTAACATCGACAATAGCTTCCACCCTAGGTCCAAGGCCTCCTCCACCTTTCTTCTTTCAAACTCGCCCTGGGATATAAACTCCGTCTCGAACCTATCTGCGGCTGCTAGGTACGTTTTGTCCCTTTCCGATAATGCCTCGGCACCTATGATGGTGGATATGTCCCTGAGGTAGCATCCCTCGGAATAGGCGGCATATAACTGCATGAAGACATTGTTATGGTCCTCCCTGGTCTTGCCCGCTCCGATTCCCTCTTTCATCATCCTGGAGAGAGACAGGAATACCTCTATTGGTGGATATACGCCCTTTCTATCAAGTTCTCTGGAAAGCACAATCTGCCCTTCGGTTATGTAGCCGGTAAGGTCAGGTATAGGGTGTGTTATATCATCATCAGGCATGGTCAGGATGGGCATAATGGTTATCGAGCCTTTCTCCCCGGCAATCCTGCCTGCACGCTCATACATCGTGGCTAGGTCAGTGTACATATATCCGGGGTAACCTCTCCTTGATGGTATTTCCTCCCGCATGGCAGACAGTTCACGAAGCGCCTCACAGTAGTTGGTCATATCGTCCAGTATGACTAGCACGTGCATACCGTGCTTCCAGGCCAGGTACTCGGCAGCGGTTAACGCTAGCCTCGGTGTTGCTATACGCTCTATGATGGGGTCTGAGGCGGTGTTGATGAACAGCACCGCTCTTTGTTGGGCACCTGTCTCTTCAAGATTCTTCATAAAAAAGGAGGCATCATTGTAACTGACACCGATGGCGGCAAACACAATGGCGAACTTTTCCTCTATGCCCCGGACCTGAGCTTGTCTCACTATCTGAGTCGCGATACGGTTATGGGGAAGGCCTGAGGCGCTGAATATAGGCAGCTTCTGGCCTCTAACCAGAGCATTCAAGCCGTCTATCGCCGAGATTCCGGTTTCAATGAACTCAGCCGGGGGCATACGAGAGGCTGGGTTTATCGGCTCGCCATTGACGTCAAGGTAGCCTTCAGCAACTGTATTCGGGCCTCCGTCTAGAGGCTCCCCCATCCCATTGAACACCCGCCCCAGTATATCAATGGATACCGGCAGCCTCAGCGTCTCGCCCTTGCACCTTACCCTGCTCTTCACAAGGTCTACCTCACTCACCCCGCCAAATACTTGAACTACGGTTGCCTCCTTGCTGATGTCTATAGCCTGCCCCGGCTTTATCTCGCCGCTACTAAGCCAGACATCGACTATCTCCCCAAATTTTATGCCGGGGATACTTTCTGTTATTATTAGGGAACCCTTAGCTCTGGTAATGGCCCTGGTTTCTTTCATATAAAGCGGCGAGTAGCTCATGCTCCCTCCCTATGAGGTACGAGACTCATCTCCATCTCCTCCCATAATTCCCCGATCCTCTCATCGAACACGTCATGGGGTATGTCCTTCATTCTAGATATTTTATAGAGTAGTGGGGAGGTACGGATTTGTGCGGTGGTTGTTCCCTCGTCTAGCATCCTCCCCGCCAGTTCATAGAACTTCACTATAGTGGCGAGCATGGAGTGCGCCCTTTGGGGTAGGCAGTAGGTATCTATCTCGTGGTAGGCACTTTGCATCAGGAAATCCTCACGTATCATCCTTGCCACTAGGAGCAATAGCTTGTCTTTCTCGGGCAAAGCTTCGGGGCCTACCAGCCTTACGATCTCCTCCAGCTCAGCCTCCTCCTGCAGGATCTTCAGAGCGATTGCTCTGGTATATTCCCATTCGGGAGTGATATTGGACCACCAATCTCTAACCGAATCCACATAGAGGCTGTAACTGGAAAGCCAGCTTATCGTGGGGAAATGCCTCTTGTTTGCCAGTGAAACATCTAAGGAATATAAGGCATCCACTATCCTCAGCGTGTTCTGGGTTACCGGCTCACTGAAGTCAGCCCCGGGAGGGCTTACTGCACCGACTAGGGTCACCGAACCCTGCCTGTGCGGGCTGCCCTCACACTCCACAATACCAGCCCTTTCATAAAATGAGGAGAGCCGTGAACCCAGATATCCGGGGAAGCCCTCTTCACCAGGCATCTCTTCAAGCCTGCCCCCGATCTCGCGCATGGCCTCAGCCCATCGCGAGGTTGAATCCGCCACCAACAGGATATCGTAGCCCATGTCCCTGAAATACTCGGCTATTGTAATCCCTACAAATATGCTGGCTTCACGGGCAACTACCGGCATGTTGGAGGTGTTGGCCAGGAAGACCTCCTTCTCCTGCAGCAGTCTGCCTGTTGCCGGGTCTTTAAGTTGCCTGAAGCTGTAGAGCACATCGGCCATCTCATTGCCCCTCTCTCCACACCCTACGTAAATGTTGAGATGGGTCTGGGCCCACCTGGCCAGTTGCTGCAAGGTAACGGTCTTTCCCGTCCCGAAACCTCCAGGTATGGCGGCCTTGCCCCCCAGAGCCAGGGGAAACATGTAGTCCATAATACGCGTGCCGGTGACCAGCAACCTTGAAGGGGAGAGCCTACGCCCGTAGGGTCGGGGCTTTCTTACCGGCCATTGCTGCATCAGCGTGAGCTCCTTCACCTGCCCATCGTCTTCTACCCAGGCTACCGGTTCCTCAACCGTATGAGCACCTTTGACTATTTCCTTTACCACGCCCGACATGCCCATGGGTACCATTACCCTATGTTCTATGAGGTGTGTCTCGGGAACGGTGCCAATTATGTCCCCCCCACTAACCCTATCGCCTACTGCAACCTGAGGGGTAAAATTCCACTTCTTGTCCCGCGGCAGGCGGGATGTCTTGGCGCCTCGTCTTAAGAACGAGCTGATCTCCATCAATACTGTTAGCGGTTTCTGTAGCCCATCGTAAATAGAACCTACAATCCCTGGACCCAGCTCAGCGGTTAGAATGCTTCCCGTCCCGCTGACCGGCTGGCCGACCTCTAATCCAAGGGTATCTTGGTGTGCCTGTATCATCGCCCTATCGCCTTCCAGACCGATGATCTCTCCAATCAGTCCCTCCTCACCTATCTCCACGATTTCATAGACCTGGGCTCCCTTCATGTCCTCAGCTATTATCAGTGGACCTGAAACTCTCCATATCTTCCCCATGGCCTTACCTTTCTTGATAAAGACAACTAGTGAATCTCTATATCAAACCCGACGAACTTCCTGACGATCGGCTGGTAGTATTCGCTGGCATCACGGTAGGTTGCCGCGTACCTTGAGGGGACCTCGATGACCACCGGGGTTATACTTTTCCCCCCTCTAACCATGGCCAGCAGATCAGCTACATATTCTACGTAGTCCTCAGGTATTACTATGATGCCAACATCGGGCTCTTCGAGCAACTCGCCAAGCACCTTTCTCACATCCTCGCCGCTACCTGGGCCCTGGCGTACAATGTGGTATTTACTGACACCGGCCAGTCTCATCATATTGACCAAGTCCTCATGGGCCACCACTGCTATGTCCATGTGTCTAATGGGCATCATGATGCGAGCACCAGATATTTCCTCGTTTCCACTAGGGGTATGCCATCAAGCATCGCCTTCAGAATCAGCCTCAGGTTTCGTATTTCAGCCTCTTTGAGGACCAAATAGTAGACCATCATTAATGGGGAGAGTACCTTCGGCGCCAGTATCTCCTTGAGCAGCCTAAACTTATGTGCCTCAACGGTCTCAACTACAGCAGCGATGCTCTTCGTTCCATCGTAGCCAGCTAATATTTCCTGTGCCACATCCCGGTACTGGACATCGTCTAGCCTCTGCGGCATATCGCTTAGCTTGACCGACAGTAGCTCTCCAAGGATCTCGCCTGTTAACATATGTCCACCACCGATGGTGTATTCGGCTACCTCTGGCCCCAAGCCCTCAATTATGGCCCTCGATATTATCTGCAGGTTGGCAAGGTCTATGATGATGCCGAGAGCTTTGGAGAACATCGGGGATTCTGCGCTGGCCCCCGCTATGTTGAGCATGTTCATATAGTACTCATTGTCCAATCTAGCATCGACCAGAAGACTGGATCTCGCTCCCTGGTGCAGACGCTGCTCCTCTTCCCTCAGGATGTCGGC
>Ga0209635_10000552_pt1 | contig 25927 bp, 30 predicted proteins | sample DeeMarSWOR230_32_FD_187463 | JGI IMG/M metagenome (GOLD analysis project Ga0209635, IMG submission 187463) | Marine sediment microbial communities from White Oak River estuary, North Carolina - WOR-2-30_32 (SPAdes) (version 2) | ecosystem: Environmental > Aquatic > Marine > Intertidal zone >...
GTTTTTTAGCTTGCTTTAACAGTCTTCTGGCCGCTTGGAGGAATGTTCGCAATCCCAATTCTGCTCAAACTCAACAGACATTCGATACTTATATAAAAGCATATTCAGAAAAATATTGCTTCTTTTCTTAGAAATTATTCTGAACTGCCAAAGATTCTAAACTCAGCTTGGTACACGCCTAAAGCATGCTTCTATCTTGTTAGAGCTATCAGAAAAAGTTCCGTGCAATAAAAAATGAGGAGAGCTTGCAGGCTAGATTTTCATGCCTGCTGCTTCTATGGCTTCTTTGAACAGTTTCTTTGTCACTGTTATTCGTGCTTTTTGAGCCAAGACATCAGCTGTCACAAAGTCAAGGGCTTCCTCCGGACACCATTCAACACATTGAGGTTTACCTAGATCTTTGCAGGTATCGCAAACATAGACAACCTTTGTTTCCGGATGCAACATAATTGCGCCATAATCGCAAGCTTCTATACACCATCCACATCCGTTGCATTTCTCTTCGTCGACGATGATTATTCCAGTTTTTTCTTCTTGGGACAATGCGTCTCTAGGGCAGGCAGCAACACATGGCGGATCTTCACAAAGTCTACATGTTACGGCTAAGTTCACGAGTGGGCCGAGGCGTACGGCTCGTATTCGAGCCTTAGTTGGGTTGTAGGTTTTCTCCTTGACCATTGAACAGGCGTATTCGCAAATTGAGCAGCCGACGCATTTTTCAGGGTCAGCTGAGACGAACTTTCTTTCATGAAGCTTTACCATGTCACTTCTTTTCTCCTTTCTTGACTATGTGAACATATTCGACTAAGTCTAGTTCCTTAAGTTTCTCAACCGTAGGGATGCCCTCTCTCGTCCATCCGCGCACTGCGTAGTAGTCATCCAAACCTATGTCAAATTCTTCTTTGTTAACAACGCTTCCTTTGGCAACTCCTTCGTCTGGTATGGGCACGTTCATTATCTTCGGTGGCAAAGCATCAAATTCTCTCGTTCCAACACCCTCCCGGATGTTGAAGAGTCTTGCCAAGTTGTTTATTCTTTCACCAGCTTTTATTAGTTCTTCAGGTGTCATTTCGATGCCTGTAGATAGAGTGTAGTATTTTGCCATGTCCTCAAGACCGTCGTAGTATGTGCCCCGTGAGAATTTGCATAGAATTAGAGAGTCGATGACATCGTACAGATCTTCGCCGTCCTTAACTATTTTTCCCCTGCCTTTTTCAATGACAAAGCGGTTTACTTTTCCTTTGACGTCGGGTGAGTAAGCACCTGATCGAAGATGGCAAGCTCCTCTATAGGAAACAGAAAATCCCAGGGCTGCCGTTTTCAACCCTCTTATATCATAACCTGGTAGCTCCAAACCCTTAATATGACAAGCGTATTGTTCAGCTCCTTTGCCAATTTTCTCAGCCGCTCTCATAGTACCCTCTGCTAACACATCACCTAACCAGCCATTGCGAGCACCGATTTTCTTCACCATCTCTATCAAAGCTTCTTGATTTCCAAAGCGGAGATCCAAGCCATCAGTCTTTTCTTTTGTAAGGATTCCATTTTCATACAAGTCCATAGCAAAACCAATAGTGACTCCTGTAGAAATTCCATCTATTCCGTAATGATTGCACAGGCGCATTGCTTCGATAATAGCGTCTAAACGATCGACACCACAGTTTGGCCCCAGTGCCCATAAACATTCGAATTCCATCCTAGAAGTTGAGCCTTTGTATGGACCTTCAGGAACAACAGCGACATGGTCACAGCGCATTGCACACGTTGCGCAACCGATTATTTTTGCAACAAAACGTTCGTTCAAGTATTCTCCGCTAACTTTCTCTGCACCTTCGAAGGTAGCTTGAGTGAAGTTTCGAGTTGGTAGAGCTGCAAGGGCATTTAGGACAAGAACATTTTCGGGTGTTCCCAGAGTTCTGTATTTTCTAGTCGCTGGGCCTTTCATGCGTTCATGTATCATCTTTATGAATTCTTTGAATCCTTCAAGGTCTGCTACGTTTACATCGTTTGTTCCTCGAACGGCCACTGCTTTCAGATTCTTTGAACCCATCACAGCGCCCATGCCTGTCCTTCCAATTGCTCGAAATTCATCGTTTATGATTGAAGCAAAACGGACTAATTTTTCTCCTGCTTCTCCGATTGCTGAAACACGGATATAGTGATCACCTAGATCCTCTCTGATTGCAACATCCGTTTCATAGGGTGATTTTCCTTTCAAATGCTGAGCGTCCAACAACTGAACAGAGTCGTCGTCGATCCATGCGTATACGAGTTTCTCAGCCTTACCAGTAAAGATAACAGCGTCATACCCTGCTCGTTTCAATTCAGGTCCAAAGAAACCGTGAGCCTTTGATTCAGCTACTCCTCCTGTCGCAGGTGATTTCGAAACAACTGCATAACCGTTCCCTGCCGTAGGTCCCATTGTGCCACTAAGAGGCCCTGTTGTAAAGATTAACGGATTGTCAGAATTGTAGGGATCAGTGCCAGGTTTGGAGTTGTCCATGAGCAGACGAAAACCAAGTCCGATGCCTCCAATAAACTGCTTAGCCATCTTCTCTTTCAATGGCTCGGTGTCTACTTTTCCTGTCGAAAGGTCAATGCGTAATATCCGTCCTGCATATGCTAACAAAGATTTTCCTCCAACTGTAATGTTTTGGAAGGATTATGATAGATGAACTAGTAAATATGTTTTCTTGTTTCGTCGCAAAGACGCGCACTCCCCGCGCAAGAGTCAAATATTTAACTTCTCTTAGAATACTATGAAACGTAAGCCTCTACTACAATGTATATAAGAATGAATCTGGAAGACTTGACAAATGAAAAAAGTTAAGGTTCAATATTTGGGTTTCATAAAAAATATCACAAAAAGGGGCGAAGACGAGTTTGAGCTCGAGGATGGCGCTTCATTGTCGCAACTATTAGACAAAATAGCTGGAATCTACGGTAAACCGTTTCAAAAAGAGGTTTACGAATCAGGGCTTAAGGATGTAAAGATGGGCTTTGTCGTGACCATAAATGGCGTTTTGACTGGACAACTGAAAGGGGTGGATACGCAACTAAACAATGGAGACAACGTCATTCTAATGTCCCTAATGAGTGGAGGCTAATCGAACCCAGTTCCAAATTCTCTGCGCAAAAGTTATAGTTTTATACACATACTCTTTCTCAAAAGCTGGGAACATCTTGACTAACCGAATTCAAAAATTAAAAGATTCTCTTCAAAGTGAAAACTCAGATGGCTATATTGTTGCCAACGAAACAAACATGCTATACTTCGCAGGCTTCCTGGGCGGAGCAAGACTGCTTGTTCCGACGAAAAACGAATCTGTTCTCTATGTTTACGGAGTCAATTATGAAGCAGCAAAGGAAACGGTTAAAGATTGCCGCGTAGAACTCGTAAAAACGGCTACTGGCGACGGTGCAGACCAAAAAGTTGCAGAGCAAATTAAGAAACTCAAACTTAAACAAGTAGGCTTCGACGCTCTCGATTCTTCCATATTCCTAAAACTCAAAAATGGTCTAAGAGGCGTGGAATTAAAAGCGCAGAGCCAACTTGTTTGGAGTCTCCGAAAAGTAAAAGATAAAACCGAACTGGGCTACATGAGAAAGGCAGCAGAAATCACAAACGAAGGCATAAGAAGAGCGGCTGAAGTTATCAAACCTAGAATGCGGGAATACGAAGTTGCCGGTGAGATTGAATATGCTATGCGAAAACTCGGTTCCGAGGGTGTAGCCTTCGAAACCATAGTAGCTTCAGGACCGCGCTCAGCGTTTCCACATGGTGGGTGCACAGACAAAAAAATCAAAAAAGGCGAATTCATCGTGCTTGATTTAGGCGCAAAATACCAGCATTACAGGGCAGATTTAACAAGAACCCTCTTAATCGGAAAACCTTCGCAAAAACAAGCAAAAATCTATCAAACTGTCAGGAAGGCTCAGCAAAAAACCTTTGACAGTCTTCACGAGGGAGTTAAAGCCAAAAACGCTGACGCTGTTGCAAGAAAAATCATTAAGCAGGCTGGCTATGGCAAATATTTTGTCCATGGTCTAGGGCACGGCGTCGGACTTGAGGTACATGAACTGCCTACGTTGACTTCAGAAAGCAGAGATTTGTTGAAGGCTGGAAACGTGGTAACGGTTGAGCCTGGAATCTATATTATCGGTTTTGGCGGAGTCCGCATAGAAGACACCGTGCTTATACACAGAGAGAAAGCTGAAAGACTCACTGAAGTTACTTATGATTTGAGTGTTTAGCAATGCCCACAGAGGAACACATTCAGAGGATTATTGAATGTCACAAAAGAGAAGCTGAAGACGAATATCATAGGAAAGTTGGCGACGACCCTGTTTATGACGAAATAACATGGAGCAACATACAGCCTTTCCTTCCCAAGCAAGGATTGATTCTTGATGCAGGCGGTGGCGCAGGTGTCTGGTCAATAAAAATGGCTGAAAGGAAAAAATGCTTCATTGTGCTTCTCGATGTGACCACTGACCTTTTGATGACGGCAAAGAAAAAAATCAAGGATAGACTGTTAACTGGACGCATTGAATTGTTGGATGCTGACATTCGGGCTATTCCGCATCCTGAAATGAGTTTTGATTTCATATTGTGTGAAGCAGATCCTATATGCATCTGCGGTGACCCTGAAAAGACCGTGAGTGAACTATCAAGAGTGCTCAAGCCAAATAGCTATCTCGTTGCAGGAGTTGACAGCACTCTTTACCGTGTCTTTAGAGCTTTGTCGCAAGGAAGGTCTCTTGATTTTATTCTCGATTTTCTGCAAACTGGAATAGCGACTGCTGGAGATCGCTTGGGCTATGAACTGTTTGAATCCAAGTCTTTCACTCCAACGGAATTTGTTATGCTACTAAAGAAGTATGGTTTGGAGACCATCAAGATTGTGGGGAAGCCCCTAGGCTTTGGTCTAGATATGCTTGACTCTTTTGTTTCAACTCTTCCAGCAGAAAAGCGGCAAAGAATTTTCGAAGACACTATAGAGAAGGAGAAGTTGGCTAAGATACTGCACAAAATTTATGATGAATCTTACATTTCAGGTATAGGAAGTCATCTTCACGTTGTAGCCGTGAAGAAAGCAAGAAGTAGTCACGTTATCTAGCTTCATTTTGAGAATGATTTCGTGAAGTTTTCAATTCTTTTTATAGCTTCTAACAGGTCGTTTCTGGAGACCGCAATCGACATTCGTAGATGTCCTTCACCACTTCTTCCAAAGGCACTGCCAGGTATCGCAGCCACCCTTGCCTCTCTTAACATTAGTTCTGCAAGTTTGACAGAGGGCAACCTTACTCCTTGGATGTCGGGGAAAAGGTAGAAAGTTCCTTTAGGCTTGGCGCATTGGAAACCCCATATGTTGTTTAGCGCTTCAACAGCGATATCTCGGCGCTCCTTATACTCTTTGACCATTTGCTTCACGCAATCTTGAGAGTCTGTTAGAGCCGTGAAGGCTGCTTTCTGAAGAACGGGGCTTACACAAGAGACTGTGTATGAGTGTATGCGGCGAAGGCCAACAGTGATTTGTTTATTAGCGACAACATATCCGATACGCCACCCAGTCATGGCGTAGGTTTTTGAGAACGAATTGACCGTGACTGTCCTTTCTTTCATGCCCGCAAAACTTGCTATGCTGAAGTGGCGTGCATCATCAAAAATTATCTTCTCGTATACCTCATCTGCTATTACTAAAAAGTCGTGCTTCTTTGCGATAGACGCTAAAGCTGAAAGTTCTTTACGCTTGTATGTTTCACCTGTCGGATTGTTCGGAGTGTTGATTATCACCATTTTCGTGTGTTCAGTGATATTCTCTTTCAACAGGTCTGTGTTCATGGAGTAGTTGGGTGACTTCAGCTGAAAGAGAACAGGTTTACCTCCAGCCAGTTTCACAAATCCTTCATAGGAGGGCCAGACAGGTTCTGGAATTATAACCTCGTCACCAGGGTTTATCACGGCTTGTAAGGTTGCAAATATGGCTGCAAAACCGCCTACAGTAACGGTTATCTCGGTTTCTGGGTCAGCCTTGATGTTGTTTTCCTTCATCAGCTTTTCAGCTATGGCTGCTCTTAACTCAGGTAAACCAGCCGTATACGTGTAGTGAGTGTAGCCTTCATCTAAAGCCTTCTTTGCTGCTTCTCTAATATGTGCTGGAGTGTCAAAGTCAGGTTCACCAGCATGCAGCCCGATAACGCCTGGTATCTCATCTACCATGTCTATCAACTTTCTTATTGGTGAAGTCTTGATAGAATTCACCCGTGTGGAAAGGCGCTCAGCAGTCACACTCTTCACATCCGCTTACACTTACATCTAAATGTGATAATAAAACTAATTCAAGGGTTTTAGGCGACGAATTGCGAGTCTTGGAGAAGAATTACTAAGGCAGCCTACAACTACAATTATAATGTTATTGACCAGAGTTGGAGTTTCATTTATGGTTGAGATTGTTTGTCGTAGTCCTAAGCAACTGATTATTTTGGAGTGCACCCGTTATCCGTCTATAGATGACTGGCTAAGACAATCGCTACGCTTATCAGAACTGGAAACATGACCATGCTCAAATGGGCTGAAGGCGTTGCTTTCTCCTACATAGACATACTGCAAGCAACCGAAAGCCTAACCAACGACTTCCTTCAAGGAAGAATGTACTGGTCAGACGTAATTTCCGCATCTACGTCAGAAGACAAACCCGTAACGAGAGTAGGCACGGTGGACATCTCAGTAATCGATGTTACACCGAACTCGTTTCTACGCCAAGTCGCCAGATGGATGAAACAACATAAACACGAAGAATAATCTCCTAAAAGAATTTGAATAACGGCAACGTTGATGCCACAAAAACATCTGCACAAATCAACAAAGTTTGATGGGCCCGGAGGGATTTGAACCCTCGACCAACAGGTCTCCCTTCTAAGCGTAAACTATGAGCCTGTCGCTCCAACCAAGCTGAGCTACGGGCCCCTTCACCTAAGATTGATTTTAACTTAAATATAGGTTTTCTCGGACAATTGCCCGGATTTTTCCCCATCAGAAATAAATAACGAATTTCGGGTTTCGTGGTCTCAACATTTTCAGAATTAGATTAAAGGTTAATAAGCTCTCATAATTGTCACCTTATTTTGAAGCTTTATCTAATCGCCCGTGTTAAAGTTGCGTGGCAACTCTTGACCCTTACGTAACAGGAGAAAACAAAAATGGAAGAGACAATCGGACCTAAAGACCACGAACGAATAGCCATCGTTGAAGCCAGCGAAGCAGGAAAGCGGATGATAAGACGGAAGTGCAAGAAAACTTCAACGAAGTTAATCTATGTGCGAGGTGCACTGCTATTCTCAGAATTTCTCAGTAAAGGCTTCGACGAGATTGTAGACGAGTACAGGAAGGACATTGAAGAAAATCTGGTTAAGGCTTGGGATAAGTGGGAAGAGATTTTCGCAGACTTCGCCGATTATCTTGTTGAGAAACACGGTAACGGGGCTACACCTAAAACCTACTTTGAAGGCGCTAAGGCGTTGATTAACGCTAACGTGCCGAGGAGTGCAAGGATTAAACCTGAATCTCCTTCAGCATCTTCAAGGAGCATCTCGCCGATAATAATGGAAGATCTGCGCACGGTAAGGAACGCTGCAGATGAACGAGAAAGAGCCTTCATTGACGTGCTGAAGGACAGCGGAATCAGCCGAGACGACGCTGTTAACATGACCTACAAGGACGTAAGAAAAGCCGTTGAAGACCCAACAATTATCGCGCACAAGATGAACGTGTATCGAGGCAAGGAAAACGTTGAATACGAGACGTGGATTGGAACCAACGCTATTGAAAGCCTTAGAGTGTATTTTTTGGTCAGAAGGCAACGTGGCGAAGAGATAACCGATGATACGCCAATCTTCGCCTCAAACAATAAGCCTTACGAAGCCTTGACGCCCAAGAGCCTAAGCGTTGTTTTCAGAAGATTATCGCAAAAGACGGGCATAAAAATCACTACACATCGGCTCAGAAAGGCGTTTGAGACATACATAACAGCTGGCGGCGCTCACCCGCTTGTTGCGAAGTATTGGATGGGACATAAAATCAGAACGGGCAGAGACGTCGAAGCCCGTTACATAATACCGTCAGAGAACCTTCAGCGAGATATTTACTTGAAGGCTTACGGCTACATTGACGCAGTGCCCAAGTTGAGCGCACAGGAACTGAGTGAGGCAAGAATCAGAGCTGAATTAGAAACAATGTCGCCTGAAACCCGCAAGCGATACGTTGGACAACTAACCAGAAGATACACCTTCAAACCGACCTTCAGAGGCTACTCAAACGAATCGAGAAAGAGTTCGCTGAAGAGAACACGGACTGCCCCGACGGAGTCCATTGCGGCGAGCAGTTTAAGCAGATTAAAGAAGGGGAACTGCTGACGTATCTGCGAAACGGCTGGCAGATTGTCCACAGGCTTGCAAAGGATGAGGTTATAGTCAAACGGTAGCTCATCTACGTGCGCGCGCGGAAAGTATCGAACGGAGCTGATGCCAACGGGTTAGCAACCTATTCGCGGAAAAACTTTCAAGATTTTTCTACGCTTGGAAAGTTATGCTGTTTGGTCACCGCTTGAGTTTGAAAACGCAGAATCTTGCATTAAGGTTTCAAATGTGCGCGAGACGCCATCAACGGTTACGCTTGCCAATTCTGGCTCTGGTCCCAAAACAATCAAGTAAAATGAGAAAGAAGCCAGATTTAACCTATTTTGGCAAAAAGAACTATGCTTGAAAAACCATGTCAAAAAAACAATGCGCGCACCCAGGAATGAGCAATAGAAAGTTTCACATTCAAAAGATGACGCAACTCAAAAGAAAGTCTTGCCCCTTTCCTCTCTTGAACTCACACCGATAATTTAATTCAAATTTTCTTATTGATCTAAATATTTAAATTAAGGTCTCGAGATATGTGTTCAAACGCATGATAGGGTAGCATGATGTAGATGATGGAACCGCTCATCTTTTTGGCGCTCGGTTTATTAGGGCTTTGGCTGGGCTCCCAATTAGCCGTACGGGGTTTCGAGAACGTGGCTCGCCGCTTTGGGATCTCGCACCTGTTCATAGGGTTAACGGTTGTGGCTATAGGAACCTCTTTGCCGGAAATAGCTGTTAGCGTGACAGGAGCCGTAGACATACTTATGGGTGCCGAAATGTCTGCTGTTTCTGGCATCGTGGTTGGCAACAAAATCGGCTCCTACATCAATCAAGTCACTATAATTATGGGCATCGTGGGGCTTGTTGGATTGATGTCCATAACCCGACGGGAGCTGAAGAGAGAGGGAACTATGCTAATTCTGTCCTTGATTCTATTTTCTTTAGTCTCGTTGGACTTGAAAATAACGCCTCTAGAAGGAGTCGTTGTCACACTCGCTTATCTACTATACTTCATCTACCTCATCAGGCAGAAAGCACACTTCAGATCAACCTCTAAAGTAGAGGAAGGAACACCAAAAAGGCACCCCTTCAAGGATATCCTGATGATCCTGATCGGGATGGGAATTCTCTTTTGTGCTGGAGAAGTCGTTGTGAGAAGCAGTGTCCAACTGGCTGAACTGTGGCATGTCCACACTTCTGTTACGGGTCTGCTGATAGTTGGCTTAGGCACAGGCTTGCCAGAACTGACTGTCGACATAACCGCCCTACGAAGGGGCGCAGCAGGCATAGCAGTGGGCGACATGATTGGAAGCAACATCTGCGACATCCTCCTCTCATTGGGTGCTGGTGCTATGATCTCAGGGTTTACAGTTGATCCCATACTGTTACAATTTGACACACCATTCATGTTCCTAATCGCCTTTCTTGTGCTAGGTCTATTTTTGAGAAACATGAGACTTGAAAGAAAAGAAGCGCTGGTGCTTATACTCGTCTACGTGTCTTACGTCGGGCTTAAACTTACGTTCTTCACAGGAGGTTAAGTGGAGTCCATGAAAAAGGATAACGGAGGAAAACAAGGTATGTCTAAACTCCTCCAAATGGCTGTTTGCATCGTAGAAGACCCCGACAAGATCCGACTACTCGCCGACTTCACGCGAGCGGAAATTCTACAGTTGCTGTGCGAGCATCCCATGACAGAGGCTCAGCTTTCCGATGAACTCGGTCTGACAAGGGCAGCGGTCGGCTACCACCTCAACCTGTTGATGAAGGCTCAACTCATCTACTTGGAAAGGGTTGAACCCGAGGAACACGGTATCCTGCAGAAGTTCTACAGCCCTGTAGCGGCCTTCTTCATAATGGACTACGATTGCATACCAAAAGATGCCAAGAGGTACTTCATACAAACCCAGATAATACATCTAAGAGGAATCTTCACTGCTTCTCAGTTGCATCACCATTTCTCCAGCGTATCACCCGAGACTCTCGAAAAACTGGCTGTCGCGATGCTAAAACAACTCGAAAAGGCTGGTCGAAAACACACAAAAGAGGAACCAGTAAAGAATGCCGAAACCCTGAAAGTAAAGATATACGCCGAAGCTCTCGAGAACCTTATGAAACAAGATGAATGGCACGCCCTATTCAAAGAGTCTAAAGAACTTAGATTGTAGAGGCCAAAAGGAAAGTGCATTCAGCCCTTTTTCAAGTTTTTTGGACACCTCATCTACTTTGCGCGCGCTAATTCAGGATTTCTAAGAGTTTTTGTCCTTTCGGTGTGATTTTGTAGATGCCTCTGCTGACTCTTTTTATGTAGCCGTTTGGAAGCAGATATGCGTAGAAATGTTTTCGGAACGTGTCTAATGCAACGAAAGAGTATGAATACTCGCTGCCGTCAACCGCCTTATAGCCTATTTGTGGAAGAAATCTTCGAGATTTTTCTCCTGCCTCCCTTACGAATTAAGATGCAAGTTAATTTTCTGCATACGTATGCACAGAATTAAGTTCCATCTTAATTCGCGTAAGGTCTGGTAGAAAAAACAAGTGAAAGAATGCTTAAGCGCTTAAGTCAACGAACATGGCGGAGAGTATCCAACGGAGCTGGCGTCAACCGCCTTGCGCTCTAGATTCTCTGAATTTTTCAAGAAAGTTCAGGTCCAGATACTTGTTTAGGATTTATCTTCCAAAAATGCCTTAAAGTTTTCCTTACTAAGCCAGATACGCCAATCGAAACTGTCTGACAAGTCCTGTGGGCAAGTCGGTTTATAGTAAATCCCTAATGTCTTTTTTCCAGCGTTTTTCACCGCGTCAATTAATGGTTTGAAATCTGCGTCTCCAAGCAGAAACATACCTGTATCGTATTGGTTTTGATACGCTTTCGTCAGTGCGTCTATTGCCATGAGAATATCCACTCCTTTCTGTCGATATCTTTTCCCATAAGATTTCTTCAATGTTCCTAGTCTAACCGTAAATGCATAGTTTCCGCGAATTCTCTGGAAGTATTTGACTTGGGTTTTATAATCTGGGTCTGTCTCTGGGACAATTGCATCGTAAAAGTATATTCTGATTAAGTTTGCATTGAAGGGGTTAGTACGATATGTGTTAAACATGCGAATGAATGTCCAAGACAGTTTTGACCATTTAATATTATCATGTCCACCAAACTCCTTGCACCGTATCCGCAAGTATGCTCCATCAATGAAGACCACTACACGTTCAAAAGGCATGTTAGGTTTAATAGCAAACTTGTCTATGAATTTTTCCAACTCCATAATTACTAACCCTCACAATTCCCATACATATGCAAGTTTTCTCCTTAAATTACTAAGCACACACACATTGATGCAGTGTACTTCAAATCTGAAATTTCTCCTCGTTTTTTATTTCTAGTAGTCATGATTTTTTGTCTATCAATCAGTAGTACAGTTCCTGATATGGCCCACAGAATAAAGAAAAGCAGACTTGGGGAGTGCTGGATAAAATAGTCTCCTTCAGGGATTCCTAACCTCATAGCGTCATATTGTGTAGCAGAATACCACCAAAGACTGAAGATTACTCCAATAATCAGAAGAACTAGACCGAAGCCTAGTGAAATGCCATGTATGACTCGATCTTTTTCAGGGCGACTCAAAAATTCCTTCCTGCCCATAATGTAAAGCAAGAGACCTGAAATTGCGAACACATCGAGAAGAGCAAAATTATGCCGGTAGTCACTGATGTAGTTAAGCACTAGGATAACGAAAACATAGGCAGGAATATTACATGCCAACAATATTATCCCAATTTCAGCCTTTCTATTAATCAACATAATCATCCCCCTTTCTCTTTTCTTCTTTGTTGCGTATTTCGGTTGTAATGCAACTTAATCCTAAGAATATGGTTAGAACGATTAGTGTTACAATTCCTATTAGGGACATGTTACGAAGTGAAAACTCAGAATCATATCTCGGAGTATGGATTTCACTCAGACTCTTCCTGTAAGTGAATAAATCTCCTTCTTGATATTCAGTGTAATCGTCGTAAGATACTCTCAGTCGCTCTCCATTGTCCAGATAGAAAAAACAAGGCGGTCTTTTACTGAGAACCACCCAAAACTCCTTCTTAATTATTCTCGCCTTTACCTCAATGCATTGGCAAGACCATAGAACAGAAAAAATTCCAAAAGAAGAAGAAAGAAGAATCATCAAGGCAAGTAATATCCCTCTAATCTTCTTCCAAGTTGTCTCCGTTTCAGGTTTTCTTCTGGCAAAATATCTCCATGTGGATTTTGCCCTGCTTAACCCGTACCCAAGAATTGCACCTGCTACGTTAAACAGCAAGAAATGATAAGCAAAACTAAGATGGTAATAAACACCGAAGCCAGGGTATCCGTGGCTCCAATATTCTATAATTCTGTAGTTCAGAAAGTAGATTTCATATGATTCATAATATAAACGATCAATCTTATTAACGGAGTGAAAAGGAAATGAAAGTGGAAGCGGATAGGTGCTCGGTGTTGAAAAATCACTGCCTGTTAAAGCCCTAATTGGCAAGCCCACGGAAAAGTAAGATATGAACATTATGACAGCAGCAATCAAAGGCAAAAAAATCTTCATTCTGAATCTTCTGGCCAAAAGAAATGATGTGAACATTGAAAGCAACATGACTGTTCAATTTGCAATTAGCAACAAGAGGTTTATAACACTAAACTCTCGAACGGTTATTTGTCTATTCTCATTTGAAGTTACATCAACAATTTAAGGAAGATAACCCGTATATGAATTGGTGAAGAGGTCATCCCGTTTAGTGGAACATGAACATTCTAAATGTGGGTTATGGTAATTGAACTCTTCAAAGCGGCTCATACCATATATGAACAGGATCATGGCTGCAGTCGCCGTAGTCCTAGCGTTATACGGCTTCTTCTACATCGCAGACCTAATCTTCTCACATTTGCACATGTACAACATTGTTTTTTCAATTTGGACCGTTTTCCAACTGCTTATGGTTGCAGCCATTCTCTACATTGGAGCAATGATTTTCGAGATAGGGCGTGCAATCTTCAAAGCGATGCTTCTTAGGAGAAAATCGTTCACATCCGCTGCTTTAATGATGACACTGATTGTTTCCATTCCAATTCTTATACCGCTCTGTTCTTCTCTACTGCTCGTATATGAGGATGGACTAGCAGGCTACTATGGTGACTACCGCCCTCTCGGTCATGCTCGAATAACTGGTTCCATTGATCTACAGGCTTTGCGTTTTCGCGCTCAAGCCAAAGGATACGATGTTACCTGCAATCCTGCATCTTTTACCCCCTACTTCCCTTATACGAAATTAGGTTCATCCGAAGAATACTGGGTTGTTTCAGAGAGAAAAACAGATCGGGGTTCAGTCTTGATTATCTGCTATCAGGCGGGAAATGAAACTTCGTTTGATTATGCAGTTCCAAGGTCGGCAGGAATCCACTGTTCTAGCGAATCTCCAGAAGATTGGTATTATTCAAGATTATGCGAGTTCTTTCCCCACCTCACCAAAGAAGAATGTCACAATCTTGCAGAGACGTTGCTTTCGGGGCATTCTCTGAACATTTCGAGAAGTCCTGACTGGGCGTCTATCAAGAACTATCTGGGATCCATCAATGAGGTAATTTCTCTACCAATAACTGATGTCTCTGAACGCTACGCAAAAGGATCAATTAATTATGATGTAACGACAGCTATTATAAAGAGAACAACAATTTTAGGCATTGGCAAGTCAGCAACCTTCACAATTTTTGTAAATGATATGGGCTTTGCTAAAATCGAAGTGAACTCAGAATATTTCCTGAGCACCGATTGGATCAGATCGGTCTACGCCTGGATGTTTTTTGATATCGGTCTACCAGGAGATGCAGTAAGGAAATTCACGATTGAAGAAAGCTGGTGGCTTCATCCACGTATATGAATGCTTTGCTTCATGGTTATTTTCCTATTTACAGCCTACTACAAGCCTTTTTTAATGAAAAGCCCTAATTCTTCTTGTAAAAACGTCAAGGAGGAATAAGATGGAGAAGAATAAAACAGATGAACAGCCAGCAGACGAAGCCTTACACGCTGAGAAAGCCCAAGAAGAAATCGTAACAGAGTTTAAAACAAAGCTCAACAAATACCAATTTCTACACGTGCCAAAGAATGCAATAGCCTCGCTACCATTCAAAGCAGAAGAGAAACTGAAGGCTACCATTGAAGGCAAAACTGTCATCATTCGCAAGGCTTAATCAGCGGAGGGAAAAAGGATTGAAAATCCGCAGTAAGAATTTCATTTCCTCATACGTTGAAAATAGGTCTATGGATTCACAGAGATTAAGGTTAATAAGGCTTCAGTCTATCTTATTTTGAAGACCAAAACGGAAATTCGAGGGCTGAGCCTTATGGTTTTCCCGGTGGAGACAGAAGAACGAGTGAAACGGAGAGCGCTAAGCATTTGCCAAGAGCATCTGCGCAAAGTTGTGGAAATCACTCGCAAAACCCATCAATTGATCGACAGTTTTGTTAAGGAAGAAAACAACACAGTTAAGCAGTTGTACGCAGAAATTAGAGAGGCTGAGGAAGAAGTGGACATTGCCAGACGTACAGTGGCACAAGAGCTGGCTGAAATAGGAGCAATATTGATAAGTCGTGAAGACTTTTTGCGGTTCACTGGTCTCACTAACGAAATCGCCGATTTCTGCGAAGGAATAGCTTTCCGCTTGCTTGAACTTGCAGAGAGAGGATGGAAAGTGCCCTCTGATATCAAGCAAAGCTTGCTAAAACTTTCAGAAGGAGTGTTTGAAACCATTTCTAAACTCCGAGAAACAGCCTTGACACTAAGTTATGGTTTGAGCAAGACGTCAGAAAAGGCGAGAGAAGTTGAAGTAGCCGAACGAACGGTTGACGACCTCTACCGTGAGCTTGACGTTAAAATTCTTAACAGTCATCTTGAAATTCCAGTTTTGCTGCTCCTGAGAGATGTGCTTCAACTCATGGAAGACGCAGCTGATAAAGCTGAAGATGCTTCAGGTGCAGCGCGCATACTTGCCTTCGCCATGTAACCGACGAGCTGTAAAAGATGCCTCGAAAAATCAAAACCGAATTTATCGAAAACTTCTTGGTTGTTTGGAACCCGAAAGACGGCTCAGAACTATACAAAATAGGCTACTACGGTAAGCCAATGGGCATCCCAAAACCCAAAATAGCCGAATTCAACGTACCACTTATTATCGACCTTATGGAAGGTTTGTACCTAGCCGAAAAAGAAATAATAACAGTGCATGAAGGACTAAGTAAAAAGAAGGTAAGCCTCAGGAAACTTAGGCAGAGAGCCCGCAAACTCTATGAAGAATTTGACGTCAAATACACGGTTTACAGAGACCTCCGAGAAACAGGATTAATAGTGACCCCGGGCATCAAATATGGATGCGACTTCGCAGTGTATAGGCATGGACCAGGCATTGAGCACGCCCCATATATGGTGTCAGTTAAGAAGCCAACAGATGAAGTCACAGCAACAGAAATCGTAAAGGCAGGAAGACTTGCAACGACTGTGAGAAAAAGGTTCATCATAGCAGTGCCAAATCCAGAAAGCAATAAAATGCAATACCTCATTTTCAAGTGGTTTAAAGCATAGACGTCTGTTCAGAATAATCTCGATGTTTAGAGAACTGTCACAACAGACTGTGTCATGCTACAGTGTATGTTAGAAGCAAAAAGAAGATAATATAGCAACTTCACATGTTGATACGCAGTGTAGCTGGGAGCAGATTAGATGGTGACTTCAAACATTAAACGCTCAACCAGTTCTTTGTAGCGGTTTCGAATTGTTACTTCCGTTACTTGCGCGATTTCTGCAATTTCCCGTTGGGTCTTTCGTTCACCAGTTAATACAGATGCAATATAACTAGCGGCTGCAGCTATGCCAGTTGGCCCCCTGCCAGAAGTAAGCTTAAGCTCCCTTGCACTTTTCAGAATTTTGTGGGCAATCTCTTCCACTTTGCCTTGCATTGTTAACTGATTGGAAAACTTTGCTATGTACTGGCTTGGTTTCAGAGGCGGAATAAAATAGTCCAGTTCTTTAATGAGAAAGCGATAACTTCGACCAACTTCTTTCTTGTTAATGTTAGAGGCTTGAGCAATTTCCTCAAGAGTTCGCGCTAACCCACATTGACGACATGCTACATAAACGGCGGCTGCAGTTACGCCTTGAATAGATCTTCCCCGTATGAGCCTTTCTTTCACAGCCCTCCGATAAATCACAGAGGCTGTCTCCAAAATATTCTTTGGCAAATTTAGCGCATTAGCTATTTTTGAAATCTCAGACAAGGCAAAAGCAAGGTTGCGTTCAGTTGCATCAGAAACCCGTATTCTGCGCTGCCACTTTCGCAGCCGATAAATCTGGGCTTTTTGGCCTGGAGAGAGCCTTTTTCCATAGACATCTCGGTCATGCCAGTCAATCATTGTTGAAAGCCCTTTATCATGAATAGTATAAGTCAGTGGAGCGCCAACTCTTGCTCGTTTCGCTCTCTGCTCGGCGTTGAACGCACGCCATTCTGGTCCCCTATCTGTAAGTTTGGCAGCGATGACGAAACCGCAGTTCATGCATACGATTTCGGCGCATTCGTAATCTCTCATGAGCCTATCGCTTCCACATTCTGGACACTGCTGAACCCTTGCAGGGGCTGCGGGAACACGTTCTGCACTCATTTTTTTCTCTTCCATTTTCTTTTTGGAGAGGAAAAAATGTAGAGAATATTATTCACAAATCGCTGCGGCTCTTCTATGCTGGGCTTCACTGCAACATATGGGGAGGAAACTGGCCCAAAAACGTCGAAGACTGTTCCCACAGACTTTAGGTTCGCGTCAACAACCTTTTCATTGATTCTTGGAAGCTTTTCTGCCTTCAAAATTAGGTTTTTGGAAGAACTAAAATGAAGCACACGGCCCAATCTCTGCAAGCTGTCCCTCCAATAAAAGCCAAAAAGGTTCAAACGGAGCGCGTTATTTAAACCTTTCTTAAAAATCTAAGTTAAATCCGATTTTACCTGCGCATATTTACCAGTTTTATTGCGATTTTGCGTATTATTTGGGTTTTTGAGCCTTTTTTGGGAATTGAGATGTAGCCTGTTTTTTGCCAAGAGTTCTTCGGATACTTAACATCTAGTACAGCCTCTGGTTGTAAGCCGATGCTTTTTGCTGCGTTTTGTATCTCCTCTAGCTTAGGAGAGGCTGTAGCAAGGCTCTTGGGCACTCTTCTTCCTTGGAGTCGGGTCTTGTTTGAGTCAAAGTAGGCTGGCCACAGAAGAATTTCGTCTTGTTTTCTCATGAGCACACCCAGTGTCTTGTAAAACTTGTTTTTTGGTTTATGATTATTTCTGAATAAGTACAGCGTTTACTAGCCCGTCCTGTCCCGGACGTGAAGTCACACGGGCTGTTCCGAGAGAGGTTTCAATGATTGTGCCCTTCGTGATTACTCCTCTGCGGTTATAATCTACATTAGCTGGGTTCTTTATTACCCGTAAAATCTCGCTTTTTTCGGTTTTCCCAGTTGAAAGGTTAGAAACATTTGCGTGGCTTACGCTCAGTAGTCGTATCTTAACGTTGCCTCCTCGTTGGCGAGAAATTTTCTTTCTGGTTTTGCCAAGCGTGGTTTCTGTTGAGAAAGAGCCTCTTTCAAATTTTCTTTTCATTCTGTAGGTTCTCTTTCTGCCGCCTGAAGGCTTCCTTTTTTGCAGGTCTCCATGCCAAACAGACAACTGTGTTTTCTCCTTCATCAGATGCGACTATGAAAATGACAAAGCTCGTTTATTAAGTTAACTAGCGTTGTAATGATTATTTAGGAAGAGCATGTTTCCGTGTAATATTCTGGAAGTGCGCATGAGCCTTACTTGGGTCATGCTTGCAACGTGACCCACAGAATATATCCATTCTTAAAGATTGATATTTATCGAAAAAATAGTGTTCTGTTATTAGTGGTGCATATGCAGCTTATTGAGATTCCAGAGTTTCCAATTTTGCGTGGTGAAAAGGCAATAAAGGTTCTTCATGATTTCATAGATGAACTTCAGGAACAGAGAGGTAAAGAATTAACGGAAAAGCAGACTGCCGCTTTGATTAGGTTTGCGAGAGGATTGATTTCTTCTATCGAGGCAGAAACGCGATCGGGCACTTTGGCCAAGAACATCAAGGAAATGCATTCTGTAGCACTCGCTTATTCGCCCTGGCTGTTTTCGATAAGCGCAACTTCTCAGGGTATGCTTCACCCAAGAGGGCCTCTCTAACTGTTCTGTATCAATTACTAAACTTGCTTTGTTCAGAAAGTTGCTGGTAACCTAGCTTTTGATTATTAGCACTTCAGAAACATGTCTTAGCCTCACCGAAGTCAACTCGCTTAACATAACAACTTGCTCCATAGACAAATAGCTGTTCGCAAAAGAGTCAAACAAAATATTGGCTGAAGCTGGAAACTCCGAAGTTTCGGCCCATAAAATAATAGTATTTGGCACTATGGGAAGAGAATAAAATTTCACCGAGCAGTCACAATAACATTTTCTAAACCTACGCCATTTGTGTGTTCAGTTTGTGTATCAAACTATTTAAGCCACTAAGTTTTATTGTAAAAAGAAAACCTTGGGAAACAGCATGAAATTTAATTATAAGGAGTTGTTGGAGCGGGCTCGTTCGCAGCTTCCTTCAGATGTTTCGGAGCGTAAGCGATTTGAGATTCCTAGGCCACGCAGCATCACCGTCGGCATGAGAACTATTATTCATAATTTTAAGGAGATTTGTGAAGCTTTCAATCGTGACCCTCAGCATTTGTTGCGCTATTTGTCGCGGGAGATGGCTACGGCTGGAACAGTAAGTGGTGCTAGAGCGGTTTTTCAAGGCAAGTTTCCTCGTGACACCATAGAGCGGTTGGTTCAGCATTACGCTGCTGCCTTTGTGGTTTGCCCTGTTTGCAGGCGTCCAGACACGAAAATTGTTAGGGAGAAGCGTCTTAGTTTTATGGTTTGCGAGGCTTGTGGCGCTAAGAGTTCTGTGCGTAGCATGTAGAATCTAATTTTAAGACAAGCAAAAAATAAGAATCACATCTCCCATTGTAATAATTGAAGCATATTGAGCCATAGCTTCAGAAGAAGTAACGTAGAAGCGTCGCTATATTGGAGGTCTACGTCAACCTGCGCAAATGGGGCAAATTCACGGTTTTGGCAACGTGTGACGCTGAACTGTTAGGGCAAGTCTTGCGCGATGGCAAGATAGTTTTTGAAGTGAGAGAAGGCTTTTACAAGGGCTCCAAGGTTTCGGTTGAAGAAGCTATCGAGCTTGTAAGACAGTGTACAATCGTGAACATGGTTGGAAAGCATGTAGTGAAACGAGCCGTGCGAGAGGGATTGGTTCACCCTGATGCAATACTGGAAATCTCCGGGGTGCCCCACGCTCAGATTGTGAAGATGTGAGTTTGTGTTTTTCTTAGTTGTAGTGGTTTTTATCTGAGATTAGTATTGCCAATTCACAAGTTATATTTTGAAAAGGCGAAATTGAAAATGAAGGTTCTTGAAGCTAGGAGTTGCGTGTCAGCTTTGGGTGTCTTGACGGACAGCAAGAAGAGGTGAAACGGTGTGGACGAACTGGAAGAAGAGGAAGAGAGGGGTCCTTCTTGGGATATGGCGCGCGTAGTTTTTGGTAGACTGATTGGAATCAACAAGAGTACTAGTGAAATAACATTAGAGATTCAAGGCGAGGATGGTGAGTGGTTTGAGGAAGATTATGATTTACCGAGGGATTTTGAGGAGGATCACTTTGAGGAGCTTTTGGACTATCTCGATTTGGGCGTCAGGGTTATGTTGCTTGATGACACTGTTGTTAGGATCGTGCGGGGTGAACGCCGCGCGGTTTTGGAAGAATAGGGCAATGGTTAGCGGTTTTTGTGCTGATTGTTGAATGGAGATCGGCAGCTTTCTTAAGGCGAAGTCTTGACAGTGTCCTATTTGAAGGAAGCTTTATTGTGCACCTTTTTGTCGTGAAGTGGGATTTATTTTTAAAAACCTGCGTGTCCTAATTTCGGAATAGAACTTGAAGGAAGAAAGCTCATACGCGCGCTTTAAGAGAATATAAACAATTTAGTGTTCAAATATCCGTGCGAAAATTTATGCGCGGGCAGATCCCTCGTAAAAGTTGACACAATGAGGTACGTCCTTGAATGCAGACAAATCAAGCATTAAAGCAGTAACATTTGATCTCTGGGAAACCCTACTTCTCGAAAAAAATGGGTGGAATATACAAAGGAGAAATGCTCGTTGTAAAAACCTTGCACTCGTATTGAAAAGAATTGGAGTCAAAATCTCTATTGAGCAAATCGCGTTAGCCTTTGAAAAAATGAACTCTTGGCTTGCCAACGTTTGGCTCACTAATTATGAGGTTACACATCTAGACCAGATTCGATTCATAATTAATACAGTTTCCGATGGTTCAATTGCGGTGAAAGAAGAATGGATTGAAGATTTGAGTTCAGCTTATGTCTCTGCGATATTTGAAGTCCCTCCCTATCTGAATCCAGATGCCCATAAAGTGCTGCAGTGGTTGAAAGATCATGGCAAACTAATAGGACTGATATGCAACATAGGGTTAACTCCTGGATTTGGTCTACGACGTTTTCTTGCAAGAGAGGGAGTTGCAGAGTACTTTGACTTGATGCTCTTTTCTGACGAGGTAGGCATTCGCAAACCTCATCCTGAGATATTTCAAATGGCTTCGCAAAAATTGCAGGTTGACCCGTATGAGATCGTTCATATAGGAGATAACTTGAAAAGTGACGTATGGGGTGCTAGAAGAGCTGGATTCAGAGCTATATATCTCTTAACTGACGTCGGACGAGACAGAATAGCCGAGTCTGATCATAAATTACTAGTATCGATCTCTAGGAATCTCGACAGTTTAAGGAAAGAACAGACAGTTCCTGATAAAACGGTTACATCTCTTGCTATGACAATAGGAGCAATCGAAGAACTGGAGTTATCATTAAGACATCATTAGCGCTTGTATATAGAATGATTGTGACATGACTTTTGATACACCTTGATTTGAAGACCCATTCGTGAACTCTTAGGTGCTTCGGACCCAACCTACTGCATTTTGTGATATCGCCCGGGGAAGTTCGTGCCTTTCTGGGCTCGGAATGCGCGCGCATCATTCCAAGCAAAGATTTTTACTGTTTCACTGAACATTGTTAGTGATTGAGGTGTTACTAGATTGGTGAAATGGGAGTACAAAGTGATGCCGCTAAAGACAAAGGTTCGCATAGACCATTTCACAGCAGAAAAGAAGCCCACAATAGAAAGCGTCCAAGACGAGTTAAACGTCTTAGGCAAAGATGGATGGGAATTAGTAAGCGTTCAAAATATCCGCCTAGAAGATGGCAGACTATTTACTGTTGCCTATCTTAAACGGCAAAAATGATAACTCAAAGTGCTCTTGCGCACGCTGCTGACGGATGGAGACTGGAAACGGCGATTGCGAGGAGAGATATTAAACAGTGAAATCCCGTTGGTTCTCCAGCGTGCAATGTAAAGGCCGCCCCTACAAGCGTTCCACCTACTGTTGGCGTCAATGCCCCTACAATATTTGGAAGAAGCAAGCTTAGTGAGAACCACTCTTGCATACTGAACAAAGGTTTATTGTTAGTTGCCGTCGGAGTAACTCTGAAATTTCATCCAGTATGTCAACCTAATGCCTTCTCGTCATCCGGCAAAATAAAATAGCACAAACAAAAATAAAAACTAATGCGCGCGCCCTAATTTATAAGAATGCTTGCTAAATATAAAAGATAGAAAAAAGAGGGAAACTGAGTGAGTAGTCGCCGACGGCGAGGCAAAGTCCTTGAAAAGCTAAAGAGACGAGAGCAACATTACGAGAAGGAACGTCGGATGCTAGAGAAAGACTTTTCATCCGAACGAGCGGTATTGGAAGAAGTTTTTGACCGCTCAACCCTCATGACAATATATCATTTAATGAATAAAGAAATAATAGACGAAATCTACGGGTCAGTAAAGGCTGGAAAAGAATCTAAGCTCTACTGGGGCAAAGACAAAGAAGGCAACAGCCTAGCCATCAAAATCTTCTTAACAGTCTCCTCCGAGTTCAAAAAGGGCATGCTCGTCTACATTCAAGGCGACCCACGGTTCTCCCGAGTGAAAAGGGACACCCGCTCCCTCATCTACTTATGGGCTCAGAAAGAATTCAAAAACCTCCACAGCGCTTTTGAGGCTGGCGTAAGGGTTCCAAAACCCATAGCCGTTAGACGAAACGTTCTAATCATGGAATTCATTGGAGAAAAAGGAATCAGCGCGCCTTTACTCAGAGAAATTCAAATCAAAAATCCCGAGAGAACTTATCGGCAAATACTGGTCAATGTCAAACGGCTCTATAGAAAAGCAGGGCTGGTACACGCTGACCTAAGCGAATACAACGTCATGATATGGAAAAGAAAACCTGTCCTTTTCGATGTCTCCCAAGCAGTATCGCGGGAACATCCCATGGCAACCGAGTTTCTACGCAGAGATATAGAAAACTTGAGCCGCTACTTCAAACGACTAGGCGTTGCTGTTCTACCTGCAGAAGAGCTCCTCAAAGAGGTGGTTGGAAATGTCAAAAGCTAGCACTTTCATAAAGATTCCCGTAGACCGCATAGGCGCCCTCATTGGCCCAGAAGGAAGAGTTAAAGCGAATATTGAGAAAAAACTCAACGTAGAGCTTGAAATAGACAGCTCAACTGGCGAGGTCACCATAACGCTGGACCCAAACGCTCAAGATCCCTCGCTGCTTTTCAGAGCAAAAGAAGTCATAACAGCGATAGGTAGAGGTTTCTCTCCAGAACGAGCTTTCCGACTGATCCGAAATGAAGATACAATGTTGGAAGTCATTGATCTACGCCGAACCATCGGAAAATCTCCAGCCGACATCCAACGGCTGAAGGGCCGAATCATAGGCAAAGCTGGTAAAACAAGACGTATAATAGAAGAACTTACAGACGCCGACATCTCCGTATATGGACACACAGTGTCAATAATAGGCAGCTTCGACGAAACAGACGCTGCAAGAGAAGCTGTACTAATGATGATTAAAGGAAGCCAGCACAGAACAGTCTATCGGTTTCTACAGAAAAAGAGACAGGAACTCAAAAGAAAGAAGCTGGAACTCTGGGAAACACCGCATGAAAGACTAGAGAAATAAAGATGTATGTTCATTTTTGCATTGATCGGCGCAATAGAAACATATATTTGAGTTAAAATAAATACAAACTTGTCTAGTAGCTGATTTACAATGTCACGATGTTTAGAAGGTTCATTGAGGCACCCCTTTAAAATAACAGCGGAAAAACAAAATCAAACCATTCTATATATACTGTAATATCATGGAGATGGCTGGGCAGTGGTGCAAGCTTTTGAAGAAATAAGCGCTGCCGACTTCTTCTACAGAAACCGGGATATCGCAGGGTTCACCAACCCAGCCAGAGCCATCTTCTCCTCAATACGAGAACTAGTGGAAAACTCCCTTGACGCTGCCGACCAGTCGGGCATAACCCCAGACATTTACATTCGGCTTTCCTATGATCATGAAGGAACCATGAAAACCGAGGCTGAAGATGAAAATACTATTGAAAATGAAGCTGGAGTTTCTGAACCAAAAGTGTATAGACTGCGTGTAGTAGACAATGGCTCAGGCGTCCCCGCGCGTCACATACCATCAGCCTTTGGTCAGGTTCTGTTCGGCTCCAAGTATAAACTCAAACAGGCCAGAGGAACTTTTGGCTTGGGCGGAACAATGGCACTTCTTTACGGACAGATCACCACTCACAAACCAGCGTTTGTCGAGTCTAGCACTGGTGGAGCCAGAAGATACAGGTACAAGCTTATGGTTGACATCCAGAGAAATCGTCCAGTAATATTAGATCGAAAGATCACGTTAAACAAGGAAGGCTGGCGGGGAACAATTGTGGAATTCTCCCTAGAAGGCGACTACGCCAAGGCGATATCTCGAATCCTAGAATATTTGAAGCAAACAGCTTTGGTTAATCCCTACGCTAACATCATGTTCATTGGCCCAAAGGGACGTCTCTACAAGTTTGACCGAGTTACAACCAACATGCCTCCTCCGCCCAAGGAGACAAAACCCCACCCTTACGGCGTGGATGTTGAAACTATTCAGCGGCTCATACGAGTCACTCCTTGTCGAAACATGGTTGACTTTATGAGAAACCATTTCCACCGCGTAGGCGAAAAAACTTCCCACCACTTTTTAGAATCGACTGGAATAGGCAAAACCAAAAGACCGAGAAAACTTTCGCCAGAACAAACTGTGCGGCTTGTAAAAATGATGAAGCGCTTTCGTGCTTTTCTGCCTCCAGACGCTGGCTGCTTGTCACCCATAGGCGAAGAACTGCTTAAGGCTGGAATTCTAAAAGAGCTGCAACCCGAGTTTATTGCTTTCTGTCAACGCCAACCCTCCACTTATTCGGGGCACCCCTTCATCGTTGAAGTTGCTATAGCCTATGGGGGAAACGTACAAAGGAAAAACGACATAGTTCTCTACAGATTCGCCAACAGAATTCCCTTGCTATACGATGAGGCTAGTGATGTCTCATGGAGAATAATAAAGAAAATCAACTGGCGAAGATACAAAGTTACACCTGACATGCCAATCGCCATACTGGTTCACATATGTAGCACTAAGGTTCCGTACAAAACCGTAGGCAAAGAATTCATCGCCGACAGACCAGAAGTGAAAAGAGAAATCCTGAATGGAATCCGTGAAGCATCCCGCCAACTTCAACGCTTCTTAACCAAGCGAGAACATGTGGAGAAAGAAAGAAGAAGACTCTCCACGTTTTCCAAGTACCTGCCAAAAATCGCCCGGTTCTCAACCGAGCTGGCAGGAAAAGAAAAGCCACCCAACATTGAAAAATTGTTATCGAGTGTGAAAAAATATGAAGAAAATTAAGAGTGCTGCTTTAGAAAGGAAGAAAGAAGTTGTAACCTCACTTGAAAATTTTGGTCTCAACCTTTACGAGCAGATGGAGAAAGGCGTTTTCCCATCGATAAAGATGCCTAGCCGTTCCATCGAAAACATCTACTATAATCCAGAGCTTCGACAGTATATTTTGGGTGAAAAGACAGTTCGGCGAAGTGCCCGCAACATACGTCATATTCGCCCTTTCACTAAGCTTGTTTGGGCAGCCTTTTTCGCCCATGAACTAGCAAGGCATCGGAAAACCTCAACCCTAAGAGATGTTTACTATTCCGCGCAAGCATACAACATGGCATTCAAAGACCAGCCTGAATCCAACAACATCGTTACCGACCTGGAAACCGTTTCAGGCTTTGCAAGAGAAGACTTCAACGTTTTTCCCGAGGAACGCTCAGCCATTTTCGGCGATCTAACCATCGAATACACGGTTCCAGGCTACGAAGGCAAACAACTAAACCTGACTTCGCATCCAGACGGAGTTATGATTGGACCTGCATTAACCTCAGCCGAGT
>Ga0209635_10000554_pt1 | contig 25893 bp, 19 predicted proteins | sample DeeMarSWOR230_32_FD_187463 | JGI IMG/M metagenome (GOLD analysis project Ga0209635, IMG submission 187463) | Marine sediment microbial communities from White Oak River estuary, North Carolina - WOR-2-30_32 (SPAdes) (version 2) | ecosystem: Environmental > Aquatic > Marine > Intertidal zone >...
TATTAAGTATAATGAGTCAGCGATTTAGAAAGTTTGTAGCTAGGGTTGCAAAGGATAATGAATTCCAACCAATTAAAAATAGACTCCTAAATTACTTACAAAAAGAAAGCGAAAATAAGTACAAAAATTATCCAAGACTTATGGAAATAATGGAATCATACTGGCCAAAGTACAAGGAAGGATTTAAAATATCTCATCTTTTAAAAGATCATTATGAAGAAATTTTCAATTTTTATTTAAATACTATCTTTCCCTTCAGAAAAAGGGGAATTATGCTCGAAGATCCAGAAGCCCCAACTCCAGTTGATTTTAAACTAGTGTATAAATATAGATATAACGATGGTGAGATTGAAGCCATCAAGGAGATAATGAGTAAGCAAAACCTTGAAGGAAAAATTGAAGGAATTTTGAAAAGACTTTTAATTTTTGCTGTAAGCTCGTTTAGCCCTATGGTGGAGCAAATCTTTGGTAGACCTTTTGCTTTTCAATTTTCTAGTATTGATGCAAGTCAATATAACAATGGAGAATGGGAAGTTATTGCAGTAATTTCAGCAAGAGAGCAATAGTTAACTCATTTTTTACTTTAAATGTTATTTAGGATTTAGTTAAATATGAACCTAAATCCATCATTTCACCGTCTCCTTTCTTTACTTGTATTTTACCCTTAATTCCTTTGACTTTTCTCTCTATATATATGATCACGTCCAGAGGAATCTTCCTTGGAACAGATCCTCTCTGTCGAATTATAGCAATTAGGTAATCGATATTTTGAATCACATCTGGACTAATTAATTCATTATATATATGTTGATATACTATAGGTTCTTTATTTCTTAAATTATTCAAGTATGAATATGCATCAGGGGCTAAAACAGTACGTAAAATAAAATCTACTTTTTCTGAAATGGAAACCACTTTATCTTTAACGATTTCTTCTCTCTTTTTCGCATCCATAAGAGCCTTCATTTTTTTTAACCTAATTTTTTCCAGTTCATGTTGTTCATCATTTTCATTATTTTCTTTCATTTATTACCACTCATGATTCTAAAATTAACAAAATTAACTATTCACGATTTTTAAAGCAATTTCTAAAGCTCTAATGCCATCATCTAAATCAACCAGTAATTCTTTATCATAAAGAAAATTAACAATCTCCCTTCTCAATGGTTCGTCTTCTCTTAGTGGAGAATATTTAATATCCTGTGTTACAGGCCAATCTCCCTGTAAATCAATTCCTTTTCGAATATTGATTTCCTGGGTTATAAAGTCAGCTGTGATCCCCCCAAATTCTCCATTTACATACATCCTACGGAACTTAGAGGGTGTTAGCCAATTAGATTCTATTTGACCAATTGCTGTCCCAAAATCTAAAATAATAAATGCAGCATCAGCGTGTATGTTATCTTTAAAACACTTTTTCACACCAAAAGCATTGATAATTTTATTTTTTCCAATTAATCTCTCTTGTAAATAGATATCATGGATCGATAAATCAAGTATTACTCCCATATCCCAATCTCTCTTTGGATACAAACCTATACGCTTTGAAGCTATTGAGATGATTTCTCCTATTTCAGGAAGATGGTTTATTAACTTATTATAAACAGGATTAAAAAGTTCAATAAAACCAGGCATAATTCGAATATCTTCGTATTTTTTGAAAACAACAAGATCGTCCAAATTTAATGCCATTGGTTTTTCTATTAAAATGTCAATCCCTTCATCAGCAAACTTTTTTGCGATAAAAGGAATCTGCTTTGGTGGAGTAACTATACTTACTGCCTTAATATCCTCATTTTTGATCATATCATTAATATCTAAATAGGTATTGACATCATCATAAATTTCCCCAATATTCTCTAACTTTTTTTTATCATTATCGCAAATACCGACAAGATTGGAAAGACTATAAAAATTACGGATGTGTGCTCTGCCAAACCAGCCCGCACCAACCACAGCAGTGTTTTTTTTCTTCATTAATCTCAATAAAACTTGTTCTATTATAGAATAATGGCTGTTAAAATAAGAATTTTATGAAGTAAAAATTTAGATTTTATACGTTCTATAGGGTAAAGAGTTTTCATTTCTTAAATAAATTCATATATTCTTATTGATATTGAACGGTTCGAACTCTTTGAATACCAATGGCAATCAAAACTATGCTTATTCCATGAAATATCAATATCAGTAGAATCATTGTAAAATTTATTTCTAATCTGTAATAACTGTCAAATATTACCTGGAAAATTACCTGCAAAATTACCTGCAAAATTGATATTAAGGATGAGATAAAGAATAGAACTCCAAAAAAACTTATACAAACCCCAGATGTAAGTTTTATTCCCTTATCCATACTAACTCCGTGTACACAGTCTATACACTTTTTTTCAAAAAATTCAAAATCTTCCTCCGAAATTTCTTGGCCACAATTCGTACAATACGGCATTAGATTCCTTTCCATTAAAGAAAATCAAACCTTATTGATGATCAAATGCTTTAAGATATTATTTAAATATATCGCTCGATTACCAAAAAAATCAAGAAATTAGACTTGTTTTTCCCATTTAAATTTAAGAAGAATAATAAAAATGGTCCCCCCTCCCGGACTTGAGCCGGGGACCTCACGGTTTCGGCTGACGTATTTTCATAGGTAAAAACCTTAATACGCGATTATATCTACAGCCGCGCGCTCTAACCGGACTGAGCTAAGGGGGGTAATCAATATACTATGTAATTATCGAATTAATATAATTTTTACGATTTTAGCTGAGAATTAATATTTTGTAAAAAGAAGATTTTTCAATCTTTCCATTTTTAATGTTTTCGCAATATTTTTTAAAGAATAGTTAAACTAATTATTTAACCAAAAATTTTATTTATTTAATATTTGTAATTCAACCAAATAAAGTGTATGTAGAGTGAGAGAAGAAACTGACTATGCTGAAGCATTAGAAGCCTATAAGGACGATCAATTCGTCATCATTGAACCTTGGGGGCGCAGTATTGACCATTTAAGGCTAACCATTCTAGGGAAGGAAGGAACACCATATGCTAAGGGCAGGTTTGTATTTGAAGTTAAATTTCCAGACAATTATCCTTTTGCCCCTCCCTATGCTTACGCCGTTACATTAATGTGGCATCCTAATATCGACTCATCAATTCCTCCAGGTAAATTAAACATTTGTTTAGATTTAATCAATCCTGATCTCGTTGGAAAAGTGGATGCTGGAACAGGAGCTTCTGGATGGACACCAAGCAAAACCCTAACTAACATCATAGAAGCCCTGAAGATGATGATGCATTTAGATCCCCCCTTCTTTAATCCTGGAGATCCTTTAAACCATGAAGCTGGGGAACAATACTTTAGAGCTCTAAAAAAATTCGAAGCTAAAGCAGCTTCTTGGACAAAGAAATACGCTATGGACTAATGTATATTTTGTATTTTATATTTCCTATTTTTATTTTTTAAATTTACAATCCTTCAACATAAATATTTGCGTCATCAAAAGCAGTTTCTTTAAAAAAGCTGAAATATGAAATATAAATCATTCATTTTATTAAGTAAATCTGCTTTGGAAATGATTCTAAGGTCTTTCCTTCCAATTTCTTCGCTGAAATAATATTGAATTCTTTTTTTCCCTAAATCTATTACAACAAAATAGCGTGGTTTATTTAATTCTATATAAATTTTCTCATTATGGAATTCAATTTTAATATCCTCAAATGTATACCCTTTCTCTAGGAGTATTTTAAGAATATTTTCTAGAGAAAACATAATTAACCTTTATTAAATTATTAGATAAATCATTAGATGTTAATCCCTTAATAGTATTTATATTTTTCCGTATAATACGGCTACAAAGTCCGCTGTTACACACACTATTACACACAAAAATGATCTTCGTGCACACAAATTAACGAGTCTCGAAATTTCTCAATCACCGCAAGGTGATTGCGAATTTTTTATAAGAGATAATAATTTATTCCATCTATTTGCTCAAACGTTATTTTATGACTGGTTATTAAATTTTTCAAGAATTGTTCTAATTCAACTTGGTTTATTTCTTTTATTTCCATCTCTAACATTCTATTCATAAGAGCATTTATTGTAAAAGCTTTACCTACATTTTCTTTAAAGAATTTGTAGATTTTATCAATAATTTCTTGTTCCTTGCTTAATTTCTTGTTCATTTCTTGTTCATTAAAGTCATAATCTAATTCTGCTTCACTCGATTCAATCTCATTTATCATTTTTAGATATTTAGGAGTACGAATCATTAATATTCCACTCATTAGAGCAAAGCTCCCGGCCCATATAGTGAGATATAATCCTATATGAAAATAACCACCTGGCAACATAAAGATTGTCCATCGTTGAGTAAAGTAAAAAATTAACAGTGATAACATGATAGCCCCTAATATCGCCCAAATAATTCCTAATCTTTTATCTTTTCCAACCGGTCGAACTATGATATACGTGATGCACATAATTATAGATGAAATTAATATTGGTATTGAAACAATTAATCCAATCTCATCAGGTAAATATAATATTACTGTAACTCCTTCCATAGACCCACTATACAGTCCCCACATCCAAACTCCGTATAATACCCCATATAAAGAACCAACTACTGTTGGTAAAGCAAAACTTAAGATCCCACAAATACCTGCTATTAATCCACCTAACCACGGTTTATCTTTTAAAGCCAAAATTTTCACACCCTCTATTGAAGTCTAGTATACTATAAGATATATTCGCTTAAAAGTAAAATCATCGGTTTTTAAAAAAAGTGAGGTCATTTTATCAGTAAAATTAACTAATCTTCATATATTCATAATTTACATAATAAAACTAATTTACATTTCATTTTTTTAAAACATATTTAATAGAGATTATTATTAAGATATGATATCTTTTCAAGGAAAGAAAGTAATAGTATTTGATTTAGATGGTACAATTGTAAAATTAGCTGCTGATTGGCATTCTTTAAAGGATGTTTTAGCAAAAAGATATTCTGAGTATTATCAAGAAGAGTGTCAATTTAGGAGCATCTCAGCATGTTTAAGTAATATTGTAAAAAGAAATAATGAGGAAGAACTTAGAAAAAATTTTGAAATTATTAGACAGTACGAATTAGAAAATATAAGGGAAAATGTTCCGATTGAGGAATCTGTTTTTTTCATTAAAAATTTAAGTTTATTTGGAGTCCAGAAGAATACAAAATTAGCAGTCCTCTCATTAAATACACGAAGAACTATAATAGAATCCTTAAAATTAGCAAGTATTTATGAATTAATAGATTATATCGTAGGAAGAGAGGATGTAAGAAAATGGAAACCAGAACCCCAAGGATTATTAAAGATTAAAGATTATTTTGATATAAAGAAAGAAGAGATGGTATTTATAGGGGACTTGGACAATGATTTACTTACTGGTCAAAATGCTGGAATAGATTCCTTCCTTGTCGATGAATTAATAGAACTTGTAAAGGATCTTAAAAGAAAGTCGTGAATAATAAAAAAGGAAACAAAATCAAATAACAGTTTAAAAGATTTAACCTCTATCTGGACCAGCTATAGCAAATAATCCTTTAGTATGAGTAAAACGCTCACCATATAACATTCTTATTGAATAGAAATATTGAGTGAAATTAAGATATTGAGCTAATTTGAAAGCTCTTTTTATATTTTCAAGAAGCCCTAATCGAACTTTATTTATGTTTACATTACTTACTAAATTCTGGATGAGTAATTGCGGTTTAGGTTCTTTTGGGTCGACAATCCAAGGACCAATTAATATATAATCATCTTTTGGAATACCCATTATAAATCCAATTAATTTATTGTTTCGAATCAGAACATGACATAAATTTGGATGAAGTGAAAATCTCCTTTTCAGAAGAAATGCTCGATTTCCTTTAAAATGTTTTCGATCCAATTGTATTACTTTGTCAATATCTTTTAATGTCATTAGACGCACATTTTCAACTGGTTTGGAATCTAAAATCCCTTCTAATCTTAAAGAACGACAAATAGGTTGAAAACCTAACTTTTTATATAAATAAATTATTTGGGGAACGGCATCAAGCAAAATTGTTCTAGCACCTTTAGATTTTAAGTAATCAATAGCACATTTCATCAAATTTCTTCCAAATCCTTGCCTTCTAAATTTTTCTGCGACGATTAAATTTCCTATGACTCCAAATGATCCATAAAATGCAGTAGAAACAATCCCATTAAGTATTCCCTTAGATTCAGAAATAAAAAAACCTTGTGGGGAAAATAGAAAGAGATCTTCTAACTCTTCTTTAGAAGTCCCCCATTCTTCAATCTCAGTTAGTTTAAGGGCAAAATTTAATTCTTCTCTTGAAATTAGCCTTATCATTACTTAAACTTAAAATTTTATTTGTATTTACACGGAAAAATGATAAAAAAATAACTTACGGAACTTACATGTAGGTAATAATTATATTATATTTCTTAATTTCTGATTCTATCTTCGCTTGCCCTAATGGTGTCAACGTTATAATATCGTTATTCTTTATTTTTAAAGATGTTAATTTAATATTTGGGTCTTTCATAGAAGGGATATACGGATTCCAATATAATTCTTTGTTGACTGGATTTGTAATCATCCATAATATTGGTTCTAATTCATGACCAATTATTCTCATGGCTTTAAAAATATATCCGATATCAGCATCAAATGGAACAACTATCTGAATGTTCTCCTCACCTTCTATTTTACCACATGCTAAACAATCTTCTCTTTTAACAATGTCAAGGTGATCAAATTGACCATACACGCCGTTATAATTAACATAGGGAGGATCCATTGGAGGTCCGACATTTCTACCATGTAATCTTAATAATATTTTTAGTGCTTCTTGTGATTGTATACTTGCTATTACTGAACTAACCGATTGGATCGCAGCAATTTTATTTCCAAGTATATTCTCCATTTCTTCAAACTTAAAATCTGGACCGAATGTTTCTGTGATATTATTTTTCCAATCTTGGATTTCTCCAGGGCTAAGAGTTTCCAATTTTTCGGGGGGAATATTCTCATTAAACACACGCTGTCTTAATGCTTCCAATTCTTCCTGTGCAATTTCTTTTAACTTCATAACGTCATCATCAACATTCATATCCGGTTTAAATCCATATTGTTTTTCAAAATTTACTTCAGCTTTTATCACACAATGATTTCTATTCCTAGGTAATCCTTTTAATGTACATGCAGCAACTAATTTATCATCAGCGGGAGGAATTGGTACAAGACATCGGTAACAGGGAGTTAAATTTAAAACTTTCTCGGCATAATCCTTATCAAAATCTATCTCAACTTGTTTTTTAATGTGGTCTCTTATGGGTTCAATTTTTTCTCTTTTGATTTTCTCGATTAATTCCTCCAAGATTTCAATTTCTTTCAAAGCATCTAGATAATCAGGGTTTTCCACTTCCCACATCTTACTCTCCACAATTTTTTCAATTTCAATATCTCTATTTTTATATTCAATTTCAGAATCCTCTGGAATAACAATTTGAACATGCCCCTCAAAACCAACTGTTCCCCCTTCAATCATTGGTTTTTTCAACCTAAGACATATCTTATTTAAATCTAATCGTGCGTTAAAATTATCTAGTGCAGCAATAATTACATCTGATTCTTCATACACAGACATGGGCAACTTTTGTAGCTTTTCAAAGTAAAAATCCACTTCTAAATATGGATTCATTTCTTTTAAACGTTCTGCGGCCACCTCTGCTTTAGGGCGACCTTCATCTCCAGGTCTAAATAACATCTGCCGGGATAAGTTTGAAGTTTCTATAGTATCTAAATCTATTAAGATTAATTTTCCTATTCCCATTAAAGCAAAATCTTTAGCTATTTCACACCCAAGAGCTCCAACCCCAACAATCATTATACATGAACTTTCAAGAGTTTCTTGGTCCCAACCGTCAATTAGTTGTTGCCTTGCATACATTCGAGATTTTAAAACATCCTCTTTATGTTCCATCATTTTAAAATGGCAATGTTTAATTATAATATGAGTATATTAACATATCAAAAGAATATAAATTCTTTTAGTGTTATATTGAAATAAAATATTAATAAGTAGAAAAGGATAATTACTTCTTCTTCTTTTTAGTTAAATCCTTTAACATCTCTTTAATCTCATCAGCTTTTTCTTTATCCTTTGATAGCTGCATTTCTTCTCGTTTTTTAGCAGCATCCTCCTTAGAACTCTTAATTTCATTTATAAGTTCTTGCTTTAAATTGATTAATTCCTTCATATCTTTTCTAAATTTTTTTGCCGCTTTTTTCTCTATTTCTTTTTCTTCTTTTTGTATTAATTTCTGTTCTTTAATTTGTTTTTTGATTAAATGTGAAACTTCACCGGTCATATCGCTTAGTTCGCCAATAGTCTCTTGGATTTTTATCTCTTTTTCCTTTAATCGAATTTCTTCTAAGCGTTTTTTACTAACTAATTCTTCATAAATTTTTTGTATCCTTTTTTCTTCTTCTTTTACTTTTTCTTGGAGTAGTCTAGTATTTTCAATTTCTTTCTCAATGAATTTTGTTTGCTCATCCCAACCAATTTCGTTAAATTTTGCAATCGCTTGTTCAAAAAAATTATAAGCTTTTTCAAAATCGTGATGAATGGTTAACCGCTTTCCCTCATCTATTAATTTTAACCCTTCATCCTTTAACTGATCGGCATATTGTTGTTGTTGTTTTAATTGGCTCCTCTTTTTCTGTTGTTCTCTTTTCCTTCTTAAATACTCTTCACGTCTCTGTCTAATTTCTTCTTGGAATTTCCCATATTCCCTTTGTCTTTGAATTCGTATTTCTTCTTCTCGTTTTTTCTTTTCTATTAAATTTTTCTTTTCTTGTTCTAAATCCTTTATTAAACTATTAATGCTATTTATTTCAGGTTCCCAACCAACTTTTTCAGCTAAAATGTTCCTTGCCTGATTATATAAAGATATGGCATTATCATAATCTGGCATTTTCCTTATAAGGAAATTACCTGCTTTTTCTAAAAGAGAATAAGCAGCCTCTCTATTGCTTAATTGTTCTTGGGCCAACCTTTCTCGTTCTTGAAGTGCCATTTTTTGCGCTAATTGCTTTTCCTTTTCATATTTTCTTCTTTCTTCGATAAGAACTCTTAATTTCTTTTCTTCTTCAATTTTTGCTAGTTCTCTTTTCAATTTTGCTTGTTGTTGAACAAATTGCTGTTTTTTAAGATTTTCTACTTTAACGATCATCTCAGTGATAGAATCAGTTGGAAATTGTATTTCATTTAAAATTAACATGACTTGTCTATAAATATTTATTGCCTTATCATAATCCTTTGTTTTAATGAAATTTTCAGCGTCGTCTAAAATTTTAAATGCTTCTTCTTTCTTTCCTTCCACTTTGGCTTTAACTTTTTCTATTTCTTGAATTTTAATTTTCTTTTCTTTTAGTCTTGCTTTTTCCCTACTTATTTGCTCAGCTAACCTTTTATTAAATTTTTTCTGCTCATTCTCTTTTTGAATTTTGATCTCTAATTCCTTTTGTTTCTCTAATTCTTGCTCTCTTTTCTTATCAGTGACTTTTAAAATCATTTCTCGTACAGTTTCAGTTGGAAATTGAATTTCATTCAAAATTAATTCTGCACTATGATAAAAATCGAGTGCTTTATCATATAGAGCTGCTTTTAAAAAGCTTTCAGCTTGGTCTAAAAGATCAAATGCATCTTCTTTTCTTTTGTCCATATATTCTTTAACAATTTCACGTTTTCTTAGCTCAATTTGTTTATTTTTTATTTTTTCTTTCTCAAAGTTCATATATTCTACAATTTTTTGCTGAAAAATTTTTTCCTCCTCCTCTTTTCTAATTTTTTGTTCTAGATCATAGTGTCTTGCTAAATCCTTTTCTCTTTTCTTCTCTTGGATATTTAAAATTAATTCTTTAATAGCATCCGTAGGGTACTGAATTTCATTTAAAACTAATTCTGCTTGGTGATAAAGTTCAATTGCTTGCTCATACAATCCTATATTCACTAAATCCTCTGCTTTATCCATTAAATCAAACGCTTCGATCTTAAGTGAATTTATTTGTTCCATTATTACTTCTTTCTTTTCAATTTCAATTTTCTTTGTTTTGAACCTTTCCCTTTCTCTCTTCATTTGTTCGGCAAGTTTCATTTCAAATTTTCTTTCTTCTTCAATTTGTTTTCTTGCTAGCTCTTTTTCTCTTAGCTTTGCTTTTTCCTTTTCTTCTTTTTTGAAATTAATTTCATTAATTGTTTCTCGAATTAATTTTACATACCCGCCCTTCCAACCAATGCCGTCTAATAAATCTAGAGCTTGTTGGTATGTTGCCATAGCATCTTCAAAGCTTTCTTGATTCAGTAAAGAATCACCTTTATCAATTAACTTAAAGGCTTGTGCTTGTTTAATAAGCTGTTGAGCAGATAACTTTTTTTTTTTAACCAGTATTTCTTGTTTTTGTTGCATTTTTTTAATTTCAATTTCTCTTTGGCGTTTTATTCGGTTAAAAAATTTAAAATCTTCCAATTCTTTTTTAACACCCTCCTCAATGCGTTTTTGTTTCAGTAATTCCTTTTCCTTCTTTTTTATATCGATTTCCATGATAGCATTGTTTATAATTGGGATTTCCTCCTTCCATTGTATCTGTGCAAAAATATTAGCAACATTCCTATACGCCTCAATCGCTTCGTTAAATCTACCTAATGAAAGAAAATTTTGTGCCTTTTCAATCAGAATAAAAGCCTCACCTCTCTTTTGTTCACGATATTCTATTTCTTTATTTTTATCTCTTAATTTCAAAGCTTTTTGCTTAAACATTTCTTTTTGTAATTTTAGCTTATCTACAATATTTATCTGAAATTCTTTTTCTCTTTTTTCTCTATCAAGCTTCTTTTGTAGCTCTCCTTGGTTCTTTAAAATTAGGTCCCTTTTTTGATTCTCGATTTCTATTATAGCATTCCCTATAAATTCTACTTCATCATACCATTGAATTTCTGCAAAGATATTAGCTACAATATGATAATATTCAATTGCTTTATCAAAATTAGCTTCATTGATACATTTTTGAGCTTGATCTAGTATCTTGAAAGCATCTTCCTTCCTTTTCTGTCGATATTCTAACTCTTTATCTTTTTCTCTTATTTTTACTTCTTTTTTCCTCAGCTTCTCTCGTTCTGTTCTTAACTGAGTCGTAATTCTTTCATGAAAATCATATTCTTCTTTTTGTCTTTCAATTTCTCTTTGGATATCTTTTTGTTTTTTTATTTCAATTTCGTTCTTCATATTTTCTAATTCTTTAATCGATGCTTCAATCAGAGGTACTTCTTCCTGCCATTGAATACTCGTAAAAATGTTAGCTGCATTTTGATAAGCTAAAATTGCATTATCTAAATTCCCCATTTTAATATACTTTTGGGCTTCATCTAGCGCTTTAAATGCGGAATCTTTACGTTGCTCGATAAATCCTTGCTTATCCTTATCCAATTGGATTTCAATTTCTTTTTCTTTTAACTTTTTGCGTTCTCTTTCTAATAGAGTTGAAATTTGCTTCTGAAACTCTAATTCTTGTTTTGATTTTTCCTCTAATTTTTTCTGTGCTTCAAACTCCTTTTCATATTGTGTTTCTTTTAGTTTCTTCACACTATCGATAGTGGTTTTAATTGTAGGAACATAAGATTCCCAACCTGATCCAAGATCAAGGAGTATTTCTAACGCATTTTGATATTCTTTAATTGCTCCATTAAAATCTTGATTTTGCTGGAGTTTATTATCAGCTTCATCTAAAAAGGTAAAAAATTGACTCTCTTTTTCCAATTGTGATTGTCTTTTTTGTACATATTCCCTATGTTGTACTTCAAAATCTTTTGCTGTCTGTATAACATGTTCTTTTTCTTTTAGAAACAACTGGTCTTGTATTTTTTCAAGATTATCTTCTCTCTTTTTTCTTATACCATCTAATTCTTCTTCATTATTTTGCTTTTCCTTTATATCATCTATAAAATTCACAACAGGTTGGATATATGAGTCCCATTCAATCGATTTAAATAATTCTATAGCTCTTTGAAATTTCTCGATGGCTTTTGCGTATTGCTTTTCCCTTTCTAGTTTTTTAGCAAAATCGATCAAATTAAATGCTTCAATTTGTATATCTTCCTCAGATTTTCTTTTATACTCAAATTCGACTACTTCAGAACTATCTGGTAACATTTGGGAATCAATTACAGAATCATGAATAGCATAAGATTCTTCAATTTGTTGTTTTGTTTCAAACCTTTCATGAATTTCTTTCTCTCTTATAAGCTTTTCAATTATAAATTGAAGATTTTGCGTCTGGTCCTTCCATCCGATTGAATTTAATAAATTAACTGCTTTTTTATAATTTTCAATTGCTGCATCAAATTTTTTATTTTTCTCATGAAATTTAGCATTATCAATAAATGCAAAAGCATCATTTTGTACTTTCTCTTGTTTTGCTTTCATTTCTTGATATTTTCTAAGGTGTTCTGCCTTTTCAATACTCTTTATTTCACCAAAAGCATCCACTACCTGAGGTTTCCCTCCTATTTGCGAAGGTAGTTGTATAGAAATATCTTCATCACTCTTAGTAGTTTTTTGAGTTTCATTTTTATCTGTAAGAGCAGCAACTTTCATTTTTAGATTTTGCAGTTGTGATTCAGACCACCCAGCTTGAGTTAATAATTTTATAGCAGAATTGTATCGCTCGATTGCATCCTGAAAACTTCCATCTGATTCTAGTTCAGAAGCTCTGTCAATTATAACAAAAGCCTGATCCTGAAATTTTTCAATTTGAGCACTTAGTTGTTCATGCTGATATAATCTCTGTTCTTTTATGAAAGTCTTTAAACCCTCTATTCTATCATACAACTCACTAATTCTATGCATCATATAACCACTTTTTTTAAGATTATCGGCAGCTAATTGATAATTTTCAATAGCTTCCTGTGCCTTTCCTTCCGCTTCAAACCTCTGAGCTTTCTCTAAGTATTTGAGGGCTTCTTGAGCTAAATATTCATTATTCTGCATTCTAAATACTTCTCTTGAAATTGTTTTTAATTGGGAATAAATTGATGGCTAAAATCATTTTACCATTCCTACAATAAATTAAACCCTTTTATCAAATAAATTTTTTATATCTTGCCAATTAATTTATGTAAATTAAATAAGTTAAAAATTTTTTATATATACAAAAATAATTATCTCTAATTTCTCATCAGAGTTTAAATATCATTTCATGAGATTTAGATATGGAAAATAATAGCAATAATATAATTTTGGACTTAGAGCCTATTTCTAGAAGACTTTATTTTCCAAAAGAAAAGACTATATATGATGTTTTAATAGACTCAGGTATTCAATTTAGAACCTTATGTGGAGGTGTAGGAACTTGTGGAAAATGTAAACTTCAGATTAATAAAGGAAAGGAAATCTTAAACTCTCCCACACAATCTGAAATAGAAATATTAAATAGAACTGAATTAGCAGAAGGTTGGAGATTGGCTTGTCAAACCAAGATCAATAAAACAAAAATAAAACAATTAAAGTTGTCTAACCCCCCACAAGTTATTATATTCCTACCTGATGAGTTATTGATTGAAGATTTTAAAATATTAACTTCAGGTATCAAAAAAGAAATTAAAATCCTTCCTAATGTTAAAAAATTTTGCATAAGCGTTGAAAAAGCATCACTTGATAATCCCATCCCTGATTTAGAACGAATTCTTTCTGGTATTAATTCTATATCGAAAAATCGAAGAAAAAGTGGAGAATATGATGTTGAGCTCGAAGTATTAAAAAATATTTCAGAAGTTTTGAGAGAACATTCTAATGAGTTAACAATTACAATATTAAATACTTCTAAGATAATACATTGTGAACCCAAAAACAAAGTAGAGGAAAATTATGGAGTAGCTTTTGATATTGGAACAACAACGGTAGTAGGATATTTAATTAACCTTACTGATGGGAAAACATATGCTGTTGCATCAATGTTAAATCCACAAATTGCTTATGGAGAAGATTTAATCACCAGGATTACTTATGTTAAAGATAATAAAGGCGGTCTTCAGAAATTAAATTCTATAGTTGTTGATGCACTAAACAAATTAATTTTGAAGTTATGCGCCGAAGCAAAAATTATTCCCTCACAAATATTTGAAATCTCAGTTGTTGGTAATTCCGTTATGCATCACCTCTTTTTGGGATTAAATCCTATAAGTATTGGATTAAGTCCTTATGTTCCTGTAGTTCAACAATCATTAAATGTAACACCTAAAAATGTAAATTTAAATATATACCCTTATGGAAATGTATATATCTTACCATTAATAGCGGGATTTGTTGGTGCAGATACTATTGGAGTAATACTTTCCTCAAAGATAGATGAAGAACTTGATTTAACCTTAGCAATAGACATTGGTACGAATGGTGAAATTATTATAGGAAATAAGGATGTTTTAGCTACCGGGTCCTGTGCCGCAGGATCTGCTTTAGAAGGAGCCCATATTAAAGATGGAATGAGAGCTGCTGGAGGTGCGATAGATACAATTGATATAGATCCTCAAACTTTAGAAGTATCATTTACTACCATAAAAAATAGAAAACCTATTGGAATCTGTGGTTCTGGATTAATAGATGCTGTAGCTGAATTATTAAAATCTAAAGTGATAACTCGTAGTGGTAACTTTAACAAGGAATTGATTGATAGCGATAGATTCTTACAGAGGGATAAAAAACTAGAATTTGTTATTGTAAAAAAAACTGAAACTGCTATTGGAAGAGAAATTACGCTTTCACAAAAAGATATTAGAGAACTTCAAATGGCAAAAGCAGCGTTTTTTTCAGGGACAAGAATACTACTTGATTATTTTAGAAAAAAGTATAAAACAAATTATAAGATTGAACAAATATTTTTAGCGGGAGCTTTTGGAAATTATATAAACAAAGAGAGCGCAAAATTTATTGGAATGATTCCAGATATCCCATCTGAGAGAATTTTTCAAATAGGTAATGCGGCAGGAATTGGTGCGATAAATTGTTTATTAAATAAAAAGCTCAGAATGAAAGCTCATAATTTATTAGAAGATATTGATTATGTGGAAATCGCTTTAGAGAAGAAATTTCAACGAGAATATGCTGAAGCAATGTATTTTCCCCACTTAAATTTAGATTTTTTTCCAAATCTAGATATGTATAAGGATATTCCAAAAAGATAATATTGAATTCTAATTATAAAATCTACTTAAATATCCATTGGTTTATAAAAATCTATTTATAAAAATGTATAGAAATCAAAATAAGTCCACTAAAATCAATTATTTAATAATTTACTGATTAAAAATTGTGTAAAAATATTTAAGAAATAAATACATTAAATCTTTAACAAGAATAATATAAATTTATAAAAAAGAATTAAATAAATTCTTAAATAACTATTACGATAATAATTTATATACCATTAAATATTTTTTTAAATAATATAAGAATTATAGTCAAGAAAAGGTACATTATGTCAAGTTTTAAATTAAAAGTATTGCTTACCGGAGCCGCGGCCGTTGGAAAAACGAGTTTGGTCCAAAGGTTTATAAAGAATCGATTTGCGGCAAACTATAAATTAACTGTCGGAGTAGACATCTTGACCAAAGACGTAGAATTCAGATCGGGAGAAATAGCTACCTTAAGTATTTGGGACATCGGAGGACAGCAGCGTTTTGAATTTATTAGATCAACATTTTATAAGGGAGCTGCTGGAGCGCTATTAGTTTTTGATTTAACAAGAGAACAAACATACACAGAAACAAGGAAATGGCTTACTGAAATACGCCAATTTGCTGGAGAAAATATCCCATTTGTATTAATTGGGAATAAGGCAGACTTACTTGAGGACGTTGGAATGGTGATTGATCGGAATGAAGCCAGTTCTTTTGCGGGAAAAGAAAAAAGCATGTACATTGAAACTTCAGCTAAAACGGGTATTAATGTTGATCAAGCGTTTACAGAATTAACTAGAAGAATTATTGATTCCCGAACGCAATAATTGTGTGTAACTTTTTTCTTAAATAAGATAGTTATAATGTATTAAATCTACTAAATTGTTTCTAAAGGATATATAACTATTCAAAATCTTCATATAAATCATTGTGAATAACATTAATAGCATCAATAAGATTTACTTTACTTATTACTAGCGAAAAATTTAATTCCTCAATACTTTGGGTTAATGCTTTTACTTTAATCTGCTTTTTTTCTAAAGCTTGGAATATTTTAACTTTTGTTAGGTTATCCAAAACTTTTAAACCCGTTATATTAATTATTGCCACCTCTTCATTTTTTATCTCAAAGAAGTCTGAAAAATATTCTGATTTATCTAACGCCATAAGTGCTTTTTCAGCATCTTCGTTCTTTACTATGAATGAAGTGCTAATTTCTGAGGCACTTTGAGCAACTAAGGAAACACTAATACTATTTTTACTCATAATTTTGAATATTTTTGCTAAGACTCCTGGAACATCAACTAAACTTCCAGAAGTTATAGAAATTATTATCGCATCCTCAACAGCAGAAATTCCTTTTATAAAGCTTTTATCTGTATATCCTGAAATGGTTGTATAATCTATCTTCTCTAAAGGTTTGTCAAAATTCCTAATTTCTAGCGGAATTCTTTTTTTTTCAATAGCTTCTAAACATTTGGGATGTAAGACTTTTGCTCCAAAATTTGCGATATGTTTTGCTTCTTCATAATCTAAATTTCGAATTAGTGATGCTTTCGGGATATAATTAGGATCAATTGATAATAATCCATCAACATCCTTCCATAGTATTACTTTAATATCCTTATCACTTCCCATTTCGTAAATAGAATGAGCTAATATTGTAGCTGTATAATCGGAACCTCCTCTTCCTAATGTTGTGGTATATCCTATTTTATTTCTTCCAATAAATCCAGTAATACATACGATGGAATTTTTTTTAGGATTTTCCAAAAGAGGGATTAATAATCTCCCTACTCTGGCGTTTGTTAAATTATAAAGAGGGTAAGCATTATTAAATTCATCATTAGTTATCAATAACTTAGTTGCTGGAATAAAAATAGATTCAAAACCTCTACTCATAAGAAATTGATTTAATATATAAGTTGATACCATTTCACCAAAACTTAGGATGTAATCCTTATAATATGGTTCTAAACCAAATTCTTTAATATCTGCAAAAACATCCTCAAGATCGCTTAATATTCTGTCTAACCAATCTTTAGTTTTGTTAAATTCTTCAGAATCTTCTTCGAATATTTTCTCAATAATATCAAAATGTTTTTTTTCAAAAATAGCCATAGTTTTATCCAATTCTTTTTCACTATCAATATCCTGAATCATTTTTAGAAGAAGATCTGTTGCTCCTCGAAGTGCTGATACAACGTACACCTTTTTTACGTTTTCATATATTTTCGTTACTTCGGAAATTTTTTTAAAGGCATTTTTATTAATCAGACAACTGCCTCCAAATTTCATAATAATTATTGTCATAACTTACACCACTGATTAAAAATTTTTTTTATAACTATTTATATCTATTCGTTATTTAAAGTAATGCAATAAAGAAATTTAAACACTAGATTTAAAAATTAGATTTTCTTAAAAATTTTTAGCGCCCAAAACTCTTAAAAATTAATCGAATTTTTTTACTAGTTCTTCTAATTCATGAATTTGGCTATTAATATTTTTCTCAATTTCTCTTAATTTATTTTTCTTATCCTCAAGTTCTTTAGTAGTAATCTCCCCTGTTAATTCTTTCATATCAAATTCTAATGACATTTTTGAAATATTTGCCCTCTTAATTTTTAAATCCATCAAGGATTTTTCAAGATCGCCCTTCTGTTGAATGTCTAATGTACTAGGTTTGACTTGTGCAGTTTTTTGTTGTATGGGTGTAATAGGTATATCTGGAACTGGCTTTTTAGGAGGTGTTACTGGTTTTTTTTCTGGTTTAATTAACATTGTTGGAACGACTGGTACAGGAGTATGTGGTTGTTCAGTTGGTTGAATCTCAGGTGGTTTCTGAGTAACCGGAGTTGGTTTTAATTTTGGTGGGGTTACTTGTTTTATTGATTTTGGTTTGATTAATTTAGTTGGAGCAACAGCTTTAGGTTCCTTTTTTACTTGTTGATTTTCAACTTGAGCATATGGAGATATTGTTAACTTTTCCTTTGCATCCTTAGGAACTGTTGTTATAGTTTTAGGTCTTTCTTTTACCATAAAATCTTCCGGATTTAGATTTAAACCCACATCTAGGGGGGGTGATTCAGGTTTTTGGAGACTTTCTGGTTCAGCTATAGGTTCTTTTGGTGGAGGAGGGGGTGGGAAAGCTTTTTTTTCTGGAGTTTCAGGAACGCTCTCTTCTTCAATTATTTTAACAAGTTTCTTTTGTACTTTAGGTTCTATGGGGTCTGCTGATTTTCCTGGAATTTTTGGTTTCTCAAGTGCTATAGGTTCCTCTGGAGGTTTTCGTAGATCAGGAGATGGCGGAGGTGGAATCTCTTCTGATTTAGCTTTTTTAGGCTCGGTAATCGCTGGAGAGGTTGGTTGTGGAGGTGACATTTGCTGAAGCATGTTTTTAATTTTTTGAGATTTTTCGAAAAATTCTCTTCCTAATGAATCATCACCTAATTCAATACATAAATCACTAATTTCCTCAAAAATTTTTGCTGCTTTTCCAAACTCAGCATTCTCTAATGCTTTTGTGGCTTCTTCTATATGAGTATCTCTTTTCAATAAAGGTTGCAATAATGGTGATACTTCTGCACTCATTTCTAAAATATCTGCAATAATTGTTATCATTTTATCTCTGTTAACAGGATCTTTTGCAATCATTGAATAAGTCTTTAAACCTAAAATTTTTTCAATTTGATCAGGCTTCATTGCAGTCTGTAGATCTTGTTTATTCCCTATTACAGCGGTATGAGCATGGGGTGCTTGTTCTTTTATTAATTCCAAGAAAAACTTACTTTTTTCTACATTTTCTAAACTAGAATCTGTAATTAAAAGGACAGCATCGCTACCTTTGATAAAATTATTCCAAAGATAACTAAATTGCTCTTGACCTGCAAAATCCCAGAGGTGAAAATGTAATTTTCCAATCTTAATTGTAGCAATATCACCAGTAATTGTTGGAATATGCTGCATAGGAATTTCTTCTGCTTTTATAAGCCTTGTTATTGTTGTTTTACCAACTCCAGAAAATCCTACCAGTGATATTTTTGGTCTTAAATTTTTATGAATTGCATCAATGGTAGGATCAAAAACTTCAAAGGTTTTATCATCATATTTGTGTTTAATAATATCTTCAAATAAATTTAAAAACTGTTTTTTACATTTTATTAATTCTTTTTTAATATTATCAAAATTATCAGTTAATCCTGTAACAAACAAAAACATTACTTCTAATTTTGTTTCGGTGATATATGAAATTCTATATTTATAATAATCATGATAGTTTACTTTATCTGTATTTTTAACAAAAGCATCTTTCATCAAGTCAACAACTAGTGCATTAAATACTTCTGTTTTTAGCGCTTTCCCAAAATGTCTATAATAGATCAAATCACTGCCCTTATAAATGTATACTTGTCTTAGAATCGTGAATCACCATAAAATTATATATAAGAACTCCAATTTTTTAACTTGAAATAAATTTAACAAGATCTTTTATAATTGAATATTTTTTTTCTTTAAATTTTTCATGTTTGATAGTATCTTCAATTTTTTTAATCTCCTTTGAAAAATCAAAAATTGAAAACTCATTTATCTCTTGTTTTTTAGAAGTTTCACCTAATTTTTTTAAAAACACACTAATACTTGGCATAAGTTTTGCTAAATTAACGTCTAAATCTAATTTTGAAATTAAGATTAACTCTTCATTGAATGTAAATAAATAGTTATAATCTTGAGCTTCTAAAGCAAAAGAATTTATTTTTTTCAAATTCAAATCTTTAGCAATATCTTGAGAATTAGCTATAAGCGATAGAATTTTTTGGGGTATCACTTTTCCCTTAGAAAATTCTTTAATTGCCGTTCCAAGTATTATACCATATCGATTTGCTATTGCACATTCTGAATTTAGTTCTGTTTTTAATTGTGAGATTATATCATCGTAGTTAATTTGTTTCATGATTCAATTATGTCCGTTTTGAATAAATAATAATCTATAATTTATTTATATTTATTTGAATTATAATCTTAAGATTTGAGATTAAATTAAATTTATTAGAAAATAAAAGTGAAAATATATAAATTTCATTTTATTGAAAAAGAGTCAGATATTACTATTATTTCAGAATCTAAAAATGCTATTATAAGAGCAAAAAGTGAATTTCATCTTCATAGAAGAATTTTGGAAAAATATATAATTAATCATAAAGAATTTCTTACTTCATTTTCACCGATTAAAGTCCAAACTGATTATGATATAATCAATCTAATGGTTAAAGCAGCACTCCTATGTGATGTTGGTCCAATGGCTACTGTAGCAGGAGCATTTGCAGATTTGATGCTTAAAATAATGAAATCTAAAAATGATGATTTTGATACCGCAAAAATCGCATTGATAGAAAATGGTGGAGAAATAGCCAACGATTCTGAAAAGACAATGAAAATTGCCCTTTTTGCTGGAAGTAATGAATTAAATCTGAATATTGGATTTTTAATTGAAAAAAAAGATTGTCCCATTGGTATTGCGACTAGTTCAGCAACAATAGGACATGCAGTTAGCCTTGGTCAAGCAGATGCAGTGACTATTTTTGCTGAAAATGCTACAATAGCAGATGGTGCTGCAACAAAAATTGGAAATATTGTAAAAGGGGAGGATATTGAGAAATCTATCAAAAATGGATTAGATTTTGTTGATGATTTAGAAGATATTAGAGGCGTTTTTATTTCTCGAAAAAACAAAATAGGAATTACTGGAGATATTCCTCAAATGGTAAAGATAGAAGGCACTAAAGAATTAATACTAAAGAATAAGATTGAATATTTCCTTCCAGGCAATTTTGAGATTTTTAAATAACCCAATAATAGGGAAATTCTATACCATTTTCACTTTTAGAAGAACAAATTTTATTCATGTAATCCATACTATAATATTCTTCCATTTCTTCTTCTGTTAATCGTTCGAAAACGTCAAATCCGGTAAATGCCATGTAATTATCGTCTAATATTAAATAAATATCTGAATTTAGATACTCCTTCATTTGTTGTAATTTATTAGTACCATTTGGGTAGAAATGATCTGTTGGTTTAAAATAACCTTTTGGTGCTTGCTTGAAATCAATTAGATCGGATATTAAAATACTTTTATTATGTTCTTCATAAGGATATTCAAAATACATAACTACATAGGGAATTCCAAATTCACAAATTATAAAATTTACATCAGAAGTATAGCGTGAATACCATTGAAGGGAATATACTTCACGTTTATGTAGACTATATTCTTTATCGTCGACATCAAATAATTGATTTGAAAATTGGGCAAAAAAAGTAAAAACAACGACACTTAAAATAAAAATTTTGATTTTAATCATAGTAATTGACTTTAATTTGATTAATTTATATAAATAAGATATAAAACCAAAAATTAAAACGGGGGAGATTAATAATAATATTCTTCCGGACCAAAATTGATGCAGAACAAACACATCCAGAGAAAAAGCAGCTAAATATATTACTATCATACCAAATAACCATAATATTAACGATTTACCTCTTGGATTTTTTTGGAATAAAATTAACCCCCATGTTCCGAAAAAGATCATAATGAAAAATTCAAGCGCAATTAATAATCTTGAAAAATATAAATCAAGAAAATTATAATTCACTACTAAAACTGAAATAAGAAATATTGCACCGAATGATAAGAAAATTGGAAATATGAGTTTATCTTCTATTTTTTTATAATATCCATATTTCTGACCCGAAATAACTAATTTAAATATCTTCTTTTCAAATTTAATTCCGCTTCGCAATTTTAAAACTATTAGAAATGCAATGACACCTCCAATAACTAGAAAATACCAAGGTAAACCTAAAATATCAACAATAATCCAATGTGCACTTATTCCACTAATATTAAATAAAGTGACAAATGCTCCAATACAGATACATAAGATTATAAAATCTATTCCTCGCTTATAACTTCGAGCAAAATAAATTAGAAAAATGAAGGTAAATGATACCAAATATATTGTTGCTATAAGAGAGTGAGTAAATAAGGCACTAATATAGATTAAAATAATAAAAATATATGTGAAAGTTAAATTTGAGAATATTTCTTTCTTCGTAGGAGGTTCTTCTTTGATAAAGTTTTCTAACCTTGCATAAAGTAAAAAGAAAATGTATAAAGATTGAATGGATGCTAAAGATGTTGGCCAAAATTGATACATTGTATTGCTAAAACCCAAAGAAGTAAATTCTACTAAAAAAACTCCTAAAATGGCTAAGTTACGGTTTTTAAAAATCCGCTTCAAAATATTAAAAATTAAAAGCCCTGAAACTAAAAATGTATAAAAAGAGAAATATTGTGCTAAAAGTAAATGATCTATTCCGGTAAAAAAATGAATTAATGCTGCAAATAAATGTAAACCTAAAGCACCAAAATATTGATCAACTGGCAAATAATTAAGATTATTTATTACTTTAGCCATAAAGATATGATACATCGCATCAGTACCATAAAAATAGCTGAATCTTACACCATTCATTATTGCCATCAATATTAAAAAGATTACTACTAATATTCCAGATAAAGGTATTCTTCTTTTAAAATAATTCAAAATAGAAAAACTCTCATAAAATGATTGTTTATCAACGTTAAATTCTTCAACTTTTAAGAAAAGGGAAGTTTTAGTCCTTTCTTCATAAATAATGATATATATTAACAATGAAAAATATATGATTAAGGTTAAAAGAAAGAAGAAATAGCCTGTAATAGGAATTTCAAAAAAATTTCCAAGATACGCAGATAAGATATAAAGAGTTAAATTCGCAACTATCGTTAAGCTAATTTTTTCTAAAAAATTGAAATTCTTATTTCTAAATATTATAAAAAATAAAGGATAAAACGGTAAAAAAATAACAATGAAAGCTGTGCTAAGTAAACATATCAGTTTAAAAAAAAATTGAAGTACATACATATCATTTATTTCAAGAAAAACTGATATACCAATTAGATTGAGAAAAACTATAATAAAAGATAATAAAGATAAACCAAGTACGGTAATTTGTTTTCTTGTATAAATGAATAATATTATTTTATTTATGGTAATCCTTAGTTTACTCATAGGATCAAATCAACTATTCTCTTTTTAAATGTGAAAAATATTATAATAAATTAATCTTTTTTCTAATCAAAATTTTCTTTTTATATTGGTTATTTGTTATATATTAATAGCATTTTTTCTTTTATACCATTCTAAATAATCTTTTAATCCACTTTCCTGATCATATTTCGGTTTGAAATTTAATAATTCTTTAGCTTTAGAGATATCAGCATAACTATTATCAATATCACCCGGGCGTGGGTCTGTGTAATTGATTTTCAGATTCTGTTTTTTTGTAATTTTTAGCATCAAATTTGCCAATTCAGTTAAATTTATAGGGCAACCGGCACCAATATTAAACAATTGTCCTGAAAAATCTTTTTCTACCACTAATAGGTTAGCTTGAATAATATCTTTAACATAAGTGAAGTCTCTTGAATTTTTGCCATCTCCAAATATAATTAAATCCTCATCTCTTATAATCCTTCCTAACCAAATCGCAATAACTCCACTATAAGGAGAATCCCTCTGCCTAGGTCCGTACACATTAAAATATCTTAAAATATTTGTTCTTAATCCGTAAATAAGTCTAAAAACCTCCATATACGCTTCACATGTTAATTTACTGACACCATATGGAGATATTGGCTTTAATTTCATGTCTTCATCAAGCGGTAAGGTTGAAATATTACCATATACAGAAGAACTGGATGCGAATATTATTTTATCAATATCATTTTTTCTTGCAATGTTTAATATATTTAAAGTACCATTTATATTGACATTATTACAAGAATCTGGCATTAATATTGATTGAGGTACACTAGTAAATGCTGCTTGATGATAAATTATATCAATCTCTTTAGAAATTTCCAATAAATAATTAAAATCTCTAATATCGGTTTTATAAAATCGAAAATTTTTATTTTTTAAAGCCCATTCTAAGTTATCTAATCTCCCATTATATAGGTTATCAATTCCAACTACATTTGCTCCCAATTTAAGTAATTCATCTGTTAGATTACTTCCTATAAATCCAGCGGCTCCGGTGACTAAAATATTCTTTCCTTCAACAAGCATAATCGAACAATTAATATTATAGCATATAATTCAAAAACGCAAAAAAAATTTTAGCAATGTTTTTTTAAATTTTTCATTATTATTTAACTTACGATTTTTCTCTTGTTTAAAATCAAATAAAGAAAAGAAAACAATCCTTATTATTCTTAAAATTAAAATTTATTTTATAAATCTAACTATAAATCATAAAACTGATTTTCTATGATAACTGAAAGCAGAATTTTAATCACAGGAGCGGCAGGCTTTATTGGATCACATTTAACTGAAGTTTTATTAAAAAATAATAATTATTTGATACTTCTAGATAATTTTAACGAATACTATAAAGGAAAAGAAGAAAGATTAAGAGACATAATTAAAAACTATAAAAGTGAAGAAAATTATAAGTTAATAAAAGGAAATCTTTTAGATACTTCAATTTATAAACAAATCGATAAAGATATTGATTATATTTTTCATTTAGCTGCTCAAGCAGGCGTAAGATATTCTATCAATAATCCAATTGAAGTTATAAACAATAATGTAATTAGTACCATTAAAATATATGAATTTGCTTTAAATACGGAAAAACTTAAAAAATTGATATATGCTTCATCATCATCCGTATATGGAAATCCAAGTTATACGCCTTGTGATGAGGGTCATCAAAAAAATCCAATATCTCCGTATGCTTTATCAAAATTGACGGGAGAGATATATGCAGATTATTATTATCGTGAATTTGGAATACCTATTACGTCTTTAAGGTTTTATACGGTGTATGGTCCAAGAGGAAGACCTGATATGGCGATATATACGTTCTATAATTTAATGTTCCAAAATAAAGAAATAAGCATTTATGGAAATGGTGAACAACTTAGAGATTTTACCTATGTATCTGATATTATAGATGGACTAATTTTAGCAGGAGAAAAAGATGAATCTAAAGGTGAAGTCTTCAATCTAGGATATTCTAATCCGATAAGCGTGAATCAGTTAGTTGATAAAATGTATAAAATAACAAATAAAACTAAGAAGATTAAATATTTACAAAAACAAAAAGGGGATGTTAATATAACTCATTCAAATATAAATAAAGCTAAGAGGATATTGAATTTTAGACCAAAAATAGATATAGATGAAGGTTTAACTTTACAATATCATTGGCAACTGGCTTTTTTTAATGGATCAAAGAAATATAGCTTATAAGTCTAAATATTCAGTTTTATAGAAGATAGTTAGGAAAAAATTCTGAAATTTTTAATAATCAATTCTATAGATAATAAAAATAATTATATTCATATGTGTCATATTAAAACATAGATATTTATTTCTTAAAAAACAATAAAATAACCCAAATTTAAAAAAAAGAGCTTATTTCTTGATTATTAGAAGTATAAAGGGAAACAAATATATACAAAAACCCTCTCAAAAGCCTACAATTGCAAACCTATTTCAAGAAT
>Ga0209635_10000558_pt1 | contig 25884 bp, 26 predicted proteins | sample DeeMarSWOR230_32_FD_187463 | JGI IMG/M metagenome (GOLD analysis project Ga0209635, IMG submission 187463) | Marine sediment microbial communities from White Oak River estuary, North Carolina - WOR-2-30_32 (SPAdes) (version 2) | ecosystem: Environmental > Aquatic > Marine > Intertidal zone >...
CTCCCTCTGATGTAACTGCCACTGCCCAGGCCAAGGTGGACAAGAAACGCGCCAAAGCCGAGGCCAAAAGAGTCAAGAAGGAGGGGAAGGGGTAGGTGATTGATATGAGAACAGAGGAGAGTTTAAGAGAGGGCGTCAGCCCTCTCTTTTCTTTTCTTCCCCCTCTCCTTTGAAGGAGGAGGGGATCGAGGGGGATGGGGGATAAAAGGGGGTGGGGCCTCCACCAGTGAAAGGCTTCGGCTGATACATTCGGTCATCAGAAATCAAGGGAGACACCCCCTTGAAATCCCCCCTGCCTTCGCCGGAGCGGCTTGCCTTCGCTGAAGCTTTAGCGCAAGCAGGCTACGCGCAGGCAGGCGCCAGAGGGGTTACACCCCTCTGGATACCCCAAAACGGTGAAAGGGCAGTCTTCAGGCAGGGTCGTTTGCACCTTAGATGGTGCCGTGCTATTTTGGCAAGCTTGGGCAGTGAATATCGGCAGAGAGTTTAAGAGAGGGTGTCAGCCCTCTCTTTTTACATATTCCCCTTTCCTCAGATGTGGAATCTAAGCAAATAATCATCTCAATTATATTGATTAGACCATTAGATTATTGTTGCTAATGTGACAAAAATCGCTTACGAATGGTGTCCGAGCCAATAAAGTATTAGTAAGGCATGATTAAGACAGGAGGTATTTGTAATCGTAACAGGGAAAAATTAGGTGAGAAATATCATCACAGTGTCTCTGGTAACCAGGTAACAGTTTTACTCAAGTAAATAGAGTGGAATTAGTATGCTGTGGTGAATACGTATAGAAAATCACCAAGGCAAATTAAAGGAGGAATACATTCATGGTAGACAAAGAACATAAGAGTATTGACCAGGCAGCTATTGAAATGATCGAAAAAGCTGAGAAGGAGGACGTACGAACGGTCTTTGACAGGGCTGAGCAGATGAAGCCCTGCCCGATTGGTGGCGAGGGCAGTTGTTGCAGTAACTGCGCTATGGGCCCTTGCCGCGTGCCCCTTCCCAAGAACAAGGAGGAAACGCCTGAGGAGCATGCCAAGAGAACCGGCGTCTGTGGAGCTACCGCAGAGACTATCGCCGCACGCAACTTTGTCAGGAAGATTGCGGCTGGGGCGGCAGCCCACAGTGACCACGGTCGCAAAGTTGTCGAAGCGTTCAAATTGATGGCCGAAGGGAAAGCCAAAGACTTCGAGGTAAAAGATGAACAGAAGCTGCTAAAGCTAGCCCTTGACCTCGGAGTCACGATAGGTGACCGCAGCAATCAGGAAATCGCTCTGGACATTGCCAAGATGTGTGAGACAGAGTTTGGTAAGCAGGAAGGCGACCTTCTCTTTGCTCGCCTGGCCCCTCTGAAAAGGCAGGAAATTTGGCGACAGCAGGATGTCTACCCTCGCGGTATTGACCGCGAAGTTGTTGAACTGATGCATCGTACTCACATGGGCGTAGACCAGGACTACAAAAACCTGATGAAGCAGGGCACACGCTGTGCGCTGGCAGACGGCTGGGGTGGTAGTATGATTGCCACCGAACTACAGGACTGCATGTTCGGTACGCCTTCTCCAGTTCTCAGTGAGATTAATCTGGGTGTATTGAAAGAGGATATGGTAAACCTGATTATCCACGGCCACGAGCCAGCATTGGCTGAAATGCTGGCGGTGGTGAGTCAGGACCCTGAAATCATCAAATACGCTGAGTCCAAGGGAGCCAAGGGTATCAACCTGGCTGGTATGTGCTGTACCGCCAACGAAATACTGATGCGCCATGGTGTTCCCATCGCTGGTAATTTTTTGCAGCAGGAGCTAGCTATTATCACCGGTGCTTTGGACGCTATGGTAGTTGACGTCCAGTGCATCATGCAGGGATTGGCCGACGTCGCCAAGTGCTTCCACACCAAACTTATCACAACCGACGAGCGTGCCCACATCACCGGGTCTACTTTTATGCGCTTCGATGAGCAGAATGCCAGAGAATCGGCCGAGGCCATCGTCAGAGCGGCCATTGAGAATTTCCCCAATCGCGATAAAAATGTCCGCATTCCCCGGGTGAAGACTCCGGTGGTAGCCGGCTTTTCCCATGAGACAATTAACTATTTACTTGGTGGGCTTTTCCGTGCCTCTTATCGACCTCTGAATGACAATATTATTAACGGTCGTATCCGGGGAGTAGCGGGAGTAGTCGGCTGTAATAATGCCCGCACCACTCATGACGGTGACCATATCGCCATGATTAAAGAACTCATCAAGAACGACGTTCTGGTGCTTACGACTGGTTGTGGAGCCATGGCAGCGGCTAAGGCTGGCCTCATGGTACCGGAGGCAGCCAAAGAGTTCTGCGGTCCTGGCCTGGCTGAGGTCTGCGAAACAGTGGGTATTCCGCCGGTACTGCACATGGGCTCCTGTGTCGACAATGCCCGTATCCTGATTGCGGCGTCGGCCATGGTCAAGGACGGCGGTCTGGGAGATGATATCAGTGACCTGCCCGCCGCTGGCGCTGCTCCTGAATGGATGAGCGAAAAGGCTATCTCCATCGGCCAGTACTTCGTCGGTTCAGGTGTATACACTGTCTTCGGCACTACCTGGCCGACGACCGGCAGCAAAGAGCTGACCGACTATTTATTCAATGGCTTCGAAGAGCAGTATGGTGGCAAGTGGGACTTTGAGCCTGACCCCATCAAGGCGGCTCACAAAATGATTGAGCACATCGACAAGAAACGTAAGGCCCTCGGCATAGATAAGGCCAGAGAGAGGGTGCTGTATGATATGGAGATGAGACGCCAACTTGATGCCGTCTAAGACTATTATTAGGAATTCAGGGTAGAAAAAATTGAATAAGAAGTATGTTGCCTTAATGTTACGGTAGTAGTTGACATAATCAGCCCAATCATTTACACTCTTACTCCTAACACTGGTCGAGGAAAAAGGCGAGACTGGCCTGCCCAAAGCGGTGAGAGGGCAGTCTTCAGGCAGGGGGTCGTTAGCACCTTGAGGGTACCGTGATATGAGGGTTGGGCTTTAGTGAGAATTTATTAGTGGTGAGTCTAAGAGAGGGCGCTAGTCCTCTCTTTTCTTTTTCTTCCCCCTCTTATTTGAGGGAGAGAGGGACCAAGGGGGTGAGGTTACCACATAAATAGAGTATAATCTAATCCGAATTAACTATTCGGAAAGATAGAACGACTTATGGGTAAAAACGTAGACCTTCGCACAGTGGCTCTGGAGACAAACTCGCCACTCTGGCAGATAAGCGAGTTAGAAGACGAACCAGTCCTTCAGGTTGTCGGTAACATGCCAACAACTCAGAAGACTGGTACGGCGGCGTATCTGGACGAGGACCATGTCGGTAAAGTCGCCTTGATTGGCGAGGTCAAGCAGAATTACAAAATGCAGGCAGAGATGCGCTTTCTTAAGTATCATCGGTCTCCCCAAAGCGGGGGGTGGTTCGGGTTTGTCATACGAGCCCAGGATGTATTGAACTACGAAATTATCTGGTTTATGCCCAATGCGGAGACTGGAAATACCGTTGCTTGTGTCCCGGTGGCTCATGGTGTTGTGCCGTGGTGGACAGAAGCCTACGCAAGTCAGAAAAAGGGCGACCCGCACATTCCCACCGATTCTTGGTTTCAGGCACGTGTAGATGTGATGGGTGACGAGTTTACTGTATATGTAGAAGACCAGCCTGTTTTCACGAAGAAAATCACCTATTACCTTAAAGGCGGGCGTCCTGGCTTCTTCGTCGGTACCGCTACAGATGCGGCGTTCAGGCGAATTGTCATCGAAGACCTTTAAAATAGAGTGATCAGAGGTATGTCATGGACGAACAGGTTCTTTTTCCTGATAGAGAAGCATTCAGGAAATGGCTTATGGAGAACCATAGTGTCAGTAAAGGAGTATGGCTGGTTTTCGGAAAAGCCGGAAAACTGAAGACGCTTAGGGCAGATGAGGCCCTGGAAGAGGCCCTGTGTTTCGGCTGGATTGATGGACAGTTCAATAGCATCGATGACACGAAGTATCTAAAGAAATTTACTCCGCGAAGAAAGGGCAGTAAATGGTCGGAGAAAAACAGGAATACAGCCGACAGGCTTATTGAGAACGGCAGAATGACTGAATATGGAATGACGGCTATTGAGCAGGCAAAGCGAGACGGGACGTGGGATACGCCGAAGCAGGAGCCAATCTCAGACAGTCAAATTGAGATTTTAATCGGTGCTCTGCAGGGTGCTGAGCCGGCATTGTCCAATTTCATGAAAATGCCCCTCTCCGTCAGAAGGACCTATACTGCCCTGTATCTGGATGCCAGGAAGGAAGAAACCAGAATAAAACGTCTTGAGAGAATCATCGAGCGATTAAATGAAAACAAGAAACCTATGTAAGGATGTATTAACAGAGAGTCTGAGAGAGGGCGCCAGCCCTCTCTTTTTTGATATTCCCCCTTCCCCACTGGGGAAGGGGGGCACAGGGGGGTGGGGCCTTAAGATGGGACATGATAATATCCGGTCTCGCTTCTGAGTCCTTTATTCAAAGAGGTCATAAAATCACTCGTATATTGCCCCTGATATGCGGTGGTTTGAAACATTCATGACCCCCGGATTCAAATGTTTAGACACGTCAGATAAGCCGATTTTGTTTACTTAGCCACCAATATTAGGTCGGAGGATGCCCCTTCCATCTTGGATAAGTAGGATAATATCAGGTAACTATCCTGACTAAAGTCCCATTACTTTACTACCATGTACACTACAAAATGAAGAGAGCTTAATAGCAGAAGTACTATTTAGTAATAAAAATACTGTAATAGTTGAATAGATAAGAAAGGTGCTGCATAGATATGGATTGGGACGGGCAAGTCATAATGACAAGTAGTGACGTCGCTGACTTCCTAAAGATACAGGTCAATTCCGTCAGGCGATGGAGTCGTACCGGAAAACTCAAAGGATACCGCCTGGGTGACCGCGGTGACTGGAGATACCTGAGGGGGGATGTACTTGCCTTTTTAAAGAGAAACAAGGTGTTGCCAAAAGAAGTAGTTGATGTTGGGACAAAATAAAGTTAGTAAATGCTTTACCAGCTATACCAGAGAGAGTAAAGACAAAAGATACACAAGCCGCACATTCGGCTAAAGGAAGACTCAATGTTAAAGAAAATTCACCGGAATGAAAGAGGCATAACCGGACTTGAGACTGCAATTATCCTTATTGCATTTGTAGTAGTAGCCTCAGTATTTGCCTACACTGTACTGTCAGCCGGGATATTCTCCTCTCAAAAAGCGAAGGAGGCTATCTACTCAGGCCTGGAAGAGGTCAGGGCGTCAGTGTCTTTGAAGGGCAGCGTTGTGGCTGAAGACACTGATGCCGATGACGATATTGACCAGTTAGTATTCGTTGTTGCCTTAGCACTGGAAGGTGAGGCAATCGACTTTACGGCACCGACCGACGCTGATACCGACGGCATAGCTGACGACGATAGTCCTAATGTCGTCGTTATCTCGTATTCTGACCAGACACAACGCATTGATGATATTAATTGGAGTTTCGCACCTCTCGGCAAGGATGACGGCGACTCCCTGCTGGAGCCGGGAGAGCAGTATGAAATTACCGTTGACCTGAGTGCCATGGATGGTGATATCGTCACTTATACCACATTCATGATCGAGGTTAAGCCACCAAACGGTAGCGTGCTCATGATAGAGAAGACGACCGGAGGGGTCATCGATGACGTCATGATTCTTGGCTAAGAATCGGTGACACTGCACCTGAGGCTAACCAAAGGAGATATAAATGCTGAAGATAATGAGGATAATGCACCGGAATGAGAGAGGTATTACCGGACTCGAGACTGCTATTATCTTGATTGCATTCGTAGTAGTTGCTTCGGTTTTTGCTTATACCGTGCTGTCCGCCGGTATATTTTCCTCTCAAAAAGCGAAGGAGGCTATCTACTCCGGCCTGGACGAATCAACCTCTTCCATGGAGCCGAGGGGAGGTGTGACGGCTTATTCGGGTACGGTCGGAGCTACCGAGACCGTAGTCAAGGTATCTTTCACCGTAACGACAGCCCTGCCCGGTTACGCTGCAGACCTTACTCCTCCGTATACTGCTAGTGATACAGATTTAACAGGCAGCGGCATGCAGAATGTCTGCCTCGTCTCATATATCGATGATAGCCAACTAATCATGGATACTGCCTGGACAGTGGATTTCATCGGCAAGAATAACGGTGACTATCTGCTCGATGCTGATGAGCAGGCGGTAATAACAGTCTGGCTGGCAGACTATGCGGCTTCATCATATGCCACAGGTATTGATGAAACCGATCCATTTATTGATGCTGAAGAGGATATGCTCAGTGTATACGATACGTTCACCATGGAGGTTCGTGGTGAGAAAGGCGCTATCCTGTGCATGGAGCGCACCGTACCCGGTCGGTTCGATGTAGTGATGAATCTTAATTAGATTTAGATGGAGGAACGGTCCCATCAATATTTTCAACCTCCTTCTTTTTCCACACTAGCCGCTTCTCGTACCACTATCTTTACGCTCGGCGATAGGCGTACAACCCTGTTATTCAACGTTCAAGGAATATTCGAAAGGTGAGTACCGGACTACTGCATACGCCCTAGCAGGGGTGACTGTTTCATTACAGCCTCAGCAGAAGGAGAGTTCATATGGAGAAGCTGTCGACAGATATCGGTCTAGTCTCTACCGGAAATGATGAGCTTGACAAGAAAATGGGGGGAGGGATACCACCTAGCTCTCTCAGCTTAATCGAGGGACAGCCAGATTCAGGAAAGTCCGTACTATCACAGCAGATGATATGGGGTTCTCTCAGAAATGGATACAAGGTAGCCGTCTTCACCACGGAGAACTCTATGAGGAGCCTCATCACACAGATGGAGAGCCTGAATCTTAGTATCCTGGATTATTACCTGCTTTCCAAACTACATATCTATCCTATAGATGCCAAGAGGTCAGCGGGCAGCATGAATACTGGATTGGTTCCCATGATCCAAAATTGTGCCTCGGAAGGCTTCAACCTGGTGATTGTTGACTCTATTACTTACTATGCCACTCATGTCGGTATTACTGACCTGATTACCTTTTTCGAGGACATGAAAGCTCTGACGAGTAAAGGACTGAGTATCGTTTGCAACACTCACTCCTATGCCTTTGATGAGAGTACACTTATCAGGATAGGAGCCATGTGTGACGCTCATCTTAGGCTACGCATAGAGACCATGGGGACCAAGTTGACCAAAATACTGGAGGTAGCCAAGATACGTGGCGCTACTCAGAAGACAGGCAACGTAATCACGTTTGACGTCGAACCAAATTGGGGCATCAAGGTTATACCATATGCCAAGGCGAGGGCCTAGAAGCAGCCACACTTCCCTAATGCTTAGACAAAGTATTTACCCTCAGATAGTGTATGAACTGTTGGGCCATGCCATTATCCAAATCACTCTTTACGCATATAGTCACGTTACCCCGAGGGCCGCTCCAACTGTCCTCACTAATACGTATAATTGCACTTAAACGCTGGGATTTGCCTGAGGTAAGGTTTGCTTTTCCGGTTATAGAATTGGCCGAATCGCATATGGCCGGCGCGGTAGCCTGCTAGACACGTGAAAGGAAGGACATCATAGTAGGTCAATCCCGAGGGGCGTTAATGGTAAGGCTATCTCCGGTGTAAATATGTTTGGCGGCGACCTCTTCATCCAGCTCGACGCCGAGACCTGGCTTCGTCGAAGGTATAATGAAGCCATTCTCCCACTTGATAGGTTCTTTCAGAATGTCAGAGTAGAAACCACCCCAGGTCTCGATACTCTCTTGTATCAAGAAGTTGGGGCTACATGTGTCAAGCTGTATATTGGCGGCGGCTTCTATCGGGCCACAATACAAGTGTGGCGCAATACGTGCATAATACGCTTCAGCCATCCCGGCAATCTTCTTGGCCTCTAATATTCCACCAACGCGTCCAAGTGCCATCTGCATAATCGCGGCAGCCTGTTTCTCGAGCAATTATCGAAACTCGTACTTTGTTGCCAGTCGTTCTCCCGAAGCGATTGGTATACTCGTGGCTCGGGCGACTCGAGCCATCTCGTCTCTATTCTCTGGTGGTACCGGTTCCTCAAGCCAGAGTGGATCGAACTTCTCTAGTCTTTTGGCTAACCTTATGGCACTGGAAGTAGTCATCTGTCCATGTGTCCCCACCAGTATGTCACAGCTAGTACCTACGGCTTCCCGAATACTCTTAACAACCATCTCCGCAGTATGAAGTGCCTCGAGTGAGACTTGAACAGGGGTAGAGGGCATCGTAGGCTCAACAGGGTCAATCTTTATAGCGGTAAAACCCTGCTTGACATACTCGATTGCCCTCGATGCAGCACGTTCCGGGTCAGTGAACAGGTTGCGTTCCGAAGAGTCATCGGGGACAGGGTAGAGGTATGTATAGGATCGGAGCTTTTCGTGAACCTGTCCACCCAGCAGGTTGTAGATTGGCTGGTCGAGTTCTTTACCAATGATGTCCCAACAGGCTATTTCAAAGGCACTGATTACACCCATCATTGTCAGGTCTGGATGCTGGCTATAACCTCTGGAATAGAGTGTTCGCCACATCTTTTCGATCTTGAATGGATCGGAGTTAATGATAAACCGTTCCCCCATCTTCAATTAGACCTACCGTGGCGTACGGGTGAAAGGGTACCCCATAAGCTTCACCGAAGCCTTCTACGCCATCATCTGTAACGAGTTTAAGGAATACCCAGTTATTCCCCCCTTTATCCGGGACTGGATTACCTACCACGTATGTCTTGATGTCCGCTATCTTCAAGTTGATTATCCCTCGTAATTACAGTAGTCGTTCATCCACATATCTAAACGAGGAAACTGCCGCCATCTATCAGGATAGTCTCGCCGGTCAGGTAGCTGGAGGCGTCAGAGGCCAGGTATATCATGGCACCGGCTATCTCGTCCGGCTGCCCGATATGTCCTACAGGTATCCTCTTGGCAACCTCTGCCTTCTCCTTTTTCATCTGCTCTTCTGAAACGTTGAACCAGTGGGAGTCATAGATGCGGGTCTCCACCGCGCCCGGCGCGATGCAGTTTACGCGGATGTTGTACTGTGCCAGTTCTACGGCCATGACCTTGGTTACCATGACAACCGCTGCTTTGCTGATGGAGTACGCCCCGACATGGTACTCCGGCTTATAGGCATCTATTGAGGCGACGTTGATAATTTTGCCTCCGCCGTGGTCTTTCATTACCCTGCCTGCGGCCTGGCTGAGGAAAAACAGCCCCTTCAGGTTGAGGTTCATCACCACGTCCCAGGCCCTTTCCTCTAAATCGAGCGACGAAGCCAGCACCGGGCTGGTGCCGGCGTTATTGACCAGGATATCAATCGTGCCGAACTCGCCCACGGCTGTCTTGACCAGTTCCTGTATCTGGTCCATTCGCCCAACGTGGCAGGCAACCGGCAGAGATTTGACTCCTAGCCCCCTTATCTCTTCAGCAACTGACTCCAGGTCGGGCAGCTTCCGGCTGGCCACCACCACATTGGCTCCGGCATTGGCAAACCCCAGCGCCGTGGCTTTACCTATACCCCGGCTGGCACCGGTGACCAGGGCTACTTTGCCCTCCAGCGAGAATCGTGATAAGTCCATTTTATACCTTCCTTTCTATTATTGCGGACTGCCTGGTAGAGGCGGCGGATTGTATTCGTCGTAGACAAGTCTTCGTACCGGGTAGTTGATAGTAATATCCTCCTGCCCGAAGCGGGCATGGAGTCGTCTGATGAGTTCACTCTTGAGGCGGAATGAGGCAAGTCGGTCTACTGCCTGGACCCAGAGCCAGAAGTTTATATTGGAATCCCCGAACTCCTCGTAGCCGAACTGCGGCTCGAAGTCTTTCACCGCTTCATCTAGGTCTTCTATAACCTCTCTGGCGACATCCAGGGTCACCTCCTGTACTTTTGTGAGGTCGCTACTGTAGCTGACGCCACAATTTACGATAACGCGTATATCCATGGTGGGACCGTAGAAGTTGGTGATGATGCTCGCTGCCAGGTTAGAGTTGGGAATGATGACCATGTTGTTGAAGGGGGTACGGACTCGGGTGCTGCGCCAGCCTATATCGGTAACAAAGCCCCTGGTGCCGTCATTCAGTTCGATATAGTCCCCGACACGTACGACGCGGTCGGATACTATCTGCGTGCCCGCGAAAAAATTACCCAGTGTTGGCTGGAGTGCGAGGGCTACGGCCAAACCACCAACACCAAGGCCGGCTATAATCGGCGTGATGTCGACATCGTAATATGCTAGCAAGACTAAAATGCCGATTAAGTAGAATGTTATGAGTAAAATCCTTCGGACAAAGCGGATAAGGCCTTCGTCAATCTGTGCCTTACGTCGGACGCCCCGCGAGCGCATGTACCACTCGACGATAGCGGCTATCGCCATTCCCAGACCATAGGCGATGATAGCGATCGCCACGCCAATGCTGACTTGTTGCAACACGGGGTGCCAAGAAATAAGATAGGAGGGAGTGGCTAGTGCCCAGATAATCCCCTGGGTGACTATCAGCAAGAAAATGGGTTTGTGGAGACTGGCTAGTAGCTGGCGTAGCAGCCTGGTTCTTCTTCTCCGGCCCTCCAGCTTTCGCTCAACATATCGCATTGAAAGGTATATCACCAAGGCGGCCAGCAAGTATACGACAAACACTCCCACTGACCATAAGGATTCCCAGAGCGGAGACCCTATTGCGAATTCGGGTAGCACTGTCCACCTCCGATGACTTAAGTAATCGCCCAGCCCGGTAGTGAGGGTTCGGATATCTGTGAAGCATATCCTTGAGCAATTAGTTTACGTGCCCAGGCTAATACAGGTCAATCATAGTATATTACGACCAACCGTGTGTTGTCATTAGTTGGAATGCTAGACTAGGTGGCAGGCGACTTGGTGTCCACTCTCACCGATTTCCCTCAGGTCCGGAATTACCTGACCGCATTTTCCAGCAGCGACGTTGCATCTCGGGTGGAAGCGGCATCCGGAGGGCGGGTTGATTGGGCTCGGCGGTTCGCCGGGGAGCAGAAGTATCATACGGTCACGCTCAGCCGGGTCAGGGACAGGCACCGCCGATATTAGCGCTTTCGTGTAGGGGTGAAGCGGGTTATCGAACAGCTCATCGGTCTCGGCTATCTCGACGAGCTTGCCCAGATACATCACGGCGACACGGTGACTGATTCTCCGTACCAGAGCGAGGTCGTGGGCGATGAAAAGGTAAGAGAGATGTCTCCAGTTATGGAACCAGACTAGCAGCTCGATAATCTGTGCCTGTGTGGAGACGTCAAGATGTGCTAGCGGATTGTCACATACGATGAAACTCGGTCTCAGAGTCAGTGCTCGTGCCAGCTCAATGCGTTGTCGCTGGCCGCCGCTGAACTCGCTGGGATAGCGTTCGACCATATCTGCTTCGAGCCCTACCATGACGAGCATTTCGCGGACCCGGTCCTCAAGCTCCTCTCCGCTGGCCAGGTTGTGAATCTGGAGTGGCTCGGCGATTATCCTGCCGACCTTCATCCCAGGGTCTAGCGACGAGTACGGGTTTTCGAATATCATCTGCATATTCTGCCGCATTTTTCGCAGCTCTCCGGCACTGAGATTACCGAGGTCGGTACCATCGAAGTAAACATTGCCGCTGGTGGGCTTCAACAGCCAGAGTATGGAACGCCCGAGGGTGGTCTTGCCACAGCCGCTCTCGCCAATAAGCCCCAGGGTCTCGCCCCTGTTTATGTAGAAGCTGACGCCATCTACTGCTTTGAGGTCAGCCACCTTCTTCTGAAAAACACCGGTCTTTATCGGGAAATAAGTGTGCAGGTTATCGACTTTTACCAGCGGTTCGTCTTTCTTTGCCATTGGCGGGATTCCCTTATTGAAATCAACCCCGTTGTGGCCCGCGGGAGATAAAGGTGCGAATACGGCGTTCGAGTACACTGCGTGGCAGGAGGACCCGGTGCTGGCAGCCCTGGCACCTGATGCCGATATCGGCCCCGAGCCTGACTACCTGCCACTGGTCGCTGCCACAGGGATGCTTTTTCTTGAGGCGGACCACGTCCCCCAGTCTTATCTCGGTGACCATTGGCTATCCTGTTGTATGCTTGGAGCGGTGCTGGTTAATCTCGTCACGTAATGCCTCGGCGGCCTGTCGTGCGGCTTTGTCAAAGTCCTTCCCGGTTGAAGCATAGAGAATCTGACGTGACGAATTTATTATCATGCCCTGCCCATTGGCATCAATCCCGTAGCGGACTGCCAGGGCAAGGTCGCCACCCTGCGCGCCGACGCCCGGTACCAGAAGGGGCAGGTCTGGGTGTTGCCGCCGGATGGTATCCAGCTCCTCGGGGTAGGTCGCTCCGATGACCAGCCCGATGTTACCGTGGGTGTTCCAGGTGCTGGCCTTGAGGGCGACAATCTCGTACAGAGGGCGGTAGCCATCTCCGTACTGGCAGAGCAGGTCCTGGAAGTCGGTCGCGCCGGCGTTGGATGTCCGGCAGAGGATAATTATTCCCTTGTCCTGATATGAGAGGAAAGGCTCCACGGAATCGAAGCCCAGGTACGGATTTACCGTGGATGCGTCAAAACCATAGATATCGAACAGCGCTTTAGCATAGGCAGCGGCCGTATTACCAATATCCCCCCGCTTGGCATCAGCAATCACCGGAATCTCGGCGGGGATGTGCCGCAATGTCTCTCTCAGGGCGTCCCATCCCTCGTCTCCCAGGGCCTCGTAGAAGGCCAGGTTGGGCTTGTAGGCGCAGACTAGGTCGGAGGTAGCCTCGATTATGGCCTTGTTGAAATCGGATACGCTGATACCCTCCGGCATCCGCCTGGGGTCGGTATCGAGGCCGACACACACCAGGCTGTTGTTAAGCTGTATCGCATTTTCCAGCTTCTCAGTGAACTTCATGCCATCCTCCTCATCGGGTCTGTGCTGGCGTACCTGATGATAGCAGCCCTACCAGTTAGCGTCAAGGAATGAAGTGAGGTGATTGGGGGAGACTGGGTGGGTTATCGGAAAATCGGAGGTTTTTATACAAGCAGAAGTACCTTAACAACTGAATAAAGAGAAACCAAGGAATAAGTCTGAGCTACTCGCTGAGTTCCTCAATATGCTGCTCAGCCCATTCTATAATCTGTGCATCGTTGGTGAGTGTAATGACCTTCTCGAAGTCAGCTAAGGCTTCAGTTTCTCTACCCAATTCGGCATATGTAGCACCCCGATTGTAGTAGGCATAAACACACTCTGGGTCTAGTCGGATGGCTTCATCATAGTCATCAATGGCTCGCTCATACTCGCCCAGTCTGTAGTAGGTGTTACCCCGGTCATTGTAGGCTCCGGCAAACGCCGGGGCAAGATGGATGGCTTCATTAAAATCCTCGATGGCCTGCTCAAACTGTCCCAGATACCAGTAGGTTGCACCTCGGCTACTGAAGGCTACAGCAAGTTCCGGGTCGAGCTCGATAGCTCTATTACAGTCAACAAGTGCTTGCTCATACTGTGCCTGCAGATTATAAATTCCAGCTCCATGCATATAGATGTGAGCAAGGTCGGGGTCGAGTTCGATGGCTCTATTGCAGTCGGCAAATGCCTGCTCATACTGCCCCTTGTCACCGTAGCCCCGTCCTCTAACCGAGTACGCCAAAGCCAATTCGGGGTCGAGTTCGATGGCTCTATTGCAGTCGGCGATGGACGGGTCGAACTGCTTCTCCATACCATAACAGCGGGCTCTGTTGGCATAGGCATAAGCGCAGTTAGGGTCGAGTTCAATAGCTCTGTTACACTCCTCCATAGCCTCATCGAAACGTCCCTGGTTGCATAGCTCATAAGCTCGGTCAGCGTACCACTCGGCAGTATGACTACAGGCTACGAGGACACTGGTGGCTAGAAGAATGACTACAAATAGCAGTGAACCGACTCGATACATTACTCACCTCTTCTATTGTCTGCAGGTGGAGTGTATGTCGTGTACCAACGATACCATTGTGAATGTGGGGAATCAATGTAGAAAGTAGAAAAAGGAACCACATTTGCCTTCATAACTTTTTGATAATAATCGGTAACTACTTAGCAGCGGTTCTTGATTGTATTTCGCTTTCTAGGTCGTCGAACAAACTACATATGGTCCTCTGACCGGTCGTTCCCCATCCCGTTTCCCTTTTCCCCATGGTACGGGGGTCCACATAGAAGTAGTTTTTACAGTCCCTGCAGTAGTCCGACTCACCGTACTCGCAGACACGCCATCTTGCCACTGCCTCAATCAAATCCATAAAACTACCCTCGTTTTATTATTTCTGTTTACGACGGAGTCCGCCTCCTCAGTTGACTTAGGTGGGGTGTGCAAAGGATACCACCGCGAACGTGGAAAGTCAATGTGGATAAAAGGAACGATTCTAGTTATGTAGAAACATCTCAATAAGAAAAGAAGGCTAGCAGACCATTGAAGACCTGCTAGTCTTGTATTTAGCAATTAGATGTCTGTTATTAGGGTGTGTGTTATGGCGGTGCTGAAGAAGTAGTTTTTCTTGAAAACCACCAAGACAATAGGAATAACACCCCAGCAACTAGTGAAGGTAAACCAAAGAATAAGTCGGAAATATTGAGGTTAGTCTTCGTAGCCACATAGATGACAACGAAAATGGGACTAATAAAAGAAAGAGTCAGTAATACGCCAGCAAGCCATATTGTCAAAAACGAGATGGATAACCCGACAAATGCTATAACTAGAGCGATGCCAGAAGAAATTTGAGCAACGTTACTAGCCCAATGTTCAGTAAACATGTTGCTAGCCATGAGGAAAAGAAGATAGAACACTACTCCAACTAATCCCATTACTCGTGCTGCCCATGTCAGTATTGTCGTAAGCCGCTTGTTCTTGTTTGCTGATTCAGTCTGGAGTGTTTGTCCACATCCTTGGCAGAGCTGTTGACCTTCTGGATTACTTGTCTGGCACTGCGGGCATATTACACTTTGCTCTATCGTGTATTACCTCCTTGTACATTGGGGAGTTGATTTTAGTCCTTTGAGGGGTTGTTGTCAATAGGAGTGAACGTATAAAGTCAATGTGGTAAAGAGGAAAGGTCTTTACATACAATCGAACGGATAAAGCTACATGGTGGTAATACTTACTAGTAAGTGAAAAGCCGAATTACTGGTAACCTGACATCCTGCAAATCTCATGGTGATAGAAAAGCTGAGAGGTTCGTAGTCGCTTTCCGTTGAGCCAGGGTATTACCGCAGGTATAGGAAGATTTGTCCAAAATTGATATACTTGCATTGGCCGTAGAGACCCGGCTAGAAGGAGGGTCAGAATGAAAAGGGAACTGGTTTTGGCAGCAGTAATCGTGACTACTATTCTGGCAATTACTCTAGTCCCGGCCTGTAAAGAAGCAGCCCCTATAGCATCAAACTTGAGCGCATCCGAGATTATTGCCGACTCAGCGGAAACGATGAGAGAGATTGATTCATTCCACTTTGAGATTACACATGAGGGTGGGGGCACTCCCATAGCCATGGGATTAGAGATGCGTGAAGCTGAAGGTGATGTTGCCAAACCTGGTAAACTGAGTACCACAATCTCAGCGACCATGAACGGAATCCCGGTGCGGGTCGATATCATTACTGTTGGCACAACAACATACATGACCAATCCTCTTACAGGGCAGTGGGAACTCCTGCCGGGGGAGTTTAGCGCTATCAGTATCTTTGATCCAGACGCTGGGGTTGTATCCATTCTGGAAGGCATGACAGACCTCACCAGACTTGACGATGAAAAGATAGGCACGTTTACCTGTATCCATATCAAGGGGGAAATCCCCTGTGAAAGTCTACGTCCGATTACCTTGACCTCCGTTGAGGGAGTAGATATCGACGTGGAAGTCTGGATTGACGGAGAGGAGTTCTTGCTACACCAGATAAAGCTTGATGGCAGGATTACTGAGACCGAGAAAGAAGGGATTATCAGATACTTGAAGCTATCTGATTTTGACCAAGAAGTGGAAATTGAGCTACCTGAATAAACGTTCATATGAAGTTTAATGTTAAGACGCTCCAGCATCGCAGCGTATCCCCTTCTCTTATACTGGCCGTAACCTGCGTTGGCATCTTCTTTGCTGCCCTTGACCAGACTGTGATATATGGTGCTCTGGCTGACATGATGCCAGACCTTGACCTCACAGTATTTGAGCTGGATAAAGCAGCCTGGATTGTCATCGGTTACTTAATAGGTTATACCGTCGCTATGCCTTTAATGGCACGTGTGTCAGATGTTTATGGCCATAGCCAGATATATATCATATCTTTACTGCTTTTCATGCTGGGCTCCGTATTCGTGGCCCTTGCTCCCAGTTTTGAATGGTTAGTGGCAGCACGAGTTTTACAGGCCATTGGTGGAGGTGCCCTGGTGCCAATCGCGATGGCCATCGTGGGTGACGTCTTCCCCAAAGGGGCAAGAGCCATTCCTTTAGGCATCATTGGAGGGGTCGTGGAGGGGGGAGGTGCACTGGGGCCATTTTATGGCGGTGCCATTGTAGAAGTCCTGGACTGGCGCTGGATATTCTGGATAAACTTGCCAATCAGCCTCGTAGCCATTTTGCTTATCCTCTTTCTTATAGGGCCCAGTCCCCGAAACCGTGTGAAAGTTGATTACATGGGGGGGATTCTGCTGGCAGGCGGTCTGGCATTTCTAAGCCTGGCCCTTTATCAAAGAGTAGAGCAGTTCCATTCTATTATTTGTGCAATATGCTTTTCGGTTGGCTCGCTACTCTTGTTTACCTTTTTCATATTACGAGAGGTGAAAACTTCTAAGCCATTGATTGCTCTCCCCGTCTTCAAGAATGTTACCTTTTCCAGTGCCAACATAACGAGTCTGCTTACAGGTGCGGCTCTTATTATAGCCTTGGTCAATGTCCCGCTCATGAGCGAGACCCTTATGGGTTGTTCACCTCTAGAAGGCGGCCTGAGACTGTTTCGGCTCACGATGACGATGTGCGTTGGTGCTGTTATGGGTGGGTTTTTGTGCCGCCAGTTCGGCTACCGATTACCTACAATAGCCGGTCTGGTCTTGAGCAGTCTGGGTTTCTTCTTTATGAGCCGTTGGACTCTTAGCATTGCTGACCCTGAGATGACACTGCATCTTGTTGTATGCGGGTTGGGCTTTGGTTTAGTCATTGCTCCACTTGCCACAGCCGTCGTAGACTCAGTTGAGGAGGAGCAGAGGGCTATTGGCTCATCATTGGTCGTAATGACGCGTATGATAGGGATGATAGTAGGACTTTCTGCGTTATCATCGTGGGGTATGGGCCAGTTCCATAGCATGACAGCCGGAATGTCTCTAGAGCAGTTGGCAACTTCTCCTGAAGAGGTCGTTCAGCTGACTCTAGACTTGTTCCACGACTTTTTCATTGCAGCGATAGGCATATGTCTGGCCGGAATAATTCCAGCACTATGGCTAAGAAGGAAGCAGTGGTAGTATTGTAGTAAATGATTAACAAATCCCCAGTTTCACTGCTGTGATGCATTGAATAAATCGCTGTTTTATGCGTATGGTTGTTGAAGATGCTCATCTAATTTTGCACTTTTAATTATTTGTTAGGAGAATGGGAAAAAGCTTGAAATCAGGTTTGGTATGAGTTATCAGAGGGTGCATATTGGTTAGGCTCAGTTTGAAAGGTGAAATTTAACAGTATTTCTCGGAAGGGAGTGAACAATGGCTCTGGAATCGGTAATCAGACTGGACTCGGTCAACATCAAGTATGGGCCCGGGGCAACTCGTGAGGTCGGCTTCGACATAGGAGAGCTCGGGGCAAAAAGGGTAATGGTGGTGACAGACCCTAATCTGGTGGACAAGGGACCAGTGAAGGTAACTCTCAAGGCACTGGAGGATGCAGGACTGGAGGCGGTCTTGTACAGCGGTACCCGCATAGAGCCAACAGACGCTTCACTTAAGGAAGCAATTGACTATGCCACGAGGGGGGAGTTCGACGGTTTCGTGGCGGTGGGGGGAGGCTCAAGTATGGATACGGCCAAAGTCGCCAATCTTTACTCTACCTATCCGGCAGATTTCCCTACCTATGTTAATGCGCCGATTGGTAAAGGTGCTCCTGTACCTGGCCCCCTTAAGCCGCTGGTCTGCATTCCTACCACCGCTGGAACTGGAAGTGAAACAACCGGCGTGGCCGTATTCGATCTGGTTGAGATGCACGCTAAGACCGGGATTGCCCACCGGCACCTGCGGCCAACAATGGGTATAGTTGACCCGGACAATACGCAAACCCTGCCCAGGATGGTAGCAGCGTGTACCGGCTTTGATGTTCTGGCCCATGCATTGGAGTCCTTTACAGCCATACCCTACAACCAGCGCCAGGCACCGGAGAATCCGCTGCTGAGGTCTGCCTATCAGGGCTCAAACCCATTGAGTGATGTCTGGGCGCTAAAAGCTATCGAAATGGCAAGCAGCAACATCGTTCGGGTGGTCAATGACCCCACGGATGAGGAGGCCCGTAGCCAGATGATTTTGGCGGCCACCTTCGCCGGTATTAGCTTCGGTACCGCAGGCACGCATCTCGGTCATGGCATGTCCTATCCTGTATCTGGAATGGTGCGTAGCTTTATACCTGAAGGATATCCTACGGACCACCCAATCATTCCACACGGGATGGCGGTCATTCTCCTTGCCCCATCTGTTTTTCGGTTCACAGCACCTACAAATCCTGAACGGCACCTGGAAGCGGCCCGATTGATGGGAGTGGACATCGCCAACTCCAGAATGGAGGACGCAGGCGATGTACTTGCCAGGGCGATAATCTCTTTAATGAAAGAAACAGGAATGCTCAATGGCCTGGCGGCTGTTGGTTTTACGGCGGCGGACGTGGACAAGCTGGTTGAGGGCACGTTGCCCCAGCAGCGTGTCACCAGGCTGTCACCCAGGACGTTTACCCCTGGTGAACTGAGACAGATGTTCCTCGATTCACTGACGTACTGGTAAGAAATGGAACAGTGGCTAAACCGGGTGTCAGCAAGGGGTGAAGTCATATAAATCCTTAATTCAGTTCTCTCGGAGGAAAGTGAAAGTCAAGGGGGACACCCCCTTGAAATCCCCCTTCCAAAGGGGTTACACCCCTCTGGACTCCCCAAAACGGTGAGAGGCTGGTTCTTTAACAGGGGTCGTTCGCACCTTAGAAAGTGCCGTGTAATTTCGGTGAGCTCGGGCAGTGACTATCGGCAGAGAGTCTAAGAGAGGGCGCCAGCCCTCTCTTTTAAATATTCCCCCTTCCCCTCTGGGGAAGGGGATTAAGGGGATGGGGCCTTCACTACCAGCAGGGGCAAAGTCTCATATGAATCACCCTTCTCTGTTAATTGACTTCGCTGGTGGACTGAATTAATATTGTGGTGAATAGCGTACCTGCTTGCACAGGAGAGCGATTACCGATGATTTCCAGACTCCCTTTATTTCCCCCGGCCAGTGATGTGAATGACCGTGGCCATCTTGTCATTGGTGGCTGTGATGTTGTTGACCTGGCCGCTGAATTTGGCACACCCCTTTATCTTTTTGATGAGGCCAGCCTGCGTGATAAGTGCCGGGAATTCAAAGACGAGTTCGGCAGTCGCTATGTAGACATGACGGTCGTATATTCCTGCAAGGCTTTCATCAATAAGGCATTACTACTCCTCACAAATGAAGAGGGATTAGGGCTGGATGTTGTCTCAGGTGGTGAGCTGGCTATTGCGCGGTCAGTCGATTTCCCGATGGATAAGATATATTTCGCTGGTAACAACAAATCGGGCGAGGAACTCCGGCAGAGTCTCGAGTGGGGGTTGGGGCGGCTGGTGGTCGACAACTTCCACGAGCTTAAAATGCTGGGCGAATTAACTAAAGAAATGGGCTGTACACAGGATATTCTGCTGCGGCTGACTCCGGGAGTGGACCCGCATACCCACCGGTATATTGCCACCGGTGTGGTTGATAGTAAGTTCGGTATTCCTCTTTCTCAGGGTGAGAAGGCAATGGTGGCGGCTATGTCAATGCCTGGGGTGAACCTGCTTGGCCTGCACTTCCACATCGGCTCACAGATTGCCGAGGTTGAGCCGTACCAGGAGTCCATAAGGCGCCTGCTCGGCCTAGCTGCGGAGATGAAACAGAAACACGGATTTGAGCTTAGAGAATTCGATGTCGGCGGTGGTTTTGCTGTGCAGTACACCCTGGATGCCCCGGCACCACCTGTATCTTTTTACGCTGAGGCAGTCACCTCGTGTGTTATCACCGAGTGTCGTGAGCATAGATTCGAGCTTCCGCACCTCGTTATTGAACCGGGCAGGTCAGTAGTAGCGCGGGCTGGGGTAGCAGTATATACTGCCGGAGTGATCAAGGACATCCCCAATGTGAGGCGCTATGTCTCGGTCGATGGCGGTATGGCGGACAATATCCGCCCTGCCTTGTACCAGGCGCGACACGAGGCTGTGGTGGCCAATAAAATGACAGAACCGGAGGCCGATACTGTTACTATTGCCGGCAAGTTCTGCGAGCCCGGTGACGTATTGATACGAGATATTGGACTACCAGCGGTGGTTGCTAATGACATTATCGCGGTGGCGGGCTGTGGTGCTTACTGCCTTACAGAGGCGACGAATTACAACGCCTCGTTCAAGCCTCCGATAATCATGGTCGGGGAGGGTAAGGCACGACTTATCCGGCGCCGGGAGGCACTGGAAGACCTGACCCGGTGCGACGTGGTTTAGAGGTTATTTGGCGAGGACATTCTGATGTGGGATACAATTGGGCAGAACAGGGCGATTTCTCTGCTCCAGCGTAGCCTGGAGGCAGGGTCACTGTCGCATGCCTATCTTCTGGTAGGATCCGCTCACGTCGGTAAAATGACGCTGGCACTGGACCTGGCCAAGGCGGTGAACTGCGAGGGTGCCGGACCGCCTTGTGGTGAGTGTGTTTCCTGCCAGAGAATTGCCGAGGGTAAACATGCTGACATCCAGGTGATTGACCTGGGGAGTGGTAATGGTGATTCAGCCGAGTCCGAGTCCAGGGTAAAAATCAGTGTCGAGCAGATTGAGCAGATGCAACACTCGGCCTTCCTGCCGCCCTTTGAGGGCAGGTGCAAGGTGTTCGTCCTTGACGGTGCCGAGTTCCTCTCGATTGGTGCTGCCAATCGTTTACTCAAGACCCTCGAGGAGCCGGTAGCTGGGGTGGTCTTCATACTGCTGACTGTCAACGAGAAGCTGCTACCAGCGACGATTGTTTCCCGCTGCCAGCAAATAGAGCTGGCTCCACTGGGTACGGCAGAGATTGAAGAGGCGCTTGCCAGCCGGTGGGGGGTCGAGTCGGACAAGGCAAAGCTATTGTCGCGGCTGGCTAACGGCTGCCTGGGGTGGGCGGTGTCGGCTGCCCGGGATGGGCAGTTGCTTCAGCAGCGGGCTGAGTTGCTGGACAAATTGCTTGATATCACGGAGGCTGGTTACGAGCAACGTTTCCAGTACGTTGCCGAACTGGCAGGCCAGTTCAGCCAGAGTCGAAGGGCAGTCCAGGAGGTTTTGCAACTGTGGCTGGACTGGTGGCGTGACCTGCTGCTGGTTAAAGTTGGCTGCAAAGACGCTATAATAAATATAGATCGTTCCACCCAGGTGATTGGGATAGCCGGTAATTATACACTGGCCCAAATAAGGGCGTTTATTGATAATATTCAGGCAGCCAGTGACCAACTCCGGCTTAATGCTAACGCACAACTGGTACTGGAGGTATTGATGCTAGGCATACCTGAGAAAAATAAACTGAAGGCCCCCGTGCCCGATGTGAGGTAAGCAATGATTGAGGTTGTTGGAGTACGGTTTAAAAAGGCCGGTAGAATATATTATTTCGACCCGGCCGGTGTGGACTTCGACGTGGATGACTACGTGGTAGTCGAAACAGCTCGTGGGCTTGAGGTGGGGCAGGTGGCCATTGCCCCGAAGGATGTTCCGGAAAGCGATATTGCTAAGCCATTGAAGCCAGTGGTGCGGAAGGCGGAGCCTACCGAGGTGAACCACGCCGAGCAGTTCGAGGAGAAGGAGAGAGAAGCGCTGGCAATATGCGGTGAGCTAATTACTGAAATGAAATTGCCGATGAAGCTACTCTCTGCCGAGTATGCTCTTGATGGTAAGCACCTCACCTTCTATTTCAGCGCCGCTGAGAGGGTTGATTTCCGGCAGCTGGTTCGGGAATTGGCAGGACGTTTTAAGGTGCGCGTTGAACTGCGGCAGGTTGGTGCCAGAGATGAGACTAAGCTGCTGGGTGGTTTTGGCCGCTGTGGCCGTGCCTTGTGCTGTGCCAGTTTTCTATCTGAATTTGCTCCTATTTCCATCAGGATGGCCAAGGAGCAGAGTCTGCCGCTCAATCCGATGAAAATATCCGGCCTCTGCGGTCGTCTGCTGTGCTGCCTCGCCTATGAGAACGAACAGTACCGCGAGATGCAGGAGAAAATGCCCAGAGAGGGCCAGAAGATAAACACGCCTATGGGAATGGCTCGTGTGGTTGGGAATAATCTGATTAAGGGGACCGTGCTGGCTGAGCTGGAGAGCAAGGTTGTTGTTGAACTGCCTCTGAGCGAGGTTGCGCCAGGCGAAGGCAAGGCTGAGGCCACTGTTGAAGCCGAAGCCGATGTCGAAGAACCGGTTGAGACTAGTACGGAGGCAAAATCTCCGTCACCTAGGTCGGGGCGAAGGCGTGGGAAGAACAAGTAATACCCTCCCCCCTGCTCAGTGGGGAAGGTATCTTTGCCACTCTTCTCGGGCCTCAACGTAGTGGCGGGGGATGTATGAGAAGCGGTAGTCACGGGGTGTGGTTGGAGGACGTCGCAGCTTCATTCCTGCTTCTTCGGGTGTCTTGCCGGCCTTGCGCCGGTTGCAGGATACACAGGCGCTGACCAGGTTTTCCCAGGTATGTGGACCGCCGCGGTATCTTGGGATGACATGGTCGAGGGTGAGGTGTCGGGTCTCCTTGCCACAGTACTGGCATGTGTAGTTGTCGCGGTTGAATACCTCGAGTCGACTGAGTTTTCTCCCGGTGTGGAAGGGTCGTTTGACTAGGTAGGGAAGCCGAATTACCGAAGGCACCTGGAAGTCACTATGGGCCGTATGGATGTGTCCGACTCCGTCCTCAAGCATCTCGGCCTTACTCTGGTAAAGTAATACTACCGCCCGCCGGGCCCGGCAGACGTTAAGCGGTTCGTAGTTCTGATTCAGCACCAGTACAGGAAGGTTGAGTACAGACACGGTCTTTCTCCATTTATGGGCAAGCCTATTTTACTACGGACGCAAAGGCTGTGCAAATTACCATGCTGTTCATGTGGTTGATGAATCACTGGTATTGTCTTATTTGCCTCACTCCCTGTCCAGTGGTGACGGCCCCATCCCCCTTTATCCCCTTTCCCCAAAGGGGATGGGGAATAAATAAAAAAGAGGGGCAGAGCCCCTCTTTAACTCCCCTCTATCAGTAGTTAACGGCCTCTGCTGGGGCGGCGGGGCACCCTTTTTTCACCGGCAAAGTAATCAGGGGCTTCGATGTGGAACAGCATGCTGAGCTTCTGGTCTACAAAACGAGTCATTATTCGGCTGTCTATTTCATCAGCAGAGCAATTGGTCGTAATAACAGTGGCCAGGCGAGCATTGTAGCGGTGGTTAATGACCTGGTAGAGCTTTTCCTGTGCCCAGGGTGTGGTTGTCTGTGCTCCCAGGTCATCGAGGATGAGCAAAGGGGCGTTCTTGACACTCTCAAAAAGCTGGTCGTAGGATACCTTGCTGTCCGGACTGAAGGTGGAACGCAGGTGGTCGAGGAAATCGGGAATAACAATGAACAGGGCCGGCTTCCCCTGTTGATAGCGGTAGTTGACAATGGCGGCTGCCAGGTGTGTCTTGCCGCAGCCGTTAACACCCTGAAACACCAGCCATCCTTCCGGGTCTTTGGCGAAGTCTACCGCCAGTCGATAGGCCTTCTCCAGATTCTGGCGTTCGTCTGACGGTAGGTTGTCCCGTTTCCAGACGAAGTTATCGAAGGTCATCTCTTTCTGGAGTTCGAATTCAGGTGCCCAGCCCCAGTTAGACAGTGCCGAAGGTCGCGACCCGGTGATTTGTACCTGGCAGAAGTCGGAATCTGCCAGGCGGGTGCGCATTCTTTCGTCGAGCTCTTCGATTGAGGTGATGGTCACGATTACGGTAGGGAGGCGGTTGGTGAAGCGGTGGTTCAACAACTGCTCTAGTTTCTCTTTTGCCCAGGGGGTAGCGGAATGTGCACCGAAATCGTCCAGCACCAGTAGCGGCGTATTGCGTACCTGCTCGAAGAACTCGTCGTAGGGCAGGTCACTATTGGGATTGAAGCTGGAGCGGAGGTGGTCGAGGAGGTCGGGGGTGGTGATGTAGAAAACGGGGTGGTTTTCGGCGATACGGCAGTTGGCAATTGCCGCTGCCAGGTGGGTCTTGCCGCTGCCACTGGGGCCAGCCAGAACCAGCCAGCCGTAGGGCCGGCTGGCGAACTCGTGGGCGGCCTCGAAAGCGCGGGTAAACCGCTGCCGGTCAACAGGGTCGTCCCCCCGACCTTCGCGAACCAGGTTATCGAAAGTGAGACGGGCTAGAGGGCCGAGGTTGCTGTAGCTTTGCAGGTGGGAATGGCGTTTCTCCTCTAAGTCCTGCTTGGTGCAGCGACAGGGGACCACCCGGCCGTAATCCGGCTTGCCGTCCGGCAGTAGCGGATGAACGAACCTGGCCCCCTTGCAGATGGGGCATGGTTCTGGCTCTTCTGTGTCTGCTTCTATATCTGCTTTTGCCCCGGTTGCTTTTTGCAGGGGTTGCCTTTTCAATATCTCGCTGATATGCTCCATTTATTCATGTCACTGCTGGAAAAGGTGTCCGTATTTTTGCTTGCTGTACTTGTCTACACTCGCTTTTCTGGTTCCCGCCCTGCCTGTTTTATCACCTCTACCTTCGCTTGCCCAGCGTTCCAGAATACGGGCGATGTACCGCCAGCTTCGCTTGTTCAGGCTGACTGCTTCACCTATGGCGTCCTCTATCCAGGCTTCCGGGTAGAGCTTCTCCGCTTCACGCAGTTCCTCAGCAATCATCGGGGTCAGCATGCCGATATTCTGTTCGTACAGGGTAAAGATGTTAGGTGGCTCCTCCAGCCTGCTTTCAGCGGTTGGTCTGGTAGCTTTCAGCCCGGTGAGGGCAAGCTCGCCGTTCTGAATTCTGGCTACAGCCCGTCTGTCGGGCTCGCTATTAATGAAGTAGACCTCCTCCGGTTTACCGTCTCTGCTGAGAGATAAACGGAGTACTGTCCCGCGCTCAGTTGCCATGTCCAGGCCGTGACGTAACACTTCTGAAGGTTCTCCTTCCTGCCTGAGGCTGGCCGTCAGACTGGCGTCATTCGATAGTTCGTCGTAGGTGACGAAGCGTGGATAGCCACGTTTGCGGTACAGCGCTGCAAAGAGGTGAAGGGTGACCTTCAGCTCGGTGATGTCGCTGATTTGCGGCATCAGGCTGCTGAGGAAGAGGTTGGGGATGGGGGTGAACTCCATCCTCGCCGGAAAGCCATTGAACTTGCTCATAGCAGGGTCGGTTCCTGGCTGGCAATATTCTCGAACTTGGCTAGTCTCGGGACAAAGCGCAGGCTCAACTCTCCGGTCGGGCCGTTACGGTGCTTGGCGATTATCACCTGGGCAATGCCCTCGGGATATTCTTCCTCGGGGTGCTGGATTCGCCACTCCTCTTCGGTGTAATAGTAATCATCGCGGTAGATAAACGTGACGACATCGGCGTCCTGCTCGATGCTACCACTCTCACGTAAGTCGGCAAGCTGAGGTCGG
>Ga0209635_10000562_pt1 | contig 25817 bp, 24 predicted proteins | sample DeeMarSWOR230_32_FD_187463 | JGI IMG/M metagenome (GOLD analysis project Ga0209635, IMG submission 187463) | Marine sediment microbial communities from White Oak River estuary, North Carolina - WOR-2-30_32 (SPAdes) (version 2) | ecosystem: Environmental > Aquatic > Marine > Intertidal zone >...
TTGAGTGGAACAGAACATATCTAAAAAGTCATACCGTTTATAATTATGTTTGGCTCAATTACGGTTTTTATTGGCTATTCTTTTTTAATATTTACGCCAACAGGATGGTTTATTCTCCTTGGTGTTGGTATGTTTATTCAAGGAATGTCTTTTAACTTTATCTTAACTAATTACATGACTATTTTACAAAGCTCAACTTCTTCAGATAAAGTTGGAAGAATTGTTTCACTTGATCACTCTTTAACTTATGCCGTAATACCAATTGCCTCATTAATGGGAGGATCTCTTGCGGTTTTAATTGGAATTGCCAGTCTATATCTTATATGCGTTATTTTTGGAATAGTTATAACTATAATAATTTGGATATTTACCGATATTCACAAACTAGACCATATAGGTAAAGAGGAGTTACGTTCTTGAAAAAAACTAAATATGAATAATTAAAAAACTGAAATTAAAGATAAATCAAATTAATCCGAATTGATGATTAATTATTGTATTACTTTAAAAGCTAAATAATTTTTAATCTATCCAAACAATTTAATGCAGTTTTAGATCTGAAATTACTGACGAAAGATTATTAAATTGAATGGGTGATCAGTTTTGAAAGAAAAAGCATTCTTGGAATATCTCTCAATGAATAATGTTTCTCAAGAGCAAGCTACTATTTATATATCTTGTTTAAATGAATTCAACGAATATCTTGAAGAAGATGATAGAAACATTGATTCTATACTAAATGGAGATATAGTTAATTATACTGAATATCTAATCGAAAATAATAGGGATACTGTTTTGGATCTATTAAGAGGTTTAATTAATTATGCTAATTTTATAAAGAACTATGATTACATTGTTGAGATTATTGACATTTCTGAATCATATAATGCAATGGATAATCTTTATGAAAGAATTGCTGAAAAACATGGAAACCAACTACGAGATGAAATATTTGATAGTATCAACATTCCCCCTTTAGGAACTCATCCTGAAAAAAAACCAGAATTTACTAAAGAAGTCCTAAGAAGATTAGAAGAGAAATTTGGTGAAGAAAAAACAATAGAATTATTAAAACCATGTTTACACGGGCGTCCGGGTGATCTCAAAAAAGATAGAGAAGATTTCTTAAGATTAAATGATATTGATGAATTCTTAAAGTACAAAAAGCAAGAATTAATTGAAAGACTTCAAAAACATCAAAAGGAGGGAACTCTAGAATTTGCACAATATATCGATGATGAAGTAATAGAATTTATAAAAAATACTCCCTCAATTAATCCAGGAATAAGAGAAGGTAATATAATTATCTCTGCTAAATTGCCTTATCAAACAAAGAAACATTTACAATCTAAAGATAAAAGAATGAAAGGCTTCTACAGTTGTTACTGTCCTTGGATACGAGGAGCAATCAAAAATGGTACTGACAAAGAACTTTTCTCACACTTTTGCCATTGTAGTGCAGGATATACTAAGAAATATTGGGATGTAATATTTGATCAACCAACCATCGTAGAGCCAATCGAAACCCCTCTTACGGGAGGATTACTCTGCAAGTTTGCAGTTCATATCCCAAAAGAATTTCAAAAGTAGATTATCTTACGAACAAAGTGGAGTAAGTAAAAATGAAATTAACAATAGACCAAATTAATACTATTATGGAAAATAGTTTTCAGGTCTCTTCAGAATTTTCTCTAATGGAAATAACAGCCTTGTTGATTGAAAATAATAATTCATTTTATTGTAAACCCCCTTAAAAAATAATTAATTTCGTTTTTTTATAAAATATACTCTAGTAAGCTCTATTAATTAAATAAAATAATAAAATAAAGAATTAAAAAAATATAGTTTATGTTTTCTCTAATTCCATCTGGGAAATTGCTCTTCCAGATCGAAATGGAATATCATCAACAGACATCCCTGCTTCGTGACTGAATTTTTCTTTAAAAGTATCATTTAATGACTGGAAATAGAGAGATAATGGTAAATTTTGAGGACAATTATTATCACAGTTTCCACACTCTATGCACCTATCAGCAACATGAGCTATTCGTGTTAATTGATAAGTAGCTTTATCTATATTTTTATCTTTTCTCTTTTTCATAAGGATACAATCAACACAATAACATACTGGACATCCTCTTATACAAGTGTTGCACATCGTACATTTAAGAAGCTCTGCTATCTTTTCATCTTGTGATAATTTATCCCATTCTTGTAAATCCTTTGCTCTCTTTTCCTTGGCTTTTTCGATAATTTCGTTATATTTATCTAAATGAGCCTTTTTCTCTTTATCTGGAAGTTTTTTTGTTTTAATGCCTGATTTCTCTAAAATATCAGTTCCTTTTTCTGAATATGCTTTTAAGATAATCTCATCTGAATCAATTGGAATTCCAAGATCACTAATTGTCAAATCAGCGATTATGGGAATTTTACGATAACATCTCAAACAATTCTCGGCAATCGTAAGATTAAGCTCTTTTGAACTACCATCTTCTAATTTCACAATTAGACCGTTATCTCCAACTTTTTCTTTTACAATCTTAGTTGGGTCAACATCCTTAATTGATCTCATTTCTCTTCCTGCCTTAGGAAGCATACCTCTATCTTCAATGCCAATTATAAAAAGATTATCAAGATTTACTTGTTTTATTTTTGCGAGTTCAACTAACGCTCTAGTGTCACACGGTCGTGCGATGAGCCCTACTTTTTCATTCATTGCACCCGCTACTGACTTATGTAAAAATTTTGAAGCAGAATCTGTTCTTGCATATCCAAATGCAATTAAAGGAGTTAATGGAAAATCTTTTAGATCTTCCTCTTTTTCTACCAATTTTGGTTGAACAGTAAATCTATCAATATTTCCAGATTTTTTATCAACTCTCAATTGAGCCCCGATTATTTTATCCACTGCTTTTTCTTTTAATAAAGCTGTTAAGATTTTAGAAAAATCTTCAATCTTTATTAAATATTCTGCCATTGCTTCCATGTAATTCCAACTCTAATTATTTACTAACTTATTATTTTTCCTTAAATTTCCCAAATTTTTAAAATAAATCTTAATCAATTTTAATTATTTTTACCAAACTCTTTTATGTGTTTTATGGTGCATCCATTTCTTCAACTGAACTCTCATATTTTTAGCTCAGCCTCATTAGTAAACACATTTAATTTATTAAGCTTTAGCTTTTGCCTTAGCTTTTTCTTGTGTCTCGCTTTTTTTTCGTAATATACTCGGTCCTAGTTCTCGAATTATTTTATCGAATTCTGTTGCTACTTTCTGGAACTTTGCACCTTCTGCGGAACTACAAAATTCCATTATTAATCTCTTTGGATTTATTCCCACTGTTTTAATTACTTCTTTCATATATTCTACAAGTCGATAAGCAAAATAATTACCACTTTCGTAATCACATTCTCCCGGATATCATCCAACAATCATGACGCCATCAGCACCTCTGCCAAAAGCTCTCATTATTAAATCTGCTCCTACTCTACCTGTGCATGGAACTAAGACAGTTCTTAAGGATGTCGGATACTGTGCGCGAATTGTACCCGCCATATCCGCACCTCCATATCCTCATTTTAGGCATAAAAATGCTAATATTTTTATATCATTATTATTCATTAATTCCACCTCTTTATTCCTCAATAGGTAATAATTCATCAATATATGCCATATACTGATTATCTTTGTAATGAGCTAACTCTATAGCTTTGGATGGACAGAGTGATTCACAAATTCCGCAACCTCTACAGCTAATAATGTCAACTTGAATTAATCCATTTTCATTGATTGAAATTGCACCATAAGGACATGCTTCAATACACTTATAACATTTAGCACATCTTTCTTCTAATGGTTGAGCACGAATTAACTCCATAGTATATTTCTCATTTTTCATAGGTATATTCGCTGTGGAAGCAGCTCCTTTTGCTTGACTTACAGCGAGATCAATAGATTTTTGTCCTTGGCAAGAACCCGCTAAATATATTCCTGGAACTTTTGTATTGATTGGATCGAGTCGTGCGTGAACCTCTTTTAAGAATCCGTCTGGTGTTTTTTCGATGTTCATTACCGAAGCAATTTCATTTGTACCCATCGATGGTAAAGATGCTGATGATAATATTACCATATGAAATTCCATTTCTACGATAGAATCTGTACCAACTGCTTCAAATTGAACTTTTAAATTTTTAGTAAGAGGGTCTTCTTCGATTTTTCCGATTAAACCTTTAATAAATACGATTCCAGCATCTCGAGCTCTTCTATAATATTCTTCATACATTTTCCCAGCACATCTCATATCGATATAACTTACAACAATCTCTGAATCCGGGTATTCCGACATTATTAATTTTGAGTTCTTAACAGATAAATTACAGCATACTACACTACAATACTCATTTGTTTTCAGATCTCTTGATCCTACACAATTTATAAATAATATCTTCGTAGGACGTTTTCCATCAGAAGGGCGTTTTAAATGTCCTAAAGTTGGACCATTTGGAGCAATAATTCTCTCTAATTGGATTTGTGTAATTACATTGTCATATGTTCCGTATCCATAATCATCACCTTGATATAAATCCCAACCTGTAGCAACTATTATTGTACCTACTTCTAATTCTCTGATCTCCTCTTGTTGACTAAAATCGATTGCTTCAGTATCACATGCATCCACACATGCGAAACATTCAATACAAAAGGCTCTTTCGATATCTGAGATTGCAGGAACAGCTTGTGCAAATGCTATATCTATACATTTACGTGCGGAGAGATTTTCATCAAAGTAATTTGGAACATATACAGGGCATACCTCAGTACATGATCCACATCCTGTACATCTGTCTTCATGAACAAAACGAGGTTTTCTCTTTACTTTTACTCTAAAATTACCGATATATCCTTCCACACTAACTACTTCACTATAAGATAATATTTCGATATTTTCATGTCTATCCGCTTCAAGCATTTTTGGACCAAGAATTCATATACTACAATCATCGGTGGGAAATGTACGATCAAGTTGAGACATTCTTCCTCCAATTGTAGTTTTCTTTTCTACTAAATATACTTTATAACCTGCGTCACCTAAATCAATTGCAGCGCTTAATCCAGCAATACCTCCTCCAATGACTAGTGAAGTTGGCTTTATGGGTACTGTTTTTGTAGGAATATCTTCTAATAATTGAGCTCTTGAAATGCCCGCTTTTATTAATTCAATTGCTTTTAATGTTGCCTTATCTCGAATTTCTTTTGCTTGATGAACATAACTACAATGCTCTCTAATATTACTGAATTCTAAGTATCTCTGGGGTATTCCTGCTTCTTTTAAGATTCCATGAAAAACAGGTTCGTGAGTTAAAGGAGTTCAAGCAGCAACAACAATACGATTGAATCCCCTTTCTTGAATTTGCTCCTTTATATACTCTGCACCACCAGAAGTACACATGTTTAAATATTCATAACTATATACATTAGGTAATTTATCAATTTCTTCAACGATTTTTGGAACATCTAAAATACCTGCAACGTTGATACCTCAGCGACACACAAATACGCCAACTAGTGGCTTTTCATCGTTATTATTTTCATTGGTCTGTTTTCCAGACAAATTAATCACCTTAGTTTAACCTAACCTCCTAAATTTTATAGAGTATATTTTATCTTCATTTCTTAGAGTAAATCTAAGAAAAGTATTATGATCTTTTAAATAGTCTATATTATTAAAATTAAATTATTCTAACAAGTAATTTCTCTTTTAGTAATATAGGATGAGTTTATAGTTGAAATTTCATCCAACAATAACAATTAGTTAAAATTGGCGAACTTCGTGAAAAAAATCTTATAGATTTAACATTTCTAAACATTTCCTATTGAAATTGTATCATTTTCGATCAATATCTTATGTATAAGTACTAGTAAAATTACACTCAACAATGATCCTTAAAAATGATATAAGTTGTTAAATTTCATTATTTTAATTACCTTAAAATTATAATATTAGGTTTGTTGATAAATGTGTACATTGATTGTCATGCCCACCTATTTTTTAGTCCAATTCCCCCAGAAGCAATTGATAAAGATATCATAGGTGAGATACCGACACCTAACATGGATTTTATAAGTAAAATGATCTCTAACGCAAAAAGAAAAGGTGTAAGCCATATAATCGGAGTAATTAGTAATCCAAATGACTTTCATAGATACCAAGAACAACTGGAATTTGAAAATATTATAAATATTATCGGAATTTCAAGGAATAATTCGCTTGAAGATCAATCATATCTTATTTCGCTATTAGAAAGAGAACTTAAAAAAAATACTCCTCATGGAATTGGAGAGATTGGATTGGATTATACATATGGTTTTGATAAGTTAAATGAACATGAACAAAACATAATCAAGAAAAAACAACAGGAATTATTTGGAAAGCAAATACAAATGGCGAAAGAAATTGATGTACCGATCGTTGTTCACGCAGGGTATCTCACGGATAAAGATATTGTAAAAATTATAAAACAAGAAAAAGCTCAAGATATAGGGGGTCAAATTCATGGTTATATGTCTAATATAGAGCTGGTTTCTGAATTAATTGATATAGGTTTTTATTTTTCATTTGGATATATCCATTTAAGAGAAGATGAATTAAAAAAGATTATTCAAATAATACCTTTAGACAGGATACTTACTGAAACCGATTCTCCATATCATTTAATAGATTCTCCTAAGAGATTTATTCTACCTGAAGACGTGATTTTAATAACTGATGGAATTGCTACTATTAAGGAAATAGAATCTGATAATTTTTCTAATCTGGTAATGAGAAATGCTAAAGAACTTTTTAAATTCTAGATATAATCTCTTAAAGAATTAATTTCATAGACTCTTCTAAAATTGCTATAATGTTTTTTAATTCCCATTAAATTTAATGAATTTAAATATCATCTCTGCTAAATTATGAACCAATATTTCATCTTTAATTGAATATTCTCCATAAATTACATGTCGATGTATGATACTATCAATCACATAAAGAAGAAACTTACTTTTTTCTTTTAAATTCTCTTTTTCAGGATATCCTAATTGTTTTAATAAATTTGAAATTAGAGGAACTAATTTTAACTCACTTTGGATATATTCATAATCTTGAAATAACTTTCTATTTGAAACAAATGCTGTTTCTGTGGCAATTACAAGTGATTTATTTTGTTGATGTTGCTCTAAATATCGCTTTAAAAATGATTTTAAAAATTTTGGAAGGGTATTAAGGGTCAAGCTCTTAAGATTTATATCATCTAAAAACTCAGCATATCCTAGTTTTACAATTTCTTTCATAATATCTGGTTTTCCATTTTCAAAATGGTAATAGAGTGTGCCGATACTAACCCCTGCCTCTTTTGCAATGTGATTTGTACTAATATCATTATATCCCTTTTCTTGGATCATCCGAATTGTTGTATCTATTATTTCTTTTTTAGCATTTCTATTGCTCATATTTTCAATTTTCTCGATTAATTCTTTTTCCTATATATCTATGGGGTGTTGGAATATTTAAACTTATCGAGCAAAGCTCGAAAAATTTATAAATATAAATTAACTTATATTATTCGAGCAAAGCTCGATAAAAAATTAAAGAATTTTAAGGTGAAAGTAAAAAAAATGTCATTAAATGTATTAGAGGAAATAAATTCTATTAAAGAGAATTTAGATAGTGGGGTAGATTATAAAGAAGAAAAGAAAAAATTCTTTCAAGTTGTAGATTTTATTAAAATTCACGAAATTAAAGATGAAGAGATCTTAGGCAAAATAAGTGAACTAAGGTATAATATGGCAAAGACATGGAGACCGAATCAATATTCGATTCGATCGGGATTGATTTTATGGACTGCTTTAGTTGTATTTGGAGGGTTTTTAATCTATAGTACATTTTGGATATGGGCAAATTTAATAGGACTTGGTATCTGGATGAATATATTATATGTAATCGTACTTATTCTCGGTTGGCTTTCAATTAATATAGGGATCCATAATTTAGGACATTATATTGCAGGAAAACTTGTAGGAATAAACTTTCATGGATGGGTTATTCGTGAAGCAGTATTTCAATGGGCCCTCGTCATTGAATATAAATCCTATCTAAAGGTCACTTTTAGAAAAAGACAAATACTTCATCTATCAGGGCCAATATGTACTCTTGGTGCACCTTGGGTAATATACTTAATAACTTTAAATCCGATTATGATTGGAATTGGGATATATATGATTGTTGCATCAATTCCAGTAATGGTTAAAAAAAAATGGGATTATGGCAGAATATTTAAAGAAAGACAATTAAAAAAGCAATACAATAAAGCCCAAAAAAAAATCTAATATCTTCTTTTTATTTATAATTCTAATATCATTTCTTTATCACCATCGTTTTCTCGAAAACCATATTTCTCATATAGGGGTCTTCCACCTGGAGTAGCATGTAGAACTACTGATTGTATCCCTTTTTTCTTTATTTCTTCAAGTAATTTCTTTAGTAATGCTGCCCCAATCCCCTTTCTACGCCATTCAGGTTTAGTATACATATTCATAATGTAGCTAAATTTCCCAGTTATATTGATAAAATGAGGTGGTTTTTGGAGAAAAGATAAACCACTTGTAGCGATGATTTCATCATCTGATTCAGCTAACCAAGCGACAAATTCATTGTTTTCCATCTTATCCACAAAAAATTCCTTTAAATTTTTGTGGAATGTCTCAATTTCATTATCGGATGGAGATTTTTGAATTTCTTTTAAAAATTCAAACCTAAATTTAATTAGTATCTCCACATCATTAAGATTAGCTTTTCTTAGGGAGTACATAATTATTATCTAAATTGAAAAATATTTAAGAATTTACATCAAATTTTATAATACCTTAAATAATTTGACCATTTTACTAAATCAGATTTCTCATTTATAATCCTTTAAATAATTAGATATAAGTTCTATAAGTGTTAGGAACCTTCCTTACAAATATCTAAAATTAGTATTAATAGAAGATTTAAAAAATAAGATTAAAAAATAAAAGTAATTGTAAATAAAAATTTAAGCTTCAGTTTCTTTCAAAATATCACCAAATAGTCTCTTTACAGCATCAATCCGCTTCTCTTCACCAATTTGTTCTACATCTTTCAGTGATATCGCTTCTTTTGGGCAAACATCGATACAAGCAGGGTAACGTTCTCCCCTTTCAGGATCTATATACTCTTCCTTCATTGTTTCACAAAGATCACAGATTAAAGCTTTCTGAGATTGTATATGTAAGCTTAGAACTCCAAAATCGCATGCTCTGATGCAAAAAGCGCAACCATTGCATTTATCATCATCAACGATAATTGACCCAGTTTCTTTATTCTGCTCAAGAGCTTTTTCAGGACACGCTCTCACGCAGGGTGCATCATCACATTTCTGGCAAGCTAATGCAACGTTTAAAATGGGTTCAATCCTTACTCTATGGATTCTGGTGTTTATTGGATTAAATTCACCATCATGGACAAAACTACAGACACTCTCGCATGTCTCACAACCCGTACATAAATTTGGATCAACAATTATGAATTGGTGAACTACGCCACCCCTTTTTTTAGTTTTGCTTTTTGACATCTATTTCTTCCCTCCAGCAGGCTTTAATTTTCCAATTACAAAATCTAATCCTAGAGCCTTTAAAGTTACATCAGTTGGAATTCCTGTTTTAGGATCCCAGCCTCGAGCTTCGTAATACCCGCCTAATAATGTCTGGTATCCATCCTCTTTTAAAGTTACTCCCTTCGCCGGTCCTTTTGTATGTGATTCCTTAAAAAACCTCTCAGGAGGATGATCATCATCTCTTGTCCATCCTTCTCGAATGTTAAAACATTTAGAAAGAGTCACAATTGCATCTCCTCTCGTTTGTATAAATTTTTCTGTTACTGGAATTCCAGTTACCAATTCAAATACCTTCGCCATTTCAGCATCATTTTCATAAATTCCTCGAGTAAATTTACACACAATATATGAATCAATTATAGCATAGATATCTTCTAATTCTTTGATTGCCTTACCTCTCTCAAGAGGTTTATCATAAGCGAACCTATCAAAATTTCCTTTAGCATCCAGTCCATAAGATCCATTTCTTAAGTGGCATGCTCCTCTAATCGAAACACTTTCTCCAACTGCAAATGAGGTCATGCCATGAAGATCAAAAGCGGGCATTTCTAAGCCTTTTATATTCATACCATAATAGCTAGCATTTTTTATTCCTTTTTCCTCTAATCTGAGACCTGCTTGTTTGGTACCATCACCAAATATTTCCCCTGCAAAACCCTTGCCAAGTATCATTTCTTCAGTGAATTTTACAAGATTTACCGTTGAACCAAAGGGTAATTCATAGCCCAGATCTTTTTTAGTAATTAAACCGAGATCATATAATTCACAAGCCATTGCAGCAGTAACTCCTCCCGAAATTGCATCAATCCCCAAATCATCACACATTTGGACGCATTTAAATATGGTAGGCCAATCATAACATCCTGTACAGCTACCAAATGAGTAGCAAATTTCTACATCTATACTTGCATATAAATTAGGCCAATCAGGATGTGTTTTTGGTACATGTGCAATGTGATCGCATGCAATAGAGCATTGAGAGCATGCAACCTTTTTCACAACCCAATCCGCATTAAGAGTATCACCTGTAAAAGTTCCATCGTCAATTTTTTCCCATGTCCCTTCACGATGATTATTAATTGGGAACATTCCTAACTTATTATAACTTGTTATTCCTGCAGGCGTACCCAAATCGCGATATTTAGCAGTAGCAGGACCATTAGCAACTTTAATTAATTTTTTGGCTAATTTATAAAATTCAACTGGTCGAGCAACTTTTACTCCTTTTGTACCTCTAAAGCATACTGCTTTTAGGTTCTTAGATCCCATAACAGCACCCATTCCCGTTCTTCCCGCTTGTCTATTACGATCATTTGTTATACATGCCATTTTACTCATTCGTTCTCCAGCAGATCCAATTGCCATTACTGCTAATCTCTGATCTTGAAATTCTTCTCGCAATATTTCTTCAGTATCCCAACAACCTTTTCCCACAAGTTCTGGGCATGGAACGATATAGTAATCATCATCATCCACAACCATATATGAAAGTTCTGGGGCTTTCCCTTTGAATACAATCATATTGACACCAGCACGACGAGCTTGGGCTCCAACAGATCCAGAGGATATTGACATACCAAACATTTCGGTTAATGGTGATTTAGCAAATACACCATATTTCGAACTTGTTGGTAATATAGTAGCTGGAAATGGGCCATGTGTATATACAAAAACGTTCTCAGGACTTAGAGGATCAACTCCAGCTGGACATTCGTCCCATAAGATTTTACTCGCAAAGCCGTAGCCTCCAATCCAATCACGACAGAATTCATTAGATAAGCTAGTTTTACTAATCTTTCCATTTGTTAGGTCTACATCAAGTCTTACTTGACTAAAACCCGAAATTTTATCAGGAACGGATATTTCCTTAGTTTTACTCATGTTTTTTACAACTAGTTGTATGTTTATATTTTGATTTGATTGTAGATACTAAAAATAAATTATCAAAATTTTAAAGGTTATTTGTTGTTTCTAAAAATCTCTTTCTTTAAAATTATTAGGAAAACCTTTTATTAATTTAAAACTAAGTTAAACATAGGTAATTTACAAATTTGTAAACAATTAGATAAAAATCAATGAAAAAAGATTAAATTAAAAAGAGCAGTTTTCCGAGAAAACTTACTATATCAATAACTTTTATTTTATCTTTTAATTCTCTGTTTTCATTTAGATAACAATTTAAATGGGCAATACATTTAGGGCATGCTGTAATAAGATATTCTGCTCCAGTCTCGATTGCCTGTAATATTTTTTTCTCCTGTAATTTTTTTGAATCTTGATTACATGAAATATACGCAGAAACACCACAGCAATCTGCATCTTGCTTAGTATCCTCCATTTCGATTAATTCTATAGAAGGTATAAGTTTCAATACCTCACGTGGTGCATCAAAAACATTACTCATCCTCCCTAATCTACATGGATCATGGTAAGTTACTTTAATTTTATCATAGCTGGGAAATGTCATATCTTCTAGTAGATTTTCTTTTAAAATATATTCAGTAATATGGTAAATTTCAAAGTTGAAATCATCAGTTCCTTTAAACAGATTTTTATATTCATATTTCCATGTATAATATCCTTCAGCACAACTGAAGATTAAAGTTTTAACGCCAGCATCTTTGAAGAGCTTTGCATTAAATTCAGCTAGTTTTTTAAAGCTTTCAACATCTCCACGCCAAAGACTATCATGACCACAGCACTTTTCATCTGGTAAAACAACTGGAACAATATTATTTTGATTAAAAATTCCAATTATGCTTTTTGGGATTTCCAAATAATTGGGAGCATTTATTGAACTCCAATTATCTTGACTTCCATAATCACATATCATAATCCCGGAGGCATCAAGTGCTTCTTCAAAATCTTCTGGTTTTTGATCATAATTACAACACAAATTACAGTTTAGACAGCGGTTTGCTTCTTTTTTCGCTTGCTCCTCAGTAAAACCCAATTCCATTTCATCAAAACAAACAAGCCTTTCATTACCGGGCATAAAATTCATTTCTTGACATGATTGTGTTTGAATATATTTTTTAGGTATGGTTGATCGTTTTAAATTATTTTTTCTTATTCTTCCTTCTTTTAAATCAATACCACGTAAATAACGGTCAATAGAGAATGCGGCTTCCCTTCCATCTCCAATAGCATCAACAGCACACATTAATGAACTATCAATTATATCTCCACCAGCAAAAACCCCTGGGATGCCAGTTTCATAAGTTAAATCATCTACTACAATTTTACCTCTTTCAACTTTTAATTTATTATCTGTAGCAGCAAGAAGAGGCTCTGGATCAAGTCCTTGGCCAATTGCAATAACAATAATATCAACCACAATCTTAAATTCTGAACCTTCAATTTTATTCAATGGTCTTCTACCAGTTTTAGGATCTGGTTTACCCCATTCAATTTTATAACAGTTTAATGCTAATTTTCCATCGGGTTCTTGTGTAATGTTTGCCGTTGAGGTCTCAAAATGATATTTCATCACTTCTCTCTCAGCTTCATGTAAGTCTTCAAGTATCGTCTTTAAAGCTTCTTCAGTTAAAATATCAACAAGATCAACCTTCGTTGCTCCTAATCGAACAACTGTTTCGCCAACATCAACCGCTACTGCGCCACCTCCAATAATACCAAAAGTTTTGCCTTTAAATTCTTCTGGATTTTCAGCACATTTATATTTTCTTTCTAAAAGAAAATCAATTGCCACATCTACATTAGGTAAATCTTCTCCTTCAAGTTTGAGAGTTTTCGGTACATATAAACCTACAGCAATAAAGACCGCTTTATAATCTTCTTTCCAAATATCTTCTAGGGTGAAGTTAGACCCAAACTCTTTATTTAAAACGATTTCTACACCCATACTCTTTATAAATTCTACATCGTGATCAAGTGCCTCATCAGAAAGTCTGTATTGTGGAACACCATATCTTACAACTCCACCAGTTTTGTCTCCTTTCTCGAATATTGTCGGTTTATATCCCATTCTAGCAAGAAAGTATGCTGCTGATAATCCACCCGGTCCCGCACCAATAATAGCAACTTTTTCTTTATTCTGGGGTACAGGTTTTATTTTACTTTGATTTGGATGTTCTTTTTCCCAATCAGAAACAAAACGTTTGAGTTCACGGATAGCAACTGGATCATCAAAATTTTGACGGTTACAATTTAATGCACATTGGGCAGTACAAATCCGTCCACATAAGTATGGTAAGGGATTAGTTTCTCTTATTAGGTCAATGGATTCTTGAAATTTACCCTCTGCTATAAGTGATACATAACCTTGAACATCAACTCCAGCAGGACATCCAACGACACAGGGAGCAGCACCTGTTAAGAACGGAACACAACCCATAAAATAACCAATTTCTCCTTTAACAGTTGTTTTTAACCCAGTTCCATCTAGAAAACCTATTTTGTTTGTAAATTTGATTTTGTCTTCAGCCATTAATTTTGGTAAACTTGAATAAACTCTATCATGATTACAGCTTAATAACCCATCTTGTAGTGGTTTATATTCTGAAGCAAGAGAGCGAAGGTCTTTGATAATTTGGGTAAAGTTAACACCAGTATTTTCTTTAGTCATTGGGCAATATATTGAGCATAACCCACATGTAAGACACTTCCATATATCATTATTTTTTAAAGCTTCTTCTGGTGTTAAGAAAGTTAAATCAGTAATTAGACTACGAGGGTAAAAAATGTCGAGAAAAGCAGTTGGGCATACATTATTACAGCGATTACATGAATAACAATAATTTGCTGCTGTATTTACCTTTTTAAGCAACTCTATTGAAGCTACCCTCGTGATTTTTTCACCAGCCACTTTATCATCAGATTCAGTCATTTAATCTCAAGAAATTAGGTTTATATTTGTATATTAAAAATGTTGTTATAATTTGAATATAACTATTATAGTTTGATTATTAAAAATTTATATAAATCCTTTTGGTACATACATACATTGATAACAAATTTTCCTTTAATATAAATGAAAGATTGACTAATTTCCCAAATTTGTGAAAATATTGAACTTATCTTCAATTGATTTTACACGTATGGGTCCAATTTTTGGGTGTTCTTTTCGAAATGCAATGAAATTGCTATTGTCTAACGGTTTAATCCCAATAAAGCATTTAATGCGCGTAATTTTTATAAATACAATTAGTATAGTTGGTATTCCTTTCCGTATTCGCGAAAATTTTCTCTATAAACAAAAGATAGAAAGAACTAGAGTTCAATCGCCCCCTATTTTTATTATAGGGCATTGGAGAAGTGGTACAACTCACCTACATAACTTATTATGTCAAGATCCTCAATTTGGTTATATTTCGATGCTTGAAGCTTCTTTTCCAAAATCATTTATGAGTAATTCCTTCTTCAAATATTTCATGAGCGAGTTTTTACCTGAGACTCGCCCTATGGATAACATGAAGATGGGAGTTGATGAAACTCAAGAAGATGAGATGGCACTCGGTAATATATTTCCTTACACACTCTATAACGCTTGGTATTTTCCAAAAAGAATGATGGAATTCTATTATAGATACGTTCGGTTTAGAAATATTCCTAAAAAAACAATTCGAAGTTGGAAGCAAGGTTATGATTATCTCATAAGAAAAACTACATTAAATATGGAAGGTAAGCAAATTCTGCTTAAAAATCCCGCAAATACTGCTAGAATTAAATTCTTATTAACTTTATACCCTGATGCGAAATTTATACATATATACAGGAATCCATATATTGTATATTTATCCACTCGACATTTCTATAAGAAAACAATGGAAAAATTTATGTTTCAAAACGTTTCAAGCGATCTAATTGAAAGAAATTTTATCAAGATCTATGAGGATATGATGAAGTGTTATTTTAATGAGAAGAAACTGATACCAAAAGAAAATTTAGTTGAAGTAAAATTTGAAGAATTAGAACAAGATCCAATTAACCAATTGAATAAAATTTATTCTACATTTAACCTTTCTGGATTTGAAATAAATAAAGAAAGATTTTCACGTTATTTAGAGGGATTAAAAAATTATAAGAAAAATATATTTCAATTAAAAGATAGAGATTTAGATATAGTCAGAAAGTATTGGAGTTTTACTATAAACAAATGGAATTATAAAGTTCCCGGACAGCATATTCTAAGGCAATAACTGCAATAATTGTTTTCCAAAATACTCTGAATACATTTTGAGCGATCGATATGCGTAATAACACCATTCTCTTTTTCAATTGGTGTTTCATAGACTGATCCCCCTTTACATCCCCTCACGCAAGCACCGCATTTTTCACAATATTCCTTAAGTTTGCTAAAATCTCTTTTTTCTGTTTTAGGGATTTCAGCATCAGTAGTAATGATACTCCATCTTTGTCGAGGTCCAAATTCTGGTGTAATAATTAATCCATTTCTTCCCAAAATTCCCAAATTAGCTGCTATAGCATGAGGACCAAATAAGAGTTTTCCCCCAAAAGGATGGTGAGCTTCACTTTTATATCCTTGTTCTTTTAAAAATTCAGCTAATTCAATAGTTACATCCCCCAATTCTTTATAAACCCTAAAAACTTCAATTTCACAGATCGCACTCGGAGCATTTTTGATTTTATCCCATTTCATTTCCATTCCAAGAATAACAGCATTTTTTCCATATAATTTTAAGTCTTTAAAAATATAATTTTCAATTACAGGAGTATATCCTATTAAATCTACACCAAGTTCCTTAGCTTTATTTTCAAATTTCTCCCAAAAATCAGGAGTTACTTGCGTCTTTGTACTCTTTTCATTTCCATATTTTGTTTTTCTTGCTTGTTGGAAACCTTTGAATGTACCTCGAATATATTTGGAAAATAGTTTAGCAGATTCACGATCTAATACTTCCGCTGGACCTAAACTCATATTAAAGAGCTCTTTAGGAACAATAAACACAAGATTTTCATTCTTTCCAATATAAGTTGGTTCAATCCCAACATCTGACATCTTTTATCACTTTTAGTTTAAAATACTAAATTTTTACATGGTTTTATATTAAATTCAATATAAAGATAATGATTTTAAGAATAAATCCTCTGAATCTTAGTTGCCCTTTCTGTGGAAAAGAATAAGAATAAAGATTTTAAAAATAATTTAAAATATAATTATTATCTTTTTTTATTGGCAACACCAAAAATTCGTCTCCACTTTTTTAAGAGGGGGAGACTTTTTGTTGCTTCTTCAATCCAAGGAAGAGATTCATTCTTTCCCATATCTTTAATTAGAATACTTTGCGATTCAATAATTTTTTTGTAGACTTCACGTTGTCTTTGTTCCCAATTTAATATTTCCTTATAAGTTATAATTTCAAAACCAGCTTCTTGAAGAATAGGTCGGTAATCGTTCATAGATGTAGGTGTTTCCCATGCAGTAAACACAAACGATGCACCTGGACGTAGAATTCTAGCAGTTTCACAAAGAGCTTTTACTTTTTCTTGTAAATATGTTAGAGTATCAATACTAATTGCACCGTTAAAATAGTTTTTCGGGAAATTTGTTGAACTGATATTAATTACAAGAAATTTAACCTTATTTTTTAATCCAAAATCTTTTACGCGTTTTTTAGCTGATTTAATAGCAACTTCTGAGATATCAATACCAACATAATTTGCACACTTTTCACGTGCTATCCACAATCCTGGTCCTGCTTTTCCACACCCTATATCAAGAAAAGTTTCCCCTGGTTTGACATTAAGATATTTAGCAATATTCCGCAAATCAGTCATTGTAACAAAACTATCAGGATCTAAGTTGTCTGGATAATCATTCCCATAAATTTTTCGATAAATATCTCGTAGAGATTGACTTTTTTTTTGTTTATACCAATAATTAGCTTTTTCTTTCTGTCTTAAAATATCACGGTCTCTTTCTCTCAATATATTTTACCTTAACATTTAAATCTAAATGCGAAAATTTTTACTTTTGTTTATATTAGATACAATGTAAAGATAATGGTTTTGAAGATAGATCACCTTAATTATAATTGTCCCTTCTGTGGAAAAGAATTAGAATCAAGATTTTCTAAATGTTTTAATATTTATTGTCAAGGGCAAAAATTTAATGAAGGAAATCTAGTGATATATAGGTTAAATCCTGATTTAGGGATAGGAAGAGTAATAAAAAAAATAGAAATTCCAACTTCAAAATCTTTAGATGAAGATGATACTTATTTTATTACTAAATTTAAAGTCTCATTTAGGAATAAAATAATTAAAATAATCCATCCAATTGATCTTGTTCATTATATTTTTGAAAAGGAAGACCAAATAGTAACTAAACAAGGAATTGGTTATATAAATAAAAAAGAATTCCTGATTAAAGATGGAATAATTTCTTATGAATTTTTAATGGAAAATGGTAAAAAATCTCAGATTTTTGAAAATGAAATTTATTCTAAATATGAAACACCCATAAAAAATCTTATTTCAAAGCAGAAATTTGACCCTCCTAAAAATTTCTTAATAAAATATTGGGCAAATCTATTCTACTCTTACTATAAATCATATCAAATCAAATGTATAACAAATTCACGCCTATCATTGATGCCTCATCAGATTAATGTTACACATCGTTTATCTGAGGAACATTTTCCTAGAATTATCTTAGCGGATGAAGTTGGTCTTGGAAAAACAATAGAAGCAGGTATTTATATTAAGGAGATGATGGCAAGAGATTTAGCAGAAAGGATCTTAATTATCGTTCCCGCATCATTAGTGAAACAATGGCAATTTGAAATGCAAAATAAGTTTAATATCAATTTTGTTGTATATGATGGTAAAAAAGTTAAAGAACTAAAACGTAAGGGTAGTTACAAACATCCAGAGATCTTCCAGAACCCCTTTTATTATGATAACTTAATTATATGTTCACTTCAATTTGCCCGAAACAGAAAATATATCGAATTATTATCAAGTATCGCATGGGATATTGTAGTCTTTGATGAGGCTCATCATCTAAGAAGATATTTGATTAATGCAATGACAGGTAATTATCGAGAAACTCTTAACTATGAATTAGCAAGAAATTTAAGTATAAATTCGGAAGGTATGCTCTTATTAACTGCTACTCCGTTACAGCTACATTCATTTGAATTATTTTCTTTAATTGAGCTCATTCATCCAGATGTTTTTGAAAACTTTAGCGATTTTGAGCATTTTAGAAAGAATATGCCTTTTATCAACCTATTAACTTCAAACTTGAATAATCTTGATAAGTTAAATAATTTTGAAGTAAAAAATACGATAAAACTCCTAAAGGATCTCAGATATATAGATAAGAAAAGAGAAATCAACCAAGTGCTCTCACAAATTCAAGATGATTCTTATAAATCGAATTTATTAAGAAAAATTGAAGAAGATCATACTTTATCCAAATTTTTAATTAGAAACCGTAAGAAAAATGTATTTTCTGACGAGTTATTAAATAAAAGAATAGTAAATACGATTATGGTTAATCCTAATCAACAAGAATTAGCTATTTATAACGAGATCCGTCTATATCTAGCCAAAATTTACAATTCTTCAGTAAGCAAAGATAATGTGGGGATTGGATTTATCATAACCACACTTCAGAAGCTTTTAACAAGTTCTAAGTTTGCGTTTCTAAAGAGTTTAGAAAGAAGATTAGATCAAATTGACAGATATAAAGATATTTTTCTTGATCCTGCTATAATTAAAGAAGGAGATCCTGAATATTATGAATCAGAATTAGAGGATCATTATCTTGACACTGAACAATTTGATCTATTTAATAATAAAAAATATAAGAAAATAAAAGAAGAAGCTACAGAGATATTCAATCAAGAGAAAATATTAAAAGAGTTTTATGATAAATTAAAAGCTTTACCATATGATTCAAAATCAGATAAACTAATAGAATTGTTAGATCAAATATATTCACAAAATCCCAGAGAAAAGATAATTATATTTACTCAGTTTGTAGATACATTGAAATTTATAAAATCCTTGATTGAGAGCCATAATCATAATTATATAGTTGAGCTCTTTTATGGAGGATTAGATAAAATCCAAAAAGATGAAGCAGTTGAAAGATTTAGATCAAGCCGTAAATTTTCAATCTTAATTTCTACAGAAATCGGTGGTGAAGGCCGTAATTTCCAATTTTGCCGTGTTCTAATAAATTATGATTTGCCATGGAATCCAATGAAACTTGAACAAAGGATAGGAAGACTAGATAGAATAGGTCAAGAATCGAAAGAAATTTATATTTATAATATCTTTATGGAAGGGACTGTGGAAACTGATATTATACATGCTATAATTAAAAGAATTACTCTTTTTGAAGAATCTATAGGAATTTTAGAGCCTATTATTGGAAGAATTGAGAAAGATTTTAAAGGTGTAATTTTTGCTGAAGAAGATGGGAAAAAAAGGAAGAAATTAAACGAATTCTATAGAACTCTTGATGAAGAAATTAGAAAAGCAAAAGAAATCGAGATGCAATTAGATGACTTAATGATTGATAAAAGATCTTTTCAGATGGAAGGGTTAATCAGTTCATTAGCATCATGCATAGATGTAAAATTAACTCATAATGAACTCTATTTATTAGTAAAGCAATTTTTCGATTGTAATAATCAAATTTATGGTTCATTTGAAGATATAGATGATAGTTTTGAGAATACTAAGGGTAATTCTGAATTCCAGACAAAAATAGAAATAAAAGACATTTTATTAAAAAATCCTAAATATATCATTGCAAATGAATATCTTGGAACATTTAATTTAGATCTCGCTAGGAAAAGGGAAGAAATTGATTTTTTTGCGTTAGGACATCCATTAATCAATAACATTCTAGATTTTATTAAAAGTAACGATTTTAAAGGAAATTTTAGCGTTTTAAACCTTAAAAAGAAAGAAGTGGAAAGATATTATAATGTAAAATCAATCAATACAGGGGAATTATATCTATTTATTTTTTCCGTAAAGTTTCAAGGTTATATAATTGAAAATCAAATTATAGCGATAGTTGTTGATAAAAATGGTAATGAAATAATGAATTTTGCTGATACTATTCTAAATATAAAGATCTTTAATAAAGTCTTCCAATTTAAAGGCTCTGAAGAAGAAACGACAGTTGATTATAGTTTAATTAGTGAACTTCAACAAAATACAAAAAAGATTATTAGATCAAAAACTTCGATCTGGAAAAGGGAAATTAAGCTACTAAATGATACTATATTCAATCAAGAAAGGAAGAAAAAAGAAAAGATTTATTCCCATAAGAAGAGGACTTTAAATCTTAAACTCGAATCATTAAATTTAATGTTAGAACGAAACAAAAATAGAAGGCCAACAGCACGACAACTTCATAATATAGAAAAAATAACAGAACCTGCAAAAAAGCAAGAGAAATTAAACAAAATTAAAAAATTGGAAGAAGAGATCAAATTTATTAATAAAGATATAGATTCAACAAGAAGAAAATTGGATGATTTATCATTCGAATACGAAGATCTTAAAAATGAGATGATTAAGAGAAATATATCAAAATTTTATACCAATCTATTATCTTTTGCTTTATTAAAAATTATAGAATAGAAGAACAAATTACTTATAACCTACATTTTTTAACATTCGTTGTGCTAAATCTAGGAAAGCCTCCTCCACCTTTTCCCCTGTTTTTGCTGACGTTTCAATGTAAAATGTTTTCTCTTTCTTAGCAAACACTTGGGCGCTTTCTCGTTCATATATTTCATCCTTTGAGTCAACCAAATCTACTTTATTTCCAATTAATGCAAAAGGAACCTTATTTCCTGCATATTCATATAAATCTGACAGCCAATCATCAATCTCTTCAAAAGTGTGCCATCGAGATAAATCAAACACTATTAGAGCTCCATTTGCTCCATCAAAAAAGCTTGATCTTAAAAATTTATATCGATCCTGGCCTCCAATATCCCAAATTTGCATTTTTATTGTTGTGCCTAGTTGAGGATAATCTGAAATGACCTTTGAAAGGAAATCAGCACCAATAGTCATTTTATAACGAAAAGAGAACTTATTTTCAACAAATCTATATAAAAGTGAGGTTTTTCCGACAGCTCCAGGTCCTATTATGATGATCTTGAAAACATAAAGTGACATAATGGATCAATACTTCTTTTAATAAATAATCTCAGCGTGATATTTAAAAATTTTCCAAAAAGGTGAATTTAAAAAGATAAAAAAGTTGAATGCTTTTCAATTTATTAATCATTTTAAAATCACTTCTATATTAGCAAAAATTAAAAGGACTTTTCTATAATTCTTTGAGTGATTTCTATGAAAGCTTTTTCTACATTATCACCTGTTTTAGCAGAAGTTTCAAAATAAAAACTGTTTTCTTTCTCAGCATAACGATAAGGTTCATTTTGATCTATTACTTCACCAATATCACTTAATAAATCAACTTTATTTCCTAATAAAACAATAGGTATCTTTCTACGCATTATTTGATACATATCAAAAATCCAATTTTTTATCTGTGAAAAGGTTTCAGCCCGTGAGAGATCAAAAACTATTAATGCACCATGTGCTCCCTCATAGAAATTACGACGTAATATTTTGAACCGATCTTGACCACCTATATCCCAAATAGTTAGTTTAGCGATTTTACTTGGTTCATATTCAACTAATTTTGTTGAGAAATCAACGCCTATAGTGAAATGGTAATCTAATGAGAACTGATTATGCACAAATCGTCGTATTAGACTGGATTTTCCTACTGCTGCGGGTCCAATCACTAATATTTTAAAAGAGTATTCAACCATTGAAGAATAAATTGTTATTTAGGATAAAGAATGAATAGAAATTTTCTAATTTATATTCATGTAATTCGAAAATTAAATTGGATTTTTTGTCAAATTCTCGAAATTTCTAATTAAAAAAATTAAATAATAACATTAAATCCGTGTAATATATATTAAAAAAAGCTCAAAAAATATAGGAAAATAAAATAAAAAATTATATAGATCTTAACTCTTACCTAGGAACATTTTTGTATCATTCTTTGAGTAAGTTCAAGAAAGGCTTTTTCTACGTTCTCACCTGTTTTAGCAGATGTTTCAATATATATAGTCTTTTTTTTGTCCGCAAATTGTTGAACTTCATTTCGATCAATAACTATACCTATTTCAGGAATTAAATCAGATTTATTTCCTATAATTACAACAGGAAATTCAGTTTCAACTGCTTGACGTGCATCTGAAAGCCATTCTTTCATTTTAGGAAATGTTTGTGCTCTTGAAAGGTCAAACACAACAATTGCTCCGTTGGTCCCTTCATAAAAACTTCTTCGTAAAACTTTAAAACGTTCTTGCCCTCCTATATCCCATAATGTAAGTTTAGCAGATTTCCCTTCCTCATAATCTACAGTTTTGCTCATAAAATCAACCCCTATCGTAAATTTGTAATGTAATGAAAATTTATTTTCTACAAATCTACGTATAAGACTGGATTTTCCTACAGCAGCGGGACCAACTACTATTGTTTTAAATGTATAAATTTGCTCAGAAATATTCTTTAACCTCCCTCTTTTAATTCAATATTGTTATAATATAGAAGAAATTTACTAATAATAAAACAACTTACTCCTTAATTAAGTTATATTTTTTTCCGTATTTTTTGAAGATTTTAGTACCTCCCCCTTCTTGCACAACTTTAATTGTAGCGTTTGAATCAAAAATTTCCATTCCGCTAACTATATCCACTCCATAATCAAATAAAATATCAGGAATCATACTCGCTGTTGGACCAATTAATATTATATTTTGAGCCTTTCTTTTAAATTTCTTCAAGATTGGTTCAAGAGTATTATTAATTAATGTAGTTCCAGTACAAAATAACACATCAGTAAAGAACTCATCATCTTCTATTTGATTAATATCATGTCTGAATTTAAAGCTCTTAAATTCTGGTGAAATTAAGATTGAATCTTCTATAATTGTGATTAATTTTGATATTTTGCTGAACTCTTTTATTAAGGGTTTAATGAATCCAATAAATGTTATAGTAGTCTTTTCATTGATCTTAAAAAAATCTATTAAATTACTTTCAATTTTTTGATAAGGATTTATAATTTTTAGGACATGTTGAGAAACACCATTCAAGGCCGCGATCCCTATGATTTTTTTAAGACTGGGTGCTTCATAGGACCAACTTAAAATTTCACTGACAGAATAATTCGTAAGTTCACCAGCAAAATTGATTTTACTACAGTTTGTATTGGAAATTACACTTGGTAGTGTCGATGCTAAACCTAAGAAAGGTTTATAAGCGTAAGCAGAGACCTCTACGCAGGTATAACCCAATCCTACTACAACTTTAGTTATTTTGGGTGGAATAATTCTATGAATTTTATAAATCTGTTTAATAACGTTAACTGTTTTTTCTAAAATCATCATTTATTATATTATGGAGAATATGATTTTTTCTGTATCTCGTAAACCGTATCACAATAAGGATCTCCAGCTGCTACAGTTTTAAAAATCTTAAGTTTGATCTTATCACTAACAGCTTCGCGAAAATATTCATGGTCAATAGCCATAACAGCTTCACATAACTCTCTAGAGGTATTTTCAAGACCAAATGGACACTTAGTCCCGCGAATCTGGAACTTTTCATCCGATAACGAAATCACCTTAACAAAATTTTGGTTAAAACTTTTAGAAAATGCTTTTGCAACTGTAGATAAATTGTTATTAGGAATTTTTTTCTTAATTTTTAGAGCTAAGGATTTTCCTTGTTTCCTACAAACATCTTTTATAATTGATAACACTTCTACTCCAAATTTTTTATATATCGCTTTAATTAATAAGCCTTGAGCTTCAATTGGATTTGAAGGTAAATCTTTTTCTTTATTTTTTATCATATTCTCATACTATTTTCCTTTTTATTAAATTCTCGATATTATTGTTTAATGAAATTATATTTAGTTTTTTAATTTTATTTGAATTGTTTGATTTGCTCTGTTTAAATATTAATGTTTATTATATATTGTTAAAATTCTAATTTTTGATATTATACTATGAAATATATATTAATTGAAAATGAAAAAATTGGAGAAGTAAAAGCAAAATTATTGATAAATAAGAATCCTAAAACATGCCAAGCAATCTGGGATGCACTTCCTTTTGAAGTAAATTTATCAAGATGGGGGGAAGAACTATATGGAGACTGTCCTGTTACAATTCCCCCAGAAAACTCACAAGTAGAATGCGATATTGGAGACGTGGGATATTGGATTAGTGGTAAAGGATTTTGCATTTTATGGGGTCCAACTCCAGCTAGTTCTGGTGATAAACCTGTTGCTGCTAGTCCTGTTAATGTCTTTGCTACAATTGAAGGTGATGCTAAGGCAATTTTCAATCAATTTTCATCCTTTCAAGGCAAGGTAAAAAAAGGTGAATAATCACTAAATTTTTTAATTTATATATTTGAAATTTAATGGTGATAGTGAATTTTAATGAAAAAGAAATGGTATAAGGGAAAAGTATTTGTAATAACAGGAGCAAGTGGGGACATAGGTAGTGAGGTTTGTCGCAAATTTGCCCCATTGAATATGAAAATGTACTTATTAGATCTTCCTGGAACACCTTTAAATGAAATAAAAGAGGAAATAAAAGAATTGGGGGCTGAACATGTGGAAACCTTTGAATTTGATGTTACAAATCGGGACCAAATTGAATCAGTAATTAGGAATATTGGAGAAAAAGAGCAATTTATTGATATTTTATATAACAATGCAGGTATAGGAACCACTTGTTCAATAACTAATGGTGGAACTTTTGAAGAATACCGAAAGATTATGTCTATAAACGTCGATGGTATGTGGTTAGTACTCCAAGCAGCACTTCCATATATTGGACGCCCAGCTCCAACTAAGAAATTTCCAGATCGAAAAGAAGGACAACTCATATTCTCATCTAGTTCTGCTGGCAAGACAGGTATTCCTAATATGGCCGCATATTCAATGAGTAAATATGCTATTGTCGGCTTAGCGAATTCTATTAGATTAGAATTTATAATGCAGAACCATAATATTCAAGTAATAACAATTTGTCCAGCACCAACAAAAACAAAATTTTGGGAAATCTACTCCA
>Ga0209635_10000563_pt1 | contig 25805 bp, 22 predicted proteins | sample DeeMarSWOR230_32_FD_187463 | JGI IMG/M metagenome (GOLD analysis project Ga0209635, IMG submission 187463) | Marine sediment microbial communities from White Oak River estuary, North Carolina - WOR-2-30_32 (SPAdes) (version 2) | ecosystem: Environmental > Aquatic > Marine > Intertidal zone >...
GAGGTCCGGCGCGATATCGTGGCCGAGCTCGAGCTTCAGGCGGCGCGTGTGCTCGTGCGTGGCTTCGATCGCCCCAACCTGCGGTTCACTGTGCGGCGCGAGGAGCGGTTGACCGAGAAGAGCCGGGCGCTCGTCGCGGAGCTCAGCGGCCGTGAGGAGACGGCCATTGTCTACGCTTCCACGCGCAAGACCGTGGAGGCGGTGACTGAGCTACTGCGCTGCGCTGGCGTCAGCGCCGCGGCTTATCACGCCGGGCTGCCCCGCGCGGAGCGCGCCTGGGTGCAGGAGGCGTGGACGTCCGGCGACGTACCGGTCGTGGTGGCGACCAATGCCTTCGGAATGGGGATCGACAAGGAGAACGTGCGCCGAGTGGTCCACTTCCAGATGCCCAGCTCGCTGGAGGCGTACTATCAGGAGGCGGGCCGTGCCGGTCGCGATGGTGAACCCGCCGAGTGCATCCTCCTGCATAGCTATCGCGACCGTTTCGTGCACGAGTTCTTCATCCGCGGCTCGTATCCGCCGCGCAAGGTCGTGCTTTCCACCTACCGTGCTCTTCGTGAAGCGGCTCGCGCCTGCGGTGGTCCGGTTCCGGCTGCTCGCTTCGCGCACCGCGTAAAGGGCCTCAAGAGCGAGCGCGAGGTCTACTCGGCCCTCCGCATCCTCAGGGAGGCCGGAGCGGTCGAGGATGCCGCCGCCCGCCGCGATTGCACCGTTCGCTGGATCGCCAGCCTGGCGCAGATCGAGGACCTGTTGCGGGATGGAGGCGGGGCAGCGGATGTCCCCGAGCTCGTTCCGCTGCTCGAGGGCCTCGCCCGAGCGTCCGCTGGCGGCGAGCGGCGGCTACTGCGGCTGTCGCGACGTGAGATCGCGCGCTGGGCCGGCGGTGACTTCGGGGCCGCCCGGGCCGGGCTCGACGCGCTCCAGCGGGCCGGCCTACTGGGTTGGCGCGACGAAGGCCAGTCTGCCGGCTACCTGCCGCGCGATCCGGGGTTGGGCCCGGACGAGCTGTCGCTGGATTGGGAGCGTATCCTCGCGCGCCGTAACCTGGAGCTGCGGAAGCTGAGGTGCATGGAGAAGTACGCCTTCCAGCGCGGCTGCCGGCGCCGCTACATCCTGGGCTATTTCGGTGAGTACCTGGCGCGAGGGCAGTGTCACGGCTGCGACCGCTGTGGCTGATCGCTGGGGACCGCAGCTGTATGCGCCCTAGCGGCTGTTACCGCCCTCTCCACCCGCTGCAACCTCTCGCTCGCCCAGCAGGTGCAGGTCGAACCAGCGCCTCATCCGCCGATAGCTGTCCTTGCGCGAGGGCACCTCGTCCCAACCGTGATCCTCCATTGGATAGACCACCAGGTCGAAATCCTTGTCCAGCTCCATGAGCATCTGGGCGAGCCGGAACGAGTCCTGGATCTGGACGTTCTCGTCGACCAGCCCGTGCTGGATCATCAGCGCGTCCTGGAGCCCCTCGGCGTAGTACATCGGGCTGGAGCGCCGGTACGCCTCCTCGTCATCGAGCTGTGACCCGTTGAGGATCCGGCTGGTGTAGCCCTGGTTGTAATGCGCCCAGTCGGTGACCGGGTACAGCGCGACGCCGGCCGCGAACTTGCCGGGATGCCGGAAGAGCGCCATCAGCGTGAAGAACCCGCCGTACGAGCCGCCGTAGATGCCGATCCGCCCGGGGTCCACGCCGTAGCGCTCGGCCAGGATCTCCAGGAACGGCAGGCCGCTGTCTACGTCGGAGACGCCCATCTGTCGATACGCGTAGGTGCGGTTCGCGTGGCCGTAGCCCGAGCTGCCGCGATAGTCGAGGTTCGCCGCGACGTATCCTCGATCGCGCATGTAGTTCGCGTAGAGGACCATGCGGCCGCGCCGCCAGCCCTTCGTCACGCCCTGCGCGCATTCGCCGCAGCCGTGCACGTAGATGATCGCGGCGCCGTTGTGCTCGGCCGGCGGCTCCCAGACCTCGCCCCAGGTCGGTAGCCCAGCGGGATCCGGGAACGTGATGATCTCGCTGGCCGCCCAGGCGTAGCGGTAGAAGTCGTCGGTGCCCGAGCGGGTGACCTGGCGCTTCCGCGCGCCGGGCCGGTTCTCCATGACGTAGAGGTCCGGCATCAGCCGCGGGTTCTCGTAGGTCACCGCCAGCCGCCGGCCGTCCGGCGAGTAGTGGGCCTCGTGGATCCCTTCGCCCAGGGTCACGCGCCGGAGCTGGCCGCCGCGTGCCGGGAGATGATAGAGGTGCTCCTCGCCCGGGTGCGCCTGGCTCGTCTTGAGGTACCAGGTCCGGCCGTCGGGCGACAGCGCGGCGCGCCGCACCTCCCACTCCCCGTCGGTCAGCTGGTGCACGGTGCCGTCGATGTCGGCCAGGTAGAGCATCGCCCAGCCGGTCGCCGTGGAGACGAAGCCGAAGCTCCGCCCGTCCGGCAGCCACTGGAGGTAGCCCGGCGACCAGCGCCCTTCGACCAGGGGGCCACCGATCCAGCTGTCCTCATGCTGGTGGTCGACCACCGTGGTCGCGCGGCTCTCGACGTCGAGCAGGCTGATCCAGCGGTCCTTGTGATCCATCGAGAGGATCTGCACCACCGCGTGCGTGCCCTGCGGGTTCCAGTAGGGGCCGTGGATCACCGTCTCTTGCTCGATCCCGTCGTCCACCCAGACGACCTCGACGCTGTCGGGCTCCACCAGCGGATCGATCCGCACGATGCCCATCTTGTACTCGGGCAGCGGCTCGCCGACTTTGGGGCGTGCGCTCTGCTCGACCGCGCGTCCCTCCTCGTTCACGAACTCCATGTAGCTGGTTTGATGCTCGCGGCTGGGATCCTTGATCCAACCGAAGGTGATGAAGCGGCCGTCAGGCGAGCGCTGCAGGTTATAGGCGCGGGCACCTCTCTCGATCGGGATCGCCTGCGGCTGCTCGGGCTGGCGTACGCGGCGCACGGAATCCGCGATCGCGCGGTCGCGCGCGCGCTTCGCGACGATGTCGATCAGCTCGAGCTGCTGCTCGCGCAGCCAGGCGTCCTGATCGGAGGGTTCCTTCTCCTTGGTGGTGACCCGTGCGATCTGACTGGCGATCCGCTCGCCCACGTCGTAGACCCAGAGGTCACCACTCTCCTCGCTGCGGAAGCCGAAGCCCTGCGTGGCGAAGTAGACGAACGCGCCGTCCCAGGAGACGGCGAGGTTCCCCAGCCGCTGGGCCGTGGTGAATACCGCCTCCGTCCCATCGCGCCGCGTCCAGAGGTAGAGCGTGCCGCCGTCTGACCAGGCCGCGACACGGCGGTCACCCGACCACTGAGCGTCCGACGTCGGTATCCGCGCCGCCTCTTCCTCCGGGACCTCGCGGACCCGGCGGCCGTCGGGATCGGTCGCGAACCAGGGGTCGGTGTCAGGATGCTGGCCCGGCGCGGGATCCTCGCGCCAGCGGAAGTAGATCCACCTCCCGTCAGGCGACCAGGTGATCTGGCGCGGCGAGAGCCCCAGCCAGCGGAGGTCCTGGGCCAGGTGCTCGAGGGTGAGCCGGAAGCTCGGGTCTACATCCTCGGCGCTGAGCTGGGATTGGCTCACGACCTGCGGAAGAGCAGTGCCGGGATGGGAGAGCATCAGCACCACCACGAGTCCGCTCAGCAGGCGAACGGGACGGAGACGCACAGACATGGTCCACCTTCCTTCTGCGGTCGCGCGATTTGAATGGTTGGGCAGTGGGGCGCAAGGTAAGCGCGTAGCCTGGCTGTCGCCATAGCGACGGGTACTCGCTGCTCGGGCTGGTGTCGCTGACGGGTCGCCGGCCTGGGATCAGGACTAGTGAGGGCGGTGGGGTTCCGCGAATGTCGTAGGCGAAACCGTGCGGGGATCTCACCCGTAGTTCAAATTCAGAAGTGGGAAGTCACATCGTTCCGAGGCGCGCACGCGAGAAAGAATCACTTGCCAACCGGCCAGCATTGATCGGCCGAGGAGGTACGGCCATGCGTGCGATCAGGATCGCCCCGCTCTCTGTAGTCCTCGCGACCGTTTCCGCGAGCCTCTCCGCCAGCACAGGTACCGCTCAGCTCGAGCGCCAGCTCAGCGAGAAGATCGCGATCATCTGTCCGAAGAATCTCGCTGTGTTCCATGTTCTGGTCATCCTTTCTCCGGCGGGCGAGGAGCGCCGCCAGTTCATCGACCATCCCTTGGCGGACGCGGCGCGCGAGTACTTCGCGGGTTTCGCCGATCACCCCGCGGTTCAGGTCACGGACCGAATGTTCCGCAGCAGCTGGTATTTCGGCCTGAACTTCATCGCCTTCCACTACTCGGAGTTCCCGGAGGCGCAACAGACTCGGGCTTTCCCCGAGCTGCCCGAGCTGACCGAAGGCATGAAGGCGATGATGTCGCAGTACGTCGAGCTCGCCAGGGACTTCTACAGCGTCTCGAACTTCGAGGCGTTCTGGAACGCCCATGCGGCGGAGATCGAGTCGATGATCGAGCAGACCGCCGGGGCGATCCGCGCGCCGGATCTGCCGCAGATGATGGAGGGTTTCTACGGCAGGGAGGTCGAGCGCTTCGTCTTCGTGCCGTCCCCGTTCATGCAGCAGTCGGGGATGCACGTGGAGCTGGAGGACGACGGCCGCTGGACCTTCTACTACGTCGCGGGCGGTGACATAGCTACTGACACCTTCTACAACACCTACTTCGCCTTCCACGAGTTCGGCCACAGCTTCATCGAGCCGATATCCGCCAGGCACGCCGAACGGCTGAACCAGCTCGCCTACCTCTACCGGCCGCTGCAGGAACGGTTCCGCCAGCTGGGCTATCGCACCTGGGATCGCGCCTTCAACGAGCACCTGATCACCGCCGGACAGCTCCACCTCTCGCGGCCGGTCTTCGGGGAAGAGCGTGTCACGGAGCTGTTGGAGCGCGAGCGCGCTAACGGCTTCCAGCTGATCGATCGCTTCTACGGCTATCTCAGCGAGTACGCGAGCAACCGGGACAGGTACCCCGATCTGGAGACGTTCTTCCCGGTGATCCTCGACGACCTCGCCACGTTGAGGGTCGAGGAGTACCGAAGGCCCGGCCTGATGGGGTTCCGCACCGAGAGCGACAGGGAGTCGGTGGTCGTGCGTGAGGTCATCGAGGGCTCGGCCTTCGCCGAGGCCGGAGTTCAAGGCGGTGACGTGATCATTGGCTTGGACGGTATACCGATCACCACCTACGAGACGTTTCGCGAGGCCAGAGAGCGAAGCTGGAACCAGGCGGCTGAAGGCGACTCCGTCCAGGTGGTCGTCCTGAGGGGCGACACGACGATGGTGATGGCCATCCCGGTGGCGTTCGTCACGGACTATCGCTACCTGGAGGCGAAAGAGGACTGAAATACCTGTCGGGCAAGGTATGCCGCCCTAGTCTCACGTTCGCCTGCTGCGGGCTAGCGTCTGCTCTTGTCTGTTGGCTGTACCCTCGCCGGGGCCTGCACGGCGGACGTCGTCTGGTGGGCGACAGGGCGAGCGGTCGCGTAGAGCCCCGGGGCCCTGGCGTCAAGCGTAACTTCTTGACATACTTGTAAGTTGGCCGCCGTGGCGGGGCGTCAGAGCCCCGGCCACCTGGTCTGCCATCTTACGAGACGAGGATGATCGAGCTGACGAGCAGCGTTGACGACCGCTATCTCACCGACGAGCACCGGATGCTCCGGGCGATGGTCCGCGAGTTTGCGGAGAACGAGATCGTCCCCATCGCCCGGGAGATCGACGAGCAGGCGCGCTTCCCCTGGGAGAACGTGGCGAAGATGGCGGACCTGGGCCTGTTCGGCGTGCCCTGGCCCGAGGAGTACGGTGGCGCCGGGATGGACACGCTGGCCTCGACGCTGGTCAGCGAGGAGCTGGCCAAGTTCTGTCCCTCGCACGCGATCACCGTGGGTGCGAACATCACCCTGGCGGCCGCCCCGATCTACGACTTTGGCAGCGAGGAGCAGAAGCAGAAGTACCTGAGCAAGCTGGCCCGCGGCGAAGTGCTGGGCGCCTTCGCGCTGACCGAGCCGGACGCTGGTTCGGACGCCCAGGGTACGAAGACGCGTGCCGAGGAGAAGGGCGACCACTGGGTCCTCAACGGCAGCAAGCTCTTCATCACCAACGGCGGGGTAGGCGAGATCTTCGTGGTTACGGCGGTCACGGGCGAGTCGCCGGACGGCCGCAAGGAGATCAGCTCGTTCATCCTCACGAAGCCGACGCGGGATCTGGAGGAGGCGAAGGCTGTGGGGGTCGGGCACGCCGCGGACCTGGACTACACGCCGGGCTTCAGGCACGGCAAGAAGGAGGACAAGCTGGGCTGGCGTGCCTCCGACACATCAGAGCTGGTCTTCGAGAATGCCATCGTTCCGAAGGAGAACATGCTCGGCCGGCGGGGGCACGGGTTCAAGAACTTCATGCGCACGCTCGACGGTGGCCGCGTCAGCATGGCGGCGCACCTGCTGGGCATCGCCGAGGGCGCGCTGGAGCATACGATCGGGTTCACGCAGGAGCGCGTGCAGTTCAACACGCGGATCTGCGATTTTCAGGCGATTCGCTTCGAGCTCGCTGACTGGTGGACGCGCATCGAGGCGGGCAAGCACCTGGTCTATCACGCGGCGCTGCTGAAGGGGGCGGGGCAGCCGTACAGCAAGGAAGCCGCGATGGCCAAGCTCTACTGCTCGGAGCTGGCTGCCTGGGCCACGACGAAAGCTGTGCAGTTCCACGGCGGATACGGGTACACGACGGAGTACCCCGTGGAGCGGCTGATGCGAGATGCGAAGATAGGGGAGATCGGAGAGGGGACCTCCGAGATCCAGAGGATAGTGATAGCGCGCCATCTTCTCGGGCCCGAGCAGAGCCCGGTGGAGGGGGGCGTCCAATGAATGCTACGATTGGGTAAAGCAGCACGAAATGAAAAGGCAAATACTCATCAACGCGGCTCCGCACGAGACGCGGGTCGCGATCATGGAGGACAACGTCCTCGTCGAGCTCATGCTCGACCGTCCCGACGCGCAGCGGACGGTGGGCGACATCTATCTGGGGCGCGTCGAGGGCGTGCTGCCTGGCATCCAGGCCGCCTTCGTTAACATCGGCACCGACAAGGCCGCCTTCCTGCACGTCTCCGACCTGGCCGACGAGGATCCCGAGGCCTCGGAAGAGGAAAAGGGCGTCGCGCGCTACCCGCCCATCCAGACCCTGATCAAGAAGGGCGAGGAGCTGCTGGTACAGGTGACGAAGGAGGCGATCGGGACGAAGGGCCCCCGCGTGACCGCCCAGGTCTCGTTGCCCGGCCGCTACCTGGTCTATATGCCGCGTAGCGAGCACATCGGCGTCTCGCGCAAGATCGAGGACCGCGACGAGCGGACGCGGCTGCGCCGGCTGATGCGAGACATCGTGCCGCCGGGGGATGGCGGCGTGATCGTACGCACGGTGGGCGAGGACGCGAAGCGCAAGCCGCTGGAGCGCGAGCTCAAGGGGCTGATCAAGACGTGGAAGCGGATCGAGGCTCGCGTCGCCCAGTCGCAGGCGCCCGCACTGGTACACGAGGAGGCGCACCTCGCCGCGGGCATCATCCGGGACCTGTTCAGCGAGAAGGTGGACTCGCTGATCGTGGACTCGCGCGAGATCTTCAACGAGGTGCGGGCGTATCTCGAGGCCGTCGATCCCGATCTGATGCGCCGGGTCAGCTACCACGACGGCACGGTGCCGCTGTTCGACAAGTACGAGATCGAGGACGAGATCCGTCGCTCGTTCGAGCGGCGCGTGGAACTGCCGTCAGGCGGCCACGTCGTGATCGAGCCGACGGAGGGCCTCGTCGCCATCGACGTCAACACGGGCCGCTACACGGGCAAGAAGGACCCGGAGAAGACCATCCTGCGCACGAACCTGGATGCGGCCCGCGAGATCGCCCGGCAGCTCCGGCTGCGGGACATCGGCGGGATCATCGTTGTCGATTTCATCGACATGGAGGACAAGGCGAACCGGGACAAGGTGTTGCAGGAGCTGCGCATGCATCTGAGCCGGGATCGGGCGCGCACCAAGGCCTTCCAGATCTCCGAGCTGGGGCTGGTGGAGATGACGCGCCAGCGGGTGCGGCCGAGCATCTATCACACCGTCACGCGGCCCTGCCCGTACTGCGCCGGCGCGGGCCGTATCGTGACACCGGCCACTGTGGTGCGCCGGGTCGAGCGGGCCGTGCGGCGCGTGGCGGCGGCGAAGGACCAGCGGCGGCTGGTGATTCGCCTGCACCCGGAGGTGGCACTGCACATCTTGGAGGAGGAGCCGAACCTGCTGCGGCGCTTGGAGTCGGAGTACAAGGTGGACATCGAGGTGCGGGACGACCCGCTGATGCGGGCCGACGAGTTCCGCATCCTGGCAGGCCCTGCCGACGTGGATATCACCTCCCGTTACGCGGTGGCCTGAGCCGGGCCCGGGCGGCCTCAGCCGTTGACATGCGGCAGCTGGCTGGATAGCCTTTTAGGTTGCTAGAAACGACAACTTCGACCGGAACGCACGGTTGTGACATACGCCATCTTCAAGGCTGCCGGCTACCAGTATCGCGCCGAGCTCGGCGAGGTCCTGCGGCTCCCGTCGCTGGACGCCGAGTCCGGCTCGACCGTCGTGTTCGACGACGTGCTGTTGGGCGCGAGCGACGGGGAGACGCTGATCGGCCAGCCCAAGCTGGAGGGTGCCACGGTGCGCGTTCAGGTGGTCCGGCACGGCCGCGCCGATAAGATCGTGGTCTTCAAGTTCAAGCGGCGCAAGAACTACCGGCGCAAGACCGGCCACCGGCAGGGCTTCACCGAGGTGCGGGTCAGCGAGATCGACCTGGGCGGCGGCCGCCGGGTGAGCCTGGAGATGGAGGAGAAGCCTAAGGCGAAGGCCAAGAAGCCGCGGCCGAAGAAGAAGCCGGAGGCGAAGGCGGCGGCCGCGAAGAAGCCGGCAGCCGTGCCCAAGGCGAAGAAGGCGCCGGCCAGGAAGGCGGCGAAGCCCAAGGCGAAGGCCGCGCCGAAGAAGACCACGGCGAAGCCGAAGACGACGACCAAGGCGAAGGCCGAGGAGACGTCCAAGCCGAAGAAGAAGAAATCCTAGCAGGGACGGTCCCGATGGCTCATAAGAAGGCAGGCGGATCCACGCGCAACGGCCGCGACAGCAACCCCAAGTACCTCGGGGTGAAGCGATACGGCGGCCAGTTCGTGCGCGCCGGCAACATCATCATGCGGCAGCGCGGCACCCGGTTCCATCCCGGCCACAACGTCGGCCGCGGCGGTGACGACACCCTCTTCGCGCTCGCCGACGGTTACGTGGAATTCGGGACGAACCGGGGACGGCGCGTCGTCTCGGTGGTGCCTGAGGGCTAGTGAACCGCGGAGACTGCCTGAGAAGCGAAAGCCCGGCCGCGGCCGGGCTTTTTTGTGCCGGGTCTTGCGGCGCCGCGCGACGCTACATGGGCTCGTCCGCTGTCGGCCCGAAGGTCGACGGCACGGGCACGTCGTTCAAACGCAGATAGACCGTCAGCTGGCCCCGGTGGTGGGCGGCGTGGTGGAAGATCGCGTCACGGATTACACCGATCCGCGGGGCGGTGAACACTTCCTCGCCAGCTTTCTTCATCGTCCACGGCTGCATGAACTCCTCGTCGCTCATCCCGGCGATGATCCCCCGGACCTTGGCGACGTTCGCGTCGAACGTCTCGAGGATCTGGGACACGGACTCGGCCTGGACGGGCTCGTAGTCGGATCCCCCTAGCGGCTCCACATCGAACTCGCTCTCTGTCAGGACCAACTCGCCCCAGCCGGGCAGCTCGGCGAGGTGTGTGGCCAGCCGGCCCATCGTCATCGACTTCTCGTGCGGCTTCCAGTCAAGCTTGTCCTCCGGCACTCGCTCGAGGACCCTCCGAGTCGTCGCTGACTGGTGATCCAATTCGATCAACAACGACTCGTTGATGCCCATCGGCTGTTCTCCTGCAGGGGTGAGGCGTGCGGCGTTGAGCGGTCGAAGCTAGTCTGCAGGCGAGTACGCCACAAGTGCGAGCGTGCTGGGCCCCTGGCCGGAGCCCGTTTGCGGCCGCTGCAGTGATTGCCTTATATTCTATACAGTTTCCACTATTCTAGGGGCCTCAGCGGACTGAGCAGTACTGCCCATGGCCGCAGGACACGGGTTGAGCCTTCTGGAACGCAGCTGTCGTTCCGATCCGACCGCCGCAGTGACCCATCACGCACAACGAACTCAGAGCCGAGTCGCTGCGGCAGTGGTCTCACTGCTCGTACTCGCGCTGTCTGGGTGCGGCGGGGATTCCGGGCCGAGCGAACCGGCGATCCGCTCCGATACCGTGGTGGGTGCCGTGAAGGTGTCTCCGGACGCGGTCATGCTGATGATGGGCGAGACGCGGCAGCTCACGGCGACCGTGGAGAACGTGCTGGGTGACACGCTGGTCGATCGTGCGGTGGTCTGGTCGAGCACGGACTCCAGCGTGGTTACGGTGGACTCTACGGGGCTGGTTACAGGTCTTGACCCGGGCCGGGGGTCCATCCTGGCGACGAGCGGGACGCAGAGTGGCACGGCGGAGATCGCTGTCGAGCCCGCCTATGCATCCATCAGTGCCGGTAGCCACTACTACACCTGCGCGTTGACAACCGGTGGAACCGGCTATTGCTGGGGCTACAACCGCTCCGGGCAACTTGGCGACGGCTCAACCACAGACAGGCTGGTGCCGAACCCGGCGCCGGGGCTGGCGTTTTCGCAGATCGCTGCCGGCTACGAAGCCACGTGCGGCGTTGCGGTCTCCGGGCAAGCGTATTGCTGGGGGTACTATACGGTTGCGGGGTCTGAGGCCTGCCATGCCAGCGGCCCTCTTTGCACGACGCCGCTGCCGGTCGATGACCCTGGGTACTTCGAGACGGTCAGCGTCAACATCGATCATGCCTGCGGCGTGACGAGCGAGGGCGCGGGGTACTGCTGGGGGCGGGGCGACTGGGGTCAGCTCGGCAACGGCGAACCAACATTCAGCTGGGTTCCTCTGCCGGTGGTGGGCGGCCTGGAGTTCGTCCAGATCAGTGCCGGCTTTGATCACACCTGCGGCGTCACGGGCGATAGTCGCGCCTACTGTTGGGGGGAGAACCACGACGGCGAGCTCGGCGTGGACCCCGACAGTGTGGACTGCGGTCTTTCCTATCCCTGTAGTGCGGAGCCGGTGGCCGTCTCGCGCGGGTTGGCCTTCGCGTACGTGGGAGCCGGCGACGAACACAGTTGTGGTCTCACCACAAGCGGCGCGGCTTACTGCTGGGGACGGAACTCGGACGGCGAGCTTGGTGACGGTACCACGAGCGGAAGCAGCGTGCCCGTGCCGGTGTCCGGTGGCCTCGAGTTCTCCTCTCTGACCGTTCAATTGGCTCACAACTGCGGGTTGACGGCGGATGGCGCGGCCTGGTGCTGGGGTCGGAACACGGGTGGTCAGCTCGGTGATGGCACCACAGCCAGTCGGAGTACGCCGGTGCCGGCTGCAGGTGCACTGCGCTTCAGCGTCATTGAGACCGGCGGGCATCACACGTGCGGGATCACGGCCGACGGTGTGGCCTATTGCTGGGGTTGGAACGGGCACGGCGAGCTTGGCGACGGTACGACTGAAGACCGGCTCGAGCCAGTCCGCGTCGCTGCCCCGCCTGAAAGCAGGATCTGAAGCGGGCCCCGCCGGCCGGGCGCGGTAGCACTACGCCGGTCCGCGTCGGAAACCCGCCAGAGTACGATTAAGGACCAGCGGGGCGACGCCTGCCGCTCCCCTCGCTTGATTCACTTCAGAGTACCGCTTCCTCTATCTCGACGCCCCTGGATTCTCATGTGACGAGCGGATAATCAACGGATTCGTTGCCTTCACCTGAGGAGCAGCGTACATTCGCGCCTGGTTTCGTCAATCCCTGACGCCCATTTGACCTATCGATTGGAATATGGCTTCGAGGCAAGTACGCGTACTCGCGCTGGCACTCGCCGTCTCGATGGTTGCTGCCTGCCGCGCTGCTGAGCAAGAGGGGGCAGGGACATCCGCTTCATCGGGGCGGACGCAGGTTGTGCTGCTGGGCACCGGCACACCCAACGCCGAGCCCGACCGCTCCGGCCCGGCGGTCGCCGTCGTGGTGGACGACACGCCCTACCTGATCGATCTGGGGCCGGGCGTCGTGCGGCGTGCGGCCGCCGCATATCAAGCCGGCGTTGAGGGCTTGGCGGTCGCGAAGCTCAAGATCGCCTTCATCACTCACCTGCACACGGATCACACGCTGGGCTACCCCGACTTCATCTTCACGCCCTGGGTGCTCGAGCGTGATGTGCCGGCCGAGGTCTACGGGCCCAAGGGCACGCAGGCGATGACCGATCACCTGCTCGCGGCCTACGCGGAGGACGTCCGCGTTCGCATCGATGGTCTCGAACCGGCCAACAGCGAGGGCTACAAGGTCAACGTCCACGAGATCGAGCCGGGCCTCATCTACGAGGACGAGAGGGTCCGGGTCACCGCCTTCCGCGTCGAGCACGGCGGCTGGGCGGAGGCCTTCGGCTTCCGCTTCGATACGCCGGATCGCAGCATCGTCATCTCCGGTGACACGCGACCGATGCGCAGCATCGTCGAGAACTGCCGCGGCTGCGATGTGCTTATCCACGAAGTCTACTCGCAGGCGGGGTTCGAGCGCCGCGCGCCGGTATGGCAGAGCTACCATGCGAGCTCGCACACCTCCACACTGGAGCTCGGGGAACTGGCGGCGGAGGCACAGCCCGGCCTGCTCGTCCTTTACCACCAGCTGCTCTGGGGCTCCACGCCGGAGGAGCTGGTGGCGGAGATCCGGCAGGTCTACGACGGGCCGGTGGTCTACGGGGCAGATCTGGACATTTTCTAGACATAGACTGGACATTGGGTGCGGTTGTATAACCTTTGTCAAATAAGGGGGTTACATGTCCTGTACGACTACTCAACATGAGCTCACGCGCCGCCGTTTCCTCGCCTATTTCGCCGGGCTCGGGCTCTCGTCCACGCTGCTGCCGGGCGTGCTCTGGGCACGCTTGCAGGAGCAGGAGGAGCCGAAGATCAGCAAGGAGATGCTGGAGGACGCGGAGCGGATCGCCGGTCTGGAGTTCACTGACGAGGAGCGCGAACTGCTGCTGCGCGGGGTGAACGGCCAGCTGGAGAGCTACGAGACGCTGCGCACGGTGGAGCTGGCCAATAGCGTGCCGCCCGCTCTGGTTTTCAATCCGGTGCCGGCGGGCATGACGCTTGACCGGACGCGGCGCCCGTCGCGACGGAGCCGGGTTCGGGTGGACAGGGTTCCGTCGGACGTGGAGGAGCTGGCGTTCTGGCCGGTCACGCACCTGTCACAGTTGATCGAGTCGCGCCGCCTGAGCTCGCTGGATCTTACGGAGATGTACCTCAGCCGGCTGAAGAAGTACGGGCCGAAGCTGGAGTGCGTGATCACGCTCACCGAGGAGCTGGCGCTGGACCAGGCGCGGCGTGCGGATGACGAGATCGCGGCGGGCCGCTACCGCGGGCCGTTGCACGGCATCCCGTGGGGCGCCAAGGATCTGCTGGCCGTGCGGGGCTACAAGACCACCTGGGGCGCGATGCCGTACCAGGACCAGGTGATCGACGAGGACGCGACGGTGGTGGAGCGGCTGGCGGAGGCGGGCGCGGTTCTGGTGGCGAAGCTCACCCTGGGTGCGCTGGCCTGGGGCGACGTCTGGTACGGCGGCCGGACGCGCAACCCTTGGAACACCGAGCAGGGCTCGAGCGGCTCGTCGGCGGGCTCGGCGGCGGCGACGGCGGCGGGCCTGGTGGGTTTCGCGATTGGCACCGAGACGTGGGGCTCGATCGTCTCGCCGTGCAATCGCTGTGGGACGACGGGATTGCGGCCGACGTTTGGCCGGGTGAGCCGGCACGGTGCGATGGCGCTGTCGTGGAGCATGGACAAGATCGGCTCGATCTGCCGTAGTGTGGAGGACTGCGCGCTCGTCTTCGCGGCGATCTACGGCCCGGACGGACACGATCTGTCGGTGGTGGACGCGCCGTTCGACTGGGATGCCGAGCTGGACATCAAGCGGTTACGCGTCGGCTACGTGAAGAGCGCGTTCGAGGAGGAACGGGAAGAGCAGGAGGAGTGGAGGCGCTTCGACGCGGCGACACTGGAGACGCTGGGCTCGCTGGGCCTGGATCTCGTACCGATCGAGTTGCCGGACCTGCCGATCGGCGCCCTGTCGTTCATCCTGAACGCGGAAGCGGCGGCGGCGTTCGACGACCTCACCCTGAGCAACCGCGACGACCTCATGGTCCGGCAGGTGGCGAACGCCTGGCCGAACGTGTTCCGCCATGCGCGGTTCATTCCGGCCGTCGAATACATCAAGGCGAACCGGGTGCGCACACTGGCGATGCAGGCGATGGCGGAGATCATGTCGGAGATCGACGTCTACGTCTGCCCGTCCTACGGTGGCAACAACCTTCTGCTCACCAACCTGACGGGTCACCCGAGCATCGTGCTGCCGAACGGGTTCCGCGAGGAGGGCACACCGACGAGCATCACCTTCATGGGCAAGCTGTTCGGTGAGGCGGAGGTGCTGGCGCTGGCGCGAGCCTACGAGGAGGCCAGCGGCTTCCACCTCAGGCATCCGACGCTGGAGACGTGACGGCGGCGACTGAGGCGGCTGGCGCGCACGTTCTGGATCAAACGGACGCGCCCACCCTATGTTCTCCGCGTTAGCGTACCGGTCCTGAGGGTCATCCAGGAGGGAGCGATGGTGAATCTTTACCTCGTTCGGCACGGGCAGGCGAAGCCCAAGGAGCAGGACCCGGAACGGCCGCTCACGGAGGCTGGGGCCGAGTGGGCGCGCCGTGTCTTCGCCTTCATCGGGCGGGCGGATGTCGTCTCGGTCGCCGCGATCCAGCACAGCACCAAGCTGCGCGCCCGGCAGACGGCGGAGATCTTCGCGGCCGCGGCCAACCTGGAAGCCCCCCTCACCCAGGTGCCGAACCTGGAGCCGCTGGACGACGTCACGGAGCTTGCCGAGGCGCTCTCGCGGGCGACGCTGGACCTGATGCTGGTCGGGCACCTGCCCCATCTCAATCGGCTCGCCTCGCAGCTGGTCGCCGGCGATGCGAACCTTGAAGCCTTCTCGTTTCCGGAGTGTGGAGTGCTCTGCCTGCGCCGGAGCGAAGGTGCCGGCGAGGAAACGGGCGGCGCGGCCTGGCGGGTGAGCTGGATGCTGGACCCGCGCTTGTTGGCCTGGTAGGAGCGGCGCGGAGGCAGACTGATGCGATGAAGCTTCAGAGATTGGAGTTCGAGCCCATCACGATCCTCTACAACAGGGTCGACGACGCCGTACTGAGGCAGGGACGGCGGACGATCTGGGGCGACCTGACTGCCGATGCAGAGGGCCTGGTGAGGGCAGAGCAGGATCGCGTGCCCTACACCTACGGTCTGTTCATACAGTCGAAGGATGGGAAGGTAAACGACAGCCTGAAGGGCGGTGTGGGCCGCATGTCCGGGCAACCTGCCGATCGCTTCGGCCAGCTCGAGCTGCGCGCCTGGGTCGATGCGTTCCTGGTCGGCGGCGCGACGCTCAGGGCCGATCGCGTGATCGGTGCGCCGCTGGAGCCGGAACTGTTGGAGCGACGCCGGAAGGAGAAGGGTAGCAGCGCCCCGCTCAACGTCTTCTTCTCGGCGTTCGGCAACTTCCCCGAGGATGCCCCGGTGTTCCGCCAGCCGGGCATCCGGACCACGCTGTTCATCACCGACGTCGCCGCGGACCGGCGCCCGGAGCTCTGGAAGCTGACGCCGGATGTGGTCGCGGTCAGCTCGGAGGCGCCGCTGCGGGCCGTCTGGAACGAGCTCTGGCGCCGGGGCATCACGACGATCGGGTTAGAGGGTGGGCCGAAACTGATGGGTCTGGCGCTGCAGGAGCGGCTCGTACACGAGATCCTGCTCACCCACTCGCCGCTGGTGCTTGGCGGGACGGGCGGTGGCCTGACCGCGATCGAGGAACCGCTGCAGGGTGTCCGTACGGAGCTGCTCTTTCTGGGGCTGGACGAGAGCGGCCAGCTGCTGTTCGAGCGAGGCCGCGTGGTCTACGGTTAGGAGGTCTGCGACGGTTCGTGCACGGGGGCACGCCCGCGACTGGCGGTCATGAACGAGCGCACCCGCTCGGAGGCGACGGCGGTCGTCGCGAGGCTGACCGTCACCAGTGCCACGCAGTTGACCGCCAACCCCACGATCCCTTCGTGAATCCCCAGCGGCCGGTACTGGGGGAAGTAGAACAGGAACAGCGTAACCAGTGATCCTAGCACCAGCCCGGTCACCGCTCCGGCCGGGCTGGTGCGCTTCCAGAAGAAGGCCGCCACGACGAGGGGCGCGAACTGGACGACGGCGCCGTAGGCGGTCAAGAGCAGCTGTACCAGCGACCATTCCGTGTTGACGGCGATGTAGTAAGCCGCGATCCCGACCAGGACCGCGACGATGCGGATGAGCCGCCGGCGGGCGTGGTCGCCGAGCCGCGGGGCGAACACCTTACGGTGCATGTCCTGTACGTAGATCGATGCGGCGGCGTGCAGCATCGCGTCGCCGGTGGACATGCTGGCCGCCAGCGCGCCCGCGCAGAAGAGGCCGACGATCACGGGCGCGATGTCGGTGCTGAGGATCATGTGCGGCAGAATGAAGTCGGCGGAGGGCGGCTTGCTGGCGAACAGCACGCCGGCGAAGGCGATGAAGTAGAGCGGCAGCAGGAACAGCTGGAACGTCGGGTAGAGGACCGTCGTCAGCTTGAGGGTCGCATCGTCTTTCGCTGCGAACCCCTTCATGAACAGGTGCGGCCACATGGTGAAGCCGATGGCGCTCACCAGTACGGCTGACGAGTACGCGCCCCAACTCCACTGGCCGCCGCTCGCATCGAGCCCGGGCACCGTGAGCAGCTCGGGCCGCAGATCGGCGATGCGCTCGAACATGGGGCCCACGCCGCCGTAGAGGTGCCTCGGCAGCCAGAGCCCGAGCGTCCAGGCGATGACCAGCATGAACATGCCCTGGAACGTGTTCGTCCACCCCACACCGAGCACACCGCTCTTCAACACGTAGAGCATCACAACGGCGTAGGCGGCGAGCGCGCCGACCCAGATCGGCACGTGCCCGTCCGTCACCGCGTTGAACACGATGCCGGCCCCCTTCATCTGCAGGGCGATGTAAGGCACGAAGGCGACGATCGAGACGATCGCGATGAGCACTGACAGCGTCGTGCTCTGGAAGCGGTGTGAGAGCAGCTCGGCCTGGGTCACGTGGCCGAAGGTGCGACCGACGCGGGCGACGCGTGGACCGATGAGGTACCAGGGCGTGAAGCCCAGGACACCGTAAGAGAGGACGTAGAACGCGGCGCCGCCGCGGCTGTAGGCCCAGCCGGGCGTGCCCAGGAAGGCGAAGGCGCTGAAGATCATCGCGCCCATGACGAAGTACATGACGAGCAGCCCGAACCCGCGGTCGCCCGCCACGTAGCCGGTTACCGTGTCGCTCGCCCGGCGGCCGGAGACCCAGCCGATGAGCAGGGAGAGGGCGAGGTAGCACGAGGTGACCAGGGTGACGACGACCCAGCGCTCCATCACTCGTCCGCCTCCCTGCTCGCTCCGCGCCCTTCAGCCCCGCTGCCGGGCGTGTTGCCTTGCCGTCTCTCCCACCAGAAGAGGCCGGCGAGCACGAACACGCAGCCGGAGATCCAGAGTGCCTGCCAGAAGAGCGAGAACGGCATACCGAAGACAAAGGGGCGGATGCGGTCGAAGGGCACGTAGCCGGGGTAGGTCACGGCTACGAGCATGGCGACGTAGTAGGTGACCGCGAGTGCGGGGACGAGCCGGATTCTCATGTCTGCATCAGGCTACGAGTAGGGCGCGCCGACGATCGCAACGGTATCGCCTATTGCTGGGCCGCGGCCTGTTCTAGCGACCCTTGAACTCGGGCTTGCGTTTCTCGAGGAAGGCCGTGACACCCTCTTCCTGGTCCTCCGTCGAGAAGAGCATGCCGAACCAGGATTTCTCGTAGCGCAGCCCGGCGTCGAGCGGCATCTGCCAGGCGGCGCGAATGCACTCCTTGGCGGCCTGCAGCGAGGCTGGGCTCTTCTCCGCGATCTTTGCGGCGAGCTCCATGGTGCGCTCTGTCAGCTCGGCCTGAGGAACGACCTCATCGACCAGGCCGATCTTCTCGGCGGTGGCCGCATCGACGATCTCGCCCGTGTAGATGAGCCGCATCGCCCGGCCCTGGCCCACGAGGCGCGGTAGCCGCTGGGTGCCGCCGCCGCCGGGTATGATCCCGAGGTTGGTCTCCGGCTGGCCCAGCTTCGCCTTGTCGCCGGCGATGCGGATATCGCAGGCCATGGCGAGCTCGCAGCCGCCGCCGAGACAGAACCCGTTGATCATCGCGATGATCGGCTTCGGGAAGCGCTCCATCGCCGTGTAGATGTCGGCGGTCTGCATGACGCGGTACTGGTCCACGGCGCGGGCGCCCTTGAACTCGGCGATGTCGGCTCCGGCGATGAAGGCCTTCTCGCCGGCGCCGGTGAGGACGGCGACCCGGACGTCGTCGTCCTTGCGCAGCTGCTCGAGCGCCATCGCCAGCGAGACGATAACCTCGGCATTCAGCGCGTTCAGCTTGTCCGGGCGGTTCACCGTGATCGTCGCGATCCCATCCTTCTTCTCGACCAGGACGACTTGTGTCTCGGCCATTTCGAGGTCCTCCTCCCTCTACCGGCTGTCCTGCTGGTCTACGCTTCGGCTGGGGTACGCCATCTGGCGCGGCATGCGTCGGGGATAGAATGCCGGCCGTTGCACCTCGCGGCAAGCCCCACGGCAGTACTGCGTTGAGCGTGCCGTCCCAGGTCGTTATCATGAGGCCTCAAAGGAGCCATAACATGACAGCAGCGAATCTCAGCTTGCGAGGTGTGGGACGAGCGTGGCTGCTAACCGCGGCCACCGCGCTGTGGGCAGGGGCCCCGGCCAGGCCGCCCGAGCTCCTCTGGCAGTTCGACACCGGAGGCTGAATCGCGCACACGCCCGCGGTCGCGGGTGATCTCGTCTACGTCGGCTCGTGTAGCGGCATGTTCTTCGCCTTCGACGCTGCGACAGGCGCCGTACGTTGGAGCTACGATATAGGCCAGGACGGGGATCAGGCGTACTTCCACGGCGAGCTCCTGTTTGCCGAGGACCTGGTGCTCGTGGCGACGGACGGCGAGGCGGTCGGCCACGTGTACGCGTTTGAGCGGACAACGGGAGCCGTATGTTGGAAGCACTCCGCCGGTGAGAACGTTCCCTCTGACGTTCTGCGCAGCGGGTCCCTCGTGTTCGCGCTGACCCAGGGTGACGAGCTGCTCGCCCTGGATCTGGCCACCGGCGCCTTGCGCTGGAGATTCAGCAGCTCGGGCGACCGGCCGGGCCGCGCCAAGTTCGTGTCATCGCCGCTCGTCGTGGGTTCCCGCGTCTACTTCAGTGGGCGCGACGGCGCACTGTACGCGCTGGATGCGGAAGCGGGGCAAGTGATCTGGAAGCGTGATCTCGGCACTCCGCTCACTACGTGGCCGGTGGCGCGTGGAAACGCGCTGTATGTGGGAACCCGGGATGGCCGCCTACTGCGTCTGAACGGCGCGAGCGGTGAGCCTGAGAGGCAGTTGGAAACCGCCGACCAGATCAGTGTCGGCTATTCGCTGACGGTGACGGACGAGGGTCTGCTGGTCCCGCTGGAAGGAGGGGCGTCAAGTCCGGACGCCTGGGTCCTGGTGGATCCGGAGTTGGAGGGTGTTCGCTGGCGCCGCGACAATCAGGAACACTGGAGCACGATCCGACCGCACCTCTGGGATGACGCGGTTGTCATCGGTGACGGTGCGGGGCGAGTGTTCGTGCTGGGGCTCAGCGATGGCGGCGTGCGGCACACGTTCAGGGTCGAGGGGGCGGTAAGAAGCGCTGGCAGTGCGGGCGACGTCCTGTACGTGGGCACTCTGGACGGCCCCTTGTACGCCTACCGGCTACGAGAGTAGGCTGCAGCCTGCTGCCGGGCTAGCCGGCGGCGCGGCCGACGAACCCACCGACGAATAGCCGATACACGTGCTCGGCGATCCTCTCGGCGGGCACCGTGCCGGCCTGGTAGCCCGCGTGGATCGAATTCATCATGCCGAACAGGGCGGTGGCCGCGACGTTGAGCGGCGCCACATCGCCGGCACCGGTCGAGCGGCGCAGTTCGCGCAATATCTCGGTACAGAGGCTCGAGTACTCGAGGCGCAGCTCGCGGATCCTGTCGCGGTAACCACCTTCCAGCGCGTCGTACTCTTGGGTGAGCACTCTCATCGCGGCCGTCTTCCGGGCGAAGAAACCGATGTGGTTCTGGATGAAGATCCGTAGCTTCTCCTCGGGGCGATCGACGCCTGCCAGCTTGCGCTTCAGCTCCGCTAGGACCGTGCGCAGGCTGCGGTCCTGGATCATGAACAGCAGCTCATCCTTGCTGCTGAAGTAGTAGTAGATGCCCGAGAGGCTGACCCCGGCGCGGCGCGACAGGTCGCGGATCGACGCGTGGTGGTATCCCTTCTCGGCGAAGATCTCGGCGGCCGCGGCGAGCAGGCGTTCGAGCTTCTGCTCGTGGTTCGCTGATAGGGATACGGGGTGTTCGGCCATGCTGGTCAGCAGTGCGTTGGTGTAGGCTGTGCGTCAGGTTGTTCGGGTGGGTCGAACGCTCGATCGGTGAAGCTATCGAGGTGCGCTCCTGACTGTCAAGCTCAGAATGAACGCTTCAGCGGAGGGCGTCGCGGCCTGAGCCGTCCAGGAGGGGTGTCGGAACTCGCGTTGCCGCTCAACGCGCCGGGGTGTATTTTTGCGTGTCATCCCTAGGCTTACGAGGAGTTGTGGGTCCTGCGGTCCACCAACCTGGGGCCCGTCCACGGGTTATCGCCATGAATCGTCAGGGACGTTTTCTGCGGGTCTTGTCAGTCAGCGCGCTGGCAGCCTGCCTCGCTCCGCTCAGCCCGCTCGCGGCGCAGTCCGTGTTTCGCGTCCCGATCGAGGGGACGATCGACAAAGGGCTGGGCCCGTTCGTGAAACGGAGTCTGGAGGCGGCCTGGGAGGCCGGCGCGCGCGTCGCGATCCTCGACATCAACACGCCGGGCGGTCGGATCGACGCGGCCTGGCAGATCGTCGATGCTGTCCAGGAATCGCGAGTGCCGGTCTATGCCTACGTTGACCGGGCGCTGTCGGCGGGTGCGATGATCGCGCTCGCCACCGAGGCGATCTACGTGCGGCCGGGCGCAACGCTGGGCGCTGCGACGCCGGTGACCGGTGAGGGACAGAAGGCCAGCGAGAAGATGGTGAGCGCCATGCGCTCGGAGTTTCGGGCGCTGGCGGAGGCCCGCGGTCTCGATCCGCGCATCGCCGAGGCGATGGTCGACGAGGAGATCGCGATCCCGGGTGTGGTCGAGGCTGGCAAGTTGCTCACCCTCACGGCGGACGAGGCGCTCGCGCTCGGCTACGCGAGGGGCGAGTACTCGACCCTGGAGAGTCTGCTGGCCGGGTTGGGCTTTCCGGGTGCTGGCGTGCTCACCACGAGCCCGAACTGGGCGGAGGTGATCGTTCGCTTCCTGACCAACCCGATCGTAGCGCCGCTGCTGCTCACGCTCGGTTTTCTCGGCTTGCTGTTCGAGGTGAAGACGCCGGGCTTCGGGTTTGGCGGGCTTGTGGGGTTGACGGGGCTGGCGCTCTTCTTCGGGGCTCACCTGCTCGTAGGGCTCGCCGGCTGGGAAGAGCTGTTGCTGATCGCCGCCGGCCTGGTGCTCATCGGGCTCGAGGTGTTCATCATCCCGGGCTTCGGCATCGCCGGCACGCTCGGCATCGTCGCGGTGGGTGCCGGGGTCGTGCTCTCGATGCTGGGGCGGTTCCCGACGCTGGCGGACCTGGGCACCGCCTTCACGGTGGTGGTCGTGGCGATGGCCCTCACCGGGACGTTCGCCTACACGTTCCTGCGGCATCTGCGCTGGAGCCGCCGGCTCAGTGGCATCTTCCTACGTGCGGCGATGACCAGGGAGGCCGGCTATGTCTCCGGCGATGTACGCCCTGAGCTGGTTGGCCGGATCGGCAGGGCGGCGACCGCGCTGCGCCCCTCAGGCGTGGGGGTCTTCGGAGATGAACGGATCGACGTGGTGAGCGAGGGGCCTTGGATCGAGGCGGGCAGCAGCATAGAGATCCTCCGATCGGAGGGCTATCGCACGGTCGTGCGCGAGGTGACCACGGAGCAGTCTGGCTGATGTGCTCGGCGCGGTCCCCGGGCAGGCCGCCCGGAAGCTTGGACAGTACCGGTTAATCGCCTACGAGAAGGGAAGACGAAATGGACGAGTTGATTTTCGGTATCCCGCTGTTTCTCCTGATCGCGGGTTTCGTGGTGATCGTCTTCATCTTTTGGATGGTGCCGATACGCCTGTGGATCACGGCCTGGGCGTCAGGCGCCTACGTGCCAATCACCACGCTGATCGGAATGCGACTCCGGAAGGTGAGTCCGGCGACCATTATCTGGCCGCTCATCGCCGCCACCAAGGCCGGGCTGCGGCTCAACATCAGGGACCTTGAGGGTCACTACCTGGCGGGCGGCAACGTGAACAACGTGGTGAAGGCGCTGATCAGCGCAGACAAGGCGGCGATCGATCTGAGCTTCCAAAAAGCCACGGCTATCGATCTGGCAGGGCGTGATATACTTGAGGCAGTGCATGTGTCGGTGAACCCGAAGGTGATCCAGACGCCGAAGGTGGCCGCGATGGCCAAGGACGGGATCCAGCTGATCGCCCTGGCACGTGTGACTGTGCGCGCCAACCTGCCGCGTCTGGTGGGTGGCGCCGGCGAGGAGACGATCCTCGCGCGGGTGGGCGAGGGGATCGTGTCCACGATCGGCTCTGCCGACTCCCACAAGGCCGTGCTGGAGAACCCTGATTCGATCTCTCGGACTGTTCTCGAGAAAGGACTCGATTCCGGGACGGCGTACGACATCCTCTCGATCGACATCGCGGACGTAGACGTGGGTAAGAACATCGGTGCTGAGCTGCAGGCGGACCAGGCCGAGGCGGACAAGCGGGTCGCCCAGGCCCGGGCCGAGCAGCGGCGCGCCATGGCGGTGGCGGTGGAGCAGGAGAAGCGGGCACTAGTCGAGGAGATGCGCGCGCGGGTGGTGGAGTCGGAGGCGCAGGTGCCGCTGGCCATCGCCGAGGCCTTCAGGAGCGGAAACCTGGGCGTCATGGAGTACGCCCGCTACCGGAACATCGTGAGCGACACGTCGATGCGCGAGTCGATCGCGGAAGGCAGCCGCGAGTCCAAGCAGGGACGAGGCGGCGACCGCTCCACCGAGTAGGAGGCGAGCGAGAGGCGAAGACCGTGGACCAGTTCATCACGCTGCTCATCCTGTTCATCCTCATCGGCCTGGTGGACAAGTTCCTCAAGGCCGCGCGGAAGGCGAAGCCTCCGGTGCCGCCAGAGGCGGAGCGGGAGGCGGACGAGGGGACGGCTGTGGAGGGCTTGCCTCGCGCCCTGCAGGACCTGATCGCCGAGGAGCTGGGGCTCGACATGGAACGTCGCCCCAGGGTCGGGCCGCCGGCGCGGCCTGCGGCCCCGGCGGACGCTGCCCGAACTCGCGTCCCGTCCCGACCTCGTCGGCCACGCGAGGTTCAGGCGCAGCGGCCGCGCGAGTCGGTGCCACCGGAAGAGGCTATCTCGCTGGAGGAGCTCGGCATGCGGGAGCGCGGTGCCCCGGTGTCGCTGGAAGCGCCGCGGCGACCCGAGGAGCGCGAGCGTCTCAGTGATCGCTACGTAGGGCCGGAGCGGCCGCGGGGTCCGCGTTGGCTCCACGTGCGTCTGCCCGAGCCGCCCGGCTGGAGTGCGGCGCAGAAGGCGATCGTCTGGGCCGAGCTCCTGGGGCCGCCCAAGGGTCTCGCGGACTGAGCCCCGATCTCGTCAGGCGCGCGTCTCACCCGTATCTGCTGACACACTTTGTCCCAACCCGCGCGCCCGCGCAGGCCGCGGCGCGCTTCTCGCGAGGAGGAGCCGATGCGCTGGATACGAACCCTGGCCGTCTTCGTCGTCACCCTCTCCCTCACTACGGCTGTCGGCGGCGACGCTCTGGCACAGCAGGCCCAGGAGGAGGAGAGCGTTCTGCATGCCCCGGACCGCGGCCCGGACGAGGGTGAGGGCCCGTTCGAGCGCCTGATCATCCGCGGCGCGACCGTGATCGATGGAACCGGCGCGCCACCCCGGGGCCCGATGGACATCCTGATCGAAGGGAACCGCATCGTCGAGCTCAGGAGCGTCGGCGTTCCAGGCCTGCCTATCAGCGAGGAGAACCGACCCCAGGGTGCGACCCGCGAGCTCGACGCGCACGGCATGTACGTGTTGCCCGGCTTCGTCGACACGCACGCCCACATCGGCGGCCGCGCGCAGGGCACACCCGCCGAGTACGTCTACAAGCTGTGGATGGCCCACGGCGTGACCACGGTCCGCGACCCCGGCTCGGGCAACGGTGTGGACTGGACGCTGCTGGAGCGGGAGCGCAGCGCGCGGAACGAGATCGTGGCGCCCCGCATCTTCAGCTACGTCTGGACGGGGATGGGCTGGGACGGCGGGCCGATCGACACGCCGGAGGCGGCGCGCAGATGGGTGCGCTGGTTGGCAAACAAGGGTGCGGACGGCCTGAAGCTGCGTTCCCACGATCCCGAGATCATGGCGGCGCTGATCGACGAGGCGAAGAAGCACGGGCTCGGCAGCCAGGCGCACCTGGGTCAGGAGGGCGTGGCGCGGATGAACGCGCTCGACGCCGCACGTCTGGGCCTGGGCTCGATGGAGCACTGGTACGGGCTACCCGAGGCGCTGCTCGTGGACCGCACTGTCCAGGACTTCCGCTACGACTACAACTACAACGACGAGTACCACCGCTTCGGCGAGTCGGGACGCCTGTGGAAGCAGGCGGCGCCGCGTGGCAGCGAGCGTTGGAACGCCGTCATCGAGGAGTTGCTGCAGCTGGGCTTCACGATCACGCCGACGTTCACGATCTACGAGGCGAACCGGGACGTGCAGCGTGCTCGCGATGCGAACTGGCACGACACGTACACGCTGCCGTCGCTCTGGCGCTTCTATCAGCCGAGCCGTGAGAGCCACGGCTCGTACTGGTTCCGCTGGACGACGCAGGACGAGATCGAGTGGAGGCGCAACTTCCGGATCTGGATGGACTTCGTGAATGACTACAAGAACAGTGGCGGCCGCGTCACCACGGGTTCCGACTCCGGGTTCATCTACAAGCTGTACGGGTTCGACTACATCCGTGAGTTCGAGCTGTTGCAGGAGGCCGGCTTCCACCCGCTGGAGGTCATCCGCTCGGCCACGCTATGCGGAGCTCAGACTCTGCACGAGCCAAAGGGTAGGCCGATCGAGTTCGGGATCATCCGGCCGGGCATGCTGGCCGACCTCGTCGTGGTGGAGCGAAGCCCGATCCAGGACCTCAAGGTGCTGTACGGTACGGGCACGGTTCGCCTGAACGACGAGACCGGCGAGGTCGAGCCGGTCGGCGGCGTGAAGTACACGATCAAGGACGGCATCATCTACGACGCGAGGCAGCTGTTGGCCGATGTGGCGCGGATCGTGGAGGAGGCGAAGGCGAAGGAATAGGCTGCCGCCTCCCATTGTCCCTCGCGACTTACGCTCGGAGGGCTTACGTCACCTCCCACATATAGGAGGTTCGAACTCATGGGACTCGCATTGCGTCGGCCGTTGGTCTTTGCAGCTTTGGCCGCTCTGGCGGGCGGTATCGCACTGGCGGGGTGCGTGGAGGCTTACGC
>Ga0209635_10000564_pt1 | contig 25805 bp, 22 predicted proteins | sample DeeMarSWOR230_32_FD_187463 | JGI IMG/M metagenome (GOLD analysis project Ga0209635, IMG submission 187463) | Marine sediment microbial communities from White Oak River estuary, North Carolina - WOR-2-30_32 (SPAdes) (version 2) | ecosystem: Environmental > Aquatic > Marine > Intertidal zone >...
TTAATCCTTGGCAGGCGACTCGCAACTCGGTTGCCTAGCTGCATAGCATAGGCGAAGCTTGGCACATTGTCAACGAGGCTAACGAGGAGGTGCATTTGTGTGCATCCCTTCAATGACTCCTGATCAAGGTTTCGTCGCCAATGCACGCTATCGCAATCGTCGGAACCCATTGACAGATGCCTTCTTGAACTATTATGATGGTCGCACTTCAACCGTGAGTGCAAGGCTGACGGAAAATGCCACTGGTATTAAGCTTGCGGTTTGTATGCCAATATTTTCACCCCGAGGCAGCAAGATAAAGCATAGTTCTCTTGACCATAAGCTAATGAAAGGAGGGTACATGAAAAGACTGAGCTTCTACTTTATCATAGCGGTGGTCCTCATGCTCTTACTTTGCGCGACCACGGCGGATGAAGTATACGCCCAACCAGCTTTCAGGCTGAGCCCGACGAGTGGCATCGCATGTGTCACCATCGAAGGAACGGGCTTCGACTACTATGTCGACCAAGTAACCATATTGTGGGATGGCAGCAGCGTACCTGCAGTGGTCGACTCCTGGTCATATACCGTCACCCTACCGACAGCTATCATCACTAAATATGCATTCACAGCCATCATAAGTGTCCCGACTCAGACTGTACCCGGCCGTCACACGATCAGAGCACAGTATTCCCTCGGCTACGAGGGGGAGATGGGTACAGGGGCGTCGGGCGACTTACCTTTCGATGTAGTCAACGTGACAGGGCCACCGGGGCCAGAAGGGCCTCAAGGACCGGCCGGCGAGCAGGGGCCACCCGGTGAGCAGGGTGAGGCGGGGGCTCAAGGCCCTCAGGGTGTAGAAGGCCCTCAGGGGCCAGAGGGGCCAGAGGGGCCAGCGGGACCAGAAGGGCCTCAAGGGCCGCCCGGTGAGCAGGGGCCCGAGGGCACGACTAGTGCCCCAAGTGGCGTAGGCATAGCAGCTCTGCTCCTTGCACTCCTCGCGCTCGGGTTGATGATTGCCGGCAAGGTGAAAAAGTGGGTATTTGAATAGACTAGGTGAAGATGTTTCATTTGGAGTCATCACAGAGCCAACAGCGTTGTTGACAAAAATCCACGACGGTGTTATAAATGTGGGCGCCAATGGGGTTCTCCGAGAATATTCGCCCCATAACCTCTAATTGCATGCGCTTCACATATCCTTCCTCTCGGAGGTAACCTAGCTTAAGATATGAGAGTGAGGCTCATCGACCAGTACAAGCACCCTAGGCAAGGCAGCTACAGCACCTGCTAATCAATGGTTAATACATGGCGCATCCGCAAATGGTAAGGTGTCATGAGTCTTGAGGCAAGTTGGGAGTGGTCTGGTCACGATATAAACGCAATTAGACTTCTGAAGCAACTGCAAGTTGACTGCCGACTTGCCAAGAACGAGTTGCAGGAAGTCAGTTGGCGTTTCAGCGAACGCGAAGCCATGGCCAGTAAGCAGTTACAGGTCGCTTTCGAGGCACTGGACAAGGCGGTGGCCGCTGGCGATGGTAGTTCCAACATTGCCCCCTGCCAGGAATCCCAAGTACCGTCTTTAGCGTCTGAAGACGGAGGGCCGTTGCCCAACCTACAGCTATCGAGACCCAGCCTCGAGGTGTACTGCCTGGGTAGATTTCAGGTTCGAGTTGGCTGGAAGAGAATCGAACACTGGCGCAGCAACAAGGCTAAATCGCTCCTTAAGTATCTGATTGCCACGCAGGGACAAACTGCAACCAAAGATGCTCTGATGGAAGCCCTATGGCCAGGTTGTGAGCCTTCGCTGGCCAACAACAACTTGAAAGCGACAGTCCGCTCTCTGCGGCAGACGCTGAGCCTAGCGCATGGCCTGGATAACTATTTTGCGTGGGTGCTGTTCCGAGACGGCAGCTACAGCATGAATCTGGAGGCCGATCTGTGGGTGGACCTCGAACAGTTCGAATATCACTGGCGTGCTGGCAGAGAGCTGGAGAGGGAGGGGAAGGTTATCGAGGCAACTGTAGAGTACAAGACGGCTGAAGCTCTGTACAAGGGTGACTATTTAGAGGACGATCTCTACGAAGAGTGGACGTCTCTGCGACGCGAAGCCCTGAAGGACATCTACCTTGCAATTCTGGGCAAGCTCGCCGAACACTCCATGCAGATGACAGATTACCAGGCATGTATAGCCTATTGTCAGAGAATACTGGCCAAGGACCAATGTCGCGAGGATGCCTACCGACAGCTAATGCGCTGCTATAGTCGGCTCGGACAACGTAACAGAGCTATCGGCTGGTACCGTGTATGCGATAGCACTATCAAGAATGAATTGGACGTGTGCCCCGACCGTCATACGATTGGGCTCTACCAGAAGTTACTAAACGACGAAGACATCTAATTCCCACAAACTGACTCTCATAGTCCTCAGCACTCACATTCCCCATTGGCATCACTGCCCGCGTTAGCTGGAATAGAACCCACAAAAGGCAAAGCCTTGTATCCCTAGGCATACCATCTAACTACCTAATCCCAGACAGTGATCCTCGCCAACGGGGCCATTTCCCGCGGTTTCACCCCGAATTCACCCGCTGTTATCTGACTTTTAACCGCTCTGTAATAGGCTTATTCCAAATAGGTATAGGGCGTATTCTGCTATTGAGCGCCTGATCCTGGGGATACGCAGGCTATGCATCAAATGGGACATTACAGCACGTTCGTGGTTAGGATATGGGTCGATAGCGACCAGAGAATGAGTAGAGGATATGTGCAGCATGTAGCAACGCAGAAGGCAACACACTTCGTAGCGTTCGATAAGATGGAAGAGTTCATATTGAGGCACTTGAATCCACCACAAGACGATACTTGTGAGCCGGAGAAAGGAATTAACCAAGATATACCGACTCAAGTGACGAGAATTACCGATGAGTAGATTCGAGAACAGCCTCGAGCATCTTCTTGCTGAGCTGGAGCGGATCGATCTGCGGCTTCGGTTGCAGGTGCTCCGGATGAGGGAGAGGTGCAGCCAGCCTGGGGGCGATGAGTTCCGTGGCCTTTACATTTCGGAGGAAGAGATAGACGCCCTCGTGGCTGGTGGCTCTGCCCATGAGGAATCGGACTCGCCCGACCTAAGCGATTCGCCGTTGGCGATCCGTCTGCGCCATCTGCGAGATGAGATCGCTGAAAAGAAAGCTGAAAGCTTGGCCGCGGGTGTGAGCCTCAGGCTCTGTGAACTGGCTGACACCTTCGGCCTTAGTGACTTCGAGTTGGATACCTTGCTCGTGTGCATTCTTCCCGAGATCGACGTCAAATATGAGAAGCTGTACGCCTACCTTCATGACAATGTAACCCGAAAAAGGCCTAGCGTCCATTTAGTTCTCCAGTGCCTGCTGGAAAGCCGCGAAGAGATGCTGAGAGCGCGAGACGCCTTCCTCCCCCAGGCTCCTCTGATTGCCCATCGGCTTATTAGGCTTGAGGACGACCCCTCAGCCGGGACACCCTCGCTGCTGGCTAAGAATCTAAAGGCTGAAGACAGGATTGTTAATTACCTGCTGGGGTCAGATCAGATAGATACGCGCCTCGGGCGGTACGCTCATCTATTAACCCCGTCGATGACAATCGAGGACATGGTTCTGCCCGAGGAGAGCGCGGCTCAGTTGCACCATTGTGGTTCTGCGTTACTGGGTGGGGCAGATCGTGTTGTATATCTACAGGGCCCTCCCGGAGTAGGAAAGAAAACCGCGGCAGAAGCCCTCTGCCATGCCTGTGGATTGCCTCTACTCATGGTGGATCTCGCAAACCTTCTCGCCGACGATTCGTCCGCTGACGTCGGGATTGCACTTGCATTTCGAGAAGCGAAACTCCAGGGCACAGCACTTTGCTGGGACCGCTTCGATCTTCTCCTCACCGGTGATGCGGGCCTCCGAGGCTCACTAGAGAGGGTAATTCAGGGGATAAGGGACTTCTCCGGCCCGGTTCTTACAACCGGCGAGGCCGCATGGCAGCCAGGCGATGCACTCAAGGGTAAATCATTTAGTCGAATCGAGCTTGACCCTCCCTCTTACGCCACAAGAAGGCGACTCTGGGAATTGTATCTCGATGGCCATGGGCCGAGGGCACCGGTGGCAGACCTGGAGGAGGTTGCCGGCAAGTTCCAGTTCACTCCGGCGCAAATCAAAGATGCTGCGGCAACCGCCAGAAATCAGGCGATGTGTCAGGGAGATAAAGAGATATCGGCGAACGACCTACACGCAGCCTGCCGTGTGACATCAAACCACAAACTGAGCACCCTGGCTCGTAGGATACAACCTAAAGCTGCATGGGAAGATATTGTCCTCCCAAGGGACCAGAGGGCACAGCTTCGTGAGATAGCAAACTACGTTAAATACCGACATGTTGTCTTTGCCGACTGGAACTTCGAGCAGAAGATTTCCCTGGGGAAGGGACTGAATATCCTCTTCGCCGGGCCCTCTGGCACGGGCAAGACCATGGCCTCGGAAATCATGGCCAATGAGCTAGGGCTTGATCTATACAAGATCGATCTCTCCACGGTGATCAGCAAGTACATCGGCGAGACGGAGAAGAACCTGGACAGAATCTTCACCGAGGCGCGAAACTCTAACTCAATCCTTTTCTTTGATGAAGCCGATGCCGTCTTCGGCAAGAGGTCGGAGGTCAGGGACTCTCACGACCGCTACGCCAATATCGAGGTTGCGTATCTTTTGCAGAAGATGGAGGAATACGACGGAATCGTGATTCTCGCCACCAATCTGCGCAAGAACCTGGATGAGGGCTTTGCTCGCCGCATGCACTTCAGCGTCGAGTTCCCGCAGCCTGAAGAGCCCGACAGGTTTCGCATCTGGCAGCGCATATTTCCCAGCGAAGCCCCATTGGCGGAAGGCCTCGATTTGAACTTCATGGCGCGGCAATTCAAGGTTACCGGCGGCAATATAAAGAACATTGCCTTGGGAGCAGCCTTCCTTGCTGCCGGGGATGGCGCCACCATCAAAATGGAACATTTAATAAGAGCTACCAAGCGCGAATATCAGAAAATCGGGAGGCTGTGTACCGAGGTCGATTTCGCTCAGTATTTCGACCTGGTGAAGGGATGAAGTTATCGTGCTCTCTCCCATTAAGGGAGAGGGATCGACTGGTGAAAGGCTAATAGGAGGTGTTGACATGTCACAACGTGAACTGGCCCGGAAGAAGGAGATCGACGACGGAGTTCAGCGAAGAAAGAAACCGCAGGAGCGGGCAGCGGACAAGCTGAAGGGGCGCGAGGAGACAACTGCCTCAAAAAACATTGACGCGGCCTCGCTTGAAAGCCACGCCAGCCTCCTCAGCGATGCGCGACTTTCCCATCCTGCCAATGCCGGCGAGAGGGCACAGATATTGAGCGAGCTGCAGCGCAGCTATGGCAATGCCTACGTCCAGCGACTGCTCAGGTCGCACGCTCTACAGGCCAAGCTCACCGTCAACCCGCCGGACGACGTATATGAAAAAGAAGCGGACCAGGTAGCCGAAATAGTAACAAAATCAGCGGGCGCTGCAATACAGCGACAGGCTGAACCGGAAGAAAAAGAGGAAGAGGAACCAGAAGAGGAAACAGAAGCGTCCGCGAAAATGGCTGTTAGCCGAACCCCGGAGGTCTCTGACGACGTAGAAGGGCGCATCAACGCGGCGCGGGGCAGCGGCGAAGCGCTGCCTGATTCCGTTCGTACTTCCCTTGAGCCCCACTTCGGGCGCGATTTCAGCGACGTGCGCGTTCACACCGGTGCTGAGGCGGACGCACTCTCCCGCCAACTGGGGGCCAGGGCGTTCACCACCGGTCAGGACATCTTCTTCCGCTCCGGCGATTACCAGCCCGAGTCCGAGGAAGGCAAGAAGCTGCTGGGGCATGAAATGACCCATGTGGTGCAGCAGGGCGGCGCAGCCATTTCCAGACAGGCTGTGGAGACAGAGAAGAAAGCCCCCGCTGGAGAGAAGGAGGCCGAAGAGGCACTGGACAAAGCCAAGGCCAAAGCGATAAGCAATATGTCCACAGCCAACATCAAAGCGCTGCTATACGAGGCGGCGAATTGCCAGCAGAGCAACCGGGAGCAAGCCGCACAAGGCGCTCTTGACGAGGCATCGAAGGAGGCTCTGGCAATCCTCAAACAAAAAGCCAAAGCCTTCGATGTGAAGGCCAGTTCACTGACGATGGCAAAGGCTCTGCTGGAGCAGCTGGCAACGGTGCAGTTATTGGGCGCAGAGGGCGCGGAGAAAGCGACAGAGGCGGCGTTTAACAAACTGCTTCAGTGGGCCCAGAACCAGTTGGCCTTCGCCATCAAGGCGCTTCAGTCAGATCCCTCGGCGGCTGCCGCCCAAGCGGTGCTGGAAAAGGCGGCCTTGGTGCAGATGCTCGGCGGCAGCACAGCGGGAGCCATTGCCGCCGTGCAAAAATGGCGGGAAATGGAAATCTCATAATGGCCACGCGAGGTTGTTTTCATTAATGGAGTGTACGGCATTCAGCAGACCATAGCGAAGGTGCAGAGATGGCAGAGCAAACAAAGGCTACAACAAAGGGTCAGGATGCCGGCAAGGCTCAGGAGAGAAAAAAGCGTCCCGAGCCAGCCCCGGAGCAGATGGGTGCGCTGGCCGTCGAGTCGATCTCCTTTGCCGGTCTTCTGGGCGACTCAGCGATGGAGCTCCCGGTGGAGAGACATGCCGCCGTCCTCAGCGACCCGCGCCTCTCCCACTCGGCCAATGCAGCTCAGAGGGCCGGGATGGTGAGCCAGATTCAGCGGACCTACGGCAACGTATATGTGCAACGGCTAATGGATCTCATTCAGCCTAGAAGCAATAATGGGGCCAGTGGTCAGAAGATCGACAAGGATGTCGAGATGGGAACTGTCGGTGAAAAGGACTCTGCGCACCGTCTGAATTCAGGGGCAACCTCTCCATTAGCTCTGCGTTCGCCTTCCTCCCCCGTTACCGAGACAAGGCCGGGGGATTGGATCGCGCGGTTGGTTGAATACAACGAAGACGTGAAGGGCGGGCGATTCACCGATCCCGAACAAGCAAAAGGACGCTTGCCTTTTACCAAGGATGGTTGGGATGGCAAGGAGATTGCCCGGAAACTCTCTCAACTCAATAACGCTACAACCAGCGATGATAACGTCCGCTGTGTTCAGACATCTTTTCTAGTAGCGTTGGTGCAGAGAGGCCCGGGGGCAGTGCGAACTATGATTGAGAACTACTTAAGGCGCTATCGTGTTGGTCTGCGTCAAGCCAGTACGCCAGCGCGCATCAAGCGCTGGTATAAGCGCTCAATCAGCAATTTAAAGCCCCTACTAGCAAAGATTGATGCCCAGACCCTGACCTATGGCGATCTCAGCACGATATTGACGGAAATGTACGATGTGTATGGATCAAATGGTACCAGCGCGGCAGCGGAATTATCCATGCCCAAGCGTGAAGGCTACAAGGCCGTCGGCATCTACAGCAAGAATGTGACACGAAAGAAAGCCGCCGCCGAGGCGAAGAAACTCAAGAAAGGTGAGTTCCTCTCGTGCGGCGTGCATTGCTCCAAAGAAGGTTACCAGCCGGCGGGTCATGCAGTACACATAGGTCGTCATCCAGACGGTACTCTCTACTTCTATGACCCATGGCCAGTTAAGGGAGACCAGATGATCGAACTCAGTGAAGACTTGAAGGAGATAGAGCACTACTTCGTCAATCCCTTACAGCTGCCCGGCCTCTTTGGTTTCCCTCCAGTTGAGATCAAGATACCGCGCACCTTTGACATCGACATCAAGTTCTCACCCCCAGAGCCAAAGAAGGGGGGAACAGCAGCAAAATGACTTCTAAAAAGGAATTAGATCTCTTAGGCGCTATTATCACGCGCTTCCGTGATGACTATTTTATACGCGGCTTGGGAACGCATGGCCTATTCTGTATCCCCAATTTTGTGGCAATGGTTGCAGGCGACAAATTGCAGATCCAACTACTGAATCATGTATCAGAAACTGATGAGATTGAGATCAGAGACAGATTGGGCGAATTGCCCTATGAAGTGCTTTCTGAAAGGTTGACTTTGGCTGAAGTAGAAGAGCGGGCAGGGATTAGTCTTCCAGATATTGATTGATCGTACGGTAATGAGCGAAGGTGATAGCGGCTTAGATGAGACAACGAAGCAACTGCTGATCAAGAAGGGCGGTCTGGACCCGGCGGAACCCGGCGGAGGTAGATACCAGTCTTGAGAGGATAGGGCGAACGCAGAGATGGCAGAGACGCTAACGAAACCCAGCACAAACTCACCCGACGCCAGTGGGGATCGGGACAGGAGCAGGGGCCGCTCCTCTCCCGCTCAGGAGAACCTGCAGGGGATGGCGAAGGTGTTCATCCCCTATGAGGGCTTTCTGGGCACCTCAGCCGTAAAGGAGCAGCTCAGGGAAAGCGTTGCCCAGCCGGTTCAAACAGCGCCGGATGACCTGGCCGCTGAGACAAGTTACCTCGATGCCCTTCTGGGCACCTCCATGCTGGAGCCGCCAATAGAGAGGCACGCAGAGATTATGAGCGATCCCCGCTTTTTCCATCCGGCGAATGCGCCTACAAGTTCACGCATCGTGAACCGACTGCACCAGACCTACGGCAACAGTCATGTGCAAACGGTTGTCGATCAGGTTCAGGCCATACAGGATGAGGGCCTTTCAGGCGAGGAAGTCCCCGCTGATATTGAGCGGACGATTGCCAGGAAGAGAGGGGCAGGCAAACACCTTGAAAGCGGGACCCGTACCCAGATGGAGAGCCTCCTTGGCCGCGACTTCAGCGATGTATCCATTCACACTGACAGCGCCGCCGACAGCCTTGCAAGGGCCCTACAGGCCAAGGCCTTTACCGTAGGAAGCGATGTCTTCTTCCGCGAAGGAGCCTATCAGCCTGGTTCCGAATCCGGCAAGAAGCTCCTTGGCCATGAGTTGACGCATGTGGTGCAGCAGAGTTACGTAGCAGATTCGCACCGCTTGAAAAATACATCGTTTTCATTACAGCGGCAAGGTCTTCCCAAGAGAACCAGGACGGCTAGGTCCAGTGTCCTTGCACGGAAGTTCTGGAGCTGGCTGCACAGTGCCACTCCACGGCAGCATGAGAGAGCTATATTGGCACAGTTGAAAAGGCTAAGTCGAAGCGAACTCACATCCCTAGAGAAGGCTTATGGTCAACCGGAACGACCTGGCGGAGAGTGGAAACCATATTTGCTACGTGACGACATCAAGTCGAAGCTTCCAAACGGAAAGAAAATCGCGTCTTGGATTCAAAAGCGGAGCGAGCTTGCCCCGCGACCGACTGAAGCTGAAGCACGAACGATCCTAAAAGAACTGATAAAAAAACGAGGTGAGAAGGCATGGCCACCTCACCTGCGGAAGGTATCAAGTGAACGCCTTGAAGACCCGAGTTTGTGGCCAAGTAGGGTCAAAGGACCGCGTGGGGCCATCATACTAGGTGGCAATCCTCTAGTAGTAAGAAAGATCCAGTTCTGGGGCAGGTGGGTGATACAACACCTTAATTACCTTTACGGGAAAGGAATAGTTACTCCCCCACCTAAAAACACCCTGCCACGAACTACTCGTGACAAGAGCAGGTATGGGGATCTTATCTTATTCTGGGAAGTAGACCGCAAGATGACCAACCGTATGGCGCAAATTGAAAAGGGCTACAAAAAGCCCACGTTGTTAGGTTTTCCTTTGACGCCCGCTGAGAAGCGGGCAAGGGTTGAGGCGGTTAAGCGGCTCCTTCCGCAGTGGAAGCAATTTCGTCTCCTGTTCGATAATACACCAGGCAAAACATCTAACTACATGAAGAAATTGATCAATAACAAGATTCGACAACTCGAGGCGGATCTTAAGACCTATGGCAGGGGCGGTGTTCAGCGCGCTGCGGCTTCGAGTCAGGGCGCGAGAGAGAGCAAGCCTGACGCTGGGCTCCAGCGAAGACCTGTTGGCCAAGCGGGGTCGTCGAACGCCATCCAGCGCGCGCCTGATGCCAAGGGAGGCAAGCCTGAACCCAAAGGGGCTGGCCTCCTCAGAATGCGTGAGAGCGAGCCCGACCAGGCCCAGGAAGTCAAGCGTAAAGGCCAGTCGCTGCTAACTCCCTCGCCCGAACTGTGCGAGGAACTAGCCAGAAAATGGGCGCTGACATGGCTTATCATGCAGAAATTTCCCAAGCCAGAAGAGCCAGTGCTGAACCAGTTGGTCAATGCACTCAAGGGTAAAGTCAGTAAATGGGCACCGAAGGGCCAGAGTTACCTCAAAGACCCAGCACGTGCAGACGAGGCAGCGCGCACGGAAGCTGTCACTAGTGTTCTTAAGCAACTCGCCAAAGGCAAACCTGAAGAGAAAGAAGCCCTATCTGAGAAGGAGATGAAAGAGGCGAAAGAGAAGCTATCCGAAGCGCTGACCAAGGCTCTCGATTCCACCAAGTTCTTCCCCAAGTGGAAGAAGAACATCGGGGAGAAGGCAAAGGAACACTGGCCCATGCTAGCAATCGCTGGCGCGGGCTTGGTGGGAGGGCTGGTGGCACAGGCAACCCAGACCGGCAAGTGGGGAAATGTGGCTACCTTGGCTGAGCAGCTTCCCAGCCTGGTGGATACAACTATCGATATTGACGAACATTGGAAACTGGTTATCGCGTTGAAGGAATCAACGCCCATCGGTAAGGAAAAAGGAGCGACCGTTATCGCAATCAAGCCGGCGCTTGGTCTTCAATACAAATTCGATGATGGCAAGACTATTGAGCTGTCCGGCACAGCGAACTTCCGTTTTGCAACTGAGACGGCCGCACCTTTCAGGATGCGACACGAGGCATTCTTCGGGCTTGGAGGAACTTGGTAGGAATTCCTTACGCTAACTTGACCGCATCAACTTGTAAGTACAAGAAGGAGGTTGACTGAGTACATAGGGGAAGTGGTGGGGCAAGGTTACAAAGCCAATGGTCAACGTCTAAGTGGTAACGCGAATTAGAGAGAGTCGAGAACAGGAAGTTGAAAATGAAAGAAGTCAAACCGAATCCGTGCATCGGCTGCGGGGTACAGTGCTGTTCCCAGCTCCTAGTCGACGTATGCGGCTATGATGCCTGGAGGATCGCTCGTGGGCTCGGCGTCAAGCCCACGGAATTCCTTGCATATGCTGAGCCCCACAATGAGACACCATACGATTTCCAACTGGATGGATCAGGAAAGTCTTATGCCTTGATCCTTAATAATATGGTGGAACGGCCGGATGGCTCGCTCCGTTGTATCTTCGGGCTTGATCTGCCCCGTGGACAGTTTAGGTGCGGGATCTATGCTTGGCGACCAATCAGCTGCCGAGCCTATCCCTTCGTTCTTCAGGAGGGGGAAGTTGCCATCAAGCCTCGGGCGCTCTGCCCCGAGGGCGTATGGAACCTGGATGATCTTGACCTTACCTCTTTGAGTGAGCAACTGGGGGGATTCGAGATGGAGTTTTGCATCTACAGCCTGGTTGTCGCGAGGTGGAACGAACAGGTGGCGCAGCAGCCTCCGCTTGAAAAGCTCGATTTCCACCCCTTTTTGAACTACGTAATGGATGTCTACGAGGAGCTGGAGAAGGCAAGGTCGGAGGTCCCCTCGGACGCTTGGCCTGGGATATGGCTGATGTGGCGGGAGTCCATAGCCAGTGGTGCAGATCCACTAGGGTCGGTGGGGATAGAGTCACAGCCACCGCGAGCCTGGGAGCAATGGCTGCAAGACATACACCGGGTTGTGGAAGGGACGGTCAGCACAGGATTTGTTACGGAAAGAATGAAGGGGAAAGAGAGAACGGCTGAAGTCTGCTGTGTATGAAAACATCCACAAAGTGCAGAGGGTAGAGGACAGAAGCAATGATCAGTGATCTTGACGAAACCATCAAACAACTCCTGATAAAGAAAGGCAAGCTGAACCCGGCGGAGGTAGACATAGTCTTCGAGATGCCGGACCGCGAGTGGTCAGGCAAGGTGACCAAGCCAACAGTCAACATCTACCTGTACGATATCCACGAGAACCTCGAGCTGCGCAATAACGATTGGGCCGTCGTCCACAACAACGGGGTCGCCACGAAAACAAAGGCGCCGATCCGTGTTGACCTTTCCTACCTGGTCACTGTGTGGACTAATGATACCGCAGACCAACACCGACTGCTGAGCCATATTCTGGCAACACTGTTCCGCCATCGTCAGATTCCGGAAGAGTTGTTCCACGGCAGTCTGGCAAACACAGACTATCCCATAAAGACCCACACCGCCCAGCCGGACGGGGTTCTCAGGAACTCCGCTGATTTCTGGAGCGCCCTGGATAATCAGCTCAAGCCATCCATCAGCTATGTGGTCACCATACCGGTAGACCTCGATGTGGCTGTAACCGCGCCGGAGGTGAAGACCAAGGTGTTCACCTTCAAGGATACCGAGGAAGCGATATCCGAGGAGGTCGTTCAGATAAGTGGAAAAGTCCATCGCAAGGGCAAGCCCGACGAGGTGATACCTGATGCCATTATTCTGGCGAAGGAATTGCAGATGACGGCAACCACGGACGAAGAAGGGAAATACGTCTTCCGCAAGATTAGGCTCGGCTCCCATACCTTTGAGGTCCAGGCGCCGGGAGAGGAGAAGAAGCAAGTTCCTGTTACATTGCCCAGTGCCAACTATGATATCGAACTGTAGGAAGATGTCCCTCTCCATTGCCGGGAGAGGTATTCAGGCAGTGAATACAAAAATCGAACAAATGAAAGGGGGGAGGAAAATGTGAAGGCTTTGAAAGAAGGCTCCGGGTCACCCTCGTGGATGGCCGGGCCGTGAGGCAAGCCGGAGTCCGCTGAAAGGAAACGACATTCCCGGCACAGTACAGTTGTCCAGAAAGGAGGCACAAAATATGTCACCTCAGTATCTTTCCCCTGGTGTTTACGTAGAAGAGGTTGACAAAGGAGCGAAGCCAATTGAGGGCGTTGGCACTTCCGTGGCAGCGTTCGTGGGCTTTGCCGAAAAAGGTCCGGTTAACTACCCGACCTTCATCGCCAATTGGGGCCAATTCGTCCAGACCTTTGGGGCGTTCATACCTGGCGGCTACCTAGCTCACGCCGTATACGGATATTTCAACAATGGCGGAGGTAGTTGCTACGTGACTCGCCTACCAGATGGCGGAGGAGCGGCGGAAGAGGCTGGGCCACCCAAAGCTCGGGCAGCTTTGCCCAGTGGCACAGAGGCCTCTATCCAGACCCTTGAGTTCACTGCTCTGGAAGAAGCCGCGATAACCGTTGAGGTGAGCAAGCCCGGAGGGGAGGGCGCGGCCGAAGACCAGTTCAACCTGAAGATCGTGTGTGGCACACAGGAAGAGACCTTCGAAAACCTGACCTTCAGGAAAGGTTCTGCGGCAAAGGGTCGCAATGTCCTGGACGTGGTCAACAAGGAGTCGAAGCTGGTTCAGGTGGCAGAGAAGGAGTCCACCCTGAGCATGGCGGAGAAAGTACCTGCGCCAGGGAGCTACCCTCTATCGGTTCCGGCGGTCACTACCACCGCTCTCGTCACTGAGCCTATTTCGCCAGACCTGCTTAAGGGCGACGCTGCGGAGCGGTCCGGCGTGAACGGGCTCGAGCTGGCCGACGAGGTCACCATGGTGATTTGCCCGGATCTCATGGCCCTGTATCAGCAAGGAAGCATCAGCAGGGAGGGGGTGAAGGCTGTCCAGACGGCTATGATAGACCACTGCACGAATATGGAGGACCGTGTCGCCATCCTCGACTGCCTGCCGGGCCAGAACCCTCAGGAAGTCAAGGACTGGATCGTAAACGAGGCGGGATATGACTCCTCGTACGCGGCGGTCTACTACCCGTGGATCAAGGTGGCCAACCCCTTGCCCACCGGCGAGGAGTCGCTGTACATACCACCGTCGGGGCACATGGCCGGCATCTATGCACGCAGCGACACTACTCGGGGAGTGCATAAGGCTCCGGCCAACGAGATCGTGCGCGGCTCCATAGGCGTGGAGATACCGATCACCAAGAGCGAGCAGGACATCCTCAACCCAGCAGGGATAAACTGCATCCGCACCTTCCCCGGGCGGGGCATTCGAGTCTGGGGGGCACGAACCCTTGCCAGCGACGCCTCGTGGCGCTACATCAACGTGAGGCGCCTGTTCAACTTCGTGAAGAAGTCCATCGAGAATGGCACGCAGTGGGTGGTCTTTGAGCCTAACGACATGATGCTGTGGGCAAAGATCAGGCGGGATGTCGGGGCTTTCCTCAGGAGAGTGTGGATGGAGGGAGCCTTGTTTGGAGCGAGCCCTGCCGAGGCCTACTTCGTCAAGTGCGATGAGGAACTCAATACCGTCGAAATTCGCGATGCGGGACAGGTAATCACCGAGATCGGCATCTGCCCGGTCAAGCCAGCGGAATTCGTTATCTTCCGCATCAGCCAGTGGGCTGGTCCGGGAGGCGAATAATAACTTCAAAGGAGGTAAACAGTCATGGGATTGTTTAGAGAGGGGAAATTCAAAGACTCGCTAACAGCCGCTTCCTTCGGGCTCGTAATTGAGGGGGAGTCGGTTGGGACCTTCAGGAAATGCACCGGCCTCGAGAACAAGCACGAGGTCATCAAGGAAACGAAGGTCGTAAACGGGAAAACCGTGGTCCAAAAGCAGCCGGGACAATTCACGGTCTCGGATGTCACGCTCGAGCGAGGGACTACCGACAACCTGGAACTCTATAAGTGGCGTCAGGAGATCATAGACGGGAACATCAACGCGAATCGTAAACCTTGCAGCATCATCGTCTATGCCCCGAATGACGAACCAGTGGCACGGTATGAGCTCCACGACTGCTGGCCGAGCTCGATCAAAATGGGCGATTTTGACGCCTCCAGCAATGAGGTATCCATTGAGACCATAACGTTGGCGCCCGAGAGGATGGAGCGAGTGGAGCCGTAAACGGGTTAGTAACGCTTGATGGGGGTGAGCGATGACTTTAAGGACGGAGTTTCAGTTCACTCTGCCCCGAGGATATGTGGATAGGGAGGGCAACCTCCACAAAGAAGGGGTTATGCGGCTTGCCACAGCGGCAGACGAAATATTCCCTATGAAGGACATGCGCGTTAAGTCCAATCAAGCCTATCTGGTGATCGTGCTGCTGTCCAGGGTGATCACCAGGCTGGGCACTCTCAAGGAGATAACGTCTAACGTCATCGAGGGGCTTTTCTCTGCCGACCTGGCGTACCTGCAGGAATTCTACCGGCAAATCAACGAGAACGGTACCAGCAGCCGCGAAGTGAGCTGTCCGCAATGCGATCACAAATTCGAGGTGGATATCGGCAACCCGGGGGGATAAAAGGCTACCCCCTCGAAGACCTTTTCGAGGAGGTAGCTTACATCGCCTACTACCTTCACTGGCCGCTCGATGACATACTCGAGTTAGAGCATGACACGCGACGCGAGTGGGTGGAGAAGATTGCCGAGATCAACAAGCGACTGAACCAGGGAGAAGAATAGAAAGGCTCCGAGGCAGGCATCCATGTTCGCGCCCTCGGCACGACGATGTGGACAAGTATCGGAGCGCCTCGGGGGGGCAGTGGCGCTATGGAAGAGGCAAGGCGGGTTGACGAAACGATCCGTACCCAGATGGGACCTTTAATGGCCCATGACGTTAGGGACATTCGGGTACACGACAGCCAACAGGCGAGCGAGTTGGCCGGGCGGCTGGGGCGCGAAAGCGCCAGCAGCGAAGGACACACTTACGCATCTCTGGATACAGGAACAGCAGGTTCAAAGGAGGATGCAGGACTCTCTGTTCGTGAGAGGATGCACGTGATTCGGCGAACCAGTGCCCGGCCGTTGCCGCTCGCACCGCCTTTGCGAAGGTACCAGACGCCACCTTCCGGGGGCACTGCAACATCAACACAAATGTCGCAGGGTGTCACAGTACAGCGGGCCGGCGCCCGATATCAACCTGGTGATTCAGTACAACGACGAGGGGAAGAAGCGATGGCACAGAGAGCCGCTGAGGCAGATATGCCGCGCGAATCACCAAGTGCGTCGCGTACGGAGCTGGAGGTAATGGCCGACATGGTGTACCACATGATGATGAGAGAGCTCGTCTTAGAAAGGGAGAGGCGACGCTGTCGATAGTATACAGCTAGCAGCCCACACCAGTGGGCTGTGCCATTGTCCGTTGTTTATCGACTGACATACAAATAGGAGTTGGGTAATGCCAGGAAATAACTCGCAAACCAGAACAGCTGAACGATTCGATGCTTATCCCAGCGCGAAATTCGGTGTTATCGGGGTTGAAATTAACGGAGTGGTGGTAGCAGAATTCACCGAGGTTTCAGGGCTCGCGGCCGAGGTAGAGGTATTCGAGTATATAGAAGGCGGCAACAACCTGTTCACTCACAAACTGCCCGGCAGGGTTAAGTTTCCCAATGTCAGCCTCAAACATGGGATAACTGATAGCACCGATCTATGGGATTGGTTTGAGATGATAGTGTACCGAAAAGGTGAAGAAAACAGAGAACCCGTAGAGAGGAAGAACATAACCATAGTGCAATATGACGGCGCAGAGAAGGAACAGAGACGATGGAATCTCACTAACGCCTACCCTGTAAAGTGGACTGGCCCTTCATTCAAGGCCGACGATAATGCTATTGCCATCGAGGCGATCGAACTAGCTCACCAGGGCTTGAGTATGCAGATTCCATAGTTTGGGGAACCGTGATCCATGACCTGGGACAAAGACGTGCAAGCGAATAACTTAAATCAAGGCCCAGCGTGGGTGACTGCCTGCAGTGCCCTTGCGTCTCAGATATCCTCCCGCCATATGGGCTTCGCTGAGCAGGCGAGTCGATATCCCACACCAAGGGCGCCAGACATGCTAATTCCAGGAGGCGGCATCCCTCCCCTCGCCCGCAACATATCACAGAGAGCTAGCTGGAGCAGCGCTTTGGTGGATCGGGTTAGCGGCCTCCCCTACAGTATCAGCCCCTTGCGGCAACTGACTGACCTCTCTGCCCAGCCCACCGACATGTTCTGGTTCCAGCGGCAGAGAACGGGCAGAGTCGGATTCGGAGAGCACGTTGAGTCGCCGTATGCCGAATTCCCTCTAGCTGCTCCAACCGCTGAAAAATCCGTTACCCCAAGCACTGGAGCCCAACGGCAAGAGAGCGTTGACGTTCCCCGGGGACGTCCCGCTGAGATAGCCACGCAGGATGATTTCAGTCATAGCGCTAGACGTGTCACATCGATTCAAAGGAGGATCGCCGAAAGCCCAGCGCCTGCTGTCACATCTCGACTGGGCTTGATCTCCAGAAAGCCATTAGGGCTTGTGGCACGTTTTGTACCTGCGAGAACTCTCAGCTTCCCTTCCATACCGTTATCCCTCCGCAGGCCACTCCCGGCTGTGGTGCAGGAAACAAAATCGGGGGAAACCCCCGACGTGGAAGTGCCACCAAGCGAATTGACGCATTTTTCGACAATAAGCGCTCCTGAGATTGCTGATACATCTGTTGAAGAATCGAGACCAGAGTCTGAGCAAGCTGGCGTCTCAGGAACCAAGCAAACTACTCAGGCCCAGATGTCGACGAAGGTCCCCCCAGTACTGAAAAAAGTGCTAGAACAGCTACCCCTCATCAGGCGCCCACAAATCGATAGAATTATACAGACACGTGAGTCCCGTACCTCTGTGTCCCGTACTCCGACTCCAATTGAGGCAGGCCAAGTTACTGCGGGACTGCCGCTTACTCCTGGCCACGAAGAGGCGAGAGAGGTCGCGCACGATGTCGAACGCTCGAACGTACCCATTGCATCCTTTGATAGCGGCGAGCCTCTGCGAGCGTTTGAGTCGTCCCCGGCTTCAGAGGCGCGTCCCCAGGCCGCTGAGGGAGGAGCATACATGGTGCGCGGCAAGGCATTGGCCAGAGCAATCGACAAGAAGTACCAATGGCTAAAAGCCGAAGCACGAAAGTTGACCACCATGCCTGTACAACCGTTCTACGGCACTAAAACGGCCCGTTCGCCTCAAAAAGAGGCGGAGGGAATATCAGAAGAGATGAGGGGAACACCCTTGGCCGAGTCCATTGCAGGGAAGTATCGCCCCGAGGAGGCCATTACTCAGCCTCTATCGACAGACCATCCGCTTACCGTGCAACTTCCCTCCAAAGCGCTGTCTCGCTCGACGCGCGAGGAGAAGGAAGTTGACCAACCGGAGGATAAACCATTCGCCACGGCAGTTGCCGGGAAGTATCGCTCCGAGGAGGCCATTACTCAGCCTCAATCAACAGACCGTCCGCTTATCGTGCAACCTCCCTCCAAAGCGCTGTCTCGCTCGACGCGCGAGGGGAGGGAAGTTGACCAACCGGAGGACAAACCATTTGCCACGGCAATTGCCGGGAAGTATCGGCCGCAACAGGTCATATCTAGGAGTAGAACAGGGGAGCCTCTGCCCTTGATTGAGCGCTTCACGGAGGGACGGTGGCACGTGATGAGGAGCCAGCTTCAATCAGGGTTGTTTGGCGACCTCGTCGATGAACAGCTCCCTGTCACGCCGAGGATTGGAATTCCCAGCAGAACTGCACCCTTTGCGGGAGCACAGGGGCTTGCCTTCGTACCTCAACCGGGCAGCGTGATTTCGGCGCAAATGGCCGAGGGAATTAGAAGTAGCCAGCCTTTCCCAACCATACCTGTCCATTTCGCGCAACATAGCCCAATAGTATATCGCAAGGAGTTGGATGCCACAGGCACTCCTTTGCGTACTCCGTCACATGACACCCCTGCGCTCACTCACCAAGAAGGTGCGTACCCTCCTGTGGAACTCGCGGTAGCTGCAGTGGCAGACAAACCTCGAATCGATATGCCGCTACGGCACATAGCCCTCGCCCGAGCAGACGAGACGGTAGCAGCCCAGGACGCTGCAGGTGGGGAACCGGCCGGGGCTTCTGAGGCAGCGGAGAGCGGGGCTTCTGACCCTGAGGCTCTGGCACGCGGGGTATACTCCATAATCCGGAGAAGGCTAAAGGTGGAGAGAGAACGCAGAGGATATTGACAGGCAACGCCAACGAAGGCGTCTGCCGAATCAGAACGGGGGAAACATGGTAATGCAACAGAGCGGATTTGAGAAAGCTCAAATAGAAAATCTGGACACGAAGGATAAGGTTATCTGCATGTTCAATCCGAAGGAATTGTCTTTGCAGAAAACGAATACTTGGAGTGAGAAGGATGTTAAAGAAGGAGACATCCCCACACTAGAATTCAGCGGCGGAAAACCCATTGACTTGAAGATGCAGCTCTTTTTCGATACTTACTACGAGAACGGCGAGGATGTGAGAAAGCATACAAATAAAGTGTGGAAACTTTTAGACGTTTCCAAAGACAAAAAGAGGCCGCCACGCTGTCAGTTCACCTGGGGTACGTACCTCTCTTTCAAGGCGGTCATAACCAGCATCAGCCAGACATTCACCTTGTTTCTCTCTAACGGAACGCCGGTTCGTTCCACTATGGATGTATCATTCAAGCAATCAGTAGATGAGAAGAAGCAACCGCGTCAGAATCCAACAACGATCAGCAAACCGGGCTACCGGACCAGGCAAGTTAGGCAGGGAGAGACACTGGACTGGATCGCCTTCGAGGAATACGGAGACCCAAACCGGTGGCGTTTTCTAGCCGATATAAACAAGCTGGATAACCCGATGTCGTTGGAGGAGGGACTAGTGCTGGCCATCGCTCCGCTGGATTAGGGGGTAGATTACGTGGCAACAACACAAGAGCTTATCTCAAGAATATATCTGAGCTTCGATGGGACCGAGGCATCTCAGGAAGTGATTGATAGTATCATCTCTGTTGAGGTTGATGACAGCCTCATTCTTCCAGACATGTTTGCTATTCATCTCCAGGACGCTGAGCTCAGGTGGATCGACGACGACACCTTCGCGGTGGGAAAGAGCGTGGACATCTCGACTGGCGAGGGTTCGACGAAAGTCAAAATCCTATCAGGAGAGATAACGGGAATCGAGCCTAGACTTCTGCCAAACATCGGGCCCTCCCTGATGCTCAGAGGCTATGATATGTCTCATCGCCTCAACAGGGGCAAGAAGACAACTACATATATTAACAGGACAGATGGTGACATCGCGGAGAAAGTTGCCCAGAATGCGGGGCTCAGGAGCAAAATTGATCCAACCCGGCAGGCCAACGAATACGTAATGCAGGATAACAAGACGGACTGGGAGTTTCTCGTTTCGCGCGCCCAAAGAATTGGCTACCGTGTCCTGGTCAAGGATGGAAAACTGCACTTCGTCGAGCTGCCTGAGGCTGGCGAGCAAACCCCCACGTTGAAATGGGGAGAGGACCTTGTGGAGTTCAATGCCCGTCTCACCACTGCCCGACAGGTGACTGCGGTGATTGTGCGGGGATGGGATCCTGACAAACAGGAGGCAATCGTGGGAGAGGCGAAGCAACCACGGGATACCCCGGATATCGGGGAGAGGAGCCAGGATGGAGGGCAAGCCGCCGAGCGTGCGTTTGGAGGTTCTGCGAAGGAAATCGTGGTCGACCGCCCCGTGGCTACGCAGGCGGAAGCCGATATTCTTGCCCAAGCTATATGTGACGAAATCGGGCAGGGTTTCATCGAAGCAGAATGCGTCAGCTTTGGCAATCCGGCAATCCAGGCAGGAGTGATGATCAGGCTCGAGGGACTTGGGAGCCGGTTCAGCGGCACCTATCGAGTGACACACGCCTTGCACCGCTATGACGCCTCCGGTTACACCACCGAATTCACAATCGGTGGTCGTTACGCTTCCACCATCAGCGAGCTCCTTTCCACAATGGACGAGAACGATAATAATTGGGGCCCCGTTCTAGGCGTAGTCACAAACAATGATGACCCCGATCCCGAAGGGCAAGGGCGCATCAAGGTGAAAATCCCCTCCCTCAACGATAGTGAAGAGAGCAATTGGGCTCGTTTGGTCAGTGTGGGTGCGGGCAATGGCAGAGGTCTTCAGTGGATGCCGGAAGTTAACGATGAGGTACTGGTTGTTTTCGAACATGAAGATATCCACAAACCTCTGATTATTGGGGGATTATGGAGCGACAAGTTTCCGCCACCAACAAAATCAAGTGAATGTCTAGGGTCGGATGGCGTCAAGATCCGACAAATGGTGACCCGGACCGGCACGAAGCTGGTGCTGGACGACGAGAAGAATAGCATTACCATCTCAAATCCCGATGAGAAATTCAGCCTTACGATCTCTGAGAGTGACAAAAAGGTGGAAATCGTCTCCGATGGAGACGTGGTGGTTGAGGCAAAGGGAAACACATCTGTCAATGCGCAAGGGAATGTGGAGGTTGAAGCAAAGGGGAATGCCACCGTAACAGGGCAGCAAGTCGAGGTAAACGCTAAGACTAACGCAAAGATAACGGCCTCTGCCAATATGAATCTTGAGGCTTCTGGCGTCATGACTATCAAGGGTGCCACCATCCAGTTGAATTAGTTCGTTGCGTGAGGTTGGGCAAGGTGATAGCAACGAGCAGGGTAATGATAGGAGGCTGACATATGGAGAATGGCAATGGCAAGGTAGTAGAGGACATACTTGGAGCAGGATTTCAGTTCCCGGTGAGATCGGACGGCCGTGGTGGAATCGCCATGGCAAGGCAAGAGGGCGGTATCGAGGAGTCGATCAGGGTCATCTTGGGTACGCCGCAGGGCGAACGGCGGATGCGGCCAATGTTTGGAAGTCGCATACACGAACTGGTTTTTGCTCCCAACAACGCATCAACCTGGGGGTTGATGCAACAATATGTGGAGGAGGCATTAGCGTGGTGGGAACCACGTATTGAGGTGCTCAATGTCGAAGCCGCCCCGGACGCTAGCGACGCATCAAGGCTCCTGGTGAATATACTCTACAAAGTGAAGGCCACGAGTGACGAGCGCACCCTTGTTTACCCATTCTATCTAGCTAGCTAAAGCCACCAAGGAGGACGCAGATGGCACTACAAGCGCCAAATCTGGACGATCGAACATTTCAGGATCTGGTTCGGGAAGCTCGAGCAATGATACCGCGGTATTGTCCCGAGTGGACTGACCACAACCTAAGTGACCCGGGCATCACGCTCATTGAGCTATTTGCGTGGATGGTAGAGGTTCTCCTGTACCGGCTCAACAAGGTTCCTGACAAGAATTACATCAAGTTCATGGAAATGATCGGCATCCAATTGGAAGCACCAAAACCCGCCAGGGCAGACGTGCTCTTCAGGCTATCCGCCCCGCAGCCCGAACCGATAACGATACCTCGTGGAACCGAGGTTGCTACGGTTCGAACTGAGACTCGAGAGGCGGTCACTTTCACCACCGACGAAGATCTAACCATAATCCCCCCTGTTCTGAGCTACGCGTTGACCACCATCGATGATTCTGCATTTGAAGATTGCATGCCTGCGCTCAACAGGCCTGAGCGGCACGTTTTTATATTTGAAGAAGTACCTAAACTAGGCAATGCTCTATATCTGGGGTACACCGAAAACCTCAGCGCCCAGGCTTTGAACCTAACCATCGAAAGCAGTATCGAGGGTATTGGTGTCGACCCGCACGATCCGCCCTTGGCATGGGAATTCTGGGATACTGACTACCAGAAATGGTCACAGCTTAGACTTGAGAAGGATACAACCGGAGGACTGAACACCAAAGGCCTGGTTGTGTTGCACATCCCGCGTGGCTACACGATGATAGAGGTGAATGGCCAATCTGCATGGTGGATACGCTGCCGGGCAGTAGAGCCTCGAGAAGGACAGAGACCATACAGCAGATCGCCGAAAGTAACCCGTATCAACTCGCAATGTATTGGAGGCACAGCCGTTGTCAGTGAGTCCGTGAGAATCACCGGTGAAATGTTAGGACGAAGCGATGGCAGCTCTGGACAGACGTTTTCCTTGCAGCATACACCGGTTCTACCTCGGGGAACAGGAGAAACGCTTGAGGTGGAGGGAGATACACCAGGCGAATATCATCAGTGGCAAGAGATAAGCGATTTCTCAAACTCCGGCCCCGATGATCTGCACTTCACCTGCGATAGCGTCACAGGTGAAATCCAGTTTGGGCTTTCCATCAAGGAGCTCTCCGGTGAAGTGCGGCAGTATGGGATGATCCCACCTGCTGGACGTCAGATTCGCTTCACTTCCTATCGTCGTGGAGGCGGTGTGATCGGCAATGTGGGGCCGGGAACGATCACGGTACTGAAATCATCCATTCCCTATGTTGCTTCGGTGACCAACCTGGAAGCGGCAAGAGGTGGCACCGAACCAGAAACCATGGAGCATGCCAAGATGCGGGCACCGGGGATGATCAAAGCCTGCACCAGGGCAGTCACAGCCGATGATTTTGAGTTTCTAGCGATGGAGGCATCGCCGCAAGTGGCTCGGGCCAGATGTATCGCTCGGGCGACCCCGGGAACGGGACAGGACTTGTCCCCCGGCGTGGTCAGATTGATGCTCGTTCCTGTAGTTCCTCTGATTGACGGCCCGACACCAATACAGGATCTGGAGCTTACCAGACAAGGTCAGGAGGAAGTACGGGCGTATCTTGATGAGCGTCGGCTGTTGGGAACACGCCTGGAAATCATGACTCCAAAGTATGTGCCCATTACCGTAGAGGCACGGATAAAGGGAAAGGCAGGCACTGATTTTGAGCAAGTAGCCGCTGAGATTGAAAGCATGTTATATCGATATATCAATCCGGTGTACGGCGGTCCCGATGGTAAGGGCTGGCCCTTCGGACACGATATTTACGTACCCGAAATCTATGCCGTAATCTACAAGATGGGGAACTTCAGGTATATAGATGAGGTTAGGCTTTTCCCCGTTGATCCCGAAACCGGTGAGCGAGGAGAAGCGACTACCAGGGTAAGTATTGCCCCTGATAGCCTGATCTGTTCACATAAGCATGAGGTAACAGTGGTAGAGTAGATGAAAAGCCGGCTGAAGCATTGACATACTCAGAGTATTTGTGATTAACTTTGTAGGGAATGAGAGGAAGCGGTAATGCAAGCAACGGCTGATGAGAGCGGTGTGAAGCTGCAGAGCAGTTATCTTGACTACTTGCCTGCTTTGTATCGCAGGGAGCTAAGGATCGATCTAGATAAGAAGAAAGTGTGGGTGGCTGGACAAGAGGTCTCGCTGCGCGAAGAAGAATTCACTCTGCTAGCATTCCTGTACGAGAGGCAGGGCAGGGTATGCAGCGAAGAGGAAATAATCGCTAACGTCGTGCTGGAATCGAAGGAAACCGACATTGGGAGCAATGGGGCGATCCCGCAAATCATTCAGGGCATAAGGGATGCTATTGAGCATGATCCTTCCCGGCCCCACTATCTTAAGACCATAGATGGTGTCGGTTACAGGCTCGATAGTGACGAGTTTACGGGGCGTTTCCTGCTGATCTTCGAGAACATACTGAAACCAATCGAAAACATGATTAGCAATCTGGCTTTGTACTTCGATCCGCTGACCGCCCCCAAGTCTTTGCTCCCCTGGCTTGCGTCCTGGGTCGCTTTCGCCATGGACCCAACATGGCCTGAGCAGAAACGCCGAGCGTTAGTTAAAAGGGCGGCAGAGCTTTACCGGTGGCGGGGAACCGAACGTGGCCTAGCCGAATACCTTCAGATCTACACAGGCAGCACTCCCGAGATATCAGAGTATATCCCGGGAATGCGTCTTGACTCGGATACTAGGCTGGGCGTCAATACCCAACTCGGCAGTTCCGGTGGCGGATACCACTTCACCGTGACATTGGAGTTCGACGAGAGTAGTCAAGTAAGTGAGCAAAAGGTCAGAGCAATTATCGATGCCCAAAAACCAGCCCACGCTGTCTATACTCTCCAAATAGTAAGACGAAAAAAGCCAGAAGTGGAGGTTAGCAATGGAAATTAAGGATATCGTCGGTTTTCAGTTCAAGAGGGTCAATCCGTTCCAGGGTTTGGTAGTAGATGCCGATACCTGGCGGGACGCGCATACATACCACCGCGACCAGCAGAGACTGCATGTGCTGGCTTACCACCAGATAGGGATAGTCAGTGGTCTCGAGGTGACGGCCAGCGATCCGCCTGACCAATCGGTGAATATTCATCCTGGGATGGGAATTGATCCTGAGGGGAACGTTATCATAGTTCCCGAGGTTCAGCGACATAAGCTCCAAACACGCGAAAAAGCGAAGGTCTACCTCGTTATCCAGTTCCGCGAGATACCTGCAGGGCCACATCAACCCCCGGATGGTGGTGAGCCGACCCGCATCCTGGAGGCTTATCGAATACAAGAAAGAGACAAGTTTCCCGATGAGCCCTATCTGGAGCTGGCTCGCATAGACTATGATCCAGCTGAGCAAGCAGTCATGGATGCTAAGAATCCACTCAAGCCCGGGAAGAATGAGATTGACCTGCGTTCCCGACTGAAAGCAGCAGCAGAACTTCCTGAGGCAGCACCGGCCGCGCCATCTGTGGCACCACCTGAAGCGCCACCTGTGGAAGCACCTGCGCCAGTTGAGCCAGAGAAACCAAGCGCTGCTGTGGAAAAAGCCAGCCCCGTCCGGGAAACGATTACACTAGGATATGCAGTGCTAGGGGAAGCCAGCAAGGACCTGCACTCTGCTGGTTTAAAGAGCCTGATCGGGGAAATGAACTTGCTACATAACGTCGAATTTAGTCTTAAAGAAAACGTGTCACTTGATAAGGATATCAAGCAATGCAAGATTCTCTACCTAACCGGCAACACCACCTTCGAGCTGACTGCAAAGCAGCAGGAGGTCCTTGGTGCCTTTCTGGAGTCGGGCGGGATAATCTTCGGT